>Ga0078972_1006939_pt1 | contig 26012 bp, 34 predicted proteins | sample YelNatPaOPGAMG01_FD_67568 | JGI IMG/M metagenome (GOLD analysis project Ga0078972, IMG submission 67568) | Hot spring thermophilic microbial communities from Obsidian Pool, Yellowstone National Park, USA - OP-RAMG-01 (SPADES assembly) (version 2) | ecosystem: Environmental > Aquatic > Thermal...
TGTATGAGTGTTTGAATTACAAGTATAGCTAGTTCCTGCTGAGCAACCTGAAGCTGAACAAGTTTTCCCTACAGTTAAAGTATTAGCAGTGCAAGAATCTGCTATGCTGCAAGTTGAAAATACACAACCTGCAATAACAAAACAAGCTGGAGAATAATAACAGGTTGTCCCTGAAGTATAGTAAGAACAACAATCGCTCACTAATGCGCAAGGCTCGCCATTTCTTTTACACATCGTACACCTCCCGCTATTACAATTAAATAGTAGGCCTAAATTTCTACAAACATATTCTGTATAGCTACAAGTAGCTGAATCTCCAGAACCAGAAACGTAATATTCTCTTACATGAGTCGAATTTATGCAATAATCTGTATAACTTGAGTTTCGGCAAGTTCCTCCCCAGCAACCAGTGTAATCTGTGCAAGTTCCAGTTGCTGCGTAATTTAATCCGTTATCGCTATCGCTTGCATCACACTTACAATTTTCAGAAGATGTAGCTACACAACTTCCGCTTTGGCACTTAAAGTCATAATACCGAATATCTCCTTCGCTTCCTCCACATCTATTAGTTCCAGAACAATAAGGAGTTCCTGAGCAAGAAGCACCGTTATTATATCCAAAGTTAGCAGTTTCTGTTGGTGTACCACCATTAGCAGCAAAAGTAAAAGTACTTATATCAATGCTTACACTAGCAGGATTTGCTGTTCCAGTATAGCCTTCACCCCAGTTGGCAGTCCAGTTGGAAAATATGTAGCATGGGGCATTAGCAGTAGCTGATATTGTTGCTGTTGTTCCAAAATCGTACCAACCAGAGCCTGATACAGTTCCTCCTTCTGAAGGATTTGCTACTACTGAAAGAGAAACTTGTGTTTTATAATTAGCTGTATAAGTAGCTGGTAAACTAGATGGTACAGTTATAGTATGTTCTTGGGCTCCTCCGTCTGACCAGCTTGTAAATACATAACGAAGAGCTGTTTGCACATTTACAGGAGAATTTGCTTGGATAGTATGAGTAGTACCCTTTGCCCAAGAATCTTTAGCACAGTAAGTTTGAGGAGTTGTTATGTCTGAACCGTCTACTTTAACAAAACCTGAACCTGTTGCTGGGTAAGAAGTTATGTTTATTTGGCAATTTTCATCATCGCAATCAGTTTTTCCATCGCAATCGTTGTCTACGCCATCGTTACAAACTTCTGAAGGATAAGAAGTTCTCCATTGCCAGCTTGAACCATCATAAGTGCAATAATATGTTTTACCCCCGCAAGATTTAGAATAACAATTTATATGAGTGGTTGAATCACAAATAGCACTAGTCTCGGAATAGTCGCAGTTTGAATCACAGACCCTGTTGTAAACAAGAACATTTGCCCCACATATATCAGGAAGAGTTGTTCCTGGAGCATATCCGTTGCATGATGGGGCAGCAGTACAATCAGGAGCATAGGCTGAAGATCTACATATGTTATCTCCCCTATCTCCACAACCACAGGTAGAACTGCATCTATCTGCAAAATCAGTGTTTCCACAACCACAATGAGTTATATCTGTATTAGGATTTTTTCCGTTACATACTGGATCACCGGTGCAATCAGAAGCAAAAGCTGAAGATCTGCATATGTTATCTCCTCTATCTACGCATCCGCAGTTTGAATCACATTTATCTGCAAAGTATGTATTACCACATCCACACTGAGCTAAATCGGTATTTGGAGTTTTTTCATCACATACTAGTGACCCACCACAATAACGAGTATTTGGCCCGTCCTGGTATGTATATAGACAGCAAGGCGTTGGGAGACTATATATCTCGCAAAAACTACTTGGTGTACTGCATAAGGATCCGCTATCCATTTCGTCAGAATCGCATACTCCGTTATGATTGAAGTCTATACAATCACCAACCACTTTACCAATACAACAAGGGGCTATAGTATATATATTTCCTTTTCCGAGAGGTACGATTAATAACAAAAACCATATAATTGACACTAAACCAAAATATTTTCTTAACATATTACTTTCGCCTGAAGACTATAAACCTTTACTCCTTCATTCAGATGGTTCAGGAAATATTCTTGAGAAATTTTCCTCGTAGTTAATGGAAAAGCATAAAATTCCACCAAATTTATTTCGTTTTTTTCACTTGGAATATTCCCCTTATAAAAGAAGCGTATGGGAGTTTGAGGCGTTATTGGAGTAAACCAGCAAACAAATACTTGTTTTCCGTTATTTACGTAAGAAGTTTTACTATTCGGGATTATTGATTGCTCTATGCATCTAAATTCTGTAACATTAAGTAGTTTATCGAATAATACACAAGGATAAAAATTTTCTGGTAACATCACATTACCGTAAGTACCAGACAGATCAACAGAGTACATTATTCTTTCTCCACAACGAAGTACTGTTTCATTTAAGTTTTCGACTCGTGATATAATTTCATCGTTTGAACCAACCTTACAAATTACAAAACCTCCAGGAGGAGGTTTGCATCGAATTCTATCTCTGGTTGCTACTGCAACGCATTCTCTAATTAGCTCTTCTTCTTTTTTACTTAGAAACCAGTTTATAGCAACTATTACTAGGATAATCAAAGCTATAATTCCAATCAAAACTTTTTTCTTCATAAGCTTCTGATAATTATTTTGTTTCGATTATAAATATTTTAAGCTTCTAACTTAATAAATTCAAAAACTAAATCTTTTTCATGGAAAGCATCTTGCTGCTCCAGAAGATCCTTCTTGCTTTAGCTCTAGGTGCTTTGATAGGAATAGAGCGTGAAAGAAGAAGGGTGAGAGAAGAAGTTTTCGCAGGTGTGAGAACTTTCATGTTTACTTGCTTGTTTGGCTTGCTAACAAGTTATCTTTCCCAGCTTTTTTCAAGCTGTTTACCAATCTACATAGGCTTAGCTACTGTTTGCTCTATAGCAATAGTAAGCTATGGCTTAAAATATGCAAAAGCTAAGAAAGTTGGACTAACAACAAGAACAGCTTTTATAATTGCTTTTATCATAGGGGTAATAGTTTTTTACGAGAATTACCCCTATCTTACTTCTATATCCTTGGGAGTAATAACTACTCTTCTGCTCCTTTCAAAAGAATCTTTGCACAAGTTTGCTAGAGGTCTTAAGAAAAGCGAGATAAGGGACGCTACAATCTTTGCAATAATAGCTTTTATAATTTTACCGTTGCTTCCAAACAAGCCTCTTGACATTTTTCCTGCAATAAATCCTTACGTAGTTTGGCTTGTTTTCGTTGCAATTTTGGGCATAAGCTTTTTCGCTTACGTTGCAATTAAGGCATTAGGCAACCAAGGTCTACTTCTGACAGGACTTTTTGGTGGTTTTTCTAGCTCAACTCATCTTGCTATTGTAATTGCAAACGATGTTAAAAAACGTAAAAAGCTTTTATACTCTTCTGCTTTTGCTGTTGTAATAGCTTCTTCTCTCATGTTTTTCCGTCAAGCAATAATTTCACTCATTTTTAACATTTCTTTGGTTCAGACAATAATTCCTTTTTCTTTAGTAGGAGGCTTGGGTATATCCTTGAGCTACTTGCTTTGGAAAAAAAGCAGAAAAGAAAAAGCTAGCATTTCTCTCAGCTCACCGCTTGCTTTTAAGCCTGCATTCAGCTTTCTAGCTTATTTGGTTTTCATCCTTCTTTTGACAGAATTTGTAAGGAAGTATTTTACTCCTGAAGCAATTTATCTAGTAGCTCTTCTAAACGGCTTAGTAGACGTAGATGCAATAACAATATCTTTGGCAACAGCATCAGCTTCTGGTCTTTCTCCTTTGATTGCAGTAAACGGCATGCTCATAGCTGCTACTACAAATACTTTGAGCAAGTGGCTTTTGATAAAGTGGATTGGGGCAGAAAGGCTTGCTAAAGAAGTTAAGAAGTTCTTCTTAGCTTTGATTGCAGTTTGTGTTTTTCTATTAGCAATACAAGTTTTATAAGCTTTTCCAAGTTATTTTGAATTATGGAGTTAAGCGGTTTAATGGTCAGTTTAAGGCTAGATAAGTATAAAGCAGAGAGAATTAGGCAGAAACTTGGCTACATGCCTAATGAAACTAAGACTATTATCATCTGGGGTCATAAGAAACTATCAAAAGAAGAAGTTATAGATTATGTGAGAAAGAACTACATTGATTATGACGTACAGGCTATATACGAGTTTGAGGCGAGAAAAGATAAGAGTTTGATTTTTCTCGTGAATTCTAGAAGACTTTATTAGTTTACTACTAGGAGTTGTTACAACTCTATATCAGTGCTCTTTAGCCTACTTTTAAGCATGAAGAGGAAATTATTGCTGTTGGCTTTGCTTGCTTTAATCCCAGCAGTAAGAGCAATAGGTGTTAGCATTTACCAAGGTCAAGTTGCAGACTTAGGATCTCAAGAAGTGGTAACAGATTTTGGTATGGTTGTAGGTTCAATAAAGTTTAGGCTAGGAGATTACAGTTGGGCACCTACTGAAGTTTGGCTGCTTCCAGAAAATACTACACCTTCTCAGTTTAGGTCTTTATCTCAATATTTAGAGTTACCAGCAAACATAACCTTCAGTACTTGTAAGACTTCTGTATACTACAATGAAAGCTTAGGGTATGCTTTCAAGGTGCTATCTTCAGCAATTCTACCAAACGGAACTTTTTGCGGACTAGCTTATCCAGGAAATTATGCTATAGTTGCAAGGTATTAGTGATAGCATGAAGTATGCTTGGCTCTTGATTTTTCTTGTTTTTCTTCTTCTCCTAATTTTGTACCTTAAATCAGCTCCTAATGCAAATAGCTATGTTGGCTCTTTCGTTCAAACGTTTAAAAATGAGACAAAAACTTCTAAATGGTACTTTCTAGGAAAAATAAAAATAGAAGCAGGAAAAATAATTTGGTTTAATTGGGCTAGTTAAAAATTATACAGACCAATATTTTCTTGTTCTAACAAAATTCCTCTCAGCTTCTAAAACATCTTTTAAAAGCTCTTCATCGCTTCTATGAAACCTTGCAAGAATTCTTCTAGCGGTTTTTGGTCCTATACCTCTTCCAGCCAGCACTTTTATTGCTTTTAGCTTGTAGACCAAGTAAAGGTCGGCCTTTTGCATTAGCGTTTGGTAGACTTTCTTTTCTTGTTGAGTTAACTTACCTTTTAAACCTTTCTTAACGATCTTCAGGACTTTAGAGCTTGGTCTGACTACTGACAATAGTTTAGCACCGCATCTCTTGCACGCAATTTCTTTGGAAATCTTTCCTACAGTATAAGTTTGTTCCCATTCTCCACAGTTCATGCAAACAAGCTTTACTTGCGTGTTTAGCAACCTTTGCTTGAAAAGCTCAAATATTTCTTTTTCAGGCTTTCCTGGTCCTACTATTTCTGCGTACTTGTACTTTACACCAAGCTTTCCTAGAGGTGACAATCCTGGCTTGAAGAAAACTAGAATTTCTTTATTCTGGATCTTCTTCAGAATTTCCACACTTTTTTCTATGTCTAACTTTTCTGTTTCTAATTCTCTCAAAGTCTCTTTGTAGATTGGCGAGCCTACATAATCTTCGATTATTCTCCTCATGCTAACTTTTCCGTATTCTGCATCACTTGCTATAGCTCCAAACCTTTTGGCAACATGAACAAACTTCCATTCGAAGAGTTCGCTCTTGCTCAAACTAGTTTCCAGGTAAGCTTTAAAGTGTTCTGGGTTAGTTGTGTATAGAACTTCTTCTATTGCTTTCAAGTTTTTCTGCTGGAACTGCAACATTATCCTGTAAGGGTCTGTTCTTAATCCTACAGAGCCAAATCTTGAGGAGAGTAATGCAGTCAAGAACCTTCCAAGAGTTTCGTTAATTTTTGTGCCAAAGCATGTATGCAAGACAACTAAGTTTTCAAAATCTTCTACCAGTATAGTTTTGTCAGTTGGAACAATGCTAAACTTGCTCTGCTTTTTAATAATCTTAACCATGCTTTTAGCGCAATTTTTATCTACAGGATAATTTTGTGTTATCCACTGGACTACTTCTTCTTCAGATTTTTCTTTTATCATGTCTGATATAATTCCTCTCAACCTTCCAACTTCTTGTGCCACTTCAAAGCTTACTGGGATGAGCTCACCTTCCCATCCTGGTACTGCTGCTTCCAAATCATTGCTTGGCTCAACCAAAACTTTATCTTCTTCTACAGAAAGTATTCTCCAGGGTTCTCCCTTGACTATAAAGGTAGTGTTTGGTTCACCATGCAATGCTACAAATTCTTCGTCTAGCACGCCAACAAAACTCTTGTCTAGAGTATTGAAGATTTTGTACTGCTTTAAAGAGGGAATTGTAGACAGCTGTGAAAAATAGTACTCAAAACCTCTTCTTTTTTTCTTTAGATGGTTGTTGAGAAAAACTAAACCAAGCCTTTCAAGCTGCTTACAAACTTCTAAAAATTCTGCATAGCTTAAATCCTTGTAAGGATAAGAACGTTTCACCAAAGAATAAGCCTTTTCAAGTTCTATTGTTCCAAAATCTAGAGTAAGGCCTACGAGCTGATGCGCTAAAACGTCCAGGGAATTTTTGTGCAAATTGATTGATTCAAGCTCATTTGCTAAGGCCTTTCTTGCGATCACTGCTGACTCAAAGATGTCGTCCTCGTTCGTTGTTATGATAATTCCTCTGCTAACCCTTTGCAGTTCATGACCACTCCTTCCAACTCTTTGCACAAGCTGAGTGACTTCTCTTGGACTCATGTACTGCAAGACCAAGTCGACGCTTCCTATGTCAACTCCAAGTTGCAAGCTACTCGTGCAAATTATACTCTTCAGTTTTTCTTCCTTGAAATCTTTTTCAGCTTTTATTCTAACTTCTTTGCTCAGGCTGGAGTGATGGATTGCTGCTGGAAATTTCTTGTCTATTATTTTTATCCTGCTTGAAAGGATTTCTGCAAACTCTCTTGTATTAGTAAAAGTTAAGGTGGAGCGTGAATTCAATATAAATTCCATTATACTTCTTACTCTTGCGGCAGTCTCAACAGAAGAAAATATTTTTTGGGCAATCTTTCTGTCTTGCTTTGTTGGTCTAGGGTTTATTACTTTTATTTCCATCGCTTTTTCGCTTGTTGCCTTAATCACTTTAACTAATTTGCCACCTGCAAAGAAGCTTGAGACTTTTTCAGGCTCACCTATTGTTGCGCTCAGCATTATAAGCTGAAAGTCGCCGCATAATTCTTTCAGTCTTTCTAATGCTAATGCTAATTGTACGCCACGCTTACTGTCTGCAATTTCATGTACTTCGTCTATAACAACCCACTTGACATTCCTTAAGTACTCTCTAATCTTTTTACCAGTGAGTATAGGCTGTAAAGTCTCTAGAGTAACTATCATCATGTCGTTTGGAAACTCTTGTTGCATTTTTCTCTCGTAAGAAGAAGTATCGCCATGCCTTACAGTTATTTCCATTTCCAACTCCCTTGCCCATTCTTCTAAGTGTAGCAACAAGTCTCTGTTCAAGGCTTTCATAGGCGAGATGTAAAGAATGCTTATAGGCTTAGGCTTTTCTTTCAGCCAAAGATGGAAAATTGGTAGTAGAGCAGCAAGTGTTTTGCCAGTGCCTGTCTCGGAAATTAGCAAGCAGCTTATGCCAGAAAGAATAGGTTCTAAAGCTAGTTGTTGGATTGGTGTAGGTTCAGCTATCTTAAACTTTCTTAAAGCGCTTTGTATCTTTTCGTCCAACTTTTCAAAAACATTCTCATAACTCATTTTAGTCATGATATATTTATTTGGGTGAGTATAGATATACAACAGCTCTAAAAAAGCTTAAAAATTTTTCTCTCCATATTAAAAAGATGCAACCTATAAGAAAAAATGGAAATTATGAAGGAGGAAGGCGTGGAACGCTAGACATAGTAGCTGAAATTTTGGAAGAAGCAAAAACAGGTAGCGGAAAAACTAGGATAATGGCCAGAGCTAACCTTAGCTATTCTCAACTTCAGCGGTATCTTACTGATTTAGTAAGAGCAGGGCTACTTGCTACTGAGAAGAACAAAAGAGATTTTGTACTTTACAAGACAACAGACAGAGGAAAAGTATTTTTATCAAGTTATAGTGAAATTCAACAGTTTTTAATTCCTGAAAGTTAATTATTCGTAATGGTCAAAAAGGTTGAAAAGATAATTAAAATCCTTAATAGCAAGTATAGAGTTAAACCTAGAAAAGAAGATCCTTTTGTTGTGTTAATAGCATGCATTTTATCCCAAAGAACTAAGGACGAAACAACGGAAGAAGCGGCTAAAAGGCTTTTTAGTGTAGCAAAAAATCCTGAAGAAATTCTTAGGTTATCTACCAAGAAGCTAGAAAAGCTAATATATCCTGTTGGGTTTTACAGGCAAAAGGCTAAGAGGATTAAAGAACTGTGTAAGATTCTGCTGAAAAGCTATAAAGGGAAGGTTCCAAAAACAAGAGAAGAGCTGCTGAAGTTGCCGGGTGTAGGTTTTAAGACAGCAGATGTTGTCTTGTCTTATGGGCATGGAGAAGATGTTGTAGCTGTTGATACGCATGTAGCAGTAATAAGCAGAAGGCTTGGACTAACTAAGAGTGAAGATCCTGAGAAGATTAGAGAAGATTTGCATAGATTAATTCCAATCAACCTTAGAAAAAACGTGAACCTTCTTTTTGTAGAGTTTGGTAAGGATGTTTGCAGGACTTTTAAGCCTAAGTGCAACGTTTGTCCGTTAAAAAATTATTGCGAGTACTACAAAGAAATTAGGGGTAAAGAATCTTCTTAACCTCTTCTACTAGTTTTTTTATCTTGTTGGAAGGAAGTTTTGTAATGTTTTCCAACTCCTCTAGTTTAAGCTCTAGGATTTGCTTTAGCAGAACAATGCCAGAATCGCCAAGCCTAACTTCTACTTTGGGGTCTAAACTTTTAAGCATTGTTATTGGGTAAAGCTTTTTTTCTTCTATTATAGATTCTAGCCCTCTCTGCTCTGGAAATCTCCATCCCATGTAGCTTATGCCTTTGCAGTCAGCGTATGCTTTTGCATGTTCAGAGATTTTTGTGTTACAGACTACTAATGCTTTCGTAAAGTTGATGTTGTGCTTTTTCTCCTTATAACCTTCTTTCAAGTCTTCAAGAGTAGAGTTTGCTTCGAGAAAAACGTCAAGCCCAGTATAAGTGTGATGGTTCATATGATGCTTTACTTCCACGTATATGGTTTCATCTCCTTTTCTTGCCACAGCATCAATCTCATGCTCCACGCATTTGCCGGGAATTATAAGGTTTTGCTCAATCGAATATCCTTGCGATTCTAACAACAATCCAACAAACCTTTCAAAATCAGGCTTTGGTCTTAGCAAGCTTATTGCTTCACGCAAGTCTATCTGATACTTTATTTCGGGCTTGAATTCTCTCATGTAGGTAAAAATCATAGACAGAATCTTCTGGGTTGGTATACCATCATAGACTTCTTTTTCTATTCTGTCAGCAACCGCTTTAGCTTGAGCATAAGTAGCATGCATCCTTAGACAAGTTTTTACTATTTTGGACTTGATAAAAGGTTGCTTTCTTCCGTCAAACTTAGTTACGAAGATCATCATTAATAATTTGTTTTGGGTTAAAATACACTTTTCTTCACGAAGAACTAAATTTTTCTAACTTACTTTTTACTTCTTCCTTACTTTTTCCAAAGTATCTTTCAAAATCTTCAGTAGTTGAGACAAGCTTAGTCCTTCCAAATTTTTCAGTCTTAATCAGACCTTTCTTTTCTAATGCTTTAATATAGCCGTAAGCCTTGTTCCCTTGGTAACGAACTATTAGGGATTGTTTGACAGGCTGTTTAGAAACTACAATAGAAAGAGTTCTTAGCATACCATCTGACAAGTCTGAAAAGGGAGCAAGACTTGCAACTTTATCCCTGTATTCAGGCTTTATCCTTAGCTCATAGCCTTCTGGAGTTTGGGCGAGCTCTATTCCTCTTTCTACGCTTTGTAATTCACTTGCAATTTCTTCCAAAATTTTTTCTAATTCTTCCTTGCTTATTCCAGCTATTTCGCACAACTTTTCAGGAGACAAGGGGCTGCTTGAAACAAAGAGGGCAGCTTCTATCAGAGCTTTTTTGTTCATAATATATTTTTTCTCTTCCAATAAATTTAGCCTTCAGTAAATTTTATAAACTCAAAGATAACTTAAAATTATGAAGGAAGCAGTAATATTGGCAGGTGGAAAAGGGCTTAGGCTTAAGCCTCTGACTGAGACTATACCAAAAAGCCTAGTGATGATAAAGGATAAGCCTTTGATAGATTATCAGCTTGAATGGTTGGAAAAGAATGGGTACACAAGGATAATTGTTGCGTGCGGGTACAAGTATGATGTCTTGAAGAAATACTTGGGGAATTCGGTAGAATATTCTGTGGAAACTACTCCATTAGGAACAGCAGGTGCAGTGAACAAGGCTAAAAAACTTTTGCAAACCAAGGATTTCTTAGTAATAAACGGAGATATAATAACTGACTTAAACTTGGAAGAATTTGAAAAAATTCACGAAAGACTTTCTATCGTAGTCACTCCTTTAAAATGTCCGTTTGGTGTGATAAGCGAGAATGAAGGAAAAGTTGTTTTTCAGGAAAAACCAAAGCTACCTTACTGGATAAATGCAGGAATATATCTCATAAACAAGTCAGTAAAATTGCCAGCAAAGGGTGATTTAGAAAGAGATGTTTTTCCGAAGGAGCAGCCAAAGATTTTTAAGTATGAAGGGTTTTGGAAAAGCATAGACACTTTCAAGGATGTAGTGGAAGTAGAAAAGGAGTTGGAGTGAGTTATTTTTCATCGTTTAAAATTTTCTTGATGCGTCTGTTCAGTTTTTCTACTCTTCTAGCATTCAAATCAATTCCTAAGGTTTTTAATTCATCTATTGCTAAATCCTTAAGAGATTCCTTATCTAAGTATGGCTTTTTTCTTAGCAAATTTTTTACAACTACTGAATATTTTATAGCATTCCCTGTCCAGAATTTTTCAAGAGATTTATCATACTTCTTTCCGCAATTGAAGCACGCATAGCCTTCTATAGAGAATGGATTGTTTGGATTGTAAAGCGGTTTAAGCTGACTTTTGCATCTTGGGCAATACATAAGGTCAGTTTAAAAGTTAAAAGTATTTAAGTTTTTTACCTTTTCTTGGATATCCAAATTTCCTTAAAAATTTCAGGCTGTTGGATTTCTATCTTCCTTTCTTGATCCAAGTGCAATACTGGTATGAAATGTTCTACTATCTTGTCTCTTTTCCATTCTTCCACTATTTGCTTGAACTCTATTCTTTCTAAGTTCAGCTTCTTCATTAGCTCATCAATCTCTTGCATAACCCTTTCTATTCTTTTTGTTATGTCTTCTTCTGTTGGAATTGCTACTTGCAACCTTTTTGCAAAAAGTTGCTTTCTTTCTTCTCTTCTTTTTTCTACAGCCATCGCTTTTCTAAGGGCATTAATTAATTCGTCAAGAGTTACTTGTCTTTTTGGCACTCTTTTCATAGGATAGCTCAACTGGACAAGGTTTGAATCTATTCCCAAGTCTTCAAAAGTTTTTGGTTCTTCTACAGATTCTTCTCTTTCTTCAAAGATAGAAAGATAGTCTGCTTTAAGCTTTAGCAATATAGCAGCAACAAAAACTATTTTTGCAGGTATTCTAAAGTCCAACTCTTCTACAGCTTTTAGATAACGAATAAAACTGTCTGTAAGCTTTACCAAATCTATGTTCCATGGATCTAGGTTTTCAACGCTTACTATGTAGTAGATAACTTCTTCCCAACTTTCTTTCTCTATTATCATTTGTAGGATGTTTTCTTCCTCTGTCATGTTAATAGTAAATTACCTTTCTAAAGCATTATACTTATCGAAGATCCGGAAGTGAACTACCAAAAAGTTTATATTTCACACGTGTGAAAAATAACAGCACGAGAAAATGAGTTTTATTCTAACTTTTGACATACCAAGAGAATTAGCGTTAGAAAGAAAACATGTAAACTTGAGTTTGCGTAGGATGAATGCAAAGATGATACAGTTTTCAGTCTGGGAGCATGAAAACCTTTCCGACTTGATAAAAGTAGCTCTTAAGATAAAGTCTGTAGGAGGTTCAGCAAGAATTCTAGAAGAAAAGTTCATCTTCTAGCTTTTTATTCTTTTCCTTTCAACAAAAATTTATGGCTCAAAGAATTTCCAAGGAGGAATACTATTTAGAAATTGCTAAATCAGTGTGTAAAAGATCACCATGCATAAGAAGAAAGTATGGTGCGATTATAGTCAAGAACGATACGATAATTTCCACAGGTTACAACGGACCAGTAAGAGGTGGAGTAAATTGTTGCGAAGTTGGCTGTCTAAAGGATATGCTAAAAGAGCCACACTTTGAGACCCTTTCTCCAATAGATCAATTTAAAGCCTACATTAACTGTCCTGCAGTCCATGCAGAAGAGAATGCTGTAATAAATGCTGCAAGAAGTGGTAGTGAAGTGAGCGGAGGAACTATGTACATATACGGTGAAGACTTGAATGGAGAGACTGTAGAGGCTTCACCATGCATAAGATGCAAAAGAATTCTTATAAACAGTGGGATTGAAAGAGTTGTAATCAAAACAAAAGACAGCTTTAAAATCATAAGAGTTTCAGACTGGATAAGAGAGGATAGTTGGGATTATCTCAGAAAATTAGAAGATGCTAAAAGACTTATTTCTTCCTCTCCCCAGTCCTAGTCTTAGTCTGCCAAGAATATTTTCTCCACTTAGAGCTTCTTCCATAACCACAGTAAGAACAATACTTCTTATCAACACGATAAGATACATGACCACATCTTCTACAACGAATATGCGTTACTTTGTGCTTTAAACCCATCGATGGAGTTCCTTTTACCATACAAGAATTATTGATGCAGAGAATATTTAAATGTCTGCCTCTACGTTCAAAACTCTTGCCAACTTTAAAACATTCTTTAAAGTAGGCTCTCTCCTAACTCTAACTACCATAGGCTTGTGCTCAGGATAAACTTCTAGGAAAGCTCTGACAAACTTTTCAAAAACTTTTCTTCCTTCGCTGTTGAGCACATCATGAGAAAAGTATAAACTATAATTCTCTATCAACTTCTTAAAGAGTGCAATCGAATCTATAACAGCTTTTGAGTACATAACTAAAGTCTATTAAAAATTTCTTCTTAAACGCTCCATCATACCTGCACAGGGCTTGCGTATACTATTGTATCTCCACGTATGAGCACAGTACCAAGCTTTGCCTTGTTTTCTCCGTTCTTCTGCACTTCTACTTCATCCAGCCAAAGGTTTAAGTGTAGGTCTAAAGCTTTCAAAACACCTGTAAGCTCTTCTCCGTTCTTCAGCTTTACTAGTATTTTCTTCCCTTTTGCCCTGTCCAAAGCGTCTATAGGCCTCTCACTCATCTTTTTCACACGATAATAGTATTATTATCTTGCAATAAGATATATAAAGGTTACTTAATTTTAGAGAAACTCTTTACGTTTTTCCTCCCAAGAATACATATAAACTTTTAACAGTATACTTTATTAAGTGGTTTTATGGCGGTGTGGCACGGTGAAAAAGGAAGAAAAAGGACAGGTGGCAAGATAATTTTAGCCAGGAAGAAGAAAAAGCGTGAGCTCGGTTCTTTACCACTGCACACAAAAATAGGAGAAGAGAAAAGAGTTGTTGTGAGGACAAAAGGTGGAGGGGAAAAGGTAAAGGCATACAAAGTAGAATTTGCCAACGTTACTGACCCAAAAACAAAAGTTTCTAAAAAAGTAAAAATTTTAGACGTGGTAGAGAACAAAGCAAACCCACAATTCATAAGAAGTAAGATAGTGACGAAAGGTGCAATAATAAAGACTGAGCTGGGCAATGCTTTAGTAACTTCTAGACCAAGTCAGCATGGAACAGTTAACGCTGTTCTAATTCAAGAAGAGAGGAAATGATCCAGAATTTTTAACAGCTGGTTAATGCTTTTTATCCTATAGTCAACTTTTCCTGATTCTTTTTCTACTTGCCCATAAACTGCCAGAACAGTTATCATTCCAAGCTTTTTAGCAGTTTTCAAGTCTCTCTTTATAGAATCGCCAACCATCACACACTCTTTCGGGCTTACTCTCAACTTCTTCATAGCAAGTAAAAATGGCTTTCTACTTGGTTTCTTTTCTTTTGTATCGTCAAAAGTTATTACTGCATCAAACTTGTCGTGAATTCCCATAGCAGCAAGCCTAATCCATGCCTGAATTCTTGGAGCATCTGAAAGAATTGCTAGCTTATATCCTCTTTTTCTCAATTCTTCAAGTGTAGAAGAAACACCTGGATAAGAGTAAAGTAGTCCCTCCTTTATTCTTCTGTAAGCAACTATCCCAGCAGCCATGATCTTGTAGTCTATCTTGCCCAAAACTTCTTTCAGAAAAACTTGGAATATTCTTTGATATTCCCAACCATACTTATCGTATAGCTTAAAAAGGATCTTCATAGCCTTTTTCTTAGAAATCTTCAGGCCGCTATCTATCATCGCATCTATTGCTGCTTCGCAAGAAAGTCTTTTCATCTTCATAAAGTCTATTAGCGTGTTGTCTAAGTCGAACAAAACTGCTTTTATCATAATAAGGAGTTTTAATTCTGTTTAACTTATTTGTTGTACCCTAAGCTATTTTTTTAATTTTCTTTATCGTTACCAATATTGCACCTTTGCAAGGTTCTTCTCTATTTTCAGGGATTTCTTTTACAATTTTATACCATTTACCACTCGTAAAATATTTGGCAGTTCCTCTCAATTCATAACCTATACAATTTTCTTTCCCAATCTTTACTCCATGCTGATAAAGCAACTTTTGGGTTTTTTGAAACAACTTTTACAAATCCAACAGCAATGCAGTGAGGATTTCCATTTTTGTCTACAGTTGCGAATGCTAAAGCATTTTCCTCAATCAGCCTTTTCAATTCTTTGTTTATCTCGACCATAATTATTTTTTAAACAAACTTTTGCAACCCAGCCTTAAGCTTGTCTGTATCTATAACTACAATCTCTTGATTCAAAGGCAAAGCAACGTTGAAAACAGGAACTGTATCTACCCATGCCTGCTTTTTTCCTCTGTGTCCATGCCCATGAACTACTAGGTTTGGCTTTCTGTTGATCAACAAATTCTCCCAATAGAGAGAACCCATGCTACTGAAAAACCTTGGATTTTCTCCTTCCAAAGTCTTGTAGGTAGGAGCATAGTGCAAAAGCAAAATCTTGAATTCTACGTTCATTCTTTGCAAGTGTCTATCTGCTATCTCATACCTTTGCCTATAAATATTTTCTATGTTTGGTATGTTTGCTTTCTGCCACTTGGTAGGCTCGTCAAGAGCACCAGTAGAGCCGAATATACCCACAGACTTAGTGCCTACTTGCAAAATAACACTTTCATCATCTAAAAACTTAATTTCTTTATACTTTTCCTTTAGCTCTTCTCTACATTCTTCCCATTCGTTATTTCCAAAACATGCTACTATTGGGCATGCGATTTTGCCAAAAAGCGCATTGTTTATCCTTTCAAATTCTTTCACGTTCGCCCTTTCTATCATGTCACCTACGAGCAGGAATAAGTCTGGCTTCACTTGCAACCTATCTAGAGCAGAAATAAACTCTTCATAGTATCTAGGTGAATGAACATCGCCAGTAGCTGCTATCAGCATAATTTATAATTGTTTTGGATTTAGAAATCTTTCTACTGTTTTTCTTTTTTCAAATAGTCTCTACCAGGAATTAGGTAAGAGCTTGCATGCAAGCTTAGCCCTTCTTCTGGCTTTTTCTCTTCTACCTTTTTCCTTTCAGGGAACACTTTATAGTCTGGCTATTTGGGCAAAGTTATTGGCTTACTCAGGTCTAAACCTTTCTGCAAAAAGTACAGTGCTTTTTCGGTTCTATTCATTTTAACCACTTAAAAATAGTAACATTTTCGAGTAATATAAATCTGTTGGTATGCTCTAGAAAAGTTTTAAACTAGTGCAATTTTAATAAGAATTGTATGAAAGTTGCGCATGTGTGTTTGCTAATAGCAGTAATTGCTGTAGCGATAATAGCCTTTTACACATTTTATCTTCCACAAAAACCTTCGCAACAGCCTCAAAGCTTGATTGATTTTTGCATCCAAGCATGTAAGGATGCTGCCAAAACAAGAAGCTTAGAAAACGGACCATGCCTTCTAGACCCTATGCCTCAAGATTCTGACTGGGTTTGCGATGTAGCTCACTGGCCAAGGCAGACAATAGACAACCAGCCAGAAAACCAATGTCAATCCTATCGAAATCAAACTTCGCACCATTTCATTGAAGTTACTCCTGACTGCAGCTTTATCAGGGCAATATAAACTACTCTCTGCAGATTAGTGTATAAGTGCTGTAAATTCCGTCCACCCTTTTTCTGATAGAAGTTACAAGCTTGTTCAATTCTTTTTCGTCGGGTACTCTAGCTTCTACAACCAAGTCATAAGGTCCTGTGACGATGTAGATATTTTCAATCCCTTCTTTTTTGTAATCCTTTAACTTTTCTATAACTTCTTTCTCTCTTCCAGCTTCACTCTGAACCATGATGAAAAGCTTCATTCTTATCAAATATTGATGGAGCAGAAAAGTATTTAATCGTTTTAACCATGTAGAAATTTTACATTTTATGGTTTAAGAAAATGGACTCGCCGGGATTCGAACCCGGAGTTCCTGCCTTTTCCAATGTTATGCGAAGGCAGTGTCTTACCGTTAGACCACGAGCCCTTTTATATCCTCTAAATTAAATAAACTTTTTGAATGAAGATAAAAATAAAAGGTATAAAAGTGAAGTGTGAAGTCGCAGACAACTTTTGGAAAAGACTTTTTGGGCTAAGCTTTTCTAAGAAGAAAAACATGCTCTTCATTTTTCCCTATGAAGCTAAATGGTCTTTCTGGATGTTTTTAGTCAGATACCCTATAAAGTTTGTTTTCATAGATAAGCAAAAGACTGTAGTTGATGTTAAAGTTGGTAAGCCTATTTCATTAGATGTGAGCACTTGGAAAGTTTACAAGCCTAGAAAAGCATGCAAGTACGTTCTAGAAACTCCTTTTGAGTTGAAAGTAAAAATTGGTGACAAAGTAAGCTTTTAATTTTTTGTGTTAAAAATTTTTGATATGATTTCAACGATTAAGGAGGATTTCAAGCCACCTGAAAGAACTTTTGTTTTCACCACGAGCTCTTTAGACTTGTTTAACGAGTACAAGAACTTAAAATTCCATAAACCTATTTTAGATGCTGTGGAAAAAGGAAAGGTAAATGCTGTCGTTACTCCTTTGGAGCTTGCAAAGCTTAAAAAGTACGTTGGAGAGGGAAAGTATCGCAAAACTTATGTTGCAGTCTTCAAATCTCCTAAGTCTAAAGTTTTTTGTATGGAAATGGACTTATATTCTAAGCGCAGCTTACCATGCTACTCTCAACTTTTCAACTCACTTTTGAGTTCACATCTTGCAGACTTGAGCTCTGCTATAACTTCTATAGAGCTGATGATACCATTAATAACTGATGACGACCATCATTGGAGTGTTCAGCAAAACTTGAGGAAGGCGTACGACGAAAGGCACAGAAAAGAGATAGCTGATTGCTTAGCTAGAAAAGAAAGGAGAAAGTATTTTGAAATGTATACTTCAAAAGATTTTTGTGAGATGTTTTTTAGTCTAAGTTCTACCGGAAGTAAGCTTCAGTTAAGCTTAAGTTTTGACGTGCAACCTTTAAAGTATGAGAGTTGGTATAGCCGATCTTCCTTTGCATTATGGGAATTGTCCAAGATGGCTTTTTGATAGAATGGTCAAGCTTTCTCGTGAAATAACAAAAATTATTGTCTTAGAGTATGGCAAAAAAGAATTTCTCAGAAGACTTTCAGACCCATTCTTCTTCCAGTCTCTTTCTTGCGTGCTATCGTATGATTGGCATTCAAGTGGAACAACTACTGTGACTTGTGCAGCCTTGAAAGAAGCTCTAAAACCAGAAGAGCTCGGCATAGCAGTTCTAGGAGGAAAGGGCAAAGCTTCTAGAAAAACTTTAGAAGAAATCGAAAAGCTAACAGAAGTTTTTTCGTTAACAACTAAAAGGATAGAGCAGTTGAAGTATGCAAGTAAAATGTCTGCAAAGGTAGACAATTCAGCAGTCCAGGACGGCTTCCAGCTTTACCACCATTCTTTTATCGTCACCGAAGATGGTGAGTGGGCTGTAGTCCAGCAAGGAATGAATCCTTCAAACAAATATGCTCGTCGCTACCATTGGCTTTCAGAAAAGGTTTCATGCTTTGTTGTTGAGCCTCATGCTGCTGTTGTTTGTGATTTTAGAGGAAGAGTTTTGAACATGGTTGCAAGAGAATCTGAAGAAGCAAGAAAAGCTTCTGTTGATTTGATAAAAGATGATCCTGCTCATCTTAAAAAGTACTTTTCTCCTCTGTTCAAGTATTTGCACATGCAAGCTGAGCATGAGATAGATTTGACAAATTATGAAAAATTGATGAAAAGCTTTTTCCAAGCTTATGAACAACAGCCAAAAAATTTTGAAGAGCTTTTAGCAGTAAAAGGAATTGGCCCGAAATCTGTAAGAGCTTTAGCTTTGTTGAGCAAGCTTATATTTGGCATAGAAGCAAGCTGGCGCGACCCTGCTACTTTCTCTTTTGCTCATGGAGGAAAAGATGGAACACCATACTTTGTTAATAGAAAAACTTATGATAAAAGCATAGAAGTGTTGCAAGCAGCAATCGAGCAGGCTGAGCTTGGAAAAAGAGAAAAGATAGAAGCTCTAAAAAGGCTGAAAGATTTCTTCTAGTATAAAAAAGTTAAATAGTTATCCTTAGCATTTTATATTGATGAAGTGCAAACCTTTAGCTGCAGCTTTTCTCCTTTTACTACTGGTATTAGGAATTTTTACTTTGAAAAGCTCGCAAACTATTGCTCAAGGGGAAACTACAACTACTTTGCCGCAAACAGTATTAACAGGATTTTTAGCCTTACTTTCTTCAGAAAAAGGTCCTTTAATAGGAATAGTTGCTGTGGCTGTTGTATTGATAATATTCTGGTTTATTAGAAGAAAAAGATAAGCATAAAACTTTTAACTTTCAATAATTTGGTATGAAGCCAATCAGCCTAAGGTTTTCTGATATCAACGGCACTCTAAAAGAAGTTTTGGTTTCTGAAGAAAAGCTGAAGAGCTCCAAAGAGTTTGGCATATGGTTTGACGGTTCTTCCATCCAAGGACTGGTTAGAAGGTATGAAAGTGACATGAGGCTTAAGCCTGATGAAAGCTCTGTTTATAAGTTGAACGGCATGCGCGTATACTTTTGCGACATTTATTGTGGAAAAAGGCCTTATGAAGGAGACCCAAGATTTATCCTAAAGAAAGTTCTGAAAGAAGCTGAAGACATGGGATATGAAGTAAAAGCAGCAGGAGAGCTTGAATTTTATCTTTTGAAAGAATCTGAATGGGTGGACAGAGGGAGCTACTTTGATGTTTCACCAAAGGATAGAGCGCATGAAGTAAAACTGAAAACAATAGAAAAGCTAGGAGAAGCTGGTATAGACTGGGACACAGCACATCATGAAGTTGGATACGGACAGAATGAGATAGACATAAAGTTTGATGATCCTTTAAGAACTGCTGACAAGATTCTTTTTTCTAAGAATGTGATAAAGCTTGTAGCTGAATCAGAAGGAATGAGAGCAACTTTCATGCCAAAACCCTTTGTTGGTCTTCCTGGTAATGGCATGCACTTGCACTTAAGCTTGTGGAATGGTGATGAAAATGCTTTTTACGACAGCAAAGATGAGTACAACCTCTCTGAAATTGCTAAGCACTTTATAGGCGGAATTTTTATGCATGCAGGAGCAATAACTGCTGTGGCAAACCCCACAGTAAATTCTTACAAAAGGCTTGGAGAGTTCGAAGCTCCTAAGTACATTTATTGGGGTAGAAAAAACAGAGATGCTTTGATTAGAGTTCCAGAAATTTTAAGCCCAAACTCGTGCAGGATTGAATACAGAGCTTCTGACCCAAGCACCAACCCTTACTTGGCTTTTGCAGTCGTGCTTAAAGCTGGACTTGAAGGGGTGAAGAAGGGAATAGAACCACCAAAAGCCTTGGAAGAAGATATATATGAAAATGGAAGGTATAAAACGCTAGACAGATTGCCAGGTACTCTGATAGATGCTTTGAATGCATTCGAAAAAGATGAGACAATCTTTAATGCTTTGGCACCTGCTAGCAAAGAGTTTTTGGACTTGAAGAGAAAAGAGTGGGAGGAATTTACAACAAGAAGAGTTACTGATTGGGAACTAGAAAGATACTTAGACTTGTGATTCTTCTTTTGGCTTTTCTTTCTTAGAAGTGACTTCTGTATATCCGCACTTTGGACAAGTATATCCGTCTACAATAGTTCCTTCATAAGTAAGCTTCATCATCGTTCCACACTTTGGACATTTTATGCCTTCTACAGTAGGTAGCTTAGCAAGTTCTTTCTTAGACTTTTTAGTCTTAGAAATTTTGTTGACCATGTAGATTTCCCATACCATTATTCCTATCATTAAAGTAGCAGCAAAGATTATCGTCAAAAGAATTAACTGCAGGATTCCAAGAAATTCGGTAATTGCCATAAATTCTATTTGGAGAACAGATTTGATAAGCTTTATCTTTTTCTTTTCTGATATTTTTCTTAACGGGCGGGTAGCTTAGCCTGGTTGGAACTTCGAGCAACATGCGTCCGGCTGATAACCGGAAGGTCGAGGGTTCGAATCCCTCCTCGCCCACTTAAAATTTTTAGCCAGCTTAATAAGCTTTAAATAGTTGAAGTGTTCCTTTTGAATTATGGCTTACGACCCTATACACACTGTGTATGGTATACTGAGAAGACAAAAAGAGCCGATAAGTGTAAAAACTGAAGGAAACTTCTACGTGACAGGATACATAAAAGCTCTTAAAAAGGTAGGAGGAGACTTAAAAGTAATTATTCGAGATGCTCTAATAACAAAGAATCCTCTCAAAAGTTCAGAAGATTATGCAAGAGAGCTTGAGAGAAGAAGGACTGTAAACGTTTATGTTTCTCTTTTCAGGGACACACAACACTTGCGCATGCTAGCATAAATGTAAAAATATATTAAATTGATTCTAGTATAATTATTTTTAGCCCCAGGTAGCTCAACTGGTAGAGCATCCGGCTGTAGGCGAGTGCTTTGGCACTTGCTAGTAGCCAATGCTCGATAAACACCGGAGGGTTGCTGGTTCAAATCCGGCCCTGGGGACTCTCATGAAAACAAAGATAGTTTTCTCAGAAAAATGCTTAGAGTATGGTCTAGGCCATTTAGAAAGTCCTGCTCGAGTTTTAGAAGCTTATGAAGTTTTGAAGAGGAGAGGATATGAGTTTGTTAAGCCTGAAGCAGCGAGTGAAAAGGATGTGCTAAAAGTTCATTCAAAAGAATACTTAGAAGGTTTGAAAAAAGGGCTAGAAGAAGATCCAGATACACCAGCTTATGAGAACATCTATTCTTATGCATTGCTGTCAGCTGGAGGAGCAATTCTTGCAGCTGAAAATGGATGGTTTTCCTTGATGCGTCCTCCTGGACATCATGCTGGTAAAAACGGAAAAGCTCTTGGAGCAGCAACAAAAGGTTTTTGCTATCTTAACAACATAGCAATAGCTGTAAAGTGCTTAGACAAGAAAACGCTGATAATAGATATAGATGGACATCATGGAAACGGCACACAAGAGATTTTCTTTAAAGACCCAAAGGTAACTTACGTTTCTTTGCATAGGTATCCTTACTATCCTGGAACTGGCTACAAGACAGAAGAAAATTGCATAAACTTTCCTTTGAGAGCTGAATGTGGCGATGCTGCTTATCTGGAAGCTTTTGACAAAGCTTTGGAAAGTGTAGATGCAAACAAAATAGAAGTTGTAGCTGTTTCAGCAGGCTTTGATGCTCGTAAAGGAGATTTAGCTTCTTTAGGCTTGACAGAAAATTGCTACAGGGAAATAGGGAAAAGGATAGGAAAGCTGAAGAAGCATACTTTCTTTGTCTTGGAAGGAGGCTATAACGGATATGAGGTTGGAAAGTGCATAGATGAGCTTTTGAAAGGATTTGAAGAAAGCTTTAGTGCTTAAGAATTATTTTACTCAAGCTATCATTACAGAGATGTACTAATTCCCCTTTTCTTTAAATCTTCTCTTATCAGATGCCTTAAATAATCAGACATAGAGACAAATTCCTTTGGTATTATTCGCTTTTCTATCAGCTCTACTATGTCATCTGGCAGCTTAGTTCCTACTGGTATTAGTTTTTTCTTAAACTCTTCTGGTTCTTTCCTAGACATAAGGATATTTAAAGTTGTTTGCCCATGTTTATAAAGTTAACTAAAGTTGACTATAGTTATACTTAAATAGTTAAACTCCCTAAGATAATTCGATAAAATGGTCCAAAGTATTCTTCTGCGAAAGGTAGGACCGATGGGAACAGGACGACATTCCAACGGTTTTCTGTTAACACCGCTAAAAACAGATGTGAGAATATAGAGGTGAAATAAAAATGGATACAAAGATATTGGCAAGCTTGATGGTAATAGGCTTAGTTGCTTCAGCGATAGGAATGGGAACATATGCTTACTTCAGTGATACTGAAACTTCAACAGGAAACACGTTCACAGCAGGAGCTATAGATTTGAAGATTGACAGCACTTGCAAATACAATGGTCAAACACAAAAGTTCTGCACTTGGGAATCAAAAGATTTAGGAACAGGTGATGTCTTCTTTAACTTCAACGATGTAAAACCAGGAGATTTTGGTGAAGACACAATCAGCTTTGATTTAACAAGCAATCCTGCTTGGGCGTGCATTTATGTAACCAACATTGTTGACAGCGACAATGGTTGTAATGGGCCAGAGTTAAAAGCAGAACCAAATTGTCTAGCAGATGGAAACGGTGAATTGGACGAGCATCTCTATGTGACTATTTGGGTAGATGATGGTGCAGGAAACTCCGCATTAGCTTGCAACAATGAATTAGATACAAATGAAAGAATAATCGTGGATAACAAACCATTAAGTAAATACATTGATGGTCAAACTTCAGTTGTAATTCCAGTAGCAGATAAGAACAATTTGCCAGTGCTTCAGCCAGGCCGTTATTGCATCGGAATTAAATGGAGTGTACCACCTACGACAGGAAATGATGTTCAAACTGACAAAGTGGGAGCAGATTTGAGCTTCTACGTGGAACAGGCAAGAAACAATCCAGACTTCGTGTGCCCCCAAACAATACCAGGAAGATTGCATTAATTGCATTACGAAGGTGAACAGCAATGAGCAAACAGATATTACTCTACATATTAGCGATTAGTACAGTGATTGCTCTAGTTGGTGGAGCGACGTATGCAACCTTCAGCGACACTGAAACTTCTTCAGGAAACACATTCACAGCAGGAAGCATCGATCTTAAGATAGATTATCAGTGCCCTAAGCCTGGCTGTGATTTCAGCTTGAGAGATTTAAACGGTGAAAGTTTTTTCAAGGAGTGCGATATAAAACCAGGCGATTCAGGAGAAGTAACTATCAGCTGGCATGTCTATGACAACAATGCATGGGCAAGACTAAGGTTTGCAGACATTGTCAATTACGAAAATGGTTGCACTGAACCAGAGAGCAAAGTAGATAGAACATGTGGTGATCCAGGATTAGGAGAAGGCGAACTAATCGATAACTTGGTCTTTACCATTTGGATGGACGAAGGTTCTATCAAAGGATGGCAATGTCCCGACAACAGCAACAGACCTTGCTCAGCTGATCCAGAAGAAGGAAACAACATACTAGACGGAATTGAAACACCTATTGTCAGTAACAAATCCTTGAGCGAGATTATCAGCGAAGGTGGAGTAAAACTTCCAGGAGAATTAGAGAATTCCACCACTTACTATCTCGGAGTTAAATGGACAGTTCTCCCAACAGTTGGAAACATCATTCAAACAGATTCTTTGGTCGGCAAGATAGTCATGGAAGTAGTACAAAGCAGAAATAACCCAACACCCTGGCAATAAATTGCACCTACAGTAGTTCAGTAGTTCCTAACCTACTTTCTTCCTTTTTTTATTTTTGCTAAAAAATTTAGAAAAGGATGAAAAAATGAGAAAAAGTGAAATAATACTGGCAATTGTTTTAGTGCTATCTGCATTTATTATCTTAGCTTCAAGAATAGGTTCTACACACTTTCTTACAGTCCTGAGTGGAAGCATGTCTCCTACTATAAACATGGGAGATTTAGTTATAGTTGCTCCAACAAACCCTCAAGACATTAAGATTAACGATATAATAGCTTTCAACGATGCTGATAAAAAGTTTCCAGTAACTCATCGTGTAATAAACATAACTCAGAATGGCTTTGTAACAAAAGGAGATGCTAACGAAGATCCTGACGCAAGAATAGTTAAGCCTAATGAAGTAATAGGAAAGTACAGCTTTAGAGTTCCTTTTGCTGGTTACTTTGTCTACTATGCAAGAACTAAGTACGGATTTATATTCCTGATTTTAATCCCAGGAGCTTTGCTAATTTTCAGTGAAGTAAGAAAGATTTTAGCTTATGTAAAAGAAAAAAAAGTTAAAGCAAGAGGAAAAAGAGCTAAAGGCAGTATTCCTCTTTCCACGATATTAGCTTTATTTTTAGTCTTGTTAACTTCGTTTAGTTTGGCAGCTACAAAGACAAATGCATATTTTTCTGACATAGAGGTAAGCTCAGGCAATGCTTTTACTGCTTGGACTGAGGAAGTTCCACCCGTTACAGTTAACAAGTGGTGGAGTGACACAGAGTTTAACCTGATATCAGAATTCAAAGTTGTGACTCTCGAAAAATCAAATAGAATTGTAGCAACAAACCCTGGAGGGTTTTATATAAACATAGAAATAGCTAACATACCAGAAACAGATTCTTTCTCTCTTATTGACATAATTTCTGGAGCAATAAGACCAAGAGGAGATTTTGTAGAATGGCCTCCATACCACGGTTTGCATGTTTATCTGGATAGCAATGATATAACTAGAAAGTTTGACTATACTTTCAATGGCACTATGCTAAACGTTACTCTTAAACAAGGTGAAATTTTACCAAAAGGCGAAAAGCTATACGTAACATTCCATTTGAGATACGCTTTAATTGGAACTAAACTAAATGAATCTGAAAAAGAAATGTTCCCACATGTTTATTCAAACAGAGCTACTGTGACAATTGATAGTGAAACTGTTGAAAGCTCTCCAGCAGATTTAACAGCTTATTTGAAGTTTGTTGAGTGCAAGTGCAAGGGGCATTGTGAAATTGATGATATGACAATAGATAACGAAATTTTGGGAACACTTCAAACAGAAGACTGCGAGTTTGAATGTATCAAAGAAAACATCACCATAGAAACAAACTCAACTCCAGAAGAGACTTCCACAAATGAGACTCAAAGTATCGGCAATTTAACATCATTCAACACAACTGAAAACATAACGTTAAATGAAACTGATAGCCAAAACATAACTGACAATTCCACGTCTAAAGTTGAAGATGAGAATTCTACAAGTGAAACTCAAATTATCAACAATTCAACTTTATCTAACGAAACAATTGATAATTCTACCTTAAATGAAACTGAAAACATAACAACGGAAATTAACATTACAGAGAATAACTCCACAGAGAATTCAACCCCAGAAATCAATCAAATTTTAAATAATATTACAGAAGACAGCTATCTATCGAATAGAACCGAAGCTGTGTCAAATGATAGTTTAGACGAGGTTGAAGATTCTTCACAGGTTTCAGATGAAAACAGTACAGAAATTTTGCTAAACACGGTGTCGATCGTCTCCTTTATTAGCATTGGGTTCTTGTCAAAAAGAAAAAACGAATTGCTGAAATAAGGAAGTTAGGTTGCAGCACCAACAGGCGGTTTAGGAGGAGTAACAGGAGCAATTGTAGCAACAATAACTAATCCTGTATTTGCAGGAATAATAAGCTTGGTTGTAATAGCT
>Ga0078972_1006940_pt1 | contig 26009 bp, 18 predicted proteins | sample YelNatPaOPGAMG01_FD_67568 | JGI IMG/M metagenome (GOLD analysis project Ga0078972, IMG submission 67568) | Hot spring thermophilic microbial communities from Obsidian Pool, Yellowstone National Park, USA - OP-RAMG-01 (SPADES assembly) (version 2) | ecosystem: Environmental > Aquatic > Thermal...
GTGGCGGCCGCCCCGCCGGGGGGCGGGCCGACGACACAGGCCTGCCCACCCAAACCCTACTTGGGATGGTGCCGGGTGGTTGCGAAGCAGAATGCCCGGCTGTCGCCAAGCTTTCGAGGGTGCACCTATGCTCTCCTGTAGCCTGTAGAGAAGCCGCTGTGGGCAGAGCGGTAGGGGAGCGTTCTGCGGGCGACGAAGGCAGACCGTAAGGACTGCTGGAGCCCGCAGAAGTGCGAATGCTGGGACGAGTAGCGAAAGGCGCGTGAAAAACGCGCCCGCCGAAATGCCCGAGGTTTCCGATGCAACGGTACTCGGCATCGGGTCAGTCGGGCCTAAGCCGAGGCCGGAAGGCGTAGGCGATGGACAACGGGTTAATATTCCCGTACCACGCCGGGCCGCTCGAGCACAGGAGCTTGCCCCGAGCAGCGCTCAGGGCAGGCTGCCGTGCTCGCCTCAGACCGGGCGTGAGCCAGGCCTGAGGTTAGCGAAGGGGTGACGCAGGTGGGTAAGCCAGCCGGTTAGCGGATTCCGGTGTAAGCCTGTAGGGAGATGAAGGCGCGTGGCCAAACCCCGCGCCCGATCCCGAGGGGCGAAGGCGATGCCCGAGCCGGCTGCGGCGAAGAGCGCCAGAGCGAGTCGTGTGCTTCAGGCAGCGATTCGGCTGTAGCGGCCGCCGCGCCGGCAAGGGGCAGAGTGGCCTACCCCACCTGCCGAGAAAAGCCCCTAGCCAGGCCCGCGTGCCCGTACCTCATTACCGACACCGGTGGGCGGGTAGAATATACCAAGGCGATCGGGAGAACCCTCATTAAGGAACTCGGCAAACTGGCCCCGTACCTTCGGTAGAAGGGGTGCCCCCGGGCGTGAGGGAGCAAGCCTTTGCGAGCGCCCGGGGGTCGCAGTGAAGAGGCCCTGCCGACTGTTTACCAAAAACACAGGTCTCTGCGAAAGCGAAAGCTGACGTATAGGGGCCGAGGCCTGCCCAGCGCCGGAAGGCTAAGGGGCGGGGTCTCCCCCTCGCAAGAGGAGGAGGCTCCAAACCGAAACCCCGGTTAGCGGCGGCCGTAAGGATAACGGCCCAAAGGTAGCGAAACTCCTAGACGGGCAAGTTCCGTCGCGCATGAAAGGCGTAACGAGCAGGGCGCTGTCTCAATGAGGGACCCGGCGAAACTGAACTAGGCGTGAGGATGCGTCTTACCCGCAGCGGGACGGAAAGACCCCGTGGAGCTTTACTGCAGCTTGGTATTGGGCCGGGGTCCGGCCTGTGTAGGATAGGTGGGGGGCGGAGAAGCCGGGGCGCCAGCTCCGGTGGAGCCTACGTTGAAATACCACCCGGACCGGGTTCTGACCCTAACGCCCGCCGCAAAAGCCCGGCGGGCGGACAGTGCCTGGTGGGCAGTTTGACTGGTGCAGTCGCCTCCTAAAAGGCAATGGAGGCGCCCAAAGGTCCCCTCAGGGTGAATGGAAACCACCCGTTGAGGGCAAAGACATAAGGGGGCTTGACTGCGAGGCAGGCATGCCGAGCAGAGACGAAAGTCGTGGCTTAGTGATCCCACGGTACCGTGTGGAAGGGCCGTGGCTTATCGGACAAAAGCTTCCCCGGGGATAACAGCGTGGTCTCGCCCGAGAGTCCACATGGACGGCGAGGCTCACGACCTCGATGTCGGCTCGCCTCATCCTGGGGCTGGAGCAGGTCCCAAGGGTTCGGACAAAAGCTTCCCCGGGGATAACAGCGTGGTCTCGCCCGAGAGTCCACATGGACGGCGAGGCTCACGACCTCGATGTCGGCTCGCCTCATCCTGGGGCTGGAGCAGGTCCCAAGGGTTCGGCCAGCCGCCGATGAAAGAGGCACGCGAGCTGGGATAAGAACGTCGTGAGACAGTTCGATCCTTATCTGCTGCGGGCGCTGGTGACTTGAGGGGAGCCGCCCCCAGTACGAGAGGACCGGGGTGGACAGACCTCCGGCGTGCCGGTTGCGCTGCCATGCGCATCGCCGGGTAACCAACGTCTGGCACGGATAACCGCTGAAGGCATCTAAGCGGGAAGCCGGCCCCAAGATTAGGTCACCGCCCGGGAAACCGGGTGAAGGCCCCTGGGAGACGACCAGGTCGATAGGCGGCAGGTGTACAGGCAGCAATGCCCTGAGCCAAGCCGTACTAATGGCCGAGGGCTTGAACGCCCCTGGTGCGCTTGAGACGGCGTTCTGTTCAGTGATTAGGGTGCTACCGAGCACTGCGTGGTGCGTACTACGTAAGGTTGGCGAGCGGCGCGTCGCGTGCCTGGCGACCTTACGCAATACTCCAAGACAGGTTCCTCTGGTGGTTGGAGCGGAGGGGGCACACCCGGTCCCATCCCGAACCCGGCAGTTAAGCCCTCCAGCGCCGATGGTACTGGGGGCGCAGGCCCCCGGGAGAGTAGGTCACCGCCAGAGGAGCCTGTTTTGCTGTCTCGGAATGGTATAGTGGCGCTTAATATTTGCAGAATCCCCCTGCCCATGTTAGAATACCCCCCGTTGGCCGGGCTGCGGGCCGGCAACCGTTGTGCCCCCACCGAGCGCTGGGCTCCGGGCCTGCCGGGCTGGTGATGGCCTGCGCGAACGGCTGAGCCAAAGCCTTCGACCTCCCGTTAGGCCGCGCTGGGCCCGGCTTGTGGCGAGGGGTGCTGCCCCTGCCGCGTACAGCGGGCCTGCGGGCAGGGGCATGTGCCACGAGAGCTGGCGGCCGTGTGTGGGGCGACGGCTGGCTCCGCAGCACCTTGCCCTTCTCTCACTTGCCCGAGTTACCACCTCGCGGCGTTTCTTTTGCAGCCTGTCGGGCATAGGATCTGAGTAGGGTCGTAGGAGGCCCAAGGTAGCATGAACGTTGCAACCGTGATCCTGGCGGCCGGCGAGGGCACCCGGATGCGCTCCAAGCTGCCCAAGGTGCTGCACCCTCTGGGCGGCCAGCCGATGGTGATGTACTCCATCAACCTGGCCATGCAGCTTTCTTCGCAGCCTCCGGTGCTGGTAGTCGGCCACGGGGCCAAGCTGGTGCGCAGCCGCGTGGGCGAGTGCGTGCGCTACGTGCTGCAGGAGCAGCGCCTGGGCACCGGCCACGCCGTGCTGCAGGCCCGCGAGGAGCTCCGCGGCCGGTCCGACGCCGTCCTGGTGATCTATGCCGATATGCCTCTCCTCACGCCGCCCACCGTGAGCCGGTTGATCGATACTTTCGCAGAGGAGCTGCCCGCCATCGCCCTGCTCACCCTGACCATCCCCGAGGGGGGCAACAGCATGGGCTTCGGCCGCGTCACGCGCGACGCCGAGGGGCGGGTGACCGGGATTGTGGAAGAGGTGGCGGCGACGCCCGAGCAGTTGCGCATCCGCGAGCTGAACGCCGGCGTCTCGTGCTACCGCGCCGACTGGCTGTGGGAGCACCTCGACCGGCTGCGCCTCAGCAAGAAGGGCGAGTACTACCTCACCGACCTGGTGGAAATGGCCGCCCAGGAGGGCGAACAGGTCGTCACGGTGGCTGTGGAGGACCCCGACGAGGTGCTGGGCATCAACGACCGCATCCTCCTGGCCCAGGCCGAGGCGGCACTGCGCAAGCGCATCAATACCGAGCTGATGCGCGGGGGCGTGACCCTCGTCGACCCGGCGACGACCTATGTGGAGGTGGGGGTGCGGGTGGCGCCCGATACGGTCATCTACCCCAACTCGTACCTGCTGGGCGATACCTCGGTGGGCGATGATTGCATCATCGGGCCCAACACTGTCTTGCGCGATACGACCGTGGGGCCCCGCTGCCAGATTGTGGCCTCGATGCTGGATGCGGCGGTGCTCGGGTCGGATGTGAGCGTGGGGCCTTTTGCCCGGCTGCGCAACGGGGCTCGCCTCGACGATGGCGTGCACATGGGCAACTTTGGCGAGGTCAAGAACTCGTACCTGGGCCAGGGCACCAAGATGGGCCATTTCAGCTACGTGGGCGATGCTACCATCGGCGCCAACGTCAACATCGGCGCAGGCACCGTCACCTGCAACTATGACGGCCAGCGCAAGCATGCCACAGTCGTGGGCGATGGCACCTTCATCGGCTCCGGTTCGATGCTGGTGGCGCCGGTGCGGGTGGGCCCTGGCGCGGTGATCGGCGCGGGCTCGGTGGTGACTCACGACGTGCCGCCCGATACGGTGGTCTACGGCGTGCCGGCGCGGCCTCACCGCAAGGTGCAGCGAGAGCAGGTGGAGGAGCAGCCCGAGGAAGCGGTGAGCGAGGAGAGGCGCATGGCCGAGGAGGGCGGCGAATGAGCCCCGAGGAACTGATCGCTGTGGCCAAGGCAGCCCGCGAGCATGCCTATTGCCCCTATTCCAACTATGCCGTCGGCGCGGCCCTCGAGGTGGCCGATGGCCGCGTGTACAGCGGCTGCAACGTAGAGAATGTGTCGTCGGGGCTGACGGTGTGCGCCGAGCGCACGGCCGTGGGTACGGCTGTGGCCGCCGGTGACCGGAAATGGCGGGCCCTGGCTGTGGTGACCAGCGATGGCGCTATGCCCTGCGGCGCCTGCCGCCAGGTGCTCGCCGAGTTTGGTGACCCCGAGATGCCGGTCTACGCCGCTACCCCCGATGGCGACTATCAGACCCTGACCCTGGGGGAGCTGTTCCCCTGGCCGTTCCGGTCGCCGCTGGTGCAGTGAAACGGAAAACGTAAGACGTAATGCGTGATGCGTGACACGCAGTACGCAACACGCATCACGTTTTGCGCCTTACGTCTTACGCATTACGTTTTACGTATCACGTTTTACGCCTTACGTTTCACGCGTGCGAGGTTCCCATGCCCGACGCCGGTAGCCTCAACCCTTTGGTGCGCGAGGTCCGTGCCCTTGCCGACAGCAAGGGCTTTGGCTCGTCTGAGGCGCGGATCTGGGAGATGCTGGCCCTGATCCACTCCGAGGTCTCGGAGGCCACAGACGCCTACAAGAAGGGTGAGAGCATGGAGCGCGTGGGTGAAGAGTTGACCGATGCGCTGATCCGCATCCTGCACCTCATGTCGGCGCTGGAGCTGGATGCCGACGCCCTCTACCGGCGGGTGATGGACCGCAACTGGCAGCGGCCGTTCCGGGCCAACACCGTCCGCGGTGGGTGATGCGCCATGCCCGATGAGAAGCATGCCCTGCAGCGCCCCGAGGGGTGGACGGTGGCGGCGGGCCAGGTGGCGCGCTGGGTGGGCCTGCAGGTGGAGCTGCAGGCGCCGCGCACCTGGTTTGGCCCCTCCTGGGCGCTCCTGGCCGGCATCCTTTCGAGCGGGGGGCTGGGGTTCGACCTGCGTAGCCTGCTGTTCGTTGCCGTGGCCTGGCTGGTGAGCGATCCGCTCCTGGGGTCGCTGGCGGCCGTGGCGCTGGATGCAGCCAAGGCCTGCCACGAGTGCACCCGGCCACCCCTTCCCGCGCCCCGCTGGCGCCTGCCCTACGTGCAGCCCGGTTCCCCGGGCCAGCGATTGCTCGATGCCCTGGCGGCCTGGGCGGCGCGGGCCGAATGGCAGTGGCAGGCCACCGAGGGCGGGGCCTGGCGCGGGCTGTTGCTGGCCTTCATGGCGCTGGTGCTGGGCGCGGTGGCCGGGCCGGGGCCACTGGCGGTGTTGGCCCTGGCGGTGCTCGGCCTGGCCCGGCTGGCCGCAGGGCGGCCCTTGCGTGCGCGCGAGCGCGAGGGGCTGGCTGCCGCACAGATGCTGGTGGCCTGGTTGGTGGGCCACGGCACCTTCGCCGCGCTCGACTCGCGGACCTTCCTGGTGGGCCTGGGCTTTGCGACGATCTGGTACGCCTGGACGGGGCGGCCGCCGCTCTTGCGCCTGCTGGCGGTGGCCCACGTGCTGGTGGCCGGGCTGTTGGCTGCGCTGCATGCGCCCCTGGCGGCGGGCGGCATCCTGCTGCTGGCGGTGCCGCTGGTGGTGCTGGCGCCCGAGAACGCCGGCAGCCAACGCAGCTACCTGCAGCATACCCAGGCCTTCCTGATGGTCAGCATGCTGCTGGCGGCTTGGGGGCTGGTTTGGCCGCTCTGATCGCGGGCGGCCTGGCGCTGGCGGCGCTGGGCCTCCTGGCCTACTGGGCACTGGTGCTCTCGGAAGGGGTCTACCTGGGGCCGCGGGTGGTCATCTGGCTCTACGACCGGGTGGCGCCAAGGTACGACCGCATCAAGAACTCGGACCCGCAGGATGATGCGCGCTACCTGGCGCGGCCGCTCTTGGTGGCGCTCGACCGCTGCCCGGCACCCCAGGTGCTCGACGTCGGCACGGGCACGGGGCGCCTGCCGCGCGCCCTCCTGGCCGAGGCCGACTTTGCCGGCAGCGTGGTCGGCATCGACCGCTCGCGGGGCATGCTGGCCCAGGCGGCCCCCAGGCTGGCCGGGCGCAGCGCGGTGGCGCTGGCCTGCGCCGACGGCGGCCACCTCCCCTTCGGCGATGGGGCGTTCGATGCGGTGACCTGCCTGGAAGCGCTCGAGTTCATGCCCGACCCCCGCGCCACCCTGCGCGAGATGGCCCGCGTGCTCAAGCCCGGCGGGGTGATGCTGGTCTCGAACCGGGTGGGGTGCGATGCCCTCGCCTACCCGGGCCGCCTCTGCGGGCGCGGCCGCCTGGAGCGCGAGCTCACCCGTATGGGCCTGGAAGTGGTCGAGAGCGAACGCTGGCAGGTGTACTACGACCTGGTGTGGGCGAGGAAGCGTGACAGGTGACACGTCTCAGAGTGCCTAACAAAACTCGGGGTGCAGGTGGCATTGCATGCAGCGCCCATCCCCCCGGCCCCCTTCCCGCCTCGCGGGAAGGGGGAGAAGCAGTGGAAGGGGGTTTGCGCGGGCGCAACGCGCCCGCGCAAACCCCCCTCATTCCCGCATTCCCCGCCCCCCGTGGGGCGGGGTTAGGGGTGGGGGTACCCGAAGGCGCGTCGCGTCCCATGGTCCTGTTAGGTGTTCTTACCTGCTACGTGTTACGAGCCGCCTCCCCCGGCACAAGAGTTGCAGGGGATATTTGAAGAGTCTGGCCATCTGTGGTAATCTAGCACCAGCCAGAGAATGGAGAGAATCCGCATGGACAAGGATCTGATCAGCCTGGCCGACCTGGCGCCGGACGAGATCCAGGGGCTGCTCGACCAGGCAGTCGACCTGAAAGCCGAGTGGCAACACGGCGGCAACGAGCCGCTGTTGGCGGGCAAGGTCCTGGGCATGATCTTCCAGAAGCCGAGCCTGCGCACCCGCGTGTCGTTCGAGATGGCGATGCACCACCTGGGCGGCGATGCCATGTACCTTTCGCCCGATGAAATCGGCCTGGGCAAGCGCGAGAGCGTGGCCGACGTGGCGCGGGTGCTCAGCCGCTATGTCGATGGCATCATGGCGCGGGTCTTTGCGCACAGCCATGTGGTCGAGCTGGCGCGCTACTCGCGCGTGCCGGTGATCAACGGCCTGTCGGACTTTAGCCACCCCTGCCAGGCTCTGGCCGACCTCTTCACCATCTACGAGAAGAAGGGGCGGCTCAAGGGGCTGACGCTGGCCTACGTGGGCGACGCCAACAACGTCTTGAACTCGCTGCTCTTTGGTGGCAGCAAGCTGGGCATGCGGGTGGTGTCGGCCAACCCGCCGGGCTATACGCCCAAGCCCGAGGTGCTCGAGATGGCACGTCGCTTTGCGGCCGAGAGCGGCGGCTCGGTGGAAGTGTCGAACGACCCGCACGCGGCCGTGCGTGGGGCCGACGTGATCTATACCGATGTGTGGACGAGCATGGGCCAGGAGGCCGAGCGCGAGCAGCGCCTGAAGGTCTTCCCGCCCTACCAGGTGAACGCCAGGCTGGTGAGCGAAGCCAAGCCCGACGTGATTGTGATGCACTGCCTGCCGGCGCACCGCGGCGAAGAGATCACCGACGAGGTGGCCGATGGGCCCCATTCGGTGATCTTTGACCAGGCGGAGAACCGGATGCACGCGCAAAAGGCGGTGCTGGCGAGTCTGATGGGGCAGCGGTAGTGCGTGATGCGTGATGCGTATTGCGTGATGTGGGGTCTCGCTACGCAACACGCAACACGCAATACGTGACACGTCCCAGGAAGGTAGCCGTGGCCGACATACTGTGGATCTTCTCGCGGCTCACGCCACTGGATGTGGTCGATATCCTGCTGGTGGCGCTGGTCTTCTACGGCGTGCTGCTCCTCATGCGGGGCACGCAGGCTGTGGCTTTGCTGCGGGGCGTGGTCGTGTTGTTGCTATCGGCCTTCCTGGTGAGCAACATCTTCCGGCTGACGGCGTTCAACTGGCTGATCCGCGGCATCCTGCCGGCGCTGGTGGTGGCCATCCCGGTGGTGTTGCAGCCCGAGCTGCGGCGGGTGCTGGAGCGGTTGGGCCGGCCGGCCGGGCTGGTGTCGTGGGGCGGCCGCGAGGTGGCCACCGAGCGCACCCTCGAGGCCGTGGCGGTGGCGGCCCGCTGGCTGGCCGAGCGCAGGTACGGGGCGCTGATCGTCATCGAGCGCGACACGGGGCTGCAAGAGTTCGTGGACCGGGGCGTAGTGGTGGATGCAGCGGTGAGCCCCGAGCTGTTGCTGACCATCTTCTTCCCCAAGACGGCGCTGCACGACGGGGCAGCCATCATCCGTGGCGACCGGTTGGTGGCGGCGGGATGTGTGCTGCCCCTCTCCGAGAGCATGGTCATCGACAGCCACCTGGGCACCCGCCACCGCGCCGCCCTGGGCGTTACCGAACAGACCGACGCCATCACGGTGGTCGTTTCGGAGGAAACCGGCATCATCTCCATCGCCTACAACGGGCGCATGGTGCGCCGGCTCGATGACCGGCGGCTGAAAAAGATCCTGCAGGCGCTGTGCCAGCCCCAGGCGCCCGCCAACGGCCTGAGCAAATGGTTCAGCCGGCATGGGTCGCGGGCTGAGGACGCAAGCGGGAGGGAGTCGGCAGCGGCATGAGAGAGTCGCCCAAGCCTTCGCGGCGCTTGCGAGGCAGCCCTCCCTGGTGGGTCGATGGCAGGTCAGCAGTGCTGGCGCTCTTGCTGGCGGTCGTGGTCTGGGTGGTGGCCGTCTACGAGCAGGACCCGCCGCAGGCCAAGGACTTTGCGGGAGTCAGCATCCAATACACCAACATCCAGCCCGACCTCGAGTTGGTGGGCACGCCGGTGCAGTGGGTGAACGTGACGGCGCGGGCCCCCAAGAGCCACTGGGCGTTGCAGCCATCGCCGGTGGTATTCGAGGCGACGGCGGACCTGAGCGGCCTGAGCGAAGGAACGTACAGCGTCGACGTGAAGGTGCGCTCGCTCGACCGGGCGGCCACGGTGGTGGCCTGCTCTCCCCCGCGCGTGGTGGTGCGCCTGGAGCAGCGCCTGAGCCGCGAGGTGCCCGTGCACGTGCAGGTGGCCGACCCCGAGACCACGCCGCTGGGCTACGCCACGGCGGAGCCCAAGGTCACGCCCGACAAGGTCACGGTGAGTGGCCCGCGCACGGCGGTCGAGCAGGTGAAGGAAGTGGTGGCCAAAGTGCTGCTGCGCGGCAGCAAGACGGCCATCGAGGCACCGGTGGCCCTCAGCGCATTGAATGCCGACGGCCAGCCGGTGAACGGCGTGCAGATCTCGCCGGCCATGGCCACCGTGCAGGTGGAGGTATCGGCCCTGGCCGAGTTCCGCGACGTGACCGTGCGGGCCGACGTGCCGGGGACGCCGGCGGCCGGCTACTGGGTCAGCGGGGTGACCGTGGAGCCTGCCACGGTGACGGTGCAGGGCCGGCCCGAGATCATCCGCCAGATGGCCTCGGTCGTCTCGACGGCGCCCGTCGACGTGACGGGGGTGAAGGAAAGCTTTAGCCGGCGCGTGGCCCTCAAGCTGCCCGAGGGAGTCACCGTCTACAGCGGCGACACCAGCGCCCAGACGGTGCTGGTGCACGTGGAGGTGAGCCCGGTCATGGGCGGCAAGACGGTGCAGCCCAAGATCCAGTGGCTGGGGCTGCGCAGTGGCAACGTGGTGCACATCTCGCCCGACACGATCGATGTGATCCTTTCCGGCCCGCTGCCCGAGCTGCAGGCGCTGCAGCTCGAGGATGTACGGGTGGTGGTGAACCTGTTCGGGCTGGCGCCGGGCCGCTACCAACTGACCCCAACGGTGCAACTGCCGGAGGGTTCGAACCTCAAGGTCGAGAGGTTCGCGCCCGAGACGGTGGAGGTGACCATCTCTTCGACGAGTGCGCGAGGTTCGCCGTGAGTATGCCGATTGTCGCCCTGGTGGGCCGGCCCAATGTGGGCAAGTCGGCCCTCTTCAACCGGCTGGTGGGAGAGCGGCTGGCGATCGTGGAGGACGTGCCAGGGACGACGCGCGATCGCCTCTACGCCCAGGCCGATTGGGCCGGGCGGGCCTTTACGGTGGTGGATACGGGCGGCATCGTGGCCGCCCCGACCGATGACATCTCGGCGCAGGTGCAGGGCCAGGCCGAGCTGGCCATCCGCGAGGCCGATGTGGTCATCTTTCTCGTGGATGTGCTCGCCGGCGTCACCGCCGACGACTGGGCGCTGGCCGATATCCTGCGGCGCTCAGAGAAGCCGGTGATCCTGGCGGTGAACAAGGCCGACAATGCCCAGCGGCGCCTGGATGCCAACGAGTTCTATGCGCTGGGCATCGAGCAGCTCTACCCCATCTCGGCGCTGCATGGCACCGGCACGGGCGACCTGCTCGACGCGGTGGTGGCCTCGTTCCCGCCGGCACCCGAGGAGGAGCCGGGCAAGCGGGTGGGCATCGCCATCGTGGGCCGGCCCAACGTGGGCAAGAGCTCGCTCCTCAACGCCATCCTGGGTGAGGACCGCACCATTGTCAGCCCCATCCCCGGCACCACCCGCGACGCCATCGATACCGAGCTGGCCTGGCGCGGGCAGGATATCACCCTCATCGACACGGCGGGCATCCGCCGGCGCGGCGCCATCGAGCCGGGCATCGAAAAGTACAGCGTGTTGCGCGCCCTGCGGGCCATCAACCGCGCCGATGTGGTGCTCTTGGTGCTCGACGCCTCCGAGGGGGTGACGGCGCAGGATGCGCACGTGGCGGGGTACATCCTCGAAGAGAACAAGAGCGTGGTGGTGGTGGTCAACAAGTGGGACCTGGCCGCCAAGGAGCCGGGCGCCGAAGCCGAGTTCCGGCAAGTGGTGCAGGCGACGCTCAAGTTCCTGCCCTACGTGCCCATCCTCTTCGTCTCGGCGCTGCGGCGCAAGGGGATCACTCAGGTGGTGGATACGGCGCTGCGGGTGCGCGAGGCGCGCTTCCAGCGCCTGAGCACCGGCGAGCTGAACCAGCTGGTGCGCGACGCCGTGGCCGCCCACGCGCCGCCCTCCAAGTGGGGCCAGCGCCTGCGCATCTACTATGCCACCCAGGCCCGCGTCGATCCGCCGACCTTTGTGTTCTTTGTGAACGACACGCGGCTGGTCCACTTCTCCTACGAGCGCTACCTGGAGAACCAGATCCGCCAGCGCTATCCCTTCGAGGGCACGCCCATACGGCTCGAGTTCAGGGGGCATGCCGCCGAGACGCACCGCAAAGGCGCCAAGACGACGCGAAGAGGAACGGGAGTAGACTAGAGGGGCGCTGGGGCACGAAGGACACGGAGCGCCGTAGGCGCGGCATCGTGCCGCGTCCGAACGCGTGACGCACCACGCAACACGCCCCCCTTACGCTTTACGCTTCACGTTTCCCCCGCCGCTTCTCCCTGCAGCGACCAAGGGCCGGCCTTGGTGATGCGCACCCGGGCCAGGCGGCCGCGCCAATCGCCCGCATCCTTGAAGAAGACGAGCTTGTTGGTGGCCGTGCGGCCCTTCCACTTGCCTCTGTGTAGCTCCTCCACCAGCACCTCTACTTCCTGGCCCAGCAGGCGGGCGTTGATCTCGCCCACGATCTCTTCCTGCAGGGCTTCGACTGCTCGCCGCCGCCGCTCCTTCTCCTCCGGTGGCACGTCGTCGGGCAGGCGGGCGGCGGGGGTCCCGGGGCGCACCGAGTAGCAGGCCACGTGCACGGCATCCAGGCGCGCGGCGCGCAGGAGCTCCAGGGTGCGCTCGAACTGTTCGGACGTCTCGCCCGGGAAGCCGACGATGACATCGGTGGCGATGGACGAGCCGGGCAGCCGTGCGCGGATGCGCTCGACGAGGGCCAGGAATTCGGCGGCGGTATAGCCGCGGCCCATGCGCCGCAGCACCTCATCGTCGCCGGCCTGCACAGGCAGCTCCCAGTGCGGGCAGACCTTGGGCAGCTCGGCCACCGCCTCGATGACCTCATCCTCCAGGTCGGCCGGGTGCGAGGTCAGGAAGCGCAGGCGCAGCAGGCCTGGGATGGCGTGCACCCGGCGCAGGAGGGCAGCCAGGGTCGGCCGGCCGGGCAGGTCGCGGCCGTAGGCGTCGATGTTCTGGCCCAGGAGCACGATCTCCTTGGCGCCGGCGCGCACCAGGGCTTCGGCCTCGGCGACAATCTCGTCGATGGTGCGGCTGCGCCCCGGCCCGCGCCGCAGCCGCACCAGGCAATAGGTGCAGTGGCGGTCGCAGCCCATCATCGCCGTCACCTCGGCCGAGACGGGGCTCACCTCCGCCCCCTCTCCCTGCAGGAGCGAGGAGGCTGGCTGCGCAGTGGGACTTTCGCCCCTCACCTCCGCCCCCTCTCCCCGCAGCGGAGAGGGGAGGGTGGCCTCGACCCAGGAGGCCAAGCCCTCGATATCGGAAGGGCGGACGAAATGGTCTACGTGCGGGAAACGGGCCTGCAGGGCGGCGACGTCGCCCACCAGGCAGCCCATCAGCACCACGGCGGTGCCGGGGCGGCGCTTCTTGAGCGAGCGTACCCAGTCGAGGCGGCCCACCACCTTGTCTTCGGCGCTCTGGCGCACCACGCACGAGTTGAGGATGATCAGATCCGCATCCTCAGCGCGGGGCACGGGCCGGTAGCCCAGCGCCTCCAGGGCCTGGCCTGCCCGCCGGGCATCGGCGCGGTTCATCTGGCAGCCGATGGTCCAGATGTAGTACGTGGAACGAGAAACATCGTATGCGATTCGCGGCGCGCCCAGCACGCGGCGCGCCGTCAGGTCGAGCTCGGTCTCTACACTCAAAATCCATTCCCTCGGTTTCGGATTCCCTACGCCTGCTGTGTCTGCAGCAGCGCTTTCTTCAGGTATTGCCCGGTGTACGATTCGGGCACGGTGGCCACTTGCTCGGGCGTGCCCTCGGCCACGATGCGCCCGCCCGCGTCGCCGCCCTCGGGGCCGAGGTCGATGACCCAGTCGGCCGTCTTGATGACGTCGAGGTTGTGCTCGATGATGACCACCGTGTTGCCCGCGTCGACCAGGCGCCCCAATACCTGCAGGAGCCGCTCCACGTCGGCCATGTGCAGACCCACCGTGGGCTCGTCGAGGATGTAGAGCGTGCGCCCGGTGGCCCGCCGCGACAGCTCGCGCGACAGCTTGATGCGCTGCGCCTCGCCGCCCGAAAGGGTCGTGGCCGGCTGGCCCAGGCGGATGTAGCCCAGGCCCACGTCGTACAGCGTTTCGAGCTTGCTGCGCAGGGCTGGGATGTTGCCAAAGAACTCCATCGCTTCCTGCACCGTCATGTCGAGCACCTCGGCGATGTTCTTGCCGTGGTACAGGATCTCCAAGGCCTCGCGGTTGTAGCGCTTGCCGTGGCAGACCTCGCAGGGCACGTACACGTCGGGCAGGAACTGCATCTCGATCTTGATGATGCCGTCGCCCTGGCAGGCCTCGCAGCGGCCGCCCTTGACGTTGAAGGAAAAGCGCCCGGGCTTGTAGCCGCGCAGCCGCGCCTCGGGCACGCTGGCAAAGAGGTCGCGGATGGGCCCGAACAGGCCCGTGTAGGTGGCCGGGTTCGAGCGCGGTGTGCGGCCGATGGGCGATTGGTCGATGTCGATGACCTTGTCGAGGTGCTCGATGCCGAGTATCTCGCGGTGGGCGCCCGGCTGCACCTTGCTGTGGTGGAGCTCCTGGGCCAGGCGCTTGTAGATGATCTCCATCACCAGGCTCGACTTGCCCGAGCCCGACACGCCGGTGACGCAGACCAGCTTGCCGAGGGGGATGCGCACGTCGATGTCCTTCAGGTTGTGCTCGCGCGCGCCCCGCACCACCAGGGCGCCGTGGTTGCCATTGCGGCGCATGGTGGGCACCGGAATCCGCCGTTCGCCACGCAGGAACTGGCCGGTGATGGAGTCGGGCGCGCTCTCGATGGCGGCCAGCGGCCCGGCAGCCACCACGTGGCCGCCGCTCTCGCCGGCACCGGGGCCCAGGTCGACCACATAGTCGGCCTCGCGGATGGTTTCCTCGTCGTGCTCGACCACCAGCACCGTGTTGCCCAGGTCGCGCAGGCGCTTGAGGGTCTCGATCAGGCGCTGGTTGTCGCGCTGGTGCAGGCCGATGGAGGGCTCATCCAGGATGTAGAGCACCCCCATGAGCTGCGAGCCGATTTGGGTGGCCAGGCGGATGCGCTGGGCCTCGCCGCCCGAAAGGGTCGCTGCGGCCCGGTCGAGGGTGAGATACTCGAGCCCCACATCCACCAGGAAGCCCAAGCGCGCGTTGAGCTCCTTGAGGATCTGGTGGGCCACCGCCCGATCGCGCTCCGAGAGTTGCGCGGGCAGGGTGCGGAAGAACTCGCGCGCTTCCAGGACGGGCAGCGCCGCCACCTGTACGATGTTGCGGCCGGCCACGGTGACGGCCAGGCTCTCGGGGCGCAGCCGCGCGCCACCGCAGGCCTCGCAGGTGCGCGGCGTCATGTAGCGCTCGATCTCCTCGCGGATATAGTCCGACGATGTCTCCTTGTAGCGCCGCTCCAGGTTGGGGATGACCCCCTCGAAGGTCGTCTGGTAACTGGCCTGGCGCCCCCGGTGGTTGGTGTAGGTCAGGGTGAGCACTTGATCGCCCGAGCCGTAGAGCAATATGCGCAGGTGCTCGGGGCTCAGCTCCGAGACGGGCACATCCAGCGAGAAGCCGTAGTGATCGGCCACGCTCTTGAGCAGCTGGCCGTAGAAGGTCTCGCTGGTCGAGGCCCGGCTCCAGGGCTGGATGGCGCCCTCGGCCAGGGTCAGGTCCTTCGACGGGATGATGAGGTCCGGGTCGAGCACCAGGCGGACGCCGAGGCCGCTACAGGCCGGGCAGGCGCCGTGAGGGCTGTTGAACGAGAAGGTGCGCGGCTCGATCTCGGCCAGGGAGATGCCGCACTGGGCACAGGCCAGGTGCTCGGAGAAGAGCATATCCTCGCCGTTCTCGGGCGCGATCAGGGCCACGCCACCGCCCATCTTGAGCGCCGTTTCCAGCGAGTCGGCCAGGCGCGACGGATCGAGGCCGTGCTCACCATGGCGCACCACCAGGCGGTCGATCACTGCCTCGATGGTGTGCATCTTGTAGCGGTCGAGGACGATCTCCTCGGATACGTCGCGCACCTCGCCGTTGACGCGCGCGCGCACGAACCCGGCGCGGCGGATATCCTCAAAGACCTTGCGGTGCTCGCCTTTGCGGTCCTTGATCAGTGGCGCCAGCACCATGAAGCGCGTGCCCTCGGGCAGGGCCAGCACGGTGTCGACGATCTGCTGGACGGTCTGCCGGCTGATGGGCCGCCCGCATTTAGGGCAGTGGGGCACGCCCACGCGGGCCCAAAGCAGGCGCATATAGTCATAGATCTCGGTGACTGTGCCCACGGTCGAGCGCGGGTTGCGGCTCGACGAGCGTTGGTCGATCGAGATGGCCGGCGACAGGCCGTCGATGTGGTCGACGTCGGGCTTGTCCATCTGGCCGAGGAACTGGCGGGCGTAGGCCGAGAGCGACTCGACGTAGCGCCGCTGGCCCTCGGCATAGATGGTGTCGAAGGCGAGCGACGACTTGCCCGAGCCCGACAGGCCGGTGATCACGATCAGCCGGTCGCGGGGCAGCTCCAGGTCGATATTCTTCAGGTTGTGTTGCCGGGCACCGCGGATAACGATCTTGTCCTGTGGCATCCACCATCATCCCCCGCAGGTCGGGTTAGAACTCTAGTTCTATGCGAGAATAGCATAGATTTCGCCGGGCGTCAACCAGGCGACCGGGTATTTTACCACAGCCAGGGGCTTCCGGCAACAGCCGCGAGGCGCTCAGAACGACAGTTCGGTGTGGCGCCGGGGCGAACGGCTGCGCCGCCGGCAGCGCCCATCGCTGTCATTCTGACTATCCCAGGGTCTGTTGGACCCTGTGCGAGGCAGAGAAACTTGAGCCGCGTGTCATGCTGAGCGCGTTCTGCGAGCGTTTCAGCACGGCGAGCCGTTGCGCGCGAAGCATCCTTGTGGCGACAGCACGACCTGCCTCACCGTGCAGCGTGACAGCCTGAAGTTTCTGGATAGTGGCCTCCGGCCAGTGGCCCACACCTGCAGCGGAGGCCAGAAGTGCCTGGCCAGTGGCCGGGGGGAGCGAAGAATCCCTGCCTCAGCGTGGCGAGTCTTGCTGTGTGGCCAGGATTCTTCGTCGCTCCGCTCCTCAGAATGACCCAGTAACGTTGTAGTGCTAGTACGCCACCTCTGGCACTTCCAGCCCATCGACCACGCTGCGCACCACCTGGGCGCTGGCGCGGAAACGCTCTTGCTCGGCCTGGCTCATGGGCACGCAGAGGACGCGGCTGATGCCTTCGTGGTTGATCACCATGGGCAGGCTCAGGCAGAGGTCGCTGACCCCGTAGCAGTCCTTGAGCAGGCCCGACACCGAGAGCACGGTGTTCTGGTCGCGCAGGATGCTCTCGACGATGCGCTCGAGGCCCGAGGCGATGGCATAGTAGGTGGCGCCTTTGAGCTCGATGATGTGGTAGGCGGCATCGCGCACCTGAGTAAAGATCTCCTGCTCTTCCTCTTCGGTGCAGGTGTGGCCGGTCAGCCGGCAAAAGTCCTGCAGGCTCATGCCGGCGATGGCGGCAGAGCTCCACAGGGCCACCTCGCTGTCGCCGTGCTCGCCCACGATGTAGGCGTGCACGCTGCGCGGGTCCACGTCATAGCGTGCCCCCAGCAGATAGCGCAGGCGCGCCGTGTCGAGGATGGTGCCGGCTCCGATTACCCGCTGCGGCGGAAAGCCCGAGAGCCGCCAGGCCAGGTAGGTGAGGGGATCGACGGGGTTGGTGGCGATGAGCAGGATGGTATCCGGCGCGTGCTGGGCCACCTGCGGAATGATCTGGCGAAAGACCTCGGCATTGCGCTGGGCCAGCTGCAGGCGGGTCTCGCCCGGCTTCTGGGCCGCCCCGGCGGCAACGACCACCACGGCCGCACCGGCGCAATCGGGATAGTCGCCGGTGCGGATGTTGATGGGCCGGTGGAAGGGCATGGCGTGGTTGAGGTCCATCGCTTCGCCCTCGGCCCGCGCCCGGTTGACGTCGATGAGGATGATCTCGGGGGTCAGGCCGCTGGTCAAGAGGGCGTAGCCGAACGTCGCCCCCACCAGGCCCGTGCCGATGATGGCCACTTTGGGTCTGTAGGCGATCGCCATGGTGTGCTCCTCCGCAGAACGTAATGCGTAAAACGTCATGCGTAACACGCACAAGGTGCTACGCATCACGTTTTACGCTTTACGTTTTACGCTTTGCGCCTTACGTTCTCCGTCTTGCACCCTCACCGCGCCATCGTCTGCGCCAGCTCGTAGAGGGCGAGGTCGAGCTGCTTGGTCTTGCCGGCGACTTCTTCCAGAGGGATGCCCCTGATCTGCCCATTCTGCAGGACCTCGACGACGCCCGTCTCGCCGCGCATCAGCGAGGCGATGGCCGCCGCGCCCAGGCGGCTGGCCAACAGGCGGTCGAAGGCGCTGGGTGTGCCGCCGCGCTGCACGTGCCCCAGCGTGGTGACACGCACCTCAAAGCCCAGGCGCTCGCCATGGTCGCGCATATAGTGTGCCAGGGCGTCGGCGTCATACCTGGCCCCTTCGGCAACGACGGCGATAGCGTGTTGCTTGCCGCGGTTGTAGGCATCGCGCAGTGCCTGTGCCACCTCCTCGGGGTCGGTGGGCACCTCGGGGATGACGATGACCTCGGCTCCCCCTGCCAGCCCCGACATGAGCGCCAGGTACCCGCAATGGCGGCCCATCACTTCCACCAGAAAAGCCCGCTGGTGCGAGGTCGCCGTGACGCGCAAGCGGTCGATCGACTCGAGGGCGATGTTCAGCGCCGTATCCACACCGATGGTGATGTCGGCGCCGGGCAGGTCGTTGTCGATGGTGGAAGAGATGCCCACCACAGGGAATCCGTCCTGCATGATGGCGTATGCGCCCGACTGCGAGCCGTTGCCGCCGATGACCACCAGCGCCTCGATGCCGTGGTTGGCCAGGTGGGCGTAGGCCTTCTGGCGCCCCTCGGGCGTCTTGAACTCCTCGCTGCGGGCCGAGCCCAGCATCGTTCCGCCCAACTGGATGATGCCCCCCACGCTTCGTGCCGTCATCGGCTCGATCTCGCCGGCGATCAGGCCGGCATAGCCGTGGCGCACGCCAAAGACCTCAAACCCGTTGTGAATGCCATCGCGCACCACACTGCGGATGGCCGCGTTCATCCCCGGGGCATCACCCCCGCTGGTCAGCACCGCGATGCGTTTCATCTGTACCTCCGTGGCTCGAACCCAGATGGGGCACTGCGCAGCCCCGCCGGCCGAGTATACCACCGAGGCGCATCGCACGCCAAGCGCGGGCGCGATTCGGGTGTATCCGAGTCGTCGGTGAATTTGCTGGCCACCGCCGCCGTGAGTCATTCTGAGCGGCAGTGACGGCCAGGCAGCACTGGGGCGCCAATTCCAGCGAAGAATCCTTGCTTGCCGTGGCGCCAAACCACTCCAAGCGTGCCGCCATGGCTAGCAAGGACTCCTCGCTCGCTTGGCGCCGGTCTGAGAGCTGGCCGCAGGAGCCGCTCAGAGTGACAAGGGGGTCTCGCGCCGCGCCGAGCGGCTGGGCCCCTCCGATGGCCACAGTCTACGCCGACCATTCTGGGATATATCCCACGATTCCGACAAGCACCCGCAAGAGCCGTGCCAGGCGCGCACCGGTTCACCCTCGCCCTGCGAGCCAGCGGAAGACGGAAGGGGGATGCACAGGATGAACAGGATGAGGGGGTTTTCGAGCGCGGGGGGGAGGCAATACGTAAAACGTAATGCGTGAGGCAAATGCACATTACACAGCCCTTACGCAATACGCAGTACGCAACACGTTTCACGTTTCACGTTTTACGTTTTACGTTTCACTCCCCAGCCCCTCGTTGAACGCCCTCAGCTCCTCGATGGGCACTTTGGGCTGGCGGTCGAAGGTGAGGAGGCCGTTGGCCTCCTGGTACACGTCGTACATCTGGGTGTAGCAGAAGCCGCGCAGTTGGGGCCGGCGGGCGATGGCGAGGGTGGCGGCGCGGTACTGGTCGAGGAGACTGCCGCCCTCCTGGCTCGCGTAGAAGCCAAAGCCGCCGTACTCGCTCACCACGACCGGCTGGCCCCTGTAACGGGCGCCGGGGGCCAGGGGCGGCTTGAAGCACTTGTGGGGCTGCACCAGGTAACGCAGGCCGGGCAGAAAGGCATGGCGCCACTCGCGGCCGGCCACCAGTCGGTCGTAGAGGGCCTCGGCCTCGGCCAGCGAGGCCAGATAGTGGTGGATGTCGATGATGTCGGTCTCGACGTGATCAAAGCCCGAGTTGTCGATCACCGGGCGCGACGGGTCCAGGTTGTGCGCCCAGTTCACGAGCTGGGCCAGCTCGGTCCGCGCCGCCGCCGACCAGTTGACGTCGTGGGTGCCCCAGCTCTCGTTGAAGAGCACCCAGGCGATGACCGAGGGGTGGTTGGCGTCGCGGGCGATCACCTCGGGCAGCATGTGGCGGACCTGCTCGCGGCTGGAGCGGCCGGGCCAGTAGGCGGAGGGCAGCTCGTCCCACACCAGAACCCCCAGGCGGTCGCACCAGTAGAGGAAGCGGGGCGCTTCGAGCTTTTGGTGCATGCGCAGGCCGTTGAAGCCCATGGCACGCACCAGCTCCACGTCGCGGCGCCAGCCCTCGTCGCCGGCGGGCGTGTAGACACCGCCGGGGTAGTAGCCCTGCACCAGCACCAGCCGCTGGTAGAGGGGGCGGCCGTTGAGAAGGATGCGGTCACCGTCGATGGCGACCTCGCGCAGGCCGCCGTAGGTGCGCACGCGGTCGAGCTCGGCGCCACCGGAGGTGCGCAGCACCATCTCCAGGTGGTACAGGTGGGGCGCCTCGGGCGACCAGGACTGCGGGTCGGCGATGGGCACCGGGCCACTCACCCGGCCACCGGCCACGCGCAGGCTGGCCGCCGGCAGCCGGGCGCCATCGGGCAGGGCCAGGTAGACGTCGAGGTACGCTGCCGCCTCGGGTCGCTCGACCGCGGCCCGCAGGTGAAAGCAGCCGGCCTTCAGGTCGGGGTAGAGGCGCAGGTCGACGAGATGGGTGGGCCCTACGGCCTCGAGCCACACCGTCTGCCACAGGCCGCTGATGCCGGGGTAAAAGATCGAGCCGGGCTTCCGCTGCCAGGCCTGCTTGCCCCGCACCTGGCGCATGCTGCGGCTGTCGGCCACGCGCACCACCAGGCGGTTGCCGCGGGGCCGGGCCACATCGGTGATGTCGAAAGAGAAGGGGGTGTAGCCCCCCAGATGGTCGCCCAGGAGCACGCCGTTGAGCCAAACGCGGGCCTGATAGTCGGCGGCGCCAAAGTGCAGGCGCAGGCAGCGCTCGTGCATCTCGGCCGGCAGGTCGAAGGCGAGCAGGTACCAGTAGGTGGCGCGGGGGGCATCGACCTCCGGCTGCCCGCTCAGCTCCGAACCCACCGGGTAGGGCACCACAATCTCCTCCGGCAGGCTCGGGCGCTGCCACCATTCCTGAGCCAGGCCCTCGTCGCCCGGGTCGGGCGCGAACTGCCATACGCCGTTCAGGCTGCACCAGGGTTCGCGGTAGAGGTCTGGCCGCGGGTGTTCGGGGTGGGGCATGGCGGGCCTCCTGGCGGTGCGGAACGGACGGAACGAAGGGAACTGAGGGAACTGACGGAACTGGGGGAACTGAGGGGGAGAAGAGCTGATCTCGCCCCTGCCCCTCAGTGCCCCAGTTCCTTCAGTTCCCCCAGACTCTCACTCCAATCGCGACAAGCAACCCCACGAGCAGCCCCAGCTCGAGCAGCAGGTGCACGCCAAAGGTGTTCAGCGTGAGCTGGTTGATGCCATCGCCCGCCCACTCGCCGGCGCGCATGGCCTGCCGGTTGCGCCAGGCCTGAGGAAAGGCAAGGGCGGCCGTGCCCCAGGAGGCGTACCAGGGCACGCCGAAGAGCGGCCCGGCAAGGAGGGCGACGAGCGAGACGACCTGATTGGCCTGGTAGGTACGCGCGGCGCGCTCGGGCCCCAGGCGCACCAGCCAGGTCATCTTGCCCGAGCGGGCATCGGGGGCGCGGTCGGCGAACTCGTTGATCAGGATGACGTTGAGAACCCCTGCGGCTAGCGCCAGGGCAGGCGGCACCATGGCCCAGCCGAAGCGGCCGGCCTGCAGGTAGTAGCCGCTGACCACGGTCAGAATGCCCGAGCAACTGGCGATCACCAGCTCGCCCAGCCCGCGGTAGCAGAGCTTGAAGGGCGGCGAGGTGTAGAACCAGCCGGCCAGCGCGCCAAAGAAGCCCATGGCCAGCACCCACGGGTCGGGGCGGTAGACGAAGTAGATGGCCAGGCCCAGGGGCGCCGCCAGGAGCATCAGCGCGGCCGCAAAGTAGAGGGCGTGGCGGCGGTTGGTGATCTTGCCCTCCACCAGGATGCGGATGCCGCCCGAGTAGGCGCTGAACTCGGTGTTCTGCAGGTCGGTCTCATAGTCAAAGTAAGTGTTGGCCGCGTTGGTGGCGCAGTTCACCAGAAAGACCACGCCCACACCCAAGAGAAAGATGGGCCAACTGAAGGCGCTGCCCTTGGCCGCTGCCAACACGCTGCCCACAGCAAAGGGCAAGACGGCGGCCAGCAGCGTGAAGCGCGGCACCGCGATTTCGTAAAAGGCCCGCGGCGAATCGGGCTTGGATTTGGCCAGCCGCTCATCGTATGCTCGGTGGACCTCTTCAAACGTCGGCATACGCTTCCTTCCCCAAAGGTACGTTCACCGCCAAGAACGCGAAGGACGCTAAACAAATGGTCTTGCCCTCCCTTGGCGCCCTTCGCGGTTCAACCGTGCTCCTAACCGTTGATGATGCGAAAGAGCCGGAAGGCGTCGATGATGGCGCCGGGGTTGCCGCGCCAGATGGCCTGCACCTCGGCCATGACGCCATAGCCGCAGTACTCGCAGATCTTGGGGTCGAGGTTGCGGGCACCGCACCCCTCCACCACCAGGCCGTTGGGGTGAGCCAGGCTGATGAGCCAGTGGGTGGTGTTCCAGTTGGGCTTGAGCATCAGCCGCAACGAGGCCGGCGAGTTGAGGATGGGGTGGCCCGCCCGGCGCAGGGCGATGATGCGTTCCACCGCCTGCACCCGCTGCGGGTAGTCGAGGGTGTGCGCCTCGACCCCCGGGTAGGGGATCTCAAAGTTCACCGAGATGGCCTTGAAACGCGGCATGTCGCGCCGGATATGCTCGACGCACGACTCCAGGTCGTCGAGGTTGAGCTTGGAGAGGGTGATGTTGGCGTAGAGGTTGGGGTTGGCGCTCTCGGCCACGTTCTCTGCCATCTTGGCGTAGGAGCCCCGGCCGCGCACCCGGTCGTGCACCTCGGGCGAGCCATCGACGCTGACCCAGACCAGGTCGCAGGGGTTATCGATGGGCAGGATGGCGTTGGTCACGCAGGCCACGCGCGAGAACTGCTTCTTGGCATCACGCACCAGGTCGTTGAAGCGATAGTCGCCATCGTGCCACAGGGTCGGCTCGCCGCCCTGCAGAAAGAGCACCCGCACGCCCTGGCGCCGGAAACCATCCATCATGGCCTGGATCTGGGCGCGCGTCAGGTGCTCGCGCGGGATGGGCTGGGCGGCATAGACGCAGTGGGCGCACTGCAGATTGCAGTAGGAGGTGATGTTGATGCCGCCCACCAGGGGCTTGCGCCGCCCCAAGAGCCGCGCACCGGCGAAATAGAGGCCATAATGGACGAGTTCACCCAGGTTGATCTCCATATCCCGACTCCGTTCGTGATGCGTGCCACGCGCTGGCCAGCGCGGGCGCCGCGGCTCCGGGCCCCAGCGCCCGCTCACCCTGCCGCGCAGGCGGTTCCGAAGCGCAAGTGCGCGCAGACAATGGCCAGCGAGACGTGGACGTTCAGCGACCGCCCTTTGCCCAGCATGGGGATGTAGACGGCCCCATCGCAAAGGCTCAGCGTCTGGTTGGTCACCCCATGATCCTCGTGGCCCACCACCAGGCAGAGCCGCTTGGGGTAGGGGTACTCGGTAAAGGGCACGGCGCCATCGGCGATCTCGATGGCGACGGCCTGGTAGCCGTCGGCTTTGAGTTGCGCCAGGGCCTCGGCGGGCGTCGCTACCCGGCGCCAGGGCAGGCGCGCCTCCTTGCCACGCGCCACCTTGTGGGCCGTGCCCACGGTCGGGTCGGGAGTGATGCCTGTGAGCACCAGCTCGGTCAGGTCCATGGCGTCGGCGATGCGGAAGATGGAGCCGACGTTCGCCGGGTACTCGACGCTCTGCAACAGGGCCACGATATCGTGCTGCGGCGGATGCTCGCGCCGGTAGCTGCGCATGAGGCGCTTGATGTCGGTATCGCGCAGTTGCTTCATGGCCCAATTGTACAGTCACTGGCGTTTTATGGCAACAGCACCTCTTCGAGCACCCGGCCGGCCCGGGGGGCGGGCGGCTTGAGGCCCAGCATGTGGTCGAGGGTGGGCGCCAGGTCCACCACGTGCACCGGCCCCACCTGCACCCCGGCCCTGATGCCGCGGCCGGCGGCCAGGAAGATGCCGTGCATCTCGGGCAGGTCGGCGGCCAGCCCCTGTTCGCCGGGGTACGGCGCGGGGCCGAGGATGCCGGGGTAGCCGCGGTCGTCGGAGAGGACATAGCCCGGCGCCGCCTGCACAAAGATGTCGCCCGCCATGTCAGACGAAAGGCCCAGGGCCTCCAGGTCGGCGTGCCGCAGCACCCGGCTGAAGACAGGCCGCCCGCCCGCATCCTTCACTTTGCTGAGGGCGGCCACGATGGCATCCTGCAGCGCGGGGTAATCGGCGGGGGCCACGATGCCGTTGGGCTCGCGGCCCTGCAGGTTGATGGCGATGTGGGCCGCGGCGCCCGAGGCAAAGGCCAGGGCCTTGCTCTGGGCTGCATCCACCGGGAGGCCGTCGCCGGCCCCATAGCTCAGAAAGCCGTAGGCCCCCAGGATGCTGTTGAGGTGCACCTGGCCAGAGGCCGGCGCCACGCCGTGGCCCGACACGACCACCAGCGCCGCCTGCTCCAGGCTGAGGGCGCCGGCCAGGTCGGCCACGGCGGCATCGGCCAGGGCGTAGCCCTTGCGCACATAGCGGTCGTACTGGGCGGCCAGCTCGGCGCTGTAGCCGGGCTGTTGTGGGTCGACCAGCAGGAAGGCGTGCTGCAGGGCCTCGGCGGCGGGCTGGCAGGCAAAGAGCAGCTCGGGCTTGTAGGTCTGGAGCACAAAGCGGGTGACGGCGCTGATCCACTGCGACTGGACCTCCACCGCCTGCAGGTACTGTTCGGGGGTGATCCAGTGCTGCCGGAGGGCATCGAGGTCGCCGCCGGCAGGGTAGAAGCCGAAACGCCGGTTGATCTCGCGCACCAGCTCGTTGGGCTGGGCGCGGTTGTAGCACACGCGGCTCTGGAAGATGCGCACCGTGTCGGGGCCGGCCTCGCTGAGGGTAAAGTAGGCGCCGCTCAGCAGGAGGTCGTCGATCACCAGGGGGGCCGTCTCGCCCGGGTGCAGGCGGGCGCTCTGGCTATCGACCGCGCGCGTGCGGCTGAGGATGAAGGTGTCATAGTCGGCCTGGCCGTTGTCGGTGCTGTCGACTGCCAGCACGTAGAGGGTCGCGAGGGGCACCTGATTCTTGCGGATGGTCAGGGTCCCTTCCCGGAGCGGGCTGAAGGAGTGGGGCGCGCCCGCCCACGGTTGGGCCTCGGCCAGCTTGACCTCATGTTGCGCCGAGGGGGCGTCGACGGTGCCGGTGGCCACGGTGTAATCGGCCATGGTGGCGGGCGCCTCGAGGCTGACGCCGGGCCAGCAGATGGCGGCCGTGCGCCGGGCCTCGCGCATGGCCGTGCGCCACACCGGTTCGGCGCCCATGGGCACGCCGGCCAGTGCGTCGGTGGCAGCCGCCAGGGCGTCGCCCGGCCGGTGGTAGCGATCGGCCACCACACCGGTGGCGGCCGGGTAGGCACCTGTAGCGAGGGAGGCGTGGGCAGGGGCGGTGAGCGGAGGATCCACCGAGAGCGCATATTGGGCCGTGGCGCCGCGGCCGGCAAGCCCGGCCAGGGCGGGCATGGTGCCATCGGCCAGATAGCCCCGCACCCGGTCGGCCTGGGCTCCGTCGAGCGAGACCACAACCACCCGCGGGCCACTGCCGACCGCCACCGTCGGCGTGGGCTCGAGGGTGCGGGTGGGCAGGGGCGTGCTGGTGCTGGCAAGCATGGGTGCAGGAACCAGGTGCGTGTCGGCATACCACAGGCCCGCCAAAAGCAGCATCCCTGCACAGAAGAAGACGAGGAAGCGTCTCAAGGCTCAACCCTTTCCCTGCGTCCACCGGCCCCAGTGGGGCCCGCATGCCTCTCAGGCAAGAAGCGATGCCGGAGCCAACCCGAAGGCCGGGCCCTCGTAAGTCCTGTCACATGTGAGGCGCAATGAGCTCCACCAGCGCCCGATGCACCGTGCCGTTGCTGGCCAGGCACATGCCCGAGGAGAGGTCCCACGGCCCACCGTTGGGGAGGGTCACCGTGCCCCCTGCCTCGCGCACCAGGAGCACACCCGCCGCCATATCCCAGGGCGCCAATTCGGGGTGGAAGAACGCATCCTCCCAGCCGGCGGCCACCGCCGCCAGGCCCAACGCTGCCGAGCCCATGGTGCGCGCCGATCCGATGGCCCCGCCCAGGGCCCAGGCCGCGCGCGTCGAGAT
>Ga0078972_1006942_pt1 | contig 26005 bp, 31 predicted proteins | sample YelNatPaOPGAMG01_FD_67568 | JGI IMG/M metagenome (GOLD analysis project Ga0078972, IMG submission 67568) | Hot spring thermophilic microbial communities from Obsidian Pool, Yellowstone National Park, USA - OP-RAMG-01 (SPADES assembly) (version 2) | ecosystem: Environmental > Aquatic > Thermal...
AACATTTGGATGAGAACAGAACTTTCATAGAAGATGTTTATGATTATGTCAAAACAAAAGATAACAACTGGATAGAAATACCTCAAGGACATTACATTCGAGTAACTTTTGAAAAAAACTTAACAAAAAATAACGATATAACTTTGTTTGTAAAATCAGCTGGTTATTCTTGTAATGAAAGTGTTTTTGAGAATTGCACAGAGGTTATTAATGAAACAACTAATGAAACTTTTTTTATTTGTAATAATGTTACAATAGAAAATTGCAGTTCTGCAAATCCAGCTGATATTGAAGTTTATAGAGAAGATGGTAATGAAGTTATAGCAAAGATTTTTAATATAACTAATAATGGATGGTATAAAACTTATTTAAATGGTAGTTTTGGAACTGGTTTAAGTGAAAACGAATCAAGAGATGTTTTTGATTTAAAAGTTTCTGGAAATAATGTTGAAGTGGATTATATTGTGGATCCTGTAGAGGGTGCTGTAAATGTTAGCAAGTGTGGAACTTTGTCATCAGCAAACACTTATTATCAATTAAATACTTCAATAGTTAATGACACACTCACAACAGATTGTATAATAATTTCTGCACAAAACATAACATTGGATTGTCAGGGATATTCAATTTCATCAATACAAAATTATTCAGGTGTTTATTCAAACCAATATAATACAACTGTTAAAAATTGTAATATTTCAATGGGAAGCGGAGGAAATAGTAATGCTATTGGGATTGAAATGATAGATAGTGCTGATTATTCTTCTGTAATTAATAATACTATCGTTGGAGGAATGATATATGGAATAAGTTTTTTAATTGGTAATGATTGGCCTGAATATTCATTGATAGAGAATAATAGTGTTAATGTAAGTGTTTCTGGAGTTTCAACATATGGAATTTATCTTTCTTCCTCTTCAAATAATATTTTAATTAATAACACGGGAATAAGTAATTCTGGTCATGGAATTTATCTTTCTTCCTCTTCAAATAATATTTTAATTAATAACACGGGAATAAGTAATTCTTTAAGGGGGATACTTCTTTCTTACTCTTCAAATAATACTTTAATTAATAACATAGGAACAAGCAATTCTGATATTGGGATATTTCTTTATTTCTCTTCAAATAATAATTTAATCAATAATACAGGAACAAGTACTTCTTTCAGAGGGATATTTCTTTCTTCCTCTTCAAATAATACTTTAATTAATAACATAGGAACAAGCAATTCTGAGATTGGGATATTTCTTTATTTCTCTTCAAATAATACTTTAATCAATCAAAGAGCAGAAGGTTATTTATCTGGAAGTTATGGAATATATATACACTCTTCTTCATTTAATAATATTTTTTATGATTGTATAAATGTTTCAGGAGTAAGTTATGATGTTTATATTTATAGTTCAGGTTCTATCAATAACACTTTTGTTAATTGTTCTTATAATATAAATAAGGAATATGTTGCAGCAGGTTCTGAACTTATTAGAAAATGGTATTATAGGGCTTATGTCAATGATAGTAATGGAAATTCTGTTTCAGGTGCGAATATAACTGCTTATAATAGATCAGGAGCAGTTGAATTTAGTAGTTTAATAACAAATGGTTCTGGATGGACAAATATAACAACAATAACAGAATATGTTAATAATGGAACTACTAGGATTTATTATAGTAATTATTCTATGTATGTTATTAAAGTAGGTTATGCTGATTTAAATAAAAGTTATAATGTAACTGCTGTTGCAGGTGTTGGAGGTGTAAATAATAATTTAGCACATAATTTGCAGTTGTCAGCTGGTGATAAAAACGTCTGGATATGTAATTCTCCTAGAAATTTCACTAATACTTCATGCTGGAGTTTAGGAAGAGTTCCTCTCGAAGGAGATGATGTTGTGTTCAATGGTTCTGGAAAAGGAAATGTTGATATACAAAACAACACAATGCCTCAAAATCTTAATTCTTTTACAGTTGAATCTTCTTATACAGGAACAATTCAGTTCTTGCCTTTGTTTGCTAAAGGTAATTGGACAGGAAGAAATGATGGAACACAACTTTGGAATGTTACAAACAATATTGTTATTAATGGAGGTACAATGAAAATCTGGGGAGATTACAGGTTAAATGACACATACGGAGTTTATGGAAATATAACAGAAGATGGACATGGACAAGAATGGAGAAGTGTAAATGGAAATATAACTATTGGTGCTAGTGCGACTTTAGATGGAGTTGGTTTGGGGTTTCCGAAAAATGTGGGGCCTGGAGGGACTGGAAGTTATTGTAGAGGAGGAGTTTATGGAGCAAGAGTTGCATCAACTGATAAGGATCCTTATGGGAATGCAACTGCTCCAACAAGTTTAGGAAGTGGAGGTTATTTATCTGTAAGCGTAGGTGCTTCTGCAATTAAATTAGAATCTTTAAATTTAGTGTTAGTTGATGGCGTTGTTAATATGTCTGGTAATAATGGAGGTTCTGGGGGTAGTATCTGGCTGAAAAGTAATAATATTTCAGGAAATGGTCGGATATTCTCTGAAGGAGGTTATTTTCCATGTGGTAGTGATGGATATCCTGCAAGTCCTGGTAGAATTAGATTAGAATATGGATCTGTCATTAATTATAACGGAATTATCTCCCTCAAAGAAGGAATAGGATGGCCAAATAATCCTTCCAAAATCGGAACTAATGCTGGTACATTAACATTCACAAACAATACATGGCCTGGAAATTGGACATTAACAGGAAATATTGGACTTCTTGGAGGAGATTTTGGTGAAGGTTCTGTTATAAATGTTTTAGGTGATTTTAATACAAATGGCTACAATATAACGATTTATGGAGATTGTTTTGGAAATTCTGGAAATTATAAGCCTTTTGTTTGTTATAATAAAACTTATGATGGAAGAGGTGTTTGGATAAATGCATCTGGAAATATAAATATAAGTTCAGGAAGTGTTATTAAAGGTTCTAATTTAGGATTTCCTGGAGGAATTGGACCTGGTGCAGGAGCATATATGCTGGGCGCTGTTTATGGAGGTAAGGCTCAATCTAGCAGTAAAAATGTATACGGAAATGAAACTTCTCCTGTAAGTTTAGGAAGTGGAGCATCTCTAAGGGGCGGTTCTGCTATTAAGCTTGAAACTATTAATATTATTTTTGTTAATGGGTCTTTTAATTTCGCTCTTTCTTCAGATGAAGGGGTTGGTTCTGGAAGTGGTCATTCAGGTGGTAGTATTTGGTTAATTGCTGATAATATTTCAGGTAGTGTTATATTAAATGCTAGTGGATCAGACGGAGGTAGTGATGGTTATGGAGGTAGCGGAGGAAGAATATCTTTAATTGCTAAAAATACTATTAATCTTAGTGGTGTTATATCTAATGTAGGTGGTAATGATTTTTCTGGGGGGACTTTAAAAAGAGCTTCAGGCGGAACCATCTACATCAACGCCTCTCAAGTTTATCTAACAGGTGCAACAATATCTGTTGCAGGTTATAATGGAACAAGAGGAGGAGCTGATTGGGGACAAAGAATTAACATATCTGCGAATTATATGAAGTTAACAGGTTTGTACAATGCATCGAGATTAAATAAAAGTGATAGCAGTGTTTATGATGGAAGTATAACTTTGTTTTTTAGTGATTGTAATTCTGATGTTGAATTAGGTGTTTATGATCCTAATAAAACTGTTGTTGGAAGTTGTAATTATGATAGTATTTATCCGATGTTTAGTAATTATTGGGATGATAGCGGAATTTTTAATGATAGCGGGACAGCACATTTTAACGTAACAGTTACTAATACAAATGGTTCTGTATATTTACATATTAATAATAATGATTATAAAGCGACAAATTTAACTTTAAATATTTATAATGTTTCTGTTTTTCTTACAACAGGAAATTACGAATATTTTTGGTTTGCGTACGGTAACGGATCCAATCATAATTATAATCAATCACAAACAAGAACTTATATTGTTTCGTCAAGTAGCCAGGGCGGAACTCCTAGTCCTACGTATATGAAAGAATGTAAATATAAAAAATTTGGATATTACAGCAGTAGATTAATCTCTTTATATAATAAAAATTGTATATTAGATTATAATGATAAAATACCTAACTTATACAAAAAAGATTAATAGAAAAATATTAAAATACTAGAATATTAATTTATTTAATGAAAAATAAATTATTAACCTTTACATTTTTATTTTTTATAATAGCTATAATAGAAGTAAATGCAGAATTTTCAACACTTGGAGTTTATAAAAAAGGTGAAAAAATTAATTTAGTTCAGACTTGCTCTAATTGTTCATTTGTTAATTTAACAAAAGTTCAATACCCAAATTCATCTGTTGCACTCATAAATAAACAGATGACAAAGCAAGGAACAGAATATAATTATAGTTTTAGTGATACAAACAGTCTAGGGACTTATATTGTGACAACATGCGGAGATGTCGACGGAGAACTAACTTGTGTTTCATATGATTTTCAGATAACCGAGACTGGAGAAAAAGTCAGTTTATCTAATATTATAATAACTATTTCTTTATTAATATCTTCTATAATGTTTTTTTCTTTAGGATATATTTTTTCAAAAGAGCATTGGATTATGAAAAGTTTTTTTTATGCTTTTTCAATAGGTTCATTAATTATTTCTATTAACTCTGCTCGAATAATAGCATCAGAATCTTCTAATTTATATAACATGAGTTTTTTAGGATTATTAATTACTATTATAACATTTTCATTTTTTATAGCTTATGTTTTCATAAATTATACTATTGAAAGTATAAAAGTTTTAAAACAAAAGAAAGGAGTAAGATGGAATTATTAATTTTGAAAAACAAAAAAGCAAATTTTAATTTTATCTTTGTAGCTTTTGCAATATTATTTGCAGTTTCTATTTTTTTATTGTTTTTAAACAAAGCATTTAGTTCTATGTCATCAGATTTAACTAATGCTTTTAATTCTGCGGGTTTTCAATCTAACGAGACTGTCAATTCAATTGGAAGCTCTATAAAACTTTTTGATTACATGATTCCTTTCTTGTTATTAGGTTTATTTTTATTTGTAGGAATATCTGCTTTTTTTTATTTTAGGATGGGTTATTTATCGATTGTGATAGGAGCAATATTATTAATAATAGTAGGAATTTTAAGTTTATTATATTCTGATATATACTCATCTATAAGTTCATCACAAGAATTGTCAGATTCTTCAAATGATTTTCAAATAACAAATTATATAATGGATCATTTAACATTGATATTAGGCGTCATGGTTGTTTTAGTTAGTTTAATATTATTACTTAAACCTTCACCACCAGAACTATAAAAATGAAAGAATATATTAATATAATTGCTTTAGTTACAGTAGTTTTTTTAATTTCTTTTATAGCTATTTCTGTTTATATACTTGTTTCAAATTTATTTTTTAAAAATGAAGTTATTGGATTATCATTTGAATCTGGTGAAGAAGAATTAACTTATCAAGAAGCATTAAGCAGAGCATCGTCTTTTAATCCTTCTGCTGACTGGGTTTGTGTCGACGTAAAAAAAGGAGATATAAAAAAAATGTATGAAACATGCGTTCATGAATGCACACATCAAGCATACAGTGAAATATTCGCTGAAAAATGTGAAAAAAATTATAAATACTGTAAAGAATTAATAGATAATATAACAAAATGAATAAAAAAATATATTTTATACTTGCATTAATATTTTTTATGAATAGTATTTTTATAGAAAGAATCTCAGCATGGGAAAAATTTAGTTATAATTCAACTCCTGATCTGCAAACTGGAATTTTTAATCAGACAGAATTTAATTCAACAGTAAGAACTAATTTTGATACTGGCATAAGCGGTTTAAGAACAAAAATAAAAGAATTACATAATGAAGAGAATCATACTATTAGTGAGTTTTATTATGATTCTTATTCTTCAGATAAATATAAATCTCAAACTTATAAGAGTCTTTATAATGAAAGTTGTGTTGCATGGGATGATTATAGAGGTGTTATTTTTTCATGGAATCATTACTCGCCTGGATGCACAAATGGAAGTTTAGTTTATAAATTTACTAGTTTAACTAAATTTTTAAATGCTACAATTTATGTTAAAACTGGTCCGTCTGAAACGAATGGAGGATCAAATGTTTCTGTTTTTTATAGCACAGATGGTGTTTTATGGTCTGTGCTGAACTCAACAAAATCTCAAAATACAGAAATGACTAATAATATTAATATAAATAATGATACTTTTTATATTAAATTATTCGTAGACGATTTTATTAATCATGAAAATACTGTTACAATATTTAAAATAGAGAACATGAAATGGGTTGGTTTTGATCAATACGAAAGCGGAACATTTGAATCACAATCTTTATTATTTAGAGGCGCTTCAAGGATTATTGTAAAACCAAGTTACTTTAAACATATTTATGATAGCTCTACAGAAGTGCACATGTATTTTAAATATAGCGATGATAATTCGTCATGGACAGATTGGAAAGATGAAATAATCTTATCTTCTCCCGACGGAAAATTTATCTCTTATAACTATAGCGATTATTATAAAGGTTATCCTCTTTATAATGTAAAACAATATTTTAAATATAAAATATTTCTAATGACAGGTGCCTCTGGGATTTTTATAGAAGGAAACCGAAGCGGGTTAAATTCTATTTATAATGATCCTGATGTTTTTTATGACATTCAGTTTAATTATTTTAATGGAACTTACAGCGGTTTTTTAGAAAATTCACAAACTTATGATTCTCAGATAAACGTTGCACAAAATGCGTTATTCAAAATTAATCTTACATATGATTATAGAATTTGGAATTCTGTAGTTGCATATCTAGAATATAATGGAAAAAATTATACTGCAGATTCTTATACTTCTGATAGTGATGAAAATTATATTTATCAAAAAACTATGAAAATCTCAGAAACAGGAAATCATAGTTTTAAATGGATTTTAAAAATGACAAATTCAACAGGTGTTTATTATTATGACTCAAAAACAAATTATCAGAATGTCGTCGGAGGTGATTTAGTATTATGTAATTCTACTTACAATTATACTTATATAAATTTTACTATTTTAGATTATGATAGTGGAATAAAAACAAATTCCTCTTTTGAATATACACATTTTTTTCCTTATGCTAATTATTCTTATTATAATGCAATAGCAAACTCGTCATCTTATGCTTTTTGTGTTAATGATCCTTCAATAATTTTAAATAATTATTCTGCAATAATAAAATATTATTCACCAGTTCACTCAATAAATTATTATTATTTTAATGATGTGATCTTAACAAATAGCACACGAAATATAAATTTATATCTTTTAAACTCATCAAAAACTACATTAACAGAATTTATTATAGTCGATAATGCACAAGTTCCTATAACAAATGCTTATATAACTGTTCTTAAATATGATATAGGTAATAATTCTTATAAAACAGTTTCTATGATGAAAACTAATAATCGAGGAACAGATTTTTCTTATTTGTATTGGTATTCAGACGATTATAAAATTATAATAGTTAAAGATAATAAAATAATTTTTTCTTCTGATAATTTTAAGATAGCATCTACACCTCTACGTTATATCATTTATCCGACGAATATTTATAATTATGATAAATTTAAATTATTAAATTATACTTTAGTTTATGATAACATAACAGAAAATTTTATTTTATCTTATATAGATTATTCTAAAGAAATAAAAAACGTTTGTTTGAAAGTTTTAAAAAAGACATCTTTTAATGATAATATTATATGCAATACTTGTTTGTCGGATCCTGCTGGAACTATATATTGTAATATAAAGACTCAAACAAACGGGACTTATGTTGCTGTCGTTTATGCAGAAGGATCTTTGTCTGCAATTGATGTTTTAGAGGTATTGAAAGGAACAACAAATAAATTATATAATTTGTTTGGTAATAAAGAGATAGCTTTTTATTCTATAATATTTATAATTGCCTTTTTATCTTTATTTTTATATAGTCCAAAACTAGCTGTAATCTCTTTTATAGCTTCAGTAATACTACTCGTTGGAATGGGTGTATTAACATATGAATTAACTACATTAGTTGTAATAACACTATTAGGAGCATTCATATTATACTTAATAAAAAAATAAAATGAAAAATAAAAAAGCTTTAACTTTAACATCTGTTTTGGTATCAAGTTTGATAGCGATAGGAATATTTGTTTTATTATATCAGTTTATTCTTTCAAATGTTCAAGAGTCAGGCATAGAAGTAGATGACACACATATAGAAACATATAATAATTTAATTAATACAGAAAATTCTATAAGTGATATATCAAAGGATTTAAAAAATAATATCGGGAATATTTCCGAGGCAGAGTATGGTTATCTAGCTGCGATAAATGGATTTAAAGGGTTAGGTAATGTATTATTACTTTTTTTGAAAACATTAGAAATTCCTTATTCAGTTTTTCAGGCTTTGATAGTATCAGTAAGTGGACTAGGAATAAAAAAAGAAATTATAAATATAGTCGGATTAATAATAATTATCACTATGGTTTTATTAATAATTGCAATAATGAAAGGAGAACAACAAAAAATATAAAATGGTATTAAATTTTTCAAACATGTCTTCGATAACTGGAATGGGAGATTATTTTATTCAGATAAATTATTTAACTAATAACTTATTCACATATCTATTATTATCATTAATATTTTTATCTTTATTAATATCTTTAAATAGTTATAAATTCAAAATTTCTTTTTTAGTTTCATTATATATAACATTTTTTATTGCAGTTCTTTTTATGAGAATGAATTTAATAAGTTTTAATTTAATAATAGCCTTTTTAATTTGTTTAATAGTAAGTATACTTGTTGTAATTTTTGATAAATCGTTTGTAGATTAAAAGATGAGCAACGATATAACGAGAATTTATGTAGATAAAAAATTAAGAGATTTATTAAGAGATATACAGAGAGATATAGCATTAGAAATAAAAAAAAAATATAATCTAGAAAAAATAACTATCTATGGGACTGTTGCTTCAAATGTTTTAGTTTCAAAATTTAACTCAAAGAAAAAAATAAGATTTAAAATAAAAAAAATTAATTCACGTGAAGGGATAATAGAGTTAATTTAACAGCTTTAAGGATATATATAGGATATAAGTTTTAAATACTGTTATTTTTTAAATAAAAAAGGAGGTGCAAGATGGAAAAACGAAGATGTCTTACTTTAATGCCAAGATCTAGAAGAGGAGCATTAGATTTAACAGATTTAGCTATAGGAATAGTAGTTTTAGGTATAACTGTCTCAATTGGTGCAACTATTTTGACAAATGTCAGAGATACAAATACACAGAATAGTGCAGCATATAATTTGTCGAATCAAGCAGCATCTGGAATAGCAGAGTACGGTAACTGGTTTAAAATTCTAGTTATAGTCGGAGTTGCTAGTGTAGTATTAAGTTTGATCTTTTTAGCGTTTGGCAGATCAGGAAGAGTTGGAGAAACTTACTAATTAGCAATCTTATAAGAAATATGAGAGAAGAAAAAGTTGCAGATGATGATATAGATATCACTAGAGAACAAGAAATTTTAAGGGAGTTCTTTGGAGGAGAATCTATCTGGGGAGAAAAGAGAAGAAAATTTTTTGACGAAGATAGCAGTGAAACTTTAGATTTTTTTGTTTAAGCTTGAATATGATGGTTGAGATATATTGTATTAGATGTAAGAAATATGTAGAGACAAAAGCAAAAAGAAAAAAATTAAAAAATAAAAGATTCGCTCTAGAAGGAATTTGTCCTAGTTGTAAAAGCAAGATTTTTAAAATAGTAAAATAAAATGGGATGTAAAAAATATAAAATGATCAGAACTGTAGATGTAGGAAGAAAAGGACATCACTACATCAAAATAGGGATAACTAGAAAAGAAGGAAGACTAGGAGGGAGATCAGAGAGAATAGGCAAATTAAGATTATATAAGGGTTATAAGAGTTGATTAAAAAAATTATTTTAAAATGAAACAAAAATGGTTGATCATATTTATTTTTATTTTTCTTTTTTTGAAATATACAGATGCATCTGTATTATGTAATTCAACTGCAGAATTTGGTTCATTTCAGATTATTTATGATTCTTGTATTTTTAATTTGACTAAATCTATAGGTTTCAAGGGTTTAGTTTCTAGCTATGCTAACACATCCTCGACAACATTATTAAATTATGGAAATTCTACTAAAGATTTTCCTTTTTCTATAACTGGATGGATTAGACATAATAATACAGCTAATGCAAACGCTGTATTTTTAGCAAAATATCCTAACCCATATATTTATTATTTGAGACTTTTAAATATAAATAATACAGAAGATTTTGAAATAATTATGAGAGATAATAGTGCTGGAGCAAATATAGAGAGAAGTATAGGTCGTAAAATTCCAAGAAATGAATGGCATTTTTTTGCTGTTACAAGTGATGGTAATTCAAAACCAGATGGAATAAAAATTTATATCGACGGAATATTACAAAATTTTAATATTTTTTGGGATAGAAATGAATATATAAATAGGACTGTCATGATTAAAGAGGCTTCATATGTATCAACTGAAAATCTTTCAGTTCCTCTAACTTTTGGTATTCGAGGAGCTGGGGCATCTGCTACAGTTTTTAATGGGAGTTTAAGAGATATAAGATTTTATAATAGAGAATTAACATCTTCAGAAGTAAAAACAATATACAATCCTTTCACAATCTCATCTAATTCTGAAACAACAGATTTAAAAGAACTTGCAAAAATAGAAGCTGGGGCTGTTGTATTAAATGGAAACTCTACTCTCGGGGATCAAAATATAAGAGAAATTGGAAATGTAATCAAAGTTGCTAATCAGTATATTTTGACTTATACTGCTTATAATGACACTTATGACGATAGAAAAAGTTGTATTTTTTGGGCTAATAGTTCCGACGGAGTAAATTTTGTTAAACAAGGAAAATTAATAAATTGCTCTGGTGTTGTTGCTAATCCCTATAATGCAAGTGAAGATCCCTATTTAGTTTTTAATGGAACAAATTATTTTCTTTTTGTTGAGGATAAAGAAGATTATCCAGCAAAAAATATAACTTTGTTCATTTCGGAAAATTCAAATTTAAAAGGTAATTGGAAACGATATAGGGGAATATTAACTCCAGATCCTAGTTCTCAATGGTGTCCTTACGACGTCTCATCTCCTACGATCTTTTCAGAAAATAATAATTATTATATGTTTTTTGAATGTAGAAATTATACAAACTGGCAGGATGGAGCTATAGCACTTGCTACATCAAATAATCTAATAAATTGGAATTATAATCTTACAAATACAGCATTTTTAAATGCTAATGCTTTTAAATGGTGGAATTATAATTTAGTCCCAGATGAAATTATAAAATATAATAATTATTATTATCTATTTTTTCATGCATACGATAGAACAAATTATAAACAACATTATTTTATTTTATCGAATATAACAGATAGTAATACAGCCGAGGACGTATTATTTGAACCATTAATGCAATCAGGAGATGGACTTGCATTTTATAATTTGTCATCTGGATTTAAAGTTATATATACAAATGGCACCTCGTTGTTATTTGGAGTAATGAAAAAATCAATAAGAACAGCTTCAAATGATATAACAGATTATTCTGCTAGGTGGCTTTTTAATGAAAGTTCTGGAAATTTAGCAACTGATTTAAAAGGAAATCTTCATGCAACAGTAAATGATTCAATTTGGGAGAGGAATTACGAAACAACATCAAATGAAATCAAACTATCAAATAGATTTAATTATGAAACAAATGTTTCTATAAAGAATACAGTTAATAATGCTCTCGTTTATGATTCGACTGGAAAAATATTATGCGAAAAATATATAAAAAATTGCGACGGAGATAAAGAGTTTTTAATATCTCCAAGAACAGATTTTTATTTTATTAATAATTATAATTTAACAGATGGTTCTGAAAGAACTTATTCTCCAATAAGAATCTCTTCTATTAATTCAGATAAAAATAATAAAATATATAGAATAACATCAAATCTTTCAGAAAGAGCATATATAAATATAATACTAAATGTTCCGAATAGTTATCAAATGAATGGAAAGGTTTTTGTTAGACTCAAACCAAAAAATTCTGATCCTTATACTCCAACTTATAGTTATGATTCTGCAAATGAAAAACTAATAATTTATGATGCTGCAATTGATCCATCGCAAGACTCAAATGAAATAGAAATAAATAGTCCTCTTGACACTTTATGCGAATCTTTTAGTTTAACAGGAAACTCATTTGTTGATATGATAATAATATTAATTTCTGTTTTATTCGGAGTAGGGCTAATAGGGGCTTTAATTAGTTATACTTTAGATATAGATTTAATAAATATGACAACGATTATTATAATAATCTCTTTAGTAATATTAGTTTTTGGAATGGTAATAATTCAGAATTTAAATCATTGCTAAGTTTCTAAAGTTATAAAAGATTTTATTGGTAAAATATTTGATAAAAACCCCCCTTCTTCTTTTGGGGGAGTTTGTTCTACAGGCGGTCTGTTTCCACGTTCCATTAGATACACACTGTAATCATATCCGTACTTAATCATAAAAATTACTACTAAGGCTGTTATTCCTAAAATTGCCAAAGGTATTACAACATTTTTCCAAAATTCCGACGATTTTCTTCTTCTTTCAAGAGTTGTTTTAATCTCTTGAACTAGAAAATTCATATTATCCCAATCTATAACGTCAAAATCTAAATTTTTAAAATTTTTTCTAGGATCAAAGCTCTCATAAATAGTTATATATTTTGATCCATTTTTATCTTTAATTTCTTTTAAAATCATATTCACAGAATTATTTTTTTTAACAATGATTGGTTTATATTGTGAAGATCCATACTTATATAAAAAGACAGTTCCGGCAATTGGCCTTAATCTATTCAAAATTCCTTCAATAAAATTAGTTGCTTTATACGATGTATGAATTATAGTTTCAAAATTCACGACTGGAATTTTTTCTTTTGTTTTTCTTAATTGATAATATGTAGTATCTGTATATTTATCATTTATTTTTCCTGCGTAATCATTTGTAAGAATTATATTTTCACCTCGCTTTTCAAAAATACAACAAAGAATCGGATATTTCCTCCAAGATTTAACTATTAAAACAAAAATTAATAATAAAAAAACTGGTGATGAATACAAAAATATTAATAAATAATCTATAAATCCTGCCATTTTTTAATATATAGGGTTTGGTTTTTTTCTTATATCTTCGACAACTTGCTCTATTCTTGAAACTTGTTGCGTTAAAGCTTTCATTGTTACACCATTCGCACACATATACCTAGCATCTTGGACTGGTGTTTTTATAGTGATCATGTAAACTGGCATTAATTCTTTATCCATTCCCCATTCGATTTGTTTTAAAGTTAAAACAGATGCCAATTTTATCTCAAATTCTTTTAAATCATCTAAAATATTATCTTCTGATAAATTTGTAAGAGGAGTAATTGGATTCATTCCCATAAAATACAACATACTTAAAATTTCTTCAACTGCTTCGTCATTTACTTCATATATTTCTCTTATCTCCCCATTCTTTAAAACAATAGTTTTTTTTATGGGTTGTCTTGTTAAAGGATCTAATTTAACAAATCTTGGCTTAACAACTTGAACCCATTCGGTTGTTCCATCCTCATTTTCTATCAAAGCCTCACCTCTTAGAACTCTTCGAAGTGTAGAGATGGATTTTGGAATTTCAAGAATTGCTTTAATTGTTGAGATAATCTGTTGACTAATATCTCTAATTTGGTCTGGATATGTATAATTACGAACATCAAAAACTTGAGGGTTTTGCTGATATTGTTGCGTTTCAGTATAGTTTATCATTATATTTTTTATTTCTCTTTTTTATTTTTTTAAAGAGTTTTATTATAGAAAATTTTTCATTAACTAAATAATAATATTTTTCTTTACAAATATGATAATACGCATCAGTAATAGTCGGAAAAGGTTTATTACAAAATTTACAAAAAAACTTTTTTTTAGACATCTAGGGATATAAAAATAAACCTATTTAAAAAGTTTTCTAAAAAAATGTATTTTATATTTCAATCCCATATTAGTCTAATTTAAAACCTGAAGGGAAAGAATTTTGTATATTAAATCATTGTTCTCTCCCATCAGGAAAAAGAGGTAGTCGTTCTACAATATATATAATAAATACTACTATATAAATCTTTCGGTCATAAATTTAATCTCCTATATTTTCTATTAATTCTCTTATCTCTTCGTTTGAAAATTTTAGGTATCTCTCTGTAATTGAAAGTGAACTGTGTCCTAAAAGCATTTGCAATTTTCTTAAGTCTGCTGGATTTTTCATTTTTCTTGCGATATCTACTGCTAAAGAATGTCTGAAATGATGAGGATGGGGTTTATCTCCTCCAACGCTTTCTATTCCAGCTTTTTTTGCTAGTCTTCTCACTATTTGAAAAGCTCTTTGTCTAGTCAAAGATTTGTTTTCTGTATAATCACTTTTGAACAAAAAATCATCATTTTTTAATCTATAATATTTTATATAATTTCGTAATAGGTTTACAGTGAAATCATCAATATAACTTACATCTACAACATCTCTCTTTTTTTTCTCTAAATGTACTATTATCTGTTTCATTTCCCAGTCGATATCTGAAACTTTTATATTTAAAATTTCTCTGATTCTCCTTCCAGTTACCCAAAGTAGTCTTATCAAGGCTCTATCTCTTAAATTTTCTGCAGAATTATATATAGCTTTTCTCTCGCCTTCTTGAAAATAACCTCTAAGGTTCGTCATAGTTTTCACATTTCCGTATTGCGTTCCTATTTCCATTTTATTTTTTGTTAATTTATTTTTTATAACTTTAATATTAATTTTTTATTTGATACTTTACTTTTCATACCTAAAGTAAAATCACAAGCTTTTTAAACTTTTCTGCCTTTTCCGAAAAAGATTTAAAAATTTGAAATGGAATCTCTACATGAAAATTTTCATCAGCAAGAAATAGTAACAAATAATGAAGAAAAAAATGAATTTATCGACGATAAAATTCAAGTAACAGAAGAAAAAAAAGAAATTCGTTACGACACAGTGAGACAAGAAGAGAAATTGAAGTCATTAAAAATTAAAACAGTTAGTTTTAAGTTATCTCACGACGATATAGTTATTATAAAAAAAGCTTCTAAAATGATTGGCTTGAGTTTCTCTTCTTTTATTCGATATTCAGCTTTGAAAGAAGCAAAGACAATTTTAAAAAAAATAATGTGATTATCGACGATAAAATCAAAATAACTATTATTTTATTAGAATTTCTCTTAAACAATTATCGTTAAATTCATTTATAAAAAAATCTTTAAAATAAATTGTTTTATTTTCTATTTCATATTTGCACAATTTACAATAATCAAGAACAAAAAAAGATATTAAATCTCTTTTGTTTAATTCTGTTATTTGTTTAATTTTTTTGTTATTAGTTTTATTAATATTAAAATTATAAATAAAATTTTTATCGTGAAATTTTACAATACATTCTTTATCGACGATATAATCATAAAAAATTTCATCTGCTGTTATATCAAAACATAAAGAATCTTTTTCATTTTTGTATAATTGATAATTACAAAATTTAAAAGAACATTTCCTGCATGAACTCTGCATTATTTCTTTTTTGGAAGTTATTAAATAAAAAGTTAGAGATAACAAAAAAAATAAAGAAACAAAAAAAAGTATAAGAAATCTCTTTTCAATAATCGTTTTTATCAATTTCATTCTTTATTATTTTTTTGATAAATCGAACATCTTTTTTTATTCTTTTCAACGATATAATTATATAAAAAACTGTAGAAAATATAAGAACTAAAAAAACTATTATTGCAAGTGCGATATTAGTTGAAATATCAACAGCCATTTTATATTTTTTTATAACCTAAACTATAAATTTTTTTTAAATTTTGATATTTATAATAAAATATTTTAGCAGATTCAAATTGAAAATAAAAAGCAATCATTAATATTATAGAAAAAAATAAATCTTGAAAAATATAATATTTTAAAAAATTATAGAGATAATAAGCTGATAAACAAGAGAAAGATAACAATAAGATAATCATTAAATAAAAATCTATTTTTGCTTGTGTAATCTCGTCAAATTTTTTTCTTTTATTTAAAACATTTTTAAATATCAATTCTTTAAAATTATTATTTTTATTTTTCATTTTGTTTATAAATATTAAAACCAGCTTGTTTATACACTCTCTTAAAAATTTCTAAAAATTTTTTTTCTTTAATTTTGTCATCATCTTCTTTTTGTATTTTGATATCTTGAAAAACTACATCATCATAATTATAAAAAAAATCAAATTCGTACATAATAAAATCTTTTTTGTTTTCTTTTTTAATCTTTACTCCTGATTCTTTAAATTTTTCTAAAATTTTTTTTTCTGTCTCTCTTGAATAAGAATCATCTGAATTTACTATGAGATAAACTGAAGATTTATCAAATATTAACGCATTTTGCACTATTTGATTACTTAAATTTTTTGTTACAATAATTTTTTCCATTTTATACAAGTTTTAATTTTTATTGTTGGCTTATTTGACATTCACCGAGCTTAAAAAAATGATTTGATTTAACTAAATAGTATACTTCTCCATCTTCGTTAATCTCGCAACGAACAATAAAAGCTTGTTTTGGAAAGATCATGCTTGGCATTACTGGATTAAATTGTTGTTGAAGTTGTTGAATAGGTTGTTGAATTGGTTGTTGTATAGGATTCACTTGCGATTGTTGAACTGGTTGTTGAACTGGTTGTTGAATTTGACTTAAAGGAATCTCGACTGGCAATTTAAACTCTTCTTCTCTTTCTTGTTTTCTTTTAATTGGAAACATTTTTTATAAAAAATTTATAAAAAGTTTAATTCACTTGCTTTTTTTATTGTTGTTACTTGTTGCTTTTGTTTGTTTTTGATAGAATCTATATAATCTAAACTTGTATAAGTAGTTATTATTATCTCTTGAACTAAAAACTCTTTTTGCGTCTTCTTTGATTTTATTATTCGTCGCTTTACTTTGATTTCTGGCATAACTTCTAATTTTTCTTTTAAATCTACCATTCTCTATCCTCCTCCTCTTCGATTAAATTTTTTTTAACGAAAAGTTTTTTATCTTTCTCATAAATTATATTCGCTTCTTTCATATTTTTTATTACTTCTTTTATAAGACGATTTGTAGCATCAAATTTAAATGAAAGATAAGATATTAACGAATCTTTCTCTATTTCATTTTTCATTAAAACATCAAAAATTTCTTTTGCTATTAATTTTCTTTTAGTAGCTTTCACTTTTAAACACCTCGTTTTTTTCATTGTTTTCATTTTTGAATATAGATTCATAAATTCTTTTTATTCTATTTTTATTTAAATAATTATTATAATTTTCAAAACCTCGTTCTGCAAGTAATATAGCTGTTCCGACGAGTAACGCTTCGCTCCATTTGATGCCGTTTTCTTTTGCGTATTTATGCAAATCGTCTGAAATTGTTGTTGATATTACTCTCATTTTTATTAAGAATTTTTATCAAGAAATATCGACGATATATTGTGCGAAATTTTCTTTTTTATCGACGATATATTTATTTTTAGCTCTTATTTCTTTATTTCTTTTTTCTAATTCTCTTATTACTTTTTTTAAAAATTTATTTGTTGTTCTCATTTTTTATTTATTTTTGATTTATTTAATAAATACTAGTATTTAAATATTTCTATATGTTAATATATATATATTATTATAATAATGTAATATAAATAAAAAAAACAGAAATATATAAACAAAAATTAAATCATAAATTATTTTTTTTATTTATTTTATATTAAAATTAATCTTGTTAGAGTTCTTCAAAGATCTTTTTTTCTTTATTATATATCACTATTTGATTTTTCTGTAATAGATTATTCCACATACTCCCTATTTTCCAATTCCCGTCTTTCCAGGTTCCGCCGTACCAAAGCCCGTCTTCCCAGGTCCCGTTCACCCAAATTCCGTCTTCCCAAATCCCGTTTACCCAAACTCCGTCTTCCCAATTTCCGTCTTTCCAAATTCCACCTTCCCATGTTCCATTTTCCCAAATCCCGTCTTTCCAAACTCCGTCTTCCCATACTCCGTCTTTCCAAAGTCCGTCTTCCCACACTCCGTCTTCCCAATTTCCGTCTTTCCAAATTCCGTCTTCCCATGTTCCATTCTCCCATGTTCCCTTTTCCCATGTTCCATTTTCCCAGATTCCGTCTTTCCAAGTTCCGCCATACCAAAGAAGATTATATGAAGTTATATCAATCACTGCATCATGAAAATCCGCATTTTTTAACCAAGAAAATTTTTTTTCTGCATCTTCTATACTACCCCCTCTTATTACTTTATATTTATTTCCTTTATATTCATTTTTTTCCATTTTTTTCATTACCTCCTTTCATTTTATTTTTTTTTATTTATTTTATATTAAATACTAGTAATACTAGTATTTAAATATTTTTATATATTAATATATATATTATACTTTAGAAAAGTTTATAAATATATATTTATATATATTTATTTAGATTTATTTAAATAATTCTTAATAATAATTATATATTATATATATCGTTATATAAACCTTCATTTCCTGTTGAAAAAAAAAGTTCCACAGGAAATGGACCCTTTAAAGTTTAAAAGGTTTAATTTTAACCTTTTTAAGCCTTTTTTGAAAAAAAAAGTGTGTGTGTGCGTGTAGTTTTACGATTTACGATTTCATATTTTTTATATATTATATATATTTAGAATTCTAATATATATATTGTAGTATAGAAAAATTTTTAAATAAAATAAAAAAATAAAAAATCAATATATATTATATATATAAAATGCTAAATAAGAAATTGAAAAATAACAAGCACACACACAAAAAAGCCTCCATAGGAAATAAAGGTTCTTAACCTTCATTTCCTGTGGAACATTTATAAATATATATTTTTTCTAAATTTCAATTTTTTAATTTATATCGAACTGATGAATATCAATATTTTCTAGATTTTCTTTTATTTCATTTTCTTCATTAGTTTTATTTTCATATTTATTTAATCTTAAACTCTCATCAAAATCTTCATTTTCAGAGTATAGATTATTATATGCCTCTATTTCTTTTATATAGTCTCTTATTGTTTGAGTTCCATGTTTGATCAAAATAGCTATTTCATGAACACTTTTTCCTTCGTTTAAGAGTTTAACTATCTCTCTATACTTTTCAATTTTTTTATTTTCTTTTGTTTTTTCATAATCAATGTTATCTTCTTTGTATAATTCATTTCTACTTTTAAATTTTAAATATCTGTAAATTTTCCAAACATCATGATTCATCTCAGGAACAACAAAATAAAATAAATAATTTTTTGTTCTTTGTTCAGCTCTTATAATTTCTGAGATTGTCCTTTCAAATATTTTTTTTCTTTCGTATTTTTTATCTATTTCTTTCATTTTAATATTTTCTAGGCAATTCCAAGGATCTTTTCTATCTTTGTCCTCATCTCTTTTATATACAATAGCTACTCCACGTGCAATTATATTTATCCAATATTTTACAAAAAAATTTCTGAAATTTTCAGTTAAATTCTGAAATCGAGGCATGATAATTGCAGTTGCTAAATAATGATTTTCTCTTTCAGTATCATATAATGTCACTAGTTTCTGTTGTGTTTTTTCATACCACTTATGTTTATGTATGCTTCTTGAAGCTTCGTCAATGTGCAAAAAAGAATAAGGTTTTAAACCTAAATATTTTTTTTCAACCTCTTCAGCAGTAGGAATAAAACATATATTTCTCGCAAAACTATAATTTTTATCAATCAAACAACCTAACAAAGATGTAAGTTGTGATTTCCCGACGCCGGGATATCCTGTTACAGCTATTACTTCATAATTCAATTCTCTTAAACTTTCCCTTATCCTTCTACAAAAAAATCTTAAATTTACATCTAAATTTTTTAAAAAATTTTTTCCTAAAAGTTTTCTTAATTTTACTCTAGAATATTTCTCTAAAATCTCTGTATTAACCCCCTCAAAATAATTTTTAACTTCTTGCTCTTGTTTTTGTAAATCTTTAAGGCTCTGGTAAATCTGAAAATTCTTTTTTTGAAATTCTTGTTGCATTTTTAATTCTTTCTTTTACATCGAATGATTTTTTTACATGTAAACCTAAACCTAGTGTTTGTTTTATATCTAAAAGTTTTTTATGAATAGAATCTAAAAAGAAAACTAATTTCATTTTATTTATCCTAGAATAATCTAAACCTTGCAGGTGACAATGTTCCCATTTAATTTTTTGCATTCTAGCTTCAAGGAATGCATCATCTAAAGTTTTTTTTAATTCTATAGAACTAATAAGTGCTCTAAAATTCATATATAAAATATTTAATAAAGCAAAATATCTAGAAACAATTTCAAACTCTATATTTGATGTAGAATTCAATTCAATATTTATTTTATCAAGTTCTGTTAGAATAGTGTGATATCTTTCGAAATCTCTATCACCCATCGAGAATTCTGACTTATATAAAGGTTTCCAACGGGGAGTATTTAAATCGTCTTTAAAGGTATCGTTAGGCATAAAAAAAATAAAAAAGAAAACTTTATAAAGTTTTTTATTTTTGTTATCATATGAGAAAATCAAAAAGAAATAATAACAGAGTAACATTTAATTCTTTAATCTTTGCTAATACTTCTAGAAGATCAAAAAGTCTTTTTTTTAAAAGGCTTGTTGGTAATAACTTCTCAAAAGATTCTGATAAAGATTCTGTGCCTGACATATTAGATTGTAGACCATACAATAAAAAAAGACATAGTTTTATTTTTGCATATCCTAAAAGAGAAATCCATTATGATATCCCAGAAAAAAATTTAAACAAAAAATCGACGCAAAAAAGAGAAATCCATTATGATATCCCAGAAAAAAATTTAAGACAAATTTCACAGCCTGCTCAACCACCAATAACAAAACCTCCATTTTATCTAGATTATCCAGAGCGAGGACAAGACTGGTTAAAAAATCCACAGCAACCATTTCAAGCTCAACCAAATAAACAAGAATCACAAACACAAACAGAACAACCTCCAACACAAATACAAAAACCTTCTAAATTAAAAAATGTTCGTTATATCCCATTTAGTTAAAATTAAATATTTAATTAATCAAAATGAGAAAATCAAAAAGAAATAATAACAGAGTAACATTTAATTCTTTAATCTTTGCTAATACTTCTAGAAGATCAAAAAGTCTTTTTTTTAAAAGGCTTGTTGGTAATAACTTCTCAAAAGATTCTGATAAAGATTCTGTGCCTGACATATTAGATTGTAGACCCTATGATCCGACGAGACATGGTTTATTGGACTGGATAAAAAAACCAATCGAAGTAATAAAAAGAATAATCACACCGACACCAGCACCAGCACCAACATCAAAACCTGCACCTGCTCCAGCACCAACACCTGCTCCTTCTTTACCTCCCTCACTTACAACACCTTACACACCTCCAAAATCGAGTTGGACAGTTGCCCCATCTCCTCCGCCAGTCGTAGTTTCTCCAACACCTACATCTACACAAGCACCTGCTCCAGCACCAACACCTGCACCTGTTTATACACCCCCAACTGGAGGAACTGTTTCTCCTGCACCCCCGCCAGTCATAGTTTCACAACCGATTTCTCAAGAACTCTTAAAACCAACTCCTCCGAGTTCGAGTGTTGCTGTTCCAATACAAGAAAAAGCTAATGAGATTGGAAAAACTGTTGTAGTCGAGAACGTGGAATTACCTCCTATTTCAGAACCACCTAAGGCACTCGTAGATCAAACAAGACCAATAACATCATCTATTTCATATTCTACTTCTCCAACTAGTGTGACACAAGCGACACAACCTCAAAGCAGTATATCTGCATTAAAAAAAATACCCCCCACTATTTCTGACATAGCCACGAAGGTCTCGCAAGGTGTCGCATCCGTTATAGCTCCTCCGAAGATGGAGGAGCTTTCTTTTAAAGAAAAAAGAGATTTAGAAATTATGAGAGAAAACGCATTAATAAATTTAAAATTAGAGAACGAATTAAAAAACATAAGAGATTCATATCAAGAAAAAATCAATAATGCAAAAACACAAAATGAAATAGATATGTTGATATCAGAATATAATCAAAAATCAGAAAAGAAGATAAAAGATTATGAAGATGTTGCTAATCAAAAAATTAAGCAAATATACGAGAAATACGAAAAAAAAGAAAAATCAGAAGGAAAGACTAGACAATACATTGCAACTGGAGTAAGGGCTGGTTTATATTCTGTGCCTTACTTCGGAACAACATTGTTTGCTTCTGATATTACTGTTTCTGCACAAGAATCAAAAGATGTAAAATCATTTATAAAAGAAAATTTACCATCATTAGTTATAGGTGCTGTAGCAGGGGCTGGAATTTCAAAAATAAAAAGTTTAATTGAATCAAAAAAAATAGAAAATGCTTTAAGAGAATCTAATATAATAACAAAATCGAAAGGATTATTAACAAAGGAAAAAATAGGATTAATGAATATAGACGAATTTGAAAAATTGAAATTAAAAGGAATTTTAGAAAAAGGGCAAAAAATAGAAGTGCATGAAGTGAAATTAATCCCAAAAAAAGAATTTGAGGAATTTACTCCATCTGTGAAAGGGAGAGTTATAGAAGTAAAAGATACTTTAGGAAAAACTGTTTTTACAGAATCGTTAGGAAAATTTGAAATAAGTTACAAAGGAAAACCAAAAACTGTTTATCAAATAGGGAAAGGCATAGCAGAACAAAGTGAGCACGGTGGACTTTTTGGATATACTGAAATTTTATCACATGAAATTAAACCGCAAAAAATAGGAGTAGGACTAGATATATTCCCTAAACCAATTTCGACATTAACAAAATTAAAAGAAGAGTCAAATATCGTCGGTTTTAAAAAATCAGGTATTTCTGAATTATCTAGGATAGAAACAAAAACAGGCATAGTTTCAGCAGAAAAATATAGAGGAGAAGAATTATTAAGCCCATTTGGTTATAAAGAAGGTATAATCGTTACACCGAAATTCAAAGAGATTCAAGCTAAACCTTTTGGAATTTCTGATGTTATTGAAATCAACAAATTAAAAAAACTTAATGGAAGTTTAGATATAAAAAAGAGTGTAGCTTTAGCAAAAGAAGAGAAGGAATATCAGACTTTATCTTTTGGAAAATTTAAATTAATCGAAGATAAAAAATTAGGAAATATTAGAGAAGGACAAAAAGGAATTCCAGAATCTTTTGAAACAGAAATAATTTCTACATCTGAAAAACCTTATCAAAAAATAAAACAAAAAGGATTAAAAGAAAAATATGAACCTTCTAGAGTATATACTTCTTTGCCTTCGCAAGTTACTACATTAAAAACGAGATTAACACAAATTGTAAAACCTTCTTTTAGATTTTCAGAAATTTTTAGTTCTGCTAAGAGATCTTTTGTTTCAAATGTTCAAAAATATAAAACAGAATCAAAACCTTTAATACAACCGCTAAGTATAAATAAAGAAGATTATATATTAAAATTTAGAACTATTGAAAAACAGAAAAGTATTGAAGAGCAAAAATTGAAATCAAGACAACATGAACAACCAATTCAAAAAATAGAATCTACAATGACAGAAAAGCAAAAAGAAATACAAAAAGAAATACAACCAACAATTCCACCTTTTGAATTTAGTCAACCACAAAAACCTAGAAACATTCCTTCTCAACCAATAGTTCCAAAAACAGCAAAATCACAAAAATTGACAACAAAAAAAGAAAAAATTAAAGAGCAACAAAAAGAATCAAATATTTCTTATATACCTCAAGCTTTGTTAGAATCAACAAAACCGCCAAGAAAAAGATGGATAAATTTAAGTCAAAAACCACTACCTCGTGAATCTGCTTTGTCTTCTGTTGCAAGATATATAGATGTAAACATTTCCTCGCAAGGACGAATAAAACCAGTTCGACAACAACCAGCACAAATTTATTCAGATGACTATTATGAGAAAAATAAATTTAAATTCAGAGAATATAAAATAAGGAAAGGAGTTAGAATAGCAACAACACCAACTCACATAATAGAAAAAAGAAAATATAGACTTGATTATCCGTCAGAAGTTCAACAGATTCAAATTCCAAAAATAAAATTATTCAAATTTATCTAAAATGAAAAATGAAAAAAATTTTTTATATATTAATTTTTATATTTTCTCTATATCTAGATCCTTACTTAATTATAGAAATTTCAAAAGCAAAACATTTGGATGAGAACAGAACTTTCATAGAAGATGTTTATGATTATGTCAAAACAAAAGATAACAACTGGATAGAAATACCTCAAGGACATTACATTCGAGTAACTTTTGAAAAAAACTTAACAAAAAATAACGATATAACTTTGTTTGTAAAATCAGCTGGTTATTCTTGTAATGAAAGTGTTTTTGAGAATTGCACAGAGGTTATTAATGAAACAACTAATGAAACTTTTTTTATTTGTAATAATGTTACAATAGAAAATTGCAGTTCTGCAAATCCAGCTGATATTGAAGTTTATAGAGAAGATGGTAATGAAGTTATAGCAAAGATTTTTAATATAACTAATAATGGATGGTATAAAACTTATTTAAATGATAGTTTTGGAACTGGTTTAAGTGAAAATGAATCAAGAGATGTTTTTGATTTAAAAGTTTCTGGAAATAATGTTGAAGTGGATTATATTGTGGATCCTTTAGGTGATAAAAACGTCTGGATATGTAATTCTCCTAGAAATTTCACTAATACTTCATGCTGGAGTTTAGGAAGAGTTCCTCTTGAAGGAGATGATGTTGTGTTCAATGGTTCTGGAACAGGAAATGTTGATATACAAAACAACACAATGCCTCAGAATCTTAATTCTTTCACAGTTGAATCTTCTTATACAGGAACAATTCAGTTCTTGCCTTTGTTTGCTAAAGGTGATTGGACAGGAAGAAATGATGGAACACAACTTTGGAATGTTACAAACAATATTGTTATTAATGGAGGTACAATGAAAATCTGGGGAGATTACAGGTTAAGTGATTTTTATCCAGGAATTTATGGAAATATAACAGAAGATGGACATGGACAAGAATGGAGAAGTGTAAATGGAAATATAACTATTGGTGCTAGTGCGACTTTGGATGGAAATGATTTAGGATTTCCTGCTGGAGTTGGACCTGGATTTGGTGGGAGTGGTATTGGTGGAGCAACTTATGGTGGAAAAGGAGGTGCATCTCCAAAAAATCCTTATGGAAATGCAACTGCTCCAACAAGTTTAGGAAGTGGAGGAATTAGTTGTGCTGGTGGTTCTGGAATAAAATTACATGGAAATAATTTTGTTTTAATTAAGGGGATTATTAATATGAGTATAGTTTCAGCAAGTTCATATCAATGTTCAGGCGGAAGTATTTGGTTAAAGGCAAATAATATTTCTGGAAATGGGATAATAAAAGCAGAAGGAGGTAGTGGATCAAGTTATGGTGGTGGAGGAGGAAGAATTCGATTAGAATATACAAACACTTTAGAGATAACCGGAACAATTTCAGTTGCAGGAGGTTTAGATACTACTGATAGTAATGGGAATGGTTTGCATGGAACTCTAACATTCACAGATAACACATGGCCAGGAAATTGGACATTAACAGGAAATATAGGATTGTTAGGAGGAGATTTTGGTGAAGGTTCTGTTATAAATGTTTTAGGTGATTTTAATACAAATGGCTACAATATAACGATTTATGGAGATTGTTTTGGAAATTCTGGAAATTATAAGCCTTTTGTTT
>Ga0078972_1006943_pt1 | contig 26005 bp, 35 predicted proteins | sample YelNatPaOPGAMG01_FD_67568 | JGI IMG/M metagenome (GOLD analysis project Ga0078972, IMG submission 67568) | Hot spring thermophilic microbial communities from Obsidian Pool, Yellowstone National Park, USA - OP-RAMG-01 (SPADES assembly) (version 2) | ecosystem: Environmental > Aquatic > Thermal...
GATCAGCATGGCCGCCTGGGTGCCCTTGCCCGCGCCCGGCGCACCCAATAAGACGATATCCACCAAGGGCTACCTGACCTTCTTGATAAAGCCCTCATAGTGGCGCATCAGAAGCTGGGCCTCCAACTGCTTCATGGTGTCCAGGACGACGCCGACTACGATGAGCAATCCCGTGCTGGTGAGCAACATCTGGCTTGTGCCCACAAGAGGCCGAACCAGGAAGGGCAATATAGCCACCAACCCCAAGAACAGCGCCCCGACCAAGGTGATGCGCTTCAGCACGCCGTTCAAATACTCGGCGGTGTGCGCCCCCGGACGAATACCGGGGATGAATCCCCCCTGTTTGCGCAGGATCTCCGGCAGGTCTTGCTGCCGAAAGATCATATCGGTGTAGAAATAGGTAAAGGCCACTACCAGCACGAAATACATGATCCAGTAAAACACGCCTTCCGAACTGAACAGGCGATAGATAAAGTTGGCGATAGAGCTGATCACCTGGATCTGGGCGTTCACAAAGTAGCTCGCCACCACCCCCGGAAACATCATCACCGACACGGCAAAGATCAAGGGGATCATTCCCGCCGAGTTCACCTGCAACGGGATATGCGTGCTCTGCCCACCATAGATCTTGGTGCCGCGCACCCGCTTGGCGTACTGCACCGGGATACGTCGCTGCCCCTCCTGCACGACGACGATCCCCACCACGGTGATGGCCGTGATGATCACAAAGATCAGGATGCTCCAAGGATTAGAGACCCACAACTGGCCCAGATGCTGGGGGATGCCGGCCACAATGCCCCCGAAGATGATGATGGATAGGCCGTTGCCGATGCCCTGCTCATCGATCAGCTCCCCCAACCAGATGGCGAACATCGTCCCGGCGGTCAAGGTCATGAGAGTGGCCAAGGTGGGGAGCCACGTCCCGGCCCGAAAGCCAAAGTTCGTGATCACCGGGCCGATGCCCCCCGTCGACTGCGCCAGGAGCGAGGTCTGCCCAAAACCCTGCAAAGCAGCTAAAGGCACGGTCAACATGTGCGTGTAGAGGTTGAGCTTCTGTCGGCCTGCCTCGCCTTCCTTGCTCAATTGCTCCAAGGCGGGGATGATCGGTTGCAAAAGCTGCAGGACGATCTGCGCGGTGATAAAGGGATAGACCCCCATGGCCATCACCGAAAAGTTCTGCATGGCCCCGCCGGAGAACATATCCAGCAAGCCCAACAACTGGTTGCGTTGAAAGACTTGCCGCAGGGCCTCCACGTTCACCCCCGGAACCGGAACATGCGCAGCGAAGCGATAGATCACCAAGATGATGAAGGTGAAGATGAGCTTCTTGCGCAGATCCGGCAATTTGAAGGCATTCGCTACCGCTTGCAGCATGGGTCTCTCCGTATCTGGAAGAACAACCTGCCCGACCGCCTACTTACCCGCTAAAGCACCTCAACCCGGCCACCGGCGGCCTCTATCTTGGCCTTGGCGCTCTCCGAAAAGCCATGTGCCCTGACGGTCAACGCGCGGCTCAACTCCCCATCGCCCAGGATCTTGACCGGGCGATCCTTTTTGACAAGGCCTGAGCTACGCAGCACCTCCACATCCACCACCGTGCCGGGCTCAAAGCGATTCAGAGCCTCTACATTGACCACCGCGTATTCCACGCGATTGATATTGCTGAAACCACGCTTGATCGGCAGCCGCCTGACCAAGGGAAGCTGACCGCCCTCAAAATAGAGCTTCCCGCCGCGCCCAGAACGAGCGCCCTGGCCCTTGGTACCATAGCCGCCCGTCTTGCCGTGGCCGGCCGCAATGCCTCGCCCACGGCGCTTCCGCCGATGCTTCGTGCCTTCCGGCTCGCGCAACTCGTGTAACTTCATGACTTCACCTCTTCAACCCGCACCAAGTGGCGCACCTTTTGGATCATGCCCCGGATGACCGGTGTATCCTCCTGCTCGACGACATCGCCCAGGCGCCGCAGCCCAAGGGCGCGGATCGTGCGCTTCTGACGAACGTTATACCCGATGGCGCTCTTGACGTACTGGATCCTCAACTTACTGGACATCGCTGACAGACCTCCAAGGCGGCAACAAGTCGGCTATGTCCTTGCCCCGACGCTGCGCCTCCACCTTGATATCCTTCAACTGGGATAGCCCCTTGAAGGTGGCCATCACCACGTTAAAGATATTCTCGCTCCCCAGCGATTTAGCCAAGAGATCCTTGACCCCAGCGGCCTCAACCACAGCGCGCACGCCACCGCCGGCGATGACCCCCGTGCCGGGCGCTGCCGGCTTCATCAACACCTTGGCCGCGCCGTATTTCACCAACACCTCGTGCGGCAACGTCCGCCCGATCAACGGGACCAACACCATATTGCGCTTGGCCCGCTCCGTGCCCTTGCGAATGGCCTGAGGCACCTCGCGAGCTTTGCCGACTCCCACGCCCACTCGGCCCTTGCCATCCCCTACGACGACTAGGGCGCGGAAGCTGAATTGCCGGCCGCCCTTGATCACCTTGGCAACGCGGCTGATGTGCACAACGCGCTCCGAAAGCTCTTCGCTCTCAGGCAACTCCACCTGCTGTTCGTCGTCTCTCGCCATCAAACCTCTCCTTGCCCCGCTGATACCGTCTATAGCGCTCTAAGGCAAGCCTAGAACTTGAGCCCGGCCTCGCGAGCCGCCTCGGCCAGGGCCTTCACCCGCCCGTGATACTTGTATCCGCCCCGATCAAAGACCACCTGCGTCACGCCACGGGCCAAAGCCCGCTCCGCTAACACGCGCCCCACGACCTTGGCCGCCTCACTCTTCTTCAGTCCGTTAACCAGGTCCCGGACCTCCTTATCCACCGTGGAAGCAGAAACAAGCGTATGCCCCACCGTATCGTCAATGATCTGCGCATAGATGTGCTGCAAGCTGCGAAACACGTTGAGACGAGGACGGGCGCTGGTCCCGCTCACCACCTTGCGCACCCGCAGATGCCTCCGTAGACGCGCCTCTCTAACCTTCTTCGCTTTATCCATAATGACCATTACCGGCCTCCCGCCTTACCGGCCTTGCGTCGGATCACCTCGCCTGCATACGCGATGCCCTTGGCCTTATAAGGATCTGGTTTGCGGACGTCGCGTATCTTGGCCGCTACCTCTCCAACCAACTCTTTGTCGTTCCCCTCAACCACCAGGCTCTGGCCACCTTGCTCGACCTTGATGCTAACCCCGGCCGGAGGAACGATCCTCACGGGATGGCTAAACCCGACCTGTAAGACCGTCGCCGCACCCTGCTGCTCGGCTCGGTACCCCACCCCGCTGATCACCAGCCGCTTCTGGAACCCTTGCGTCACGCCGGTGACCATATTCGCCAGGAGAGCGCGCGTCAGGCCGTGTAAGCGCTTGTGCTCACGGCTATCATCGGGACGAGCTACAGCCAGAACCCCGTCCGAGAAGGTGATCTTCATGTTGGGGTGAAACTCGCGCGTGAGTTTGCCCCTTGGCCCCTCTATCGTCACCCGGTTGCCCTCTAGATGCACCTGTACGCCCTTGGGCACAGGAATGGGCATGCGTCCAATTCTAGACACGATGAATACCTCCCGACACAGCTACCGAACAGGTTTGATCCTCGCCCTCACCCCCGAATCAAAACCTGCCCAACGCGGGGTCTACCATACCTCGCAAAGGATCTCACCACCGACCCCAAGGCGACGCGCTTGCGCGCCCGAGAGCACCCCCTTCGGGGTAGACAAGATCACGATCCCCATGCCAGATTGCACCCACGGGATCTCCCGCTTCTTGGTGTAAACGCGACACCCCGGCTTGCTCACGCGCTTTAACCCCCTCAAGACGGGCTGCCTGTGCTCGGCATACTTCAGATAGATCTTGAGCATGGGGAAACGCCTATCCCGCGTGAGCTCAAAGCGGCTGATAAAGCCCTCGTCCTTCAGCACTTGGGCGATGGCCCGCTTCAGCCGCGAGGCCGGAACGAACACGTACTCATCGCGCACGGCCACCGCGTTGCGAATCCGCGTGAGCATATCGGCAATCGGGTCAGTTGTGCTCATCTTCAGTGAACTCCCCTACTTCCAGGAATACTACCAACTTGACTTGATCACTCCCGGTATCTTTCCAGACATGGCCAATTCACGGAAGCAAATCCGGCATAGTTGGAACCTGCGCATGAACCCGCGTGGCCGCCCGCAACGCACGCAACGATTCCGAACGCGAGTCGGGTATTTCCGGCGCGTCTCACGCACAATGATAGACTTCTTGGCCACCGTCCCTCCCTTCCAATGATCGCTCTAGCAACCCTAGGCCCGGCCCCCAAACAGCCTAAGCCTTGGCAAAGGGCATGCCGAAAAGCTCTAACAGATACCGCGCCTCTTCATCCGTCTTGGCCGTCGTGACGATGGTGCACTCCAGCCCACGGATCTTGTCAATGGAATCATAGTCTATCTCCAGAAAGAGCAGTTGCTCTTTCAAACCCAACGTATAGTTCCCATGGCCGTCAAAGGCATTGCGGGGAACGCCGTTAAAGTCGCGTTGACGCGGCAAGGCGATGTTCATCAGGCGATCCAAGAAGGAATACATGCGCTCACCGCGCAGCGTGACCTTGACCCCGATGGGGTTGCCCTGGCGCAAGCGAAAGTTGGAGATGGATTTGCGCGCCCGCGTGATGATCGGCTTCTGCCCGGTGATCAAGGCCACATCGTTCACCGCCGCGTCAAGGGCTTTGGCGTTCTGGATAGCCTCCCCTACGCCCACGTTCACCACGATCTTTTCCAAACGCGGTACCTGCATGACGTTCTTGTAGGCAAACCGCTCCATCATCGCAGGGACGATCTTTTCCCTGTATAAATCCTTTAACCTTGGCATACCCCTCACTCCTCGGCTGCCCAACGATGATCCCGCGGGCTAGAGCTAGTCAATGCTTTCCTTGCACTTGCGGCAGATGCGCGTCTTGCTGCCATCGGGGGCCACGCGATAACCGACCCGCGTGGGCTTGTCGCAATGCGGACACACCAAGGCGACATTGGACACCCGAATCGGCGCCTCGCGCTCGATGATCCCCGCCTGCGTACGCACGTTGCCCGTGGGCCGCTGATGCTTCTTGACGATGTTCACCCCCGCGACGATGACCCGGCCCTCCTTGGGCAAAGCCACCCGCACGGTCCCCCGCAACCCGCGGTCGTCGCCGCTGATGACCTCAACCGTATCGCCCTTCTTGATCTTCATCATCCACTCCTCATCGCATCCCCAAGAGGGCTAGAGCACTTCCGGCGAGAGGGAAACGATCTTCATAAAGCCTCGCTCCCGCAGCTCGCGGGCCACAGGCCCAAAGATGCGCGTGCCCCTGGGGTTGCGCTCCGCATCCAAAATCACTGCCGCATTATCGTCAAAACGAATATAAGAGCCATCCGGACGCCGGTATTCCTTGGCCGTACGCACCACCACGGCGCGCACGACCTCCTTCTTCTTTACCACGCCCCCAGGCGCTGCGTCCTTGACCGAGCAGATAATGATATCGCCCACCCGCGCATACTTGCGCCGGCTGCCTCCCAACACCTTGAAACACATGATCTCTCGTGCCCCGGTGTTGTCGGCTACCTTGAGCCTGGTAAATTCTTGAATCATCTCTCACCGCCCCTTCGTCCCCGGCTCCCCAAACCCCCCGGGAACAGGTTTTGATCTCCCAAAATCACTCCAGCGAGAGTCCCCGGCAAGCTCGCCGTGTGAGCAGAACCCCGCCCCGACGGCAACCCTAGGACTCCTCGGCCCCGGCACGCTTGATGATCTCAATCACCCTCCAGCGCTTGCGACGGCTTAGAGGGCGCGATTCCTCAATGCGCACCAGGTCGCCCTCCCGACATGCCTCCTCTTCATCATGAGCCATGTATTTCTTGGTCTTGCGAATGATCTTGTTATACAGCCTGTGTGGTTTGGCCGTTTCCACCGCCACCACCACAGTCTTTTGCATCTTGTCGCTGACAACGCGCCCACTCAACACCTTGCGCTGACCCGGCATGCCTATTTCACCTCCGTCGCCAACTCGAGCTCGCGCAGGATCGTCTTGGTCCGGGCGATATCCTTGCGCACCTGCCGAATGCGGCTCGAATCACTCAACTGCTTGGTCGCCATCTGGAAGCGGAGGTTGAAAAGCTCCTGGTAAAGCTCCTCGAGCTTGCGCAACAACTCCTCCCGCGTCAAAGCCCGCAACTCACTCGCCTTCATACGGCCTCCCCTCCGATAGCCTCACGACGCAGAAAGACCGTCTCAATGGGTAGCTTTTGCGCGGCCAAGCGCAAAGCCTCCCGCGCGGTCCGCTCATCTACGCCGCTCACCTCAAAGAGGATCCTGCCCGGCTTGACCACGGCGACGTAATGATCCACATTCCCTTTCCCGCCCCCCATGCGCGTCTCCGCGGGCTTGGCGGTCACGGGGTGATCGGGGAAAATGCGCACCCATAGCTGGCCGCTGCGCTTCATCTCGCGCACGATGGCCCGCCGAGCCGCCTCAATCTGCCGGCTGGTGATCCACGCCGGCTCCAACGCCTTGAGGGCATACTCGCCATAGGTGAAATCCGCCCCGCGCGTGGCCTTGCCCTTCATGCGGCCCCGCTGCTGCTTGCGATACTTTAACCTCTTCGGCATCAACATGGTCTCTACGCTCCACTAGACTGGGCCACGGTCTGGCTAGCCTCAGGCAAGACATCGCCACGGTAGACCCATACTTTGACCCCGATACGCCCAAAGGTGGTCAGGGCCTCTGCCTTGGCAAAGTCGATATCCGCACGCAGAGTCTGTAGAGGCACGCGCCCCTCGCGCACCCACTCCCGGCGAGCCATCTCGGCGCCCGCCAAACGCCCACCGCAGAGGATCTTGATCCCCTTGGCTCCGGCGCGCATGGCCCGCACGACGGCTTGGCGCATGGCCCGCTTTTGGGAGACGCGCCGTTCCAACTGCTCTGCGATGCTCTCGGCGATCAGGTGAGCATCCATCTCCGGACGCTCCACTTCCACGACATCCAGGCGCAGGTTCTTCCCCTGGACGCTGGGCAAGGCCTCGAGCTGCGCCTTTAACTCGTTGACGCTGGCTCCCTTGCGGCCGATCACGATGCCCGGCTTGGCTGTGACGATCGTCACCGCGATCTGCTTGGGGAAGCGCTGAATCTCTATCCTGGAGATGCCCGCGCGCCCCAGTTGCTTGTGGATGAGATTGCGGATCTCAAGATCCCCACGCACGAACTGGGCGTAATCCTTGCCCTCGGCGTACCACTTGGATTCCCAATCCTTTATGTAACCAAGCCTAAAGCCTATCGGATTTACCTTGCGGCCCAAGATTCCCTCCTTATCCTCTCCTACCCTCAAGCCAACTAAGCTCTCGCCTTCTCGGCCAAAACGACGGTGATATGGGTGCTGCGCCTCAGGATGGGCTTGAAACGCCCCCGCGCGCCGGCACGGCCACGTTTCAACATAGGGCCTTCATCGGCCGTGATCTTGGCGATATAAAGCTCATCCGGCGAAAGGCCGTGCACATCCTCGGCGTTCGCCGCCGCAGAAGCGATGGTCTTGGCGACGACTTTGGCCGCCGCCTTGGGCGTGAAACGCAGGATATCAAGCGCCTCGCGCACCCCTCGCCCCCGCACTAGATCCACCACCAGCCGGACCTTGTGCGGCGACATCCGGATATACTTGCTGACCGCTCTGGATCTGACTTCTAGTGCGTCCATGACCTATCTCCTAAGCGCCCTCCGGCGCTCAATTTGCCTAGGTTCCCACCCACCAGCCCCCTCAGGCCGAGGCAAGAAGAGGGATTAACGTACCTTGGTCTTGCGCTCTCCCCCACCATGACCACGGAAATAACGCGTCGGGGCAAATTCCCCCAAACGGTGTCCCACCATGTTCTCGGTGATGTAGATGGGAATATGCCGACGGCCATCATGCACCGCAATGGTATGTCCTACCATCTGAGGGAAGACCATGGATGCCCGCGACCAAGTCTTGATGACCCGCTTCTCGCCCTTGCGGTTCATCTCCTCGATCCTCTTCAAGAGCTTGGGGCAGGCGAACGGCCCCTTTTTCAGCGATCTCGACATACCCGAACCTCCTCATCCCGGCGGTCCTTCACCGCCAGCCAAACATAAGCAAACTCCGCAACCCACATGCGCCCGTGCAAACGGGGGCTAATGTCGCGCCCTCCGGTCGGTCACGATATACTTTGTCGTCAACTTGTTCCGGCGGGTCTTCTTGCCCAACGTGGGCTTGCCCCACGGGCTCTTGGGCGAAGGCATCCCCACGGGACATTTGCCCTCTCCACCCCCATGGGGGTGATCCCGAGGGGTCATCGCCGAGCCACGGACATGGGGTCTGCGCCCCAGCCAGCGGCTGCGCCCGGCCTTGCCCAACTTGATGTTGCTATGCTCCACATTGCCCACCTGGCCGATGGTCGCCATGCACTCCCGCCGGACCAGCCGCACCTCGCCGGAGGGCAAACGCAGATGGACGTAATCCCCCTCTTTGGCCAACACCTGGGCTGCCGTGCCCGCAGCGCGTACGAGTTGCCCCCCTCTGCCCGGGTACAATTCCACGTTATGCACCGTCGTCCCCAGGGGGATCTTTTCCAGGGGCAGCGCGTTGCCGACGCGCACCTCCGCCTCCGGGCCGGCCAAAAGCGAATCGCCCACCTTGAGGCCAACCGGCGCCAGGATGTAGCGCTTTTCCCCATCGGCATAGTTCAAGAGGGCGATGCGCGCCGAGCGATTGGGATCATACTCAATGGAGGCCACCCGCGCCGGGATGCCCAGCTTGTCGCGCTTAAAGTCGATGATGCGATAGAGGCGCTTGTGTCCCCCGCCCCGATGTCTGACCGTGATCTTGCCGAAACTACGCCCCGCCTGGCTCTTGATCCCTCGGACCAGAGATTTCTCCGGCTCGGTCTTGGTGATCTCTTCAAAAGAGTACCCCGTCATGCCACGCCGCGATGGCGTAGTGGGCTTGTATACCTTGATGGCCATGAGTCGTCCCTCTCCAATCCGCTTACTTCCCTAAGCAGCTCCAAAGCGCCCCAGCGGCTATACGCCCTCAAAGAGCTTGATGCTCTGTCCGGGAGCCAAGGTGACCACCGCCTTCTTCCAATCCGGCATGCGTCCGACGACGCGCCCGAAGCGTCGCGTCTTCCCCCGGACGTTCATCATGTTCACATCCACAACCGTGACCTTGAAAATGCTCTCTACAGCCTTGCGCACATCCACCTTCGTAGCACGCCGATCCACCTCAAAGGTGTAGCGATGCAGCGCATCGGCTTGATAGTTGCTTTTCTCCGTCACCACAGGACGCTTTAATACTTCGTATGGGTTCATCGCGCTGCTCTCCCGATATCCAAGGGCATTTTCAACAACTCAAAACGAAAGCCGCCCTCATCGCTCCTCTGACACGGAATCACTCCATGTCTCCGTATGTCGCGTTGATCACCTCAATCGCCGCTAACGGCGCGATGAGGCGATCGTACTTCAACAAATCCCGCACATTCAGGCAATTGGCCCGAAGCGTCTTGACCTGGGGCAGATTGCGGGCCGAAAGCTCTACGTTCGTGTCGGCCTCGGGCAAGAGGATGAGCGCCGAGGAATCCACCTTCAGCCGATTCAGCAAGGCCGCCATCTCCTTGGTCTTGGGCTGGGCCATCTCAAGCTGGTCCATCACCAGCAACTGCCGATCAGAGGCCTTCACAGACAAGGCCGAGCAGATCGCCAGCCGTCGCATCTTGCGGTTTAGCTTCTGGCTATAGCTACGAGGCACCGGCCCGCCCACTCTACCGCCGCCTTTCCAATGGGGCGCGCGAATGCTCCCTTGCCGCGCACGGCCCGTGCCCTTTTGCCTCCAGGGTTTACGGCCGCCTCCGCTCACCTCCGAGCGCGTCTTGACCTTGTGCGTCCCCAGGCGTGCGTTCGCCAACTGCCGCACAAGGGCCTGATGCATGACCGCCTCGTTGGGTTCTATCCCAAAGATATCGTCTCGCAAATCAACTTCGCCGACCGTCTCACCGGCCATATTATGAACCGGTACTCGCATTGCCATCTCTCCTGCCTCTGGTCTCACCAGCAGAGTTCCCAGCCCTCAAGGCTCCGAACCATCCTCCAGAACGCCGAGGGCTGGCCTCCTCCTCTTAGCCCTGCAGCGGGCGCTTCTTCTTGGCCAACTGCGTCTTGGCCGCCTTACGGATCAGCACGAGCCCGTTCACGGGCCCCGGAACCGCGCCCCGGACGGCGAGCAGGTTGCGCTCGTTATCCACCTTGACGACCTTCAAGTTGAGGACCGTCACCCGCCGATTGCCCATGTGTCCAGCGCGATGCAACCCCTTGACCACCCGTCCCGGCGTGGTGGTGGAGCCGCTGGCCCCAGGGGCGCGAACCCGATCGGAGGCCCCATGCGTCTTGGGCCCACCCCTGTGGTGATATCGCTTGACGCCGCCCGCAAAGCCCTTACCTTTAGAAATCCCCGTGACATCAACCAAATCTCCCGGCTGGAAGAGGCTCACGTCAATCACCTGGCCCACTTGGTACTGATCCACATCGTCCGTGCGGATCTCCCGCAGGTGCCGCAGGGGAGGACAATTCTTCAGGTGATTGCGCTCGGGCTTGTTCAAGCGCTGGGCCAGCCCAAAACCGATCTGAATCGCGTTATAGCCATCGTGATCCTTGGTCTTGACCTGGGTGACATAGCACGGCCCGGCCTCAATCACCGTGACGGGCGTCACCTCGCCGCTCTCGGCGAAGAGCTGCACCATCCCCGCCTTTTTGCCTAATATCCCTTGTCTGATCGCCATAATCACACCACCTCAGGGGCACATCTCGGCAGCCACTGGCGCCAACAAGCCTCAACCTTCCCTCCTGCGAGATCCCGCTTGTCCGGGCCCCCAGTCGGGCTGCAAGGGCCATCCCTTTGCCCCTTCGTTTTGAAAGATGAATCCAGCCCGTACCTTTAACGGCTAGAGCTTGATCTCAATGTCCACGCCAGCGGGCAGATCTAGCCGCATCAACGTGTCTATCGTCTTGGGATTCGGATCCAGCACGTCGATCAAGCGCTTGTGGGTGCGGATCTCCAGCTCCTCGCGCGAATCGCGGTCAATAAAGGTCGCCCGCGCGATGGAGAACTTTTCGATCTTGGTAGGGAGCGGCACAGGTCCTACGACCGCCGCCCCGGTCCTTTCCGCAGCATCCACGATCTGACGCGCCGATTGATCCAGCACGCGATGATCATATGCTTTAAGCCGAATTCTGATCCGCTGTTGCTTGGCCATACTCCTCTGGGATCAAGAGCAGTGCTTGCGTTCCTCAAGAGCCATCCCTTCGCGCAAACCGACCTGCTCCCTTCCCAACCTCCTCTCAGAACTTCTACTCGATGATCTGGGTTAGGACGCCTGCGCCCACGGTCTTGCCGCCCTCGCGGATGGCGAAGTGCGAGCCCACCTCCAGGGCCACCGGGGTGATCAGCTTCACCGTCAGGTTGGCGTTATCCCCCGGCATGACCATCTCCACCCCGGGGTCCAGGATCACCTCCCCGGTCACGTCCATGGTGCGAATGTAGAACTGCGGCCGATACCCGCTGAAGAAGGGCGTGTGCCGCCCCCCCTCCTCCTTCTTCAACACGTACACCTGGCAGCGGAAGGTGGTGTGCGGGGTGATCGACCCCGGCTTGGCCAACACCTGCCCCCGCTCCACCTCGTCCCGCTCCACCCCGCGCAGCAGGCAGCCGATGTTGTCCCCCGCAATCCCCTCCTCCAAGGTCTTGCGGAACATCTCCACCCCGGTGACCACCGTCGTGCGCGTCTCCGGACGCAGCCCCACGATCTCCACCGTGTCCCCCACGCGCACCCGGCCACGCTCCACACGACCCGTCACCACCGTCCCTCGCCCCTTGATCCCAAACACGTCCTCAATGGGCATCAGGAAGGGCTTCTCCGTGTCCCGCACCGGCGTGGGGATGTACTCGTCCACCACCCGCAACAGCTCCCGAATGCAGGCGTACTCCGGGGCGTTCGGGTCCGTCGAGGGGGACTCCAAGGCCCGCAGCGCCGAGCCGCGCACGATGGGGATCTCGTCCCCCGGGAACCCGTAGGTGCTCAACAGCTCCCGCAACTCCAGCTCCACCAGCTCCAAAAGCTCCTCGTCCTCCATCAGGTCCACCTTGTTCAGGAAGACCACCATCGCCGGCACCTCCACCTGCCGCGCCAAGAGGATGTGCTCCCGCGTCTGCGGCATCGGCCCGTCCGGCGCCGAAACCACCAGGATCGCCCCGTCCATCTGCGCCGCCCCGGTGATCATGTTCTTGATATAGTCCGCATGCCCCGGACAGTCCACGTGCGCATAGTGCCGCTTGTCCGTCTCATACTCCACGTGCGAGATGGAGATCGTCAGCCCCCGCGCCTTCTCCTCCGGAGCATTGTCGATCTGATCGTAGGCCAAAAACTGCGCCTTCCCCTCCAACGAGAGCACCTTGGTGATCGCCGCCGTCAGCGTCGTCTTCCCATGGTCTACGTGCCCGATCGTCCCCACGTTCACGTGGGGCTTCGTGCGCTCAAATACCTTCTTCGCCATCCTGCTCTCCTTTCTCGCCGAAACACTTGGCCTACAGTTCTCTGCGAACTGGAGGCACAAACTGCATTATTATATGCAAATGGCTTGATTCGCCAAATATCCCCTTCCGAAATGTCACCCCGTGAACGGTCCCCCAAGGATGCGGTTGGCCACCTCCTGTGGAACGGGAGCGTAATGGCTGAACTCCATGGTAAACGCCCCTCGCCCCTGGGTAGCGGAGCGCAAAGCGGTGGCATAGCCGAACATCTCCGCCAACGCGACCTTCCCGCGAATAGCCTGTAACCCGCCGGGAAGCGGCTCCATACCCTCTATCTCGCCGCGCCGCGCGTTGAGGTCTGTGAGCACGTCGCCGACGTGCTCTTCGGGGACCACGACCTCTAGGCGCATGACCGGCTCCAGCAAGATAGGCCCCGCCTCGCGCACCCCCTTATGAAAGGCGATGGCCGTCGCCCGGTGGAAAGCCCCTTCTGAGGATTGCTCCTCATCGTAGGACCCATCAACCAACGCTACGCCGATATCTATCATGGGGTAGCCGGCCAGCACACCCCCGTCCAACGACTCGCGTACCGAGGTTTCGATCACCGGGATCAGCTCGGCCGGGATGACCTCCGGCGGCACCCGATTCTCAAAGGCAAACCCCTCGCCCTTGCCCAACGGGGCCAGCTCCAGGACGACCCGCGCATACTGCCCCTTGCCCGCCCGTGGCAAGGAAAACTCTCCCTCGGCGCGCACCCGGCGCGTGATCGTCTCCCGATAGGCCACCTGAGGCCGCCCCACCTTGGCCTGAACCTTGAACTCCCTCACCAAGCGCTCCACCAACACTTCCAGGTGAAGCTCGCCCATGCCCGAGATGATCGTCTGCCCGGTGTTCTCGTCGATCTTCACCTTGAAGGTGGGGTCCTCGTCGGCCAAAGCCTTCAGGGCCTCGCTCAGCCTCTGCTCGTCGGCCATGGTGCGCGGCTCAATGGCCACGTAAACCACCGGCTCGGGAAAACGAATGGACTCTAAAACGATCGGGTGGGCCGGATCACACAAGGTATCGCCGGTGAAGGTGAACTTGAGCCCACCGACCGCCGCAATATCACCCGCCGAGATGACTTGCACATCCTCCCGGCGGTTGGCGTAGATATGAAGCAACTGACCGATGCGTTCTTTTTTGCCTTTGGGGGAATTGAGGACAGAGGAAGCAGAGTGTAATCTGCCGGAATACACGCGCAAGTAGGCTAGCCTTCCCACGAAGGGGTCGCTGACGATCTTGAAAGCCAGCGCAGCAAAGGGCGCCTCCGGATCGGCAGGGCGCACCTCCTTGGCCCCCGAAACAGGGTTGACGCCCTCAATGGGGGGCACATCCAGAGGCGAGGGAAGGTAGTCCACGATGGCGTCGAGAACCGGCTGTACACCCTTGTTGCGCAAGGCGGCCCCACAAAGGACTGGCACCAGCTTCCCAGCCAACGTCGCTTTGCGTAAACCATCGCGCAACTCCTCAGGGCTCAATTCCTCACCGTCAAGATACTTGGCCAACAAGACATCATCTGTCTCGGCGATTGCTTCGACCAAGATCTCGCGTTGTCTCTCCACTTCCGCGGCCAACGAATCGGGAACGGCCGTCCTCTGCGGCTCCCGCCCCAATTCGTCCAGGTAGATCAAGGCCTCGCGGCGAAGGAGATCCACCACGCCAATAAAGGAGGACTCTGCCCCGATGGGCACCTGTATCGCCACAGGCACAGTTTTCAGGCGTTCGCGGATCATCCGCACGCAACGCCCGAAATCGGCTCCTACGCGATCCATCTTGTTAATGAAACAAATACGCGGCACACCGAAGCGATCCGCCTGCCGCCAGACGGTCTCGGATTGGGGTTCCACGCCGTGGACGGCGTCAAAGACCACCACCCCTCCGTCCAAGACCCTTAAACTGCGCTGCACCTCGGCGGTAAAGTCTATATGGCCCGGCGTATCAATGATGTTAATGCGATAGCCTCGCCAGAAGCAGGTGACGGCAGCGGATACGATGGTGATGCCGCGCTCTCGCTCCTGATCCATCCAATCGGTGACAGTCGTCCCCTCATCCACATTGCCCAGCCGATGGGTCCTGCCGGTGTAGAAGAGGAAACGCTCTGTCGTCGTGGTTTTGCCCGCGTCAATGTGGGCAATGATCCCGATGTTCCGAGTCCGCTCCAGCGGATACTCCTCAGTGACCACGTTCATGGTGTCTTGCGCTCCTGGAACTCACAAGATGAGAAACGTCAGGCGCCCGCGACGGCAGGAGCTCAGACCCGAACCATGGCCACGATGCCTCGGAAATCGGCTTACCAACGGTAATGTGCGAAAGCCCTGTTGGCCTCAGCCATGCGATGCGTGTCTTCGCGCTTCTTGATCGTATTGCCCACGTTCTTGGCCGCATCCATCAGCTCATCGGCCAACTTCTGGGAGAACGTCTTGCCAGCACGAGCCTTTGCAGAAGCCACCAACCAACGCATCGCCAACGACGTGCGGCGATGAGGGCTCACCTCAACGGGCACCTGATACGTCGCCCCACCCACACGTCGGGGCTTCACTTCAAGTACCGGCGAGGCGTTGCGCACGGCCTGTTCTAAGGTGTCTAAAGCGTCCTTGCCTGTGCGTTGGGCGATGATATCCAACGCATCGTAAACGAGCCTCTGCGCCAAACTCTTTTTGCCGCGTCGCATCACTTTATTGATGAACATCGCGACCAACTCGCTATTGTACCGAACATCCGGCGTCACTTTTCTCGGAGCTGGCCGATAACGCCTCGGCATGATCCCTTCCTCCGCGAATTATTTCTTGGGGCGCTTGGTGCCGTATTGCGAACGGCCTTGCTGGCGGCCCTCCACCCCCGCCGCATCCAGCGCTCCACGGACGATATGATAGCGAACGCCGGGCAGGTCCTTCACACGCCCACCCCGCACCAACACCACCGAGTGCTCCTGCAAGTTGTGCCCCTCTCCGGGGATGTAAGCCGTCACCTCAATGCCGTTGGACAGGCGCACCCTGGCGATCTTGCGCAAAGCCGAGTTGGGTTTCTTGGGGGTCATCGTCCTCACCAGCGTGCAGACCCCCCGACGCTGAGGCGCTCCCTTCTTGGCCCGGGTCATACGCCCCTTGAGTGAGTTAAACACGAAACCCAGCGCCGGCGCTTTGGACTTTTTCACATGAGGCTTGCGCCCCTTACGTACCAGTTGATTGATCGTTGGCAAGTTAACTCCTCCCTATCTACGTGGGTCCGGCCTTTTTGACTCGCAAACAATAAGTATATGACCAAGTATAAGGACTGTCAAAAACGCCAACTCCACCCAAGCTGCGCCCAACACGGCGCCCTTCAGGTGGAGTTGGCCATGATGTGCTCACGGCCCGGGGCCTAACCCAGCCGAGGGGAGCCTCCCCTACGCGCCCCCTAGGAGCAAAAGCTTATTCCGCATACACCTTGTCACGCAGTTCCTGGAGGTAGCGCAGAGATTTGGCCGTCTCCTTGCGGAGATCCAGTTTCTCCCCCTCGGTGCTCACCCAAGGACAGGCGGCAGAGACTGTGCCCTCGTAGCCGATCGCCTTTAACACCCTGAAGAACCGAGTATGAAAGTCCACAAGGTTCCCGACCCCGGGTTGCCCGTGCTCCCCGGCGATATGAGCGTGGACCAACATTTCCGGCGCCTGAGCGATATCCCAGAGATCCTGGTTGAGCGCCAGGAAGTAGTTGAGATCAGCCATGAGACGTATCTCTGGGCGATTGACCTCCCTGGCGAACGCGAGCCCCTCCAGGTACCTCCGGAAAAGGAGATTCGTCCCCGAATAGGGTTCCAAGGCGATCTTGATCCCCAAGGGTTGCGCTAGGTCGGCGAGCAGATTGCAAAACCGTATCGCCTGATCCATCGCCTTGGACCGCGGGAATCCCTCCGGAACGGGGAAATGGCCGCCAAAACAGCCCACTACTTGGATCGTGCCCAGCTCGGCCACCCGCTCAAAAGCGCGCCGCACCCAGAATTCCACCTGCTCCCAATCCACATCCGGCCCGGAAGCTACGAGGCCAAAGTGGTGCAGGAGGTGGCTCGTCGCCTTGATCGGTGCGACCGGAAGCGAAAGAATATGCGCTTTCCTCTGGGCCCACCACGCGTCGCTGTTAAACGGGGCCAAGAACTCTCCCACCGGGATCTCGCTGAAATCCCAACCGGGCGCGATTTCACTGGCCGGCTTCTGCGCTTCGTTATCCAGATTGATACCAAGCTGAAACATCGTAGATCCTCCCTCCTCAAGAACGAAAACACCCTGATAGTCAGAAGACACCTTCGCGAACCCGACCGACCGTTCCTCCTACATACCCCTCCTTGCGCAGAGGATACTCAAAATACGCTACCTCTGCTACCTCGCCACCCCTCACATCCGCTTGCCCCCTCAGGCCCAAAAAGCTACACTCGTCTCCGATGGCAATCACGGATGGTCCGGGCACGTATATCCTGCTCCTTGCTCTGCATGGCGACAGCCTGATCCAGATCGGCCGCCTTGGAGCGCTCCCCTTCCGTGCCGGCTACTACCTCTACGTGGGCAGCGCCCTGAACGGCCTGCGCCAGCGCCTGGCGCGGCACCTGCGCGCCACGAAGCGCCTCCACTGGCACATTGACTACCTGCTCCAACGCGCCCAGGTCGTTGAGGTCTGGTATCACCTGGGCCCCGAGCGCTACGAATGCGCCTGGGCGCGCGCCCTGGCCCAACTACCCACCCTCAGCCCCTGCGACAAGCCCTTCGGCGCGTCCGACTGCTCCTGCCGCACGCACTTGTTTTACAGCGCAGAACGCCCCTCCTGGGAGCAATACCGCTCCATCATCCACCCGCTTGACGGCTCGGAGAGACCGTGCTAACCTATCGCCCGCTATGTCGCAGCCTACTCCTCCAACCGCCACCTGGCCTCGCCTCTGGCGAGGCGTTCGCGCCACCTTGCCCCTCACCCTCAGCGTGGCCCCCTTTGGCCTGGCCTACGGGGCCATCGCCGGCCAGCATATGGCCTTCTGGCAAGCACAGCTGATGTCGCTCACCGTATTCGCCGGCACGGCGCAGTTCATCGCCGCCAGCATGATCGCCCAGGGCGCAGCCTATCTGCCCATCCTCCTCACCGGCATCCTGATCAACATGCGCCTCGTGCTCATGAGCGCAGCCCTCACCCCCCACGTGAAGGGCGCTCCCCGACGCCTATACCCCCTGATGGCTCACCTGCTCGCCGACGAGAGCTTTGCCGTGAGCATGGCCGAGTTCAGCCGCCGGCCCGCCGACCCCTGGTTTTACATTGGCTCCGGCCTGGCCATCTTCGTCCCCTGGCAGCTCGTCACCGCCGCCGGGGCGGCCCTAGGAGCCGGCCTGCCCACCGGCTGGGGGTTGGAGTACGCCCTGCCCGGCAGCCTGATCTGCCTCCTGTTCCTCCTGGTGCGCGATCGCCGGGCCATGTGGGTCTCCCTTTTGGCCGCCGCGCTGAGCCTGCTCCTGCGGCCCCTCGTATCGGGCACCTGGAGCACCATGGCCGCCACCCTCATCGCCGCAAGCTTGGGAGTGACTTGGAAACGATGGCCCTCACGCTCCTGATCCTGGGATTGGCCCTGGGCACCTATCTGCTGCGCCTGTTGCCTTTGACCGCCCTCAGCCGCGTCACGCTGCCCACGTGGGCCCAAGATTGGCTCAGCTTGGTCCCCGGCGCGGTCCTGGCGGCCTCCCTGGCCCAAGCCCTGCTCGTACAAGGGGAACGCCTTGCCCTGAGCTGGCGAAACCCCTACCTCTTGGCGGCCATCCCCGCCTTCCTCGTCGCCTGGCGCACGCGTAACGTGGTATGGACTATGCTCGCCGGCATGGCCGCTTACGCCCTCGTGGGGCACGTGTTCCCGTAATAAGGCTATCCGGTAGACGTTGCGCGAGGCACAGGCCCCTCGCACGACGTTGTGAAGCGCTCCTAGGGATTCGGTGCGTAGCTCAAGGGGCCGGTAGGCGCCTCCATGGGCACATCCTGGGCCACGTGAATCACCCCCACGTCGCCAACCGCCAGATAGACGCGATTCGTGCGCGGATCCACCGCCAAGGCCTCCACCAGGCCGTCTAGGTTGAACTGAGCGACCTGCCCGAAGGTGCGCGTATCGTAGACGACGACCTGCGTATCCGAAACGCCCGCCTGCGCCGAGGCGGCCCCTAACGCCACCCACACATGTCGCGTGGCGGGGTTCAGGGCCATCGCCTGGGGATAGCGGTTCAAGTTCAGCCAGAGGAGCTCCTGACAATCCTCGGCCCGGCTTACCTGTAGGCCAAAGGTGCCCATGCGCGTGCTCGTGGCGTAGAAGCGATCCATCTCCTCATCGTAGATCAACTCCACGATGCTCAGCCGGCCGGGAGCCGGGGCCTCCGGGTTAGCGACTCCCTCGTCCACGCGCGTGGCCACATAGCCGTAATTGGAGCCGGGGACGCCGTTCGCCGCGACCGCGTAATAGCGATTGCGGCGCACATCCAAGACAACCTGCACCGGCTGCTCCACCGTGCCGGCGGGCGTCGTGATGGCCAGCGTCTGCGTCAAGCCCTGCTCCCATTGGATCACCGTGTCCCCGGCCAAGATCTGTCGCCGCATCTCATCCAGGGCCAAACCCCTCGGCCTGCGCCCCGTGGCATAAGCCCCCACCACCTGCCCCGTCTGGTCCAGCAACCGGAGCCGGCCCTCGCTCAGGCTCAAACAGGCGATCAGCCCCGTGCCGGGGATCACCCGCACCTGCGAGGGATACCCGCCGACGGCCCACTCGCCCACGAGGCCGGCCTCGCCCAAGACCAACACCTTGTTCGCACTGCCCACGGCCACATAGAGCTGCCCGCCGATGGGATCGGCCTCCATGCCCCCGATACGCAGGGCCAGCGGCACCGTGGCGACGAGGGCCGGCTTAGCCGTATCCACCACGACGAGGTTATCTCCCCGATAATTGGCCACATAAAGGAGGCCCCGTGGAGCGTCCAGGGCCATGCTGCGTGGCTCATAGCCCACGCCCAGCCTGGCCACGACCTGGCCGCTCTGGCCATCCAGCACAACCAGCTCGTCGTTATAAGCGGAGAGCAGGTACACCCTCCCGCTGGTCGGGTCGCCCACCAGAGCTGCCAAGTCGGGGACGGAGGGCACGCGCCGAACCTCGGCCAAGCTCTCCTCCTCCAAGAGGGCCAGATACCCCTCCCGCTTATCCGCATCGTAGCCGCTGACGTACAGCCCCTGCCCTGAGGGAGCGACGGCCAGTAAGCCTATCCCAGAGAGGCCGACGCTGCGCACTTCCCGGCGAGAGGCAACATCCACCACGCAAAGCCGGGCATAATCGGCGGCATAGACCCGCCGACCATCGCCACCGGCCACCATGGCGGATACGAGCCCTGCGGATAGCTCCACCTCGCCCAACGTGGAGCCATCCCGGCCGGAGAGGATGGTGATATGCCCTTTACCGCGGCCGGCCACCCATAGCTCCCCGCCAACCATGAGCAGCCCCGAAGCCGACTCAGATAGGGACCAGGTCGCCACCACTTTGGCTCCCTCAAGCACGCTCAAGCTGCTCTCACCCTCATTGAGCACAAAGACGCGCCCGGAAGCGGGATCCGCCACGATGGCCCTGGGTCCCCGGCCCACCGGCACCACCGCTTTCACCGCCCCCGAGGCGATCACCGAGACGTTGTGGCTATCGTAATTGCTCACGTAAACCCGTTCCCCCAAGAGGGCGATGCCGGCGGGCCGACGTCCGGCGGCGGGCAAGGAGCCTATGGTCAAAGTGCCGATCAAGGCCGGCCGGCTCGGCCGAGTGGGCAGGGGCGTTGGCGGGGCTGTCGGCACAGCTTGCGTCACCCTCGTTGTGGGCGTTGCCGAGGCAGGTAGCGCCGAGGAAGCCACCAACGTTAGCCACGATGTGGGGGTCGGCAGGGGCATCTGAGGGGCTCCACCTCCGCACCCGGCCAAGCTCGCAAGCACGACGAACACCAGGACGCCAAACAGCCCCCTTTTGGCGCCTTGCGCGCCCAGACGAGGACACATACTGGAGATCCTCATTTGGTCTCTCCCTCCAATCGGCTCAGGAGCTCTCGGAATGCCTGCAGGCTCCCTCGCGTCAAGGGATGGGCCGGCAAAAAGGCGCAGCCCCTCTCGGAGCGCGTGGAAACCTCAAACGTGCCGATGCGCCGGGCGATGGCCACGATCTCGGCCTTATCCAGGGCGATGAGCGGCCGCAGGATCGGCTTGGGAACGCCGTAAGAGATCAGCTCCAGGTTGGCCAAGGTCTGGCTGGCCACCTGGCCCAGGGAATCGCCCATGACGACGGCCCGGGCGCCCACCTCCTCGGCGATCTCGCAGGCCTTGAGCAAAAGCAGGCGCTTGCAAAAGATACAGCTCCAGCGCTCCTCGCCGAGGGCGCGCAGCCTCTCTATCGTCGGCCCGATGAGCTCATGCTGATCGAGCACCCGAGGATGCAGCGTCCAGCCGTAGCTGTAACGCCCCAGGAGGGCGATGTTGTCCAGGGCCTTTTGCGTCTCTTCCTCGTTTTGGGCGAAATGCACCGGGATGACCCCGCAGCCCCGCTTCATCATCATCCAGGCGGCCACCGGGGAATCGATCCCCCCGGAGATGAGCGCCACCACCCGCCCCCCCGTGCCCATCGGCAAGCCCCCGGGCGCGGAGATCACCCGCCCGTAGACCAAGGCCGCCTCGTGCCGCACCTCCACGCCGATGGTCACCGCGGCCCGCTCGGAAAGGTCCACCTTGCCCCCTAACGCCCTCTGGATGGCCTCCCCCGCCAAGCGGTTGATCTGGGGCGAGGTGAAAGGGAAGCTCTTATCCGCGCGCCGTGCCTGTACCCGATAGGAGACCTCGGGACCGACGCCGGCCTGCTCGGCTTGCCGGACGCATTCGGCGATTATGGCCTCTATATCCCGCTCCACCTGGGCGACGGGGCTGAGCGAGACCAGGCCAAAGATCCGGCTCAGCGGCTCCAGCGCCTCCTCCACTTGCTCCGTTTGCACCAAGAGCCTCTGGCCGGTGGAGCTCACCTCGCCACGCAAGCCGTGTGCTTTGAGGCAGGCGCGCACGTTCTGCCGCAGGCGGCGCACGAACTCGTTGCGGTTTTGGCCCTTCAGCGCCATCTCCCCATAGCGCAAGAGGATGATCCCCATGACGACTCCCCTGCTTTTCCCAATTGGGGCGATTATACCCCCGCCGAAGGGACGGGTCAATCCAGCTTGACAAGGCGGCTCACCCTGTGGATACTCGGCCCAAACCCTTGAACGAGGAGAAAGCCCCATGTTCAAACTGCCCCGGGCGATCTACATGCCCGAAGCTCCCTTCGCCGACCTGCCGCCCGTCCACGAATACGATTGCCTGCGCACCCCCACGCCCATCCTCGTCGACGGGCGCCTAGACGAGGATGCCTGGCAGCGCGTGACCTGGTCGACGCCCTTCGTGAAGATGGATACCGGCGCGCCGGTGGAGCTGGATTCCCGCCTGGCCTTGCTCTGGGACGATCATTACCTCTATGCGGCCTTCAAATACGAGGATCACGAGATATGGGGCACGCACACCGAGCATCACGACCACGTTTACGTCCGCGATAGCGATGCCCAGATCTTTATTGAGGGCGAGGGCTGCTACTACGAGCTGGGCGTCAACGCCATCAACACCATCTACGAGGTTTTTTGGACCTGGCTGGAGCCGGTGGTGGAGCGGCAGGACTGGCAACTCCTGAACAAGTTCTTCTCCACCGAGAATTTCCTCTACTTCCTGCCGCGCCCCGGCGACAAACTGGGCCGCTTCGGTGAGTTGGATTGGGAACTGCCCGGCCTGCAACACGCCGTACAGGTTTACGGCAGCCTGAACTGTCCTCGCATCCGCGACCAGGGCTGGACGGTGGAGTTTGCCTTACCCTGGGAGGGCCTAAAAGCCCTCGGCAAGCCGGTGCCCCCGAAGGATGGCGACGTCTGGCGCATCGGGGCCTCGCGCTGCCAGCACTTTCACGATGAGCAGGGGAATAACATCGCCGTGGATTGGTCGCTGAACGCCCATGGGGTGATCAACATGCACATCCCCCAACGCTGGAACAAGGTGCGCTTCGTGGATAGGCCCGTTTAGCAGCGACCCATCCTTCCGGCGTTCGTCGTAGCGCCGTCAGGCGTTATGCCCTGACGATCCTGGGGAAAACGTGGGATCCACTGCAGAGACGCGGAGGCCTCTATGCGTCTTTCCCTCTTTCTCTGCGCCTCGGCGGCGGATTACCCGCTTTCCTGCAGGATCCCTGATGGGCACGCTTCCAACGCGCCACTCATGCTGTGGCGCGCTTGCCCTGGCGACGGAAGAGCCGCCCCAGTTCGCCCTGCTCCCAGACCACCAACAGCGGCACGCCGAAGAAGAGGGACGAATAGGTGCCCATGACCATCCCGACGAGCATGGCCAGGATGAACTGCCTGATCGTCACCCCGCCGAAGAAGATGATCGCCACCATGACGAACATGGCGTTGAGCTGCGTGGCCAGGGAGCGGTGCAGCGTCTCCAAGAGGCTGCGGTTGACGATGGTCTCAAAAGGCTCCCCCCGGCGGCGGTTGATGTTCTCGCGGATGCGATCAAAGACCACGATGACATCCGAGACGGAAAAGCCCAACACGGTGAGCACGGCGGTGAGGAAGAGCGAATCCACTTCCCAGCCGACCAGGATGCCCATCACGCTAGCGAAACCCAACAAGAAGAGCACGTCGTGGAGCATCTTGGCGATGGCACACACCCCGAAGCGAAAGGCGTTGGGCACGTTCCTGAAGGCGATGGCGATGAAGAAGAGGATCGCCACCGAGGTGGCGACGATCGCCAAGGCCGCGGAGCGGGTCGTCTCCCGCCCGATCGTCGGCCCGACGCTCTCAAAGCGTAGCTCGGTCAGGGGGCCGAGCCGCTCGCTCAACTTGGCCTCTATCGCCTGCTTGGTCTCCACCTCCATGCTCTTGGTGCGGATGATCGCGTTCCTATCACCGCTGACCGTCTGCACCGTGGCCTCCAAGCCCTCCTCGGCGAAGACGGCGCGCACGGTCGCCAGGTCCACGGGTTGTTCAAAGCGTAGCTCCAAGAGCGACCCGCCGGTGAAATCGATGCCCACGCGCACCGGCGCGCCGAAGGCGAACGTGGAATAGATCATCGCCACGATCCCCAGCCCCAACAGGATGGCCGAGACCAGGAAGTACCAGCGGCGGTTCTGTACGAGATGGAACATGCTCCCTCCTCAGCCCTCGTTCCTCAGACGCTCAGCAACCATCTTCGTTCGCCCAGCTTCTCCCCACCGATGGCAAAGGCCGTGCGCACAAAGGTCCGGGTGACGGTGATCGCAGTGAACATGCTCACCAGCACGCCGAGGGCCAACGTAATCGCAAAGCCCTTCACCACGGTCGCGCCAAAGCTGCTTCCGAAGAGGTAAAGGATCCCACAGGTGATCCAGGTGGAGATGTTGGAATCCAGGATGGACGTCCAGGCGCGGCGGAAACCCGCATCAATGGCCCGCTCCAGCGTCCTCCCTTGGCGCAGCTCTTCCCTGATACGCTCAAAGATGAGGATGTTGGCGTCAACCGCCATCCCCACCGAGACCAGGAAGCCGGCGATGCCCGGCAGGGTCAAGGTGACGGGGATCAACTTGAACAGCGAGAGCGTCACCAGGGCATAGATGATCAAGGCCAGGTCCGCCAGGAAACCGAAGAGACGATAGTAGATCAACATAAAGAGCAACACGATCACCAGCCCGATGATCCCCGCGCGGATGCTCTTTTGCACCGAATCCTGCCCCAGCGAGGGCCCCACCGCGCGGCTGTCGACCACCTTGAGCGGCACGGGCAAGGCCCCGTAGCGCAGTTGCAACACCATCGCCTTGGCCTGGTCCACCGTGAATTGCCCGGTGATCTCCCCCTTGCCATCGGGGATCGCCGAGTTGATCCGCGGACAGGAGATGATCACCTTATCCAGGGCGATGGCCAGGTACCGGTTGACGTTCTTGGCCGTGTGCTCGGCAAAGATCCGCGCCCCCTCGGGATTGAGCTCAAAGGCGATGACCGGCAGGCCGTTGCGGTCGAACTCCACCCGCGCCGTCTTCAGGTCGCGGCCGGTGAGGACGGTATGATACACCTTCTCCGTCGGCGAGGTCGCCTCCGTGCCGGTGATCGGGGCCGTCTCGGTGGCGGTAAGGGGAATCGTCACCGTGCTGGTGACGGAGGCCGTCACCGTGCCGGTAAGCGGGGCCATCTCCGGCGTGGCCGGGGTCCTCTCCGTGCCGGTGATCTCGGCGCCGGATTCCGCCGAGGTGCCAAAGTCGGTCTTGATCCGGGTGCCCGGCTCCAAGTACTCTGAGCCGGTATCCACCCACTCCATGAGGCCCGTCTGTTTCAGCGTGGCCACGGCGGCCTCGGGATCCTTGATGCCCGGCAGCTCCACCAGTATCCGCCGCCCCCCGACGGCCTGCACCACCGGCTCGACCACCCCCAGCCCGTTGACGCGGTTCTCCACGATCTTCCGGGCCGCCTCCATCGCCTCGGCATCGACGGGCTGATCGGCCGGCAGGTCGGGCTCCAACAAGACCTGCATCCCGCCCTGCAGGTCCAACCCCTGATAGATCTTGATCTCGCGGTCTATCCGCTTCCCCCCAAGCGAGATGTGAAGGCCGGGGTTCGTGGGCAGCGAGATCCAGATGGCCAAGCCGGCGACCACGGCGATCAAGACGAGCAAGCGAATATCCCGTGAGCGCATGGACTCCCTCTCCTTGAGAAGCTGAACAAAGGCGCGAAAAATCCGCTGCGGCCACAGGCCGCGTCTACACATCCGATCAAACAAATAGGCAAAACATTGTATGTCAACGCCCGCAAGCTGTCAAACTCTGCCCCTCGGCCAAGACAAAGCGCAAAAAACAGTAAAAAAGTCAACCGGGCTTCACGCCCAACCCCTCCAGAGCGGCGACCACCCGCTCAAAGACCTCTTCAACGCTCAGAGCATCGGTAGAGATATAGACCTGGCAGTGCTGCCGGGCATGGGCTAATCGGCGGCGCTGCTCCTGGATATACGCCTCGTCATAGTCATCGTCGGGGCGGCGGCGGCGAATGGTCTCCAGCGAGGCATCCAGATAGACCAGCACCTCGGGCCGCGAGATGCGCTGCCACATGTCGGCCACCTGGGAATGCTCCTGGATGCAATGCCGCGCGTCGTACCCCCTGGCGCGCAACCGCGCCACCAGCTCCGTCTTCCCCGCGGCGCAAACCCCCACCACGGTCACCCGCCCCTTGATCGGAGGGGGCAAAGGGCGATCGGCCATGCGCACCCCTCAATCCACCGGCAAGCTCACCGCGAGGCGGCGCACCCCATCGGGGACCGAATAGGGCAGCACGGCCACGACCAACACGCTGATGTCGTCGGCCGGGCGGCCCGCCTCGGCCTCCAGG
>Ga0078972_1006946_pt1 | contig 25986 bp, 28 predicted proteins | sample YelNatPaOPGAMG01_FD_67568 | JGI IMG/M metagenome (GOLD analysis project Ga0078972, IMG submission 67568) | Hot spring thermophilic microbial communities from Obsidian Pool, Yellowstone National Park, USA - OP-RAMG-01 (SPADES assembly) (version 2) | ecosystem: Environmental > Aquatic > Thermal...
AAAATTTTTATGCAAAAAATACCAGAGACTGATCGTGAAAAACGCCAAAAAAGCAAAAAATCCAAACCTTAACCTCTCTTTTTCGCAAAGAAAATAAGTTTTTTCTTTTCCTTTTGCGATCGCTCTGACTAAGGCAGTGTCTAATCCCGGAAGGCAAATCAAACCAATCATTGCAGCCATCGAAATTATATATTGGTAAGCTCCATAAACTTCTTTAGTGGCAAAACGTGCAAACGCCATCAAGACCAAAAAGGAAGCCAAAAAAGAAAAAACCCTTCCAAAAAACCACCAAAAAGAATTCTCAACAACATAGACCATATCCGTCTTTGTATAGTTTTGAAGCCACCTCAAAAATCGGTAGATTTTTTCTTTCAATTTCATTCTTTTAATCTATCAAAATTTTTGTTAAAATGAAATCATGAAACTACCAACCTTCTTAGAAAAGTATTTTTGGGATACCGATTTAAAAAATTTAGACCCAACAAAACATTCTTTTTTTATAATTTCGAGGCTTTTAGAATTTGGTGATGAAAAAGCAATTTCTTGGCTTTTTAAAAATTTTTCAAAAAAAGCAATTAAAAATTCTCTAAAAAAAGCAAAAATTTCTCCAAAAAGTTTGATTTTTTGGTCTCTGTTTTTAAATTCAAGGCCCAATGAAATTTCATGTTTGAAAAGGCGATTACGCCAGAAACAAAAAAATCATTGGCCATATTAGGCAAAAGCGGAATCTTGAAAGAATGTTATTTAGCCGGAGGCACGGCGCTTTGTTTGCAATTTGGCCATAGGATTTCTTTTGACCTTGATTTTTTTACAAAAAAAGAATTTAAGCCAAAAATTTTAGCTCAAAGAATTAAAAAAATTTTTCCTCAATTTAAAGTAGAGAAATTGGAGTGGGGGACAATTTTAGGTTATCTTGGGAAAACACGCTTTAGTTTATTTTTTTATGATTATCCACTTTTATTTAAGCCCCTAAATTTTTTGGGAATAAAAATTGCTCAGGCTAAAGATATTGCACCAATGAAAATAGCAGCAATTTGTGAAAGAGGGACAAAAAGAGATTTTATCGATCTTTTTTTCATTTTAAAAGTAAAAAAAGTTTTAACCCTTGATGAAGCGTTAAAACTATACGATAAAAAATTCAAACTCTTAAAAGAAAACAAATTCCATATTCTAAAGAGTTTGTGCTACTTTGAAGATGCGGAGCAAGAACCAATGCCAAAGGTGATTGAAAAAGTGAAATGGTCGGAGATAAAAGAATTTTTTAAGAAAGAAGTATTAAAGGTTAGCAAATCTTTCTTAAAATAAATATGAAAATGAAAATTTTAGTCACAGGGGGAGCTGGCTTCATCGGAAGTCATTTAGTCGATGCCTTAATTGAGAGAGGGCATAGAGTTGTTGTTATTGATAATCTATCTACAGGAAAAAGAGAAAACATAAATGAAAAAGCGAAATTTTACAAAATCGACATTTGTTCTCCAAAAATCGAAGAAATTTTTAAAAAAGAAAAACCAGAAATTGTTTTTCATTTAGCAGCAAAAATCAATGTTAGAGAATCAATAAATGATCCTGTTGAGAACGCAAAAGTTAACATTTTAGGATCACTGAACGTTATTAAAAATTTCCTTAAATTCCAATCCTCTAATTTTAAATACTCAAAATTCGTTTTTTCCTCCTCAATTGGGGTTTATGGTGAACCCAAAAAATTGCCAATAGGTGAAACACATCCTTTGAACCCAATTTCTCCATATGCCATAACTAAATTAACAATCGAAAATTACCTAAAATTTTACTCAACTCGTGGTTTGAATTTTGTCATTTTGAGATTTTCAAATGTTTACGGACCCAGACAAAGGAGCGATGGGGAAGGTGGGGTGGTGGCAAATTTTATTGATCGAATTTTAAAAGAAAAAAAACCAATTATTTTTGGTGACGGTAATCAAACGAGAGATTTTCTATTTGTTGGCGACGCAGTGGACGCTCTGATTTTAGCTTTAAAAGCAAAGTCTAGTTCAATTTATAATGTGGGAACAAATAAAGAAATTACCATCAACAACCTTTTTCGATTAATTTCTAAAAGTTTGAATAAAAAAGTTGAACCTATTTATAAACCATCACATCGAGAGATTATTAAATCGAAAATTGATTATTCTAAGATAAGACAAGAGCTGGGGTGGAAACCAAAATTTGACCTTCAGAGAGGCTTGATAAAAACAATAGAGTGGTATAAAAACTAAAATTCTTTTAAAATTATTTCTCAACTACAAAATTCTCTAAAACCAAAACATCCAAACCACTTTTTTGAAAAGTATTAAAGGCGTCTTCTGGTGAATTAACAATAGGTTCACCCTTAAGATTAAAAGAAGTATTTAATACTAACGGAACACCGGTGGATTCTTCAAATTTTTTAATCAATTTCCAATATTTGGGATTTGTTTCTTTAAAAACAGTTTGGGGTCTAGCCGTTCCATCAACGTGAGTAATGGCTGGAACCAGGTTTCTTTTTGCCTCTCTTACATCAACCACATAAAGCATAAATCTACCCGGAAAATGCGCTTTTGCATTTGGAAATTCAAAAAAGTCAGAGGCCTTTTCTACCAACACTGAGGGAGCAAATGGTCGGTAAGGCTCGCGAAATTTTATTTTAACATTAACGATGTTTTTCATTTCTTCATTTCGAGGATCTGCTAAAATGGAACGAGAACCCAAAGCCCTGGGTCCCCATTCAAACCTTCCCGAAAACCAACCGACTACTTTTTGTTGCAAGAGGGAATTTACTACATAATCTATAAGTTTTTCCTCATCGGAAAAATATTTGTATTTAACCCCTTTTGTTTCTAAAAATTCTTTAATTTCCTTCTCGGAGTATTCTTTTCCATAAAAGGCATGTTCGAGTATAAAATCTCTTTTTTTATTTAATAAAGAATAATAAACATATAACGCCGCTCCTAGGGCAGCACCTCCATCTCCGGCCGATGGTTGAATAAAAATTTCTTTAAAAGGAGTGTTTTGAATGATTTTCCAATTAGCTACCGAATTTAGAGCCACCCCACCAGCATAACAAAGTTTATCAAGACCGGTTTCCCGATAGGCAGCCTTAGCTAAGTTAATTATTATTTCTTCGGTTACTTTCTGAATTGAAGCAGCGATATCTGCGTAATATTCTTGTTCTTTTGCCAACTCCTTCCAGTTTTCTGGTCTCTCGCCAAAATAACTTAACCAGCCACTCGTTGTTGTAAAAAATTTTGAATTAGGGTCCCTTGGTTTACCAAAAAGTTTTAAAAATTTATTAGAATAAGAACGAGTAGTCGAGCGATAAAAATCAAAATAATCGAGGTTAAGCTCAAAAGAGCCATCGGAATAGAGCTTTATCAATTTGTAAACCTTGTCAATATATTTAGGACTTCCATAGGGAGCCATCCCCATTACTTTATATTCCCCTTCGTTTATTTGAAATCCCAAGAAAGCGGTGAAGGTTGAATATAAAAGCCCGAGAGAGTGAGGAAAGTGGATTTCTTTTAAAATTTTTATTCTATTGCCCTCGCCTATGCCGATGGTCGTTGTTGCCCACTCACCAACGCCGTCAATGGTTAGAATAGCTGCTTTCTCATAGGGAGAACATAAAAATGCAGAAGCAGCATGAGAGAGGTGATGTTCAGAAAACAACACTTTTTCTGGATTAATTTTGAGGTCATTAACGATTATGTTTCGAATCCAAAATTTGTCAATCATCCAATTTTTCAAAGCATCGAGAAAAACTTTAGGTGCGGTAGGAGAAGTAGCAATGAGGGTTTTGAGGATTCTCTCTAATTTAACGAATGGTTTTTCATAAAATACAACATAATCCAATTCTTGAGGAGTAATACCGGCATAATTTAAAACAAAACGAATAGCGTTTTTAGGGTAGCTATAATCGTGTTTCTTTCGAGTAAATCTTTCTTCTTCAGCTAAAGCTATCGGTTTTCCATCTATTAATAAGGCAGCAGCAGCGTCGTGATAAAAAAAAGATAGCCCTAAAATTTTCATGTTTTATCCTTCGTATTTAAATTTATCAAAAGATTCGTAATGTTTCTGTTTGGGAATAAAATTGGAAATTTTCTCTCTCTTTCTTAAAAAATCGGTGAATAATCTAATTGGAAAAACTAATGGAGAAAAAATTAAAAAATAAAAAAGTAATCCCATCACCGTTGCGATAGCATCTCCTATTTTTTTTAAAATTTTTTTAATAATTCCAAACATTAAAAAATAGTATAAATAAGCGGACCGAGAGGGGTGGTTTGTCCCAAAATTAAAATTAAACCAAAAATTAAAACCACAATCATCAACGGAATCAACCACCACATTTTATTTTTCCAAAGATATCTTAATAAAAAACCTATCACCTTAAACCTTATGATAAAATTTGATTTAAATTTTTCCAACATGTTTTTATTTTAATCAATTACTCAAAAGAGTCAAGCGTGTTATTGATCTGTTCTAATTTTTTAATTTTTTCCTCATTTGAAATCTCAAGGAGGTTATTTTCCAAAATAAATTTACTCACTATTAAACTTGCTAATTTATATCCCCTGACATTCCAATGGCAATCAAATCTCCAGTAAAGATCTCCCTCTTTGGTCAACAATTTCTTTTCGTTTGCATATTTCTGAAAATAAGGAAGAAGATCAAGATAGGTAATTTCATTTTCCTCAAAGAATTTCTTTAGTTTTTGATTTGGTTGGAGATAATTTAATCCTTGAGGAAATCCCTTTCGAGTGCTTGAATAAATTTGTTCTTTAGCCGGTATTAAAAAGAATAAAAGTTTAGCATTATTTTCTTCTGCCAGTTTCTTAAATTCTAAAATATTGTTGAAATGATTTTCCCATGCAGATTCTAACCAGGGATATTTTTCTGGAGATGAAAAAGGTAAGTATCTTAGGGCAACCTCTGCGTTTTCTGCAAAAGTAAGATATGGTTTACCAATAATTTTTCTTAAATTTTCTTCTCCGATAAGGTTTATTAGCATATTTTTTATTTTATCTTTCGATATTCTATAAAGAAGGGAATTCCTTTCTAAAATACACATTATTCTTCTAATTAATAAATTATTTGGTTTAAACCTCACGCAATATTTTTTCCAATAAGCTAGTCCTTCTTTTAAATTTTCGTAAGATTCTTCTCTAATTTTACCCGTTCTAAAATCCTCTAATTTTCTAATTGAAACCGGATTTCCCTCAATTACTATTTCTTTAGGGAACAAATAATCATCTATCACATCGTTAGGATAGTAACCGACGATAATTAAAGATGGTCTTTTCTGGATTTTTTGAATTATTTTTTTCGCCTTTAAAAATTCCTCTTTGGTTCCGTATCCTCCCACACCGCATTTTAAAACTCTCTTTCCCAAATAATTTTCTATCTGAGAACCTAAATTAAGTTCAAAATGTACGTAACTACCATGGATAAAAGAATCACCCACTAATAAAATAAAATCCCCTTCATTGTTGTAGGGTTTATCGAAACAACCAATATTGTTGCTCCAAATTTCCGCTTCACCATCTAAAAACTTTGATTTTGTTGGCGGAAAATTTTCTGAGATATCATAACCTATCTCCGGATCAGTCTCTAAATAATACTGAGGTATCTCTGGAAAATTTTTTCTAAAACCGACAATTCTTAACCCTATTTCTAACAACAATAACCCTACTGAAAATCCGAGAAATATTAAAATTATCCGAAGCAATATTTTTTTCATTGATTATAGATTTTATAATTTTAGCATTTTTTAAAAAAAATTCAAACTAAGTTCAAATAAAATTATTTTATGTTATAATAAAAATATGCAAATAGTAATTTTGTGTGGGGGATTGGCCACTCGGCTTTATCCTCTGACAAAGAAGATTCCAAAATCGATGGTGAGGATTGGAGGAAAACCATTTTTAGAATACCAATTAGATTTGATTAAAAAAAATGGCATTTTTGATGTTGTTTTGTGTGTTGGATATAAAGGAAACCAAATCAGGAAATACTTTGGGAATGGAAAAAAATGGGGTTTGAGAATAACTTACAGTAGCGACGGAAAAAAACTATTAGGAACTGGTGGGGCTTTAAAAAAAGCTGAACCCTTGTTAGAGGATACTTTTTTGGTAATGTGGGGGGATTCTTATTTGCCTTTTAATTTCCAAAAAGCGATTGAATTTTTTAAAAAGCATAACAAACTTGGTTTAATGACGGTTTATAAAAATGAAAATAGAATAGAACCTAGCAATGTTGAAATCAAAGGAAATTTAGTTAAGGCATATAGCAAAAAAAGAAAAACAAAGAGAATGAAGTATATTGATTACGGTCTTAGCATATTCAAAAAAGAAGTTCTAAAATACATCCCCAAAAACAAATTTTATGATTTATCAAAACTTAACCAGTTATTAATCAAGAAAAAACAACTCTTAGCTTTTCCAGTAAAGAGAAGATTTTATCAAATAGGGACTTTTGAAGGTTTGGAGGAATTTAAAAGAAAATATAAAAAATTGACAAAATGGTAAAAAATATTAAAATTAAAAAATGATAATCGTTCGGGCACCAATGAGAATATCAATTGGCGGAGGGGGTACCGATTTACCTGCCTATTATTCTTTATACGGCGGGGAATGGATCTCAGCAGCGATCAACAAATATGTCTATGTTATCATTAATAAAAGATTTCAAAATTCTTTCAGAATTAGTTACTCAAAAACAGAAGAAGTAGATAGCGTAGATCAGATTGAGCATCCTATTGTTCGCGAGGCTTTAAGGTTGTTAAAAATTAATGGGGGTTTAGAAATTGTTTCAATAGCTGATGTTTTTTCCCACACCGGATTGGGAAGTTCAGGAAGTTTTTCAGTAGCTTTGCTTACCGGTCTTTATACTTATTTAAAACATAATGCAAACGGAGAACTTCCAACAAGAAGAGAAATTGCTGAGCAAGCTTGCCATATTGCTATTAATATTCTAAAAGAACCCTCTGGAAAACAAGATGAATACATCGCTGCTTATGGAGGAATTACTGCTTTTTATGCTGACAAAAATGGAAAAGTAACTGTAGAACCTTTATATCCTCAAAAGATCACCCCGGAAACTGTCAGAGAATTAGAAAACAATCTTTTGCTCTTTTATACTGGTATTAGAAGAGATGCTCGCGATGCTCTTGAGCCCCAAGTAAAAGCAGCTATTCAAAAAGATACCGAGACTTTAGAAAGTTTCCATCGAATCAAGGAAATTGGAAGGGAAATAAAGGAGGCTTTAGCAAAAAACGATTTTCGAAAATTTGGAGAATTGTTAGACCTTCATTGGCAAGAAAAAATAAAGAGAAAAGGAACTACGGATCCAAGAATTAATCGATGGTATGAAATTGCTAAAAAAAATGGAGCGATCGGTGGAAAATTAATTGGTGCTGGGGGTGGAGGATTTTTACTTTTTTATTGTGAAGAAGGAAAGGATATGGTAAGAAGGGCATTAGAAAAAGAGGGATTAAAAGAAGAACCATTTCGTTTTGATTTTGAGGGAGTAAAGGTAATAGCTGATATTACTTGAAAAATGGACAAAATCAAATACATAGAAAATTATTTGAAAGAAACCGCTCAAATTGCTGAAAAAATTGACCCAAAAATTATTGAAAAAATGATTGATATTTTGTTAGAAATTAAAAATAATGGAGGAAGGGTATTTTTCTTGGGAGTTGGAGGTGGGGCAGGAAATAGTTCTCACGCAGCTAATGATTTTAATAAAATTGCTAAAATTCCAGCCATTTGTCTTTCTGATAATGTTTCGCTTTTGACTGCTTTAACTAACGATGAGGGTTGGGAATCTGTTTTTCAAAGACAATTGGAAATGCATAAATTAAATTCAAAAGATTGTTTGTTTATTTATTCAGTTGGTGGAGGAACTGAAACTACTTCAAAAAACTTGGTTTTAGCCATAGATTATGCAAAAAAAGTTGGAGCAAAAATTTTGGGAGTAGTAGGAAAGGAAACCGGTGCGACTGCTAAAATGGCTGATGCTTGTTTGGTGGTTCCAAAAATTGAAGAATCAAGAATTACTCCCCATACTGAAGATTTTCAAATCGTTATCGATCATTTAATAACGAATCTTATTTGTGAAATTGAAAAACATGAAAAAAATTAAAAGAGCAATTTTTTTGGACAGAGATGGAGTGATAAATAGAGTAATTATTAGAGGAAATAAAATTTCTTCGCCATGGAAGTTGGAAGAATTTGAATTTTTGCCAGGAGTGAAAGATGTTTTAAAAAAATTAAGAGAGGCAGGGTTTTTAAATATTGTTGTGACAAATCAGCCCGATGTAAAAAGAGGAAATCTAAAGGTCGAGGAATTAGAAAAAATGAATCAAATTTTAAAAGAAAATTTACCAATAGAAGAAATTAAAATCTGTCCTCATGATGACAGCGACAACTGCTCTTGTCGAAAGCCAAAACCAGGATTATTAATCGAAGCAGCAAAAAAATATGGCATCGATTTAAAAAACTCCTTCTTAATCGGAGATGGATGGAAAGATGTAGAAGCAGGAAAGGCAGCAGGTTGTAAAGTGATTTTACTCAAAACAGATTACAATCAAGAGGCACAAAAAAAATCTGATTTTGTGGTCGAAAATTTAGAAGAAGCATATAAAATTATTAAAAAAATAACCCAAGAAATATGAAAATATTCATCGATTCTGCCGATTTGGCAGAAATAAAAAAATATTTAGAAATGGGAATATGCCAAGGGGTGACGACAAACCCGACGATTTGTTTAAAATGCGGAGTTAGAGGAGGAATTGAAGGAGTAAAAAAGAGGACGATTGAAATTGCAAAATTGATCGATCCTTATCCGGTTAGCGCCGAAGTAATTTCAGACAAAATTGAAGAAATTATTCCTCAGGCAAGAGAATATAGTAAATGGGCGCCAAACGTTGTCATTAAAGTGACAATTACTGACATTCAGGGAAACTCACTTTTGCCAGCAATCTATCAGTTAACAAAAGAAGGAATTTCAATCAACGTAACGACAATGACAACTTTCAACCAGGCAATTTTGGCTGCCAGGGCGCTAAAGAGTGCCAGAGATAGAGCCACAAAAAAGCCAAGATTTAGTTTTATTAGCATTTTTGGTGGTAGAATTTCAGAAGAGCAAGGAGTAGAAAGGGCTTTTAAAGTAATAAAGAGTGTTAGAGAATGGCTTGATTTTCATAAATTTGAAGGAATTGAAATTATCGTTGGTTCTGTTAGAAGCCCAGAGAATGTTGAATACTGGGCAAGGACAGGCGCTCATATTTTAACAATTCCACCAGATGTTTTAGAAAAATGCTTTTTATCTGCAAGAACAAAAGAAACAGTCTTGCAATTTTTAAATGATGCAAAAAAAGCAATGGAGGAAATGGAAGAAAAATGAGCTTAGAATTATTCAAAAAACAATTGGAAAATGCCAAGGTGGTCAAAAGGGGAAATTATAAATACATTGTCAATGCAATTTGTGAGCAAGAACCCCCTTTGGAACCTTCAATTTTAGAAGATTGTGCCAACAGATTGTTGGAGAGATTGAATTGGAGAGAGGCGAATAAAATTTTAACCCCAGAGGCAATGGGAATTCATATTGCCACAACTATTTCTTTAAAAACAAAATTACCTTTAATCATTGCTACCAGAAGAAGAAAATTTACTTTAGATGAAATTCAAGTCAATTATGTTACAGGTTACGACAGTGGTATTTTTTACATTAACGGAATTCAAAGGGGAGATAAAATATTGATTATCGATGATTTAATTTCTACTGGCGGAACAATAATTTCTTTGATTGAGGCAATAAAAAGAATGGGGGCAGAAGTCATTGATATTGGAGTAATTTTCAACAAAGTCGATTATGGCGGAGTAAGACAATTAAAAAAAATGGGCTTTGACCCAAAATATCTTTTAAATGTGAAACTAAACGGCGAGAAGGTTGAGGTAAAAGAAGCTTAATTTATAAATTTTTTTGATAATATTTTTATATGCTTTATGATCAAAAAAGTTACTATTTTCCAAAAATTTCTAGTACTATTGGGTGGCTAAAGAACATAAAAAATAATTTCTCTACTTTATTGCGTTTGATTAAATTTAATACTTCCTCTCAACTAGTTAGATATCAAGTAAAAAATATTTTAGTTTATATTTTAATTTATCCTCTACTTAGAGTTATCTGGGGGAAGCAAAAGGCAGAAAATATTTGTAATTCTTTTTTGAAATTCGATCCACTAATTTTATCTTTACCCCCACCACTAAAAAGCAAAATTATTATATTTTCAGAACCTTTAATTTATGATGAAATTTATCTAAAGGATATATATCATTGCAATATTTTAAAAGAGGGGATGAATGTTGTCGATGTAGGAGCACATATTGGCACATATACAGTAATTGCTGCAGAGAAAGTTGGCGCAAATGGAAATATAATTGCTATAGAACCAGAAATCCAGAATTATAGGCGACTCATTGAAAATATAAGATTAAATAATTTCAAAAATGTAATTACCGAAAACATAGCCTTGGCGGACCATGAAGGGGTTGAAAAACTATATCTACATTTTTTACCGGGAAAAGATTCTTTAGTAATGAAAGAGGGGAGTATTTCTTCGAGAGAGGTCAGAGTTAAAACATTAGATACGTTACTTAGAGAAATTGGTTTTAATAAAATAGATGTAATCAAGATTGACACCGAAGGAGCCGAAATGCTTATTTTAAAGGGAGCAGAGAAAACATTAAAGGAAAATCCAAAAGCAAAGATAATTGTAGCCAGTTATCATTATCCTTCAGAGATAAAAGAGGTGACAGATTTTTTAAACAAAAGAGGATTTAAAACAAAAATTACTAAAGATGGAATAGTAATGACTTTATAAAAATAAAATATGGAATTTAATAATCCAAAAGTTAGTGTTATTATTCCAACTTACAATCGTCCCCATTTGATTGGTAGAGCGATCAAAAGCGTTTTAGATCAAACTTATCAGAATTTTGAAATTATTGTGATTGACGACAGTCCCAATGAAGAAACAAAAAAAGTAATTGAAGGCTTTAATGATAAAAGAATAGTACATATTCATAATCAAACACAAACTTCTCCCCATCACGCTAAAAATCAAGGAATAAAAATGGCAAGCCCTGAATCAAAATACATTGCTTTTTTAGATGATGATGATGATGAATTTTTGCCTCACTTTTTGGAAAAAACTATTGCAGAATTAGAAAGAGATAAAGAATTGGCGGCTGTTACCACTTTGGGAGAATCAAGATTACATAGTGGAGAGGTGATAAGTAGAGGAGAACCTTTCCCAAAAGAATTTTGGCGATGTCATATCGGAAATGGGTGGGTAGTTAAAAAAGAAATTTTTTTTAAAGAAAACTTTTGGTTCGATGAGATGGTAAGATCAGAAGATTTAGATTTAGGAATAAGGGTAGCAAAAAAATATAAAGTAAAAGTTTTACCAGAGATATTAAGAGTAAATTATCCTTATCCAGCGAAAAAAGGAGAATCTCATTCAACTCGGTTTATTCCTGGAACTCCTTCAGGAAGAATAGAGTATTTTTACAAAAAAAATTTAAAAATTTATAAAGAAGCTGGTAAAAGAGCCGAGGGATGGCTTCATTATTTTATTGGAATGGAATATTGTCGGGCTGGCGATTTTCAAAAGGCGAGGAGTTATTTCAGAAAAGGTTTGCTCATATATCCAAATCTAAAATATTTTCTCTATTATCTTTTAACTTTTATTTATCCTAAAATTTTTTTAAACTTAAATTTATTAATCTTAAAACATAAAATTCTTCGAAAATGGTTACAAACGAAATAAAAGAAAAAATAAAACAAAAAATAAATTCCTTTTTCTTTAAATGGATCGATCCTCTTTTGGGAAAAATATTTATTTTTCAACCCCTCCATTTTTTAATTAGTCATGCCCTTTGTGCATCTAATAGGGAACTATATAGAAAATCTTTGGTTAAAAACCTTAATTTAAAATTTTCAATTAGCCGAGATTGGATTAGAATTCCAATGTATAGTGCCATTTTCAATTTTTTTGATAAATTTTCAAAAAAAGAGAACCTTAAAAATAAAATTGCAATCGAAATCGGTGGTTCGGAAGGAAGTGTAAAAAAAATTTTGGAGACATTCGGGGTCGATTACAAAGTAGCACCTAATTATCCAGAAATAGATATTCACCATCTACCCTATAAAGATAATTCTTTTGATTTTTTAATTATAGACCAAGTATTAGAACATGTAGAAAAACCATGGATTGCGGTGGAAGAAGTTTTCAGGGTGTTAAAACCAGGGGGAATTTGTATTGGTACTGCACCTTTCTTATATGGTTATCATCCTTCTCCAAAAGATTATTTCCGTTACACTCCCGATGGATGGAGGAGTTTATTTTCCAAATTTGAAATTTTAGAAGCAGATGGATGGGGAAATGTTGAGTTGGTGAAAATAATCTTCAATCCAGCGGTGGTAAATACTCGTTTAGGACACACAACCCCCGTAGATGAGGCTTTGAAGAAAAAACTTCTTGAATCTAACGATAGGAAAAATTATTTTGTTACTTGGTGTATAGCTAGAAAGCCTTTTTAAAAAATATGTTGAAAAAAGAAATTAGTGAAAAAATTATAGTTCCATTAGGAGACAAAGGCGTACCGGGTGAAAGGGATGATATGCTTAATTCTCAAGTTAGCGGTAAAGTAGAAAGGTATAAGCATCTTCAGAGATACATATACGCTGCTAAAAAAATTGGTGGTGATAAAAAAGTATTAGATGTTGGTTGTGGGACAGGTTATGGAACAAAAATGATTTTTGATAAAGGAAATGAAACTTATGGATTAGATGTTTCAGAAGCAGCAATTAATTATGCGAAGAAAAAATATCCAGGCCCAAAGTACATTTGTTGCTCAGCAGAAGAAATACCTTTTCCTGATAATTATTTCGATGCAATAACCGCTTTTGAGGTAATTGAACATGTTCAGAATCCCGAAAAAGCCTTAGATGAAATATACAGAGTTTTAAAATTAGACGGAGACCTTTTCATTTCTACCCCCAATCCAAGGCATTTAAAAAATGTTTTCTTGCATTATTTTTTTAAAAAACCCTACCCTTTAAAATCATCTGAAAGTAATATCTATCATTTAAGAGAGTTTTACTATGAAGAGTTTATGAATCTTTTAGAGAAAAAAAGATTTAAAATTATTTCAAAGTATGGTCAATATCTTCCTCTTTTTCCCTGGCCAATTTCCGGTATTTTAAATAAAATTTCTGTAAGAATTCTAATATATTTAGGATATTTTTTTCCAAAATATGCAGAGACAATCGTGGTTCATGCTAGAAAATAAAAACATAGTTTTTGATAAAAAATTACTTCCCTTAGTTAGTGTTGTTATTCCTACTTACAATCGCCCCAAACTTGTAGGAAACGCAATTGAGAGTGTATTAGCTCAAACTTTTCAAAATTTTGAAATAATCGTTGTTGATGATAGCACGGATAATGAAACAGAAATGGTTGTGAAAAATTTTAACAACGCAAAAATAAAATATATAAGAGTAGAAGATATTCAAAAAGGATCAGCTGCAGCTAGAAAGAAGAATATAGGAGTGAGAAATTCAAGCCCTGATTCAAAATACATTGCTTTTTTAGACGATGACGATGAGTGGCTGCCAAGATATTTAGAAGTAGTGATAGAAGAACTTGAAAAAGATAAAAGCTTAACAGGTGTCATTCCCCAAGGGATAAGCAAATTAAGAGATGGCACAATTTTAAAGAGAAGAATTTTAAAACCATCTGAGTTTAGATTTTGGAAACATGGAGTGGGAAATTGCTGGACCTTGAGAAAAGAGATTTTCATAAAAGAAAATATCTGGTATGATGAAAATGACATTTTTGAAGATTTAGATTTTGTCCTTAAATTAAAAGACCGCAAATTAAAAATCATTCCCCAAGTTTTGTGGATTTCTTATCCATTACCTCAAACAAAAGGTGCCTCGTCTTCAACTAAATTTGAAAGGCAGGCAGATAACATTCCCTATTTTTTCCAAAAGCATTTCGAAACTTACAAAAAAGCAGGAAAAGAGGCGTTGAGTTTTCTTTATTATTTTACTGGAAAAATTTATTGCCAGGCAGGTAGAATTAAAGAAGGGAGAAAACATTTAAGGGAAGCGTTTAAAATTTATCCTACCCTTGAACACTTTCTTTATTATACTGCCTCTTTATTTTTTCCTCAGGTTTTTCAGAGTTATAGATTACAATTTTGGAAACATAAATTACTTGGTAAATAAATTAATTATGAACCCAAAAGTTAGTGTGATTATTCCTACTTATAATCGACCCCATTTGATTAAAAGAGCAATCAAAAGTGTTTTGAATCAAACCTACCAGAACTTTGAAATCATTGTAGTCGATGATAGCGATAATGATGAAACTAAAAAAGTAATCGAAGGTTTTGGGGATAAAAGAATAAAATACATAAAAAATGAAATTAGAACAACCCATACAGCTGCCAGAAATTTAGCAATCAAAAATTCCGATTCCCAATCAAAATATATTGCTTTTTTAGATGATGACGATGAATGGTTGCCACAATTTTTAGAAAAATGTGTTAATAAATTAGAAGAAAGAACTGATTTAGTAGGAGTAATTCCTGTTAATCAACATGTGTACGAAATAAATGGATGGGAAATAAGAATGCCAAAAAAAACTAATCCAGTAAAAGAAATATGGAATACAGGAATCGGGAACGGATCAGTATTGAGAAGGGATTTATTTTTTAAGGAGAATATTTGGTTTGATGAAAAGATTTCTAAAGGTGAAGATTTAGACTTAGGGATTAGGATTTTAAAAGATCATAAAATAGCGTCAATAGAAGAACCTCTTCAAATTTATCATCATTATCTTGCTCCGGAAGGAAAGAAACTTTCGACCCTTTTTCTTTCTCCTGAGACGTATGATTATTTTTACCAAAAACATATTGATTATTATAAAAATCTGGGTATAGAGCCACTGGCATTTTTTTACTTATATATCGGTAGGCGTTATTGTCGCAGTGGAGAAGTTAAAAAAGGAAAGCAGTTTTTTTTAAAAGCATTTAAATTAAATCATAAACCTATTTATCTAATTTATTATTTATTTTGGTCTTTTCCAAAATTTGCACAAAGTTTTTCAAAAGAGGATTTGATTTTTAAGATTTTGAGAATTTACAAAGGAATTATAGAGGTTTTTAGAAAATAGTATTATTTTTAAAAAATTATTTAAATTTAGCCGCAAACTAATTTATGAAAAAAATGGTTTCAATAATAATTCCTACATATAAAAATTATCTTTTAATTAGCCGAGCAATTCAAAGTGTTTTGAACCAAACTTATCAAAATTTCGAAATTGTAATTGTTGATGATAGTCCAGACAATAAGACAGAAGAAGTGGTTAAGGGTTTTAAAGATGAAAGGATAAAATATATTCATAATAAAGAAAGAACTAACCTTCCCAGGGCCAGAAACCAAGGCGTGAAGGAATCCAGCCCTAATTCAAAATACATCGCCTTTTTAGATGACGATGACGAATATTTGCCACAATTTTTGGAAAAAACAATAAAAGTTTTAGAGGAAAAAAGAGAAATTGCAGTAGTCATTCCTTGGGCAGAACTGCGGACAAAAGACGGTAAAAAAATTGGTGAATTAAAATGCAGTTCTTCTGATGAATTTTGGCGCCAAAGGGTAGGTAATGGATGCGTGATAAGAAAAGAGATATTTACAAGAGAAAATTTTTGGTTTGATGAAAGAAAAGTAATGGACGATGTTGATTTTGCTTTAAGAGTTTTAAAAGATCATAAGTGGGAATGCTTGCCAGAAACTTTATGGATTTATTATCCTTATCCAGAAGAAGGAAAACAATCTGCCTCAAGTGCACTTCCTTTAAAAGAAATTGAATTATTTTACGAAAAACATTATTCCACATTTTCTAAATTGGGCAAAAGGGCATTAGGTTTTTTTTATAACAAAGTGGGAAGGGAGTTTTTAAAATCTGGAGACGTAAAAAGAGGAAGGGAAAATTTATTAAAAGCCCTACTGACTTATCCTTCATTAAGCTATTTTATTTATTATTTGGCAAGTTTAATTTTCCCCAGATCATTTCAAAAAATAAAAATTAGAATTATAAAAAGAAAACTTTTCCGAGGGATAATTTAAAAGGTTGAAAAAAATAATAATTAAAATAAAATAAAAAATATGATAAAAACAATAAAATTCAAAAAACACTTCGTTACTGGGGGGGCGGGATTTATTGGCTCCCATTTGGTCGATAAGTTGTTGAAAGAGGGAAAAATAGTGACAGTTTATGATAATTTATCTTTGGCTCCGATTGATAACATCAAGCACAATTTAAAAAAGAAAAATTTCAAGTTTATCAAAGGAGATTTGTTAGATTTCAAAAAATTAAAAAGAGCAATGAAGGGACACGAAGTTATTTGGCATTTGGCAGCCAACACTGACATTCCTGGAGGAAACAAAATTACTGATTTGGATTTGAAAAACTGCACTATTGGAACTTGGAATGTCTTGGAGGCAATGAGACAACTTGGAATTGATAAAGTTTTGTTTACCTCAAGCGCCTGCGTTTATGGAGATGCTGGCAAAAAGACAGTTTTATCTGAAAATTTTGGTCCTCTTTTGCCAATTAACTTATATGGAGCAGGAAAATTGGCTGGCGAAGGATTGATGAGCGCCTATTCTCATTTATTCGGAATTAAAGTTTGGATTTTTAGGTTTGCTAATGTTGTTGGAGATAGGATGGATCATGGGGTAATTTTTGATTTCATTCAAAAATTAAGAAAAAACCCAAAGGAATTGGAAATTTTGGGTGATGGAGAACAAGAAAAACCATTTTTCTTGGTTGAAGATTGTATTGAGGGAATGTTTCACGCTTTCAATTATGCCAAATTTGAAAATCCAGAGCTTCAGTGTGATGTTTTCAATTTGGGTTGTGAAACCCATACAAAAATAAAAAAAGTAGCTCAAATTGTTATTGAAGAAATGGGACTAAAAAATGTGAAATTAAAATTCACTGGAGGAGAGAGAGGATGGAAAGGCGATGCGCCAGTAGTTCGTTTTTCAATTGAGAAAATGAAAAAACTTGGTTGGAAACCAAGATATAGTTCAGATGAAGCGGTAAGAATTGCAGCTCAGAGAATATTAAAACAACTAAAATATGCCTAAGAGGAATAAAACCATCGTAACGGGTGGTGCGGGCTTTATTGGGAGTCACTTGGTAAATGAACTTGTAAAAAGAAAAAGGAAAGTGGTAGTGGTTGATGATTTGTCTTCTGGAAAATTGGAGAATCTTTATGGTTTGGGTTTGAAAAAAACTGATTTTGAATTTAGAAAAATTGATTTGACAAACTTTGGCGATACATTAAAAGCCCTAAAAGATGGTGAAATTGTTTATCATTTAGCAGCCAGGATTGGAGGAATAAAGTTTTTACACGAGAACGAATCCGCTGAATTTTTAGCTCTTTCTGAAAACTTGGCGATTGATTCCAATGTCTTTAGAGCCTGCGAAAGAAACAAAACGAGAAAAATCATTTATACTTCTTCCTCGGCGACTTATCCATTAGAAAGACAATTTTCTTTTGGAACAGTTTTTTCTGAAAAAGACCTCGATATTAAATTAAAAATTAAAAACCGAAGATTAAAAATCTCTATTGATCCAGATGGGGGTTATGGATTGGCGAAAATTTTGGGAGAAATTCAATTGCTTTTGATGAAAAATGTAAAAGTTGGAATTGCCAGGATTTTCAATGTTTATGGAGTTAATGAACCTCAAGACGAAAGATCGCATGCTATCACCGATTTAATAAAAAAAGCAATTTTTTATCCAAAAAGAAAGTTTGTTGTTTGGGGAGATGGAAGACAAACAAGAGATTATCTTTATGTTACAGATTGTGTTGAGGCACTGATTAAAATGGAAGAAAAAATTTCAAAAATTTCACCCTTGATTTTAAATATTGGGTCAGGAAAAGCCACTTCGATAAGAGAAATAGCAAAGAAAATAATTAAAATTTCAGGGAAAAAAATAAAACCAATTTACGATAAAACTAAACCTGTAGGTCCTCTTTCAAGAACCGCAGATATAAGTGAAGCAAAAAAGCTGTTGAATTGGGTGCCAAAAGTAAAAATTGAAGAAGGTTTAGAAAAAACCTATTCCTGGATTCAAAAAAATTTAACAAAATAGTATGGAAATTGTTTTTTGGTTTTTCATTTTTTTAATTTTATATTGCTATTTTGGTTATCCTTTGGTTCTATTTATTTTAGGGATTTTTTTTAGAAAAAAACCAAAAAAAGAAGAAATTTTTCCGACTGTTTCTTTGATAATTCCTGCCTATAATGAAGAAAAAGTAATTCAAAAAAAGATTGAAAACAGTTTAGAATTAGATTACCCAAAAGACAAGTTAGAAATAGTTGTTGCTTCAGAATCAAACGACAAAACAAATGAAATAGTTAAAAACTATGAGAAAAATGGGGTTAAACTTTTTGCTTATTCAGGTAGAGAAGGAAAACAATATACAATTTACAGGACAATTCCTTATTGTAAAGGAGAAATTATAGTTTTAACTGATGCCAACGGAATTTTCAAAAAAGATGCTTTGAAAAAATTGGTTAGAAATTTTGCCGATAAAAGAATTGGTTGTGTTTCCGGTCTTTTAAAATATGTTAATGTTTTAAATGGTTCGTTTGGCGAAAGCGAAGGTATTTATTGGAAATATGAAACATTAATTAAGAAACTAGAAAGCAACCTTTTTTCTCTTTTGGGAGCCAATGGTTCAATTTATGCATTAAGAAAAGAACTTTATCAACCAATTTCTCCTTATCGAGGAGACGATTTTGATTTGCCAATTCGGGTAATTTTGCAAGGATATGGAGTAATTTTGGAACCAGAGGCAATTTCTAAAGAGGAGATTTATTTAACATCATTAGCTAATTTTAAAAGAAAAGTTGTAATCGCTGGTTGGCATTTCAGAGGAGCCTTAATTTTGTTAAAAGAAAGTATAAAAAAATTCAAACCCGTGTTATTTTTTGAATTAATCTCTCACAAAATTTTAAGATGGTTGATAGGATATTTTTTAATTTTTATATTTTTGGTTAACTTGTTTTTATTAAAAAATCCTTTTTACCTTCTTTTATTTATTCTTCAACTCATTTTTTATTCATTGGCATTTTTGGGTTATTTAACTAAAAAAAAAGGAAAAGTCCCTAACAAATTAGTGAATCTAATTTATTATTTTTGCCTAGTAAATTTGGCAGCAATAATAGGAGTGGCTAGAGGAATTTTAGGAAAACAAAAACCAATTTGGGAGAAAGTTCGTTAATTCTTACTCTTTTTTGAAAAATAAATTAAAGGTTTTTAACAAAATTTTTAGGTCCAAAAACAAGGATCGATTCTTAATGTAATAGAGGTCGTATTGGAATTTTTCTAAAGAGTCCATTATCGATCTTGCGTATCTGAATTTTATTTGGGCCCAACCAGTAAAGCCTGGTTTTATGATGTGGCGCAAATTGTAGTAGGGGATTTCTTTTTCTAATTTTTCAACAAATTCTGGTCTTTCAGGTCTAGGTCCAACTAAAGAAATATCTCCTCGAATTACATTTATCATTTGGGGAATTTCATCTAAATGAAACCTTCTCAAAAATTTTCCAACTTTTGTTACTCTTTGATCTTCAATTTCTGCCCATTTTGGTCCTTCTTTTTCTGCTTCTTTAATCATTGACCTAAATTTTATTAATTTGAAAATTTTTTTGTTTTTTCCAACCCTTTCTTGAATATAAAAAACAGGTCCCGCATCTTCGATTTTTATTGCCAGCGCAATGAGAAGCCAAAGTGGAAGGGTGAAAAGTAAAATTACCGATGCTACACCAACGTCAAAAGCTCTTTTAAATTTGTCGTAAATTCTTTTTTCTCCTTCTTTCAAGTTTTCAAAAAACCAAACTTTTGAAATTGAGGTTACAGGAATTTTTTCTGTGATTCTTTCATAAAAGCTTGGAAAATCTAAAAAGTTCACTCCCAAAAACAAAAGATTGTAAAATAAATTTTGAAATTTTGGATCTTTTTCAGACTCTCCGGAAAATACAATTGTGTTTATCCCTTCTTTTTTTATTTGATCTAAAAGATCTTTTGAAAAATCCAGCTCAATCACTTTGTAGCCTAAAAACGGTTTTTCGTTTATTTCTTTTTTTAATTTTTCCGTTTCAGCGTTCTCTCCTAAAATTGCTACTTTTTCAAAAAGATGAGCAGAGAAGAAAGAAAGAAAAAATTTTCTTATCCAAAAAAAGAAAATTCCAAAAATTAAAGAATTTAAAATTAAAATTGTTTTTGGCGTAATTTTAAAGTGGGGAATAAAGTAAAAGAGGAGAGCTCCCAAAATAAAATTTAAAGAGATAGCAGAAATTGTTTTGAAAACAAGGGAAGTTTTTAAAAATTCAAAATCATAAAAGCCAAAACTGTAAAAAACTATTAGCCAAAAGAAAAACAAAATCGTGAAAGGAAGAAGGTGAAAAAAGAAAATTTTAATTTCAAATTTTCCAAAATATCTCAAAAAAAGCGCCAAGAATAAAGAAAAATAGAGAAAGAAAATGTCAAAAAAAAGCAAAAGATATTTTCTTGATTTTATTCCCATTTCTTTACATTAAAATGAAATCTTGGTAAAATCAAGGAATGGCAAAAGTGAGAGAAAATAAAATTTTGTTGGGAGTTATAAATCTTTCTTCTTTTTTAATTTTGTTTACTCCACTAATTGTGAGCTCTTCTTTTTATTTTCCTTTTGTTGGACCGAAAAGTTTATTTTTTATGGGTTTGGCAGAAGTTATTTTCTTTTCTTGGTTGATTTTAATTTTTATTGATCCCAAATATCGCCCAAAATTTAACCTTCTTTTGTTAGCCCTGATATTTTATCTTTTAATTTTTATTTTAGCTTCAATTTTTGGAGTAAATCCTTCGTATAGTTTTTGGTCAAAGCATGAAAGAATGACTGGAATTTTAATGCAGCTTCATCTTTTTGGATTTTTCTTAGTTTTGAGCTCAACTTTCAATAAAGAAGATTTTAAAAATCTTTTTTCAGTTTCAATTTTTGTTGCGTTTTTAGCTGGATTTTCTGCAATTTTGTCAATTGGAGATCCAACAAGAAGAGGGGGAGGACCTTTGGGCAACGAATCTTTTTTGGGAACTTATTTGCTTTTTAATATTTTCTTTGCTCTTTATTTATATTTTTCTTCTCTTGATTGGAAAAAAAATTTTGGTTTAATTTCATTTTTTATTCTTTCATTTTTTCTTTTGTTAGCAGGAGTCAATTTGAAAGGGCAATCTTTTTTATCTTCTCTCTTTTTGATTTTTTACAAATCAGGAGCAAGGGCAGCCAAAATTTCTCTTTATGGAGCAATTTTTCTTTTATTTTTGCTTTGGTTAATTTCTCAAAAGAAAAAATCTTTTAAAATTTTAGGGTTTTTAATTTTAATTCCCTCATTCATTTTAATTTCCTTTGCTCTCTATTCGATAATGTTTCAGCCTTCGAGCTTTTTTAGGCAGTTAATAGAAAAAGAAGTTGGATCTTTTGGAGGAAGATTTTATGTTTGGGAGATGGCGAGAAAAGGATTTTTAGAAAGACCTTGGCTTGGTTGGGGACCCGAAAATTTTGAGTTTGCATTTTTAAAAAACTATAATCCTTGTTTTGGGACAGAAGAGTGTGGAGGCGATATTTGGTACGATCGCGCCCACAATGTCATTTTCGATACCCTTTCAACTACAGGGATTCTTGGATTAATTTCTTATTTCTTTTTATTTTTTGCCAGTTTTTATATTTTGTGGAAAAATTATTTGGCAAATAAAATAAACTTTTGGCCAGCAGGAATTTTCACTTCTTTACTTTGCGCTCATTTTATTCAGAATTTGACAGTTTTTGATATGGTTTCTTCTTATATGGTTTTTTTCCTTTCTTTAGCTTTTATTGCCTCCTTTGAAAAAGAAAAAGAATCTCCAGAGGAAATAAAAAAGCCAAACATTTTCATTTCAATTTTCATTTCAATTTTATTTTTCATTTGCTTTTTTGAATTTGTTATTTTGCCCGCAAAAAGTAGTGTTTTAGTAATTAGTACAGTTCCTCGTCTTGAAATTGTTTCTTCGCTTCAAACAAAAGAAAATTCATTTATTTTGGTTCCCCAAGCAACTACTACAAATGGAGTTTTGGTGAGAAAATATCTTACTCCAGAAAAAAGAATTCAAATTTATCAAGAAGCCTTAACAGCTTCGCCTCTTGGGAAATATCAAATTAGAGAATTTTTTGCAGAAAATTCAATTCAATTTTTTATGAGCGATGCTATAGGAAAAGTTTCTTTGGAAGAAGCAAAGAAAGAATTTGACTTTTTAGTGAGTGAGTTAGAAAAAACAATAAAAGAAAATCCAATAGATTTTAGGGCCCATTTGAAATTAGGAGAAGTTTTAAATTTGTATTCTCAAATCGATAAAACAAAAACTAAAAAAGCAGAAGAAGTTTTAAGGAAGGCAATTGAATTGAGTCCAAAAAATCAACAAGGATATTGGCAGTTAGCTCAAAATATGATTTTTCAAAACAGATTCGATGAAGCAATTGATTTAGCTCAAAGAGCCGTAAATTTAGAACCTAAATTAGAAAAATCACATTATATTTTGATCAAAATTTTAAAAATTGTTGGAAAAGAAGATTTGGCAAAGCAAAAGTTGGAAGAAGCAATTAAGATAAATCCTAATTGGAAAGAGGATCTAGAAAAAGCGCTTTAATTTCTTGACATTTAAATCAAAATTTGCTAATATTTAAATGTGGGTGTCGTCAGGAAACTGACTAACCCGATTCTAAGCAGACAGGCGACCTCACTCGAGCGAGGTCGCCTGTTTTAGTTTAAGAAAGAATGAGAGCGAGACTGAATTTCAATGTAGAAAGAAGATTTACAAATTACTCCTTTAAAGAGGTAGTGAATGCGGAGCGAGCATTGAAGTAAAGCAGAGATGCGAGCGGAGCGCAATCGATTTCGAAATCTCAAATTGCAAATGGCAAGTTGATATAAGGAAGAGGGATGACACCGAGGACGATCTCTTTAAAGAGATGTCCGAGCACCATGAAGGAGTGAATTTCCTCCCCGAAACTTTGGTGTCTCCCCTATGAAGAGCGGAGCGAAGCGAGCCGAAGGCGAGTGCTGGCGCGAAAGCACCAGGGAGCGGAGCGAAGGGCCGGGAGGGTTTTTACCCCGATTCTAAGTCTTTTGTGGGTGCCAGCTCCCGGCCAATTTTATTTTAACAAATTGTTTTGAAAAATAAAAATATTTTTAGTTTTTCACATCTTGACATGAGTTCTTGATATGCGAAAATTAAATAAGATCTACCCCAAGTGGGGGCCACAGATCTTCGCAAGTACTGGTCGAGTGCTTGCGTGTAAGCTTTTTTAAAAAAGAAATGGCAAAAAAAACAAAAAAAACCAAAAAGTGTAAATAATTTTTTGCCCCCACTCAAAAGGTGGGGGTAAAAGTTAATGAGGGTTACAATAAAAGCAACGAAAATAAAACTTACTCCAGAAATAAAAGAATTTGTTGAGAAAGAAATTAATTCTTTAGAGAAATTTGCAGAGAAAATTTTTGGTGAAAAATATGAAGAAGGTTTTTTTGGAAAACTCAAACCAAAAGTAGAAGCAAGAGTTGAAATAAAGGGAAAAGAAAGAGGATTTTATTACGCAGAATGCAATTTGATTTTTCCAAAAAAGATAATCAGAGCTGAGGCCTTGAAAAAAGATTTAAAAAGTGCTATATACGAGATAAAAAGTGAGTTAGAAAGAGAAATAAAAGAATATAAAGGAAAATTTTTTGCAAGAATGAAAAGAGGAGCGAGAAAATTAAAGAGAGAATTGAAAGTTGCAGAAGGAGCGAAAATAAAAGAAGGGAAAAGGGTTTTGCAAGAAGGAATTTAAAAAAGATTGATCGCTTTTTTTACTCTTTGTTTTTCCTCGAAAGAGGAAAGCTACCAGGAGAAAACCTCCTGGGTGTAAGCGATCAATCTTTCAAAAATATGAAAAAAACAAAGAGGTCCAAGCAATGGGCCGTTGCAAAATCCAAAAAATATTTAGGAAAACACTTAATTTGCGATTTTTGGGGAGGAAAGATGATAGAAAACTCAAAGGAACTTGAGGAAGTTTTAAGATTGGCTGCAAAAAAAGCAAAAAGCACTGATTTAGAATTCGTTTGTCACAAGTTTTCACCCCAGGGAATAACTGGCGTTTTGATTTTGGCAGAATCTCACATTAGCTTCCATTCTTGGCCAGAAGAAAAATATATTGCAATAGATATTTTTACTTGTGGAAAAAAAACAAAACCCGAAGCTGCCCTTTCTTTTTTGAAAAAAATTCTAAAGCCAGAAAAAATTAAAGTGAAAGAGGTAAAAAGAGGATGAAAGATTTTTTAGAAAAACTCTACCAAAAATTTTTAAATTTTAAAAAAAAGCTTTTTTTCAAAGATAGTTTTTTTCAACTTGGAGTAAGCGAACTGAAAATTGGCAAAAAAGAATTAAATTATTTTTTTGAAAATTATTATAAAGTTCCATTTTTTGAATTTCTCTCTGATCTAAAATTCATTCTCTTTTCAAAGAATCCTTATGAGTTTATTTTGAAAAAAGGATCTGATAACTGGGATCTTTGGTATTATTTGGAATTTTTGAAAAGAGAAAAAGTTTTGAAAGTTGAAAAAAATGGAAAAGTTAGTTTGCTAAAAAAAGAAATTTTGGAATTTTTGCCAAGGCCAAAAAAGAAAGAAGAGATTAAAGAAATTTTAGAGAAAAAATTAAGAAAGAAAGTGAAAGAAGAAAGACCAATTTCAGAACTTTTTGAAAGAAAAAAAATTACTCCAGAATTAGATCAGCTTCCTCTTTCTCAAGGCTCAGTTTTGTTTTTGGCTGAAAAAATTTTAGAAAGAATTTCTAATTTTTATCCGTTTCTTTTAGTTGGAGATGATGACCTTTTGTCTTTAACTTTATGCTTGGTAGAACCAAAACTCAAAGTAAAAGTCATCGATTTAGATAACGACCTTCTTTCTTTCATTGAGAGCTTTGCAAAAAAGTTCAAGCTAAAAATTGAAACTCAAAGAGTAGACATTACAAAAAAATCAAAGCCTTTGGGAAAATTTTCTGGATTTTTGGCAAACCCTGCTTATACAGAAGAAGGGGTTAAAGAATTTTTAAATTTTGGAATTTCAAATCTTAAAAATGAGGGAGGAGTTGTTTTTTTGGTTTTGGGAGATGAGGCTATTGGAAATAGAATGCTATTTTTGGAAGAATTTTTTGCTAAAAAACAACTTCTTTTGAGAGAAGCAATAGTTGGAAAGATTTTTTATCCGCAAGTTATTTTGCACAAAGAAGATAGAGTAATTGAAGAAAGGTTGAAAGAATTTGGGCAAAACCCTGTTCGTTTGGGAGCTACCCTCTTTATTTTTGATTACATTCCTTTTAAAATAAAAAAAATAAAATTTAAAAAACCAATGATAGCTTACATATGATTGCGCCTTTTGTCCTTCTAATTAATGGTTCTCCAAGAAAAAACGGAAGAACTGTCCAATATTTAAAGGAAGTTATTAAAGGAATAAAAAAAGAAAAAGCAAAATACCAACTTTTGCACTTGATCGATTTTAAAATTTTGCCTTGCCTTGGTTGCTATTCTGTTTTTCCAAAAAATTGTACCTTTCCTTGCAAACAAAAAGATGATATGGAAAAAATTTATCCGCTTTTACTCAAGGCAAATGGAATTGTTTTAGGTTCCCCATCTTATTGGTTTTCAGTCTCGGGTTTGGCAAAAAATTTTATTGATAGATTAACCTGTTTGGAAAATAATGGTTATTTATTAGAAGAAAAAGTTTTTGCAGCAATTTCTACAGCTCAAGAATCTGGAGGAGATGAAGTTTCGCATTATCTAATCTCTGTTTTTA
>Ga0078972_1006947_pt1 | contig 25984 bp, 23 predicted proteins | sample YelNatPaOPGAMG01_FD_67568 | JGI IMG/M metagenome (GOLD analysis project Ga0078972, IMG submission 67568) | Hot spring thermophilic microbial communities from Obsidian Pool, Yellowstone National Park, USA - OP-RAMG-01 (SPADES assembly) (version 2) | ecosystem: Environmental > Aquatic > Thermal...
GCGCCTACAGGGGCCTTGTTGAGCCCGAATAGATGTGTGCCGAATCATTGTTCCTCCCTCATCAAAATTATACCAAAAGGAGGTAGATGTTCAATGTTAGGAAAACTTGCTAAAAAGTGTAGGAAGTATCAGGTCTTCGTAGGCATTGACATCCACGAAAGGCTATGCGTCGCGGCTATTCTCAACATACCAACGGGCGAAGCTAAGTATGTGGAATTCTTTACGACGAAGGCTTCAATCGTGGCTTTTGCAAAAGCTCACCTGCAGAAAAATATGGTAGTGGGAATCGAAGCTACTTCCAACTCCTTCTTTGTTGCCAGCATATTGAAGGAGTATGTGGCGGAAGTGATAATGATAACGCCGGAAAAACATAAAGATGGTGTGAAGACGGACAAAATAGATGCCTACAGGATCGCGATATCTCTTGCTCAGGGGACATTCAATCCTTGCTGGATACCACCAGATGATATACAATCCCTGAGAGAGCTAATAGGTCTTTGGATGGCGTTAAACGACCTGATTATAAGGCTTAAGAATCGCATTTACGCTGTCCTTATGGCCTATGGAATAAAGGTATCTAGCAAAGACCTCTCCAGCAAGAAAGCGGAAGAGGAGATAAGGCAAGCAATTGAAAAACTCCCCTTCTGCGCTGCTTACAAACTATCAAAAAATTTCAAGAATTTGAAATCTGCGGAGGAGGATAAAGAAGAGCTCAGCTACTATCTCGCCAATATCGCAAAGGACAACCCCCAAGTTCATCTCCTCATCACGATTCCCGGTATAAGCTTTGTGGCAGCTCTGGTGATAATCTCAGAGATAGGCGATATCTCCCGTTTCTCTTCCCCCAAGCGATTAACGAAGTATGCTGGACTTACACCCGCAATATACCAGAGTGGAAAGCGAAGCTATACAGGGGGTATAACTAAAGCTGGGAGAAGGAGGTTAAGGTGGATATTAGTTCAAGCGGCTAATAACGCGGTGAGAGTAGAGGGGCGACTGCGGAAGTTCTATCTACGCTTGAAGGAAAAGAAGGGACACAATAAAGCGATTGTTGCCTGCGCACGCAAGCTTCTCACAATAATATGGTATATGTTGACAAAAGGGGAAATATACAGAGATTCCCTTGAAAGACTTTACACGAAAAAGAAGAGAATAACGGAAAAGAAAGCGGAGAAATTTGTTGCACCCTCACTCTCCGACTTAGCTTCCGAAGTCATAGAGTTTCTCCGCAGAGAGGATGCCCCACCACCTACTATAGAGAATGTGGAGGTAATTGAAAGGCTGGTGAAAAATACTTGACCTTTCCCATAGATGAACATACATCATAAGAGCCATCCCTATCTGCTTCATATTTGATAAACACGCCGTTTGTCTTGCCTTCTCCCTCGCCCTGCTGAAGACGGGGAAAAGGATAGCTGCCAAGATGGCGATAATCGCTATCACCACCAACAGTTCGATCAAAGTGAAACCGCTCTTTTTGCTTTTCTTTAACACTTTCAATAGCACCTCCTTGTTTTTTAAAATTTGCCCCCTGTCTTCATTTACAAACTTTGAAAGGAGGAAGAAGCGGGGGCAAAGATTCTTCCTCCTTTCTAAACACTCGCTTGGCACCACCTCTTTTCATCCATCCTCTTAAAAGTAGGAATTCCGAGGATTTGTGAAGAATGGAGCACCCATAAATCCTTGGGAGAAAGGGAAAAGATATCGGGTAGAGCATATCTCTCCTCACTCAATATAGCCAATCTTCTCCAATCATTTAAAATATCCATAAACATTTGTGGCATACTCTAATCCCTTTCTTTTTCAATTATAATCCCTGTCAATACAATGTCAATATTTCGTAAGGCTTCTCCATATATTTATCTTTTCAATAAAACTCCCTTTTGTTAAAATTTATTTTATGTTAGCCAAGAGGATTATTCCTTGCCTTGATGTCAAAAACGGAAGGGTCGTTAAAGGAACCCACTTCATAAATCTTAAGGATGCCGGTGACCCCGTTGAGCTCGCCTCCTTCTACGATAGAGAAGGAGCGGATGAAGTCGTTTTCCTTGATATCACGGCTTCCCTTGAGGAGAGAAAAACCGTGATAGATTTGGCTAAAAGATGCGCTGAGGAGGTTTTTATTCCCTTCACAATCGGCGGGGGAATCCGAACGATTGATGAGATAAGAAAGCTTCTGGAAGCGGGTGCGGACAAAGTCTCAATAAATACAGCAGCGGTTGCCAATCCCGATTTCATAAGGGAAGCATCGGAAACCTTCGGCGCCCAATGCATAGTGGTAGCGATAGACGCTAAGCGCATCGCTCCAGGTAAATGGGAGGTTTACATCAAGGGAGGGACAACGCCAACGGGATTAGATGCTATAGAATGGGCGCAAAGAGTGCAAGAGCTTGGGGCAGGCGAGATTCTCCTCACGAGCATTGACAGAGATGGCACCCAGATAGGATACGATATAGAGCTTACGAGAATGGTAGCGGAAGCGGTAACAATTCCCGTAATCGCCTCAGGAGGAGCGGGAAACCTCCAACACATTGAGGAAGCTTTAACAATTGGCAAGGCTGATGCTGCACTCATAGCTTCAATGGTTCATTTTCGCTTATATACTATAAGGGAGATAAAAGAATATCTTTCCTCCAAAGGTATTCCCATCCGCTTGCTAAAAGGAGATGATTAAGATGGACTGGATAGAGGAAGTAAAGTTTGATGCCAACGGATTAGTTCCCGCAATCGTGCAGGATGAAAAGACGGGCGAGGTCCTTATGGTAGCTTATATGAACGAGGAATCCCTGAAAAAGACGGTTGAGGATAAAGTAGCCTGCTTTTATAGTAGGTCAAGGCAAAAGCTCTGGGTGAAAGGGGAAACATCGGGCAATTTCCTGAAGGTAAAGGAGATTTGGCTTGATTGCGATGGCGATGCAATCCTCTTGAAAGTTGAAGCACCGCCAGCCGTCTGCCACACAGGATATAGAAGCTGTTTCCATAGGGTTTTAAGAGGAGATAAATTTGAGATAGAAGGAATAAAGGTATTTTCTCCAGAGGAGGTTTACGGAAAGGAAAAATGAGGAAAATCTTGTCTCTCTTCCTTCTGCTTTCCTTTCTTGCTTTAGCCCAGAAGGACCCAAAAGCCCTATTTCAGGAAGCCCTTACCCTTGCCCAGCAAGGTAAAATAGATTCAGCAATCAGCAAATATCAAGAATTGATAAAAATAGCTCCTAAACTACCCGCTGCCTATATAAATCTCGGTCTGCTTTATATGGTTAAGGGAAAGATAAAAGAGGCGGAAGCTAACTTTAAGAAAGCCATATCCCTTGACCCCAAAAACAGTTTCGCCTACGCCAAGCTCGGCGCGCTCTATCTTCAAATCAAAGACCTCAAGAGGGCGAAGGAAAGCCTTGAGAAAGCAGTAGCACTGGATAAGAAGAATGCTGAGGCTCATCTCAATTTAGGGGTGATTTATGCCCAAGAGAAAAAATGGAAAGAAGCGGAAAAAAGCTTTAAGGAAGCAAAGAAACTTATGCCGAAAAGCGTCATCCCTCCCTTCAATTTAGGTTTAATCTCCCTTCAGCAAGGGAAAACACAAGATGCTTTAAGCTATTTCAAAGAAGCGATATCCCTTCAACCTGATTATATTCCTCCCTATCTCGCCATCAGCGAGCTTTCCCTCTCCCAGGGAAAGGCGAAGGAAGCCTTGCCCTATCTTCAAAAGGCGCTTCAGTATAGACCAAATGATAAATCTCTCCTCTTCTACTTCGCAGTAGCAAAGCAGGAAAGCGGCGATTTGAAGGGAGCAGAGTCTATTTGGAGAGAACTAACCAAACTTGAGCCAAAAAATCCCACATTTCAATATAATTTGGGGTTATGCCTTTTCCAGGAAGGGAATTTTCAGGAGGCAGGCAAAATATTTGAGCAAACTTTGAAATTGGACCCCAAAAATCAGCAAGCTATGGAGAACCTCGCCTTCTGCCTCGTTCAGCAGGGTAAACTGAAGGAAGCGGAGGAAATGTATCAGAAGGGGATAGAGCTTTTCCCCAAGGAGGTCAGATTCTATTACGATAAAGCCTACCTACTGGAATTGCAGAATAAGTATGAGGAAGCGATTTCCTGCTATCGCCAGCTTCTCTCCTCTCAGCCAAAGGAGATAACAGCCTATTTAAGAATCGCCTCCATCTTTGAAAGACAAGGGAAGTATGATGAGGCGATTGTCGAATACAGGAAAGCACAGGCAATCGCGCCCGGCAATTTTGAAATAAGTAAGGCGATAGCCGAGTTGCTTAACAAAAAAGGAGACAAGGAGGGGGCAATAAAGGAATATGAAAATTTTGCCAAAGACCATCCCAACGACATTGCTCCCCTTCTTGAGATGGGTAAATTATTGGAAGAGCAAGGCAAGAAGGATTTAGCGATAGAGAAGTATCAAAAAGCAAAGGAGGTGGATAAGAAGTCCATTCAGCCTTATCTCCTTATAGCCAAAATTTATGAGGAAGAAGGCAAAACCCAGCAAGCTCTCTCCGAATACGATTCCGCCCTCAAAATAGCGCCCGATAACACGGATGTCCTTTATAGCAAGGCGCTTCTCCTTGAGAAGAACAACGATAACGAGGGAGCCCTCAAATGCTATAAGGAAATGGAGAATCTCCCCGTAAGCTCTTTTTACCTTCTCAATATCCCTCGTTTATTGGAGAAGATGGGAAAGGAAAAGGAAGCTTTGGAGGAGACCAGGAAGCTCGCTGAACGCTTTCCCAAGGATGTTCCTGTTCTGACGAGATTGGCACAATCTTTGGAGAAGGATAAACAATATGATGAGGCGATTAAGGTATATGAAAAGATTAGGGAATTGGAACCGCAAAATCTTTGGGTTGTGAATAAATTCGCCTCCCTGCTTGAGAAGCAAGGAAAGATATCACAAGCTCTTTCCCTTTATCGGGAATTCATCTCTAAAAATCCCCAAAATGATGAAGCATACGATAATTTCCTCTCCTTTTCCCTGAGAAACAAACAAATCTCCTCCACATCCTATTTCCTTAAGGGGTTAATAAATCAGCAACCCAAGAACTTATCAGCTATAAGAGCACTTGCGAATCTATCCCTAGCCACTGGTTCCCTTGATGATTGCCTATCTTTTCTCTTGGAGAAGGTGAAGAAGGAGCCGAACGAAGAAATTGAGGATGAGATAGGGAGGCTACTCTCAAGGGACAGATTTCAGCAGGGCAAGAATGTAGATAAAGCGATTGAAATTTTCCAAGGATTGGTTGAAAAGAGGAAAGATGACGGCGTTGCCTGGAGGTATCTCGCCCTTGCTTTTGAGGTCAAGGGTGATGCGGGTAAGGAAGCAGAAGCATACAAAAACCTTGTTAATCTCTACCCACAAGAAACACGTTATAAATTGAAGCTTGCATTAGCGACGAAAAAGACCGGTAATATCGGAGAGGCAATATCTATGCTTGAAAAACTCGCGCAGGAAAGACCTCAAGATTTAGATGTCCTCTTCACCCTTGCCTCCACTTATGAGGAAAAGGGCGACAAGGAAAAGGCAAAATCAGTATACGAGAAAATCTTGACCATATCCCCAGGAAACAGTAAAGCTCAAGAAGCTTTAAAAAGATTAGGGAGCTCCTCTCCCTGAAAATTCCGGAAAGTGAGGCGAAGGATATGTTCTCTCGTTTGCTTGCTCTACTTCAAAGGATTGGGACATCCCTTCTCGTTCCTATAGCCGTTCTTCCCGCCGCTGCCATCCTTCTGCGTCTGGGAGCAAAAGATATATTCAATATTCCCATAATGAGTCAGGCTGGCAAGGCGCTTTTCGATTCCCTTCCCTTGCTCTTCGCTGTGGGAGTGGCAATTGGCTTCACATCTCAGGCTGGCATAGCCGGTCTCTCCTCACTTGTGGGTTACCTCGTTTTCTCCGCTACCCTCAAGCAGATAAATGAGAAGATAGATATGGGCGTATTGGGAGGAATTCTCATAGGGCTCCTTTCCGCTTATCTTTATGAGAGATTTCACCAAGTTAAATTGCCTCCCTTCCTTGCTTTCTTCGGAGGAAGACGCTTCCCTCCTCTCATATCTGCTTTCGCCGCGCTCTTCTTGGCTTTGATTTGCGGCTATATATGGCTTCCCATTCAAGAGCTCATCGGCAGATTCGGTGAGTGGATGGTTAAGTCGGGTGGAATTGGGCTTTTCATCTATGGAACGATGAACAGGCTCCTCATCCCCTTCGGACTCCATCATATCATAAACAGCCTCGTCTGGTTTACCTTCGGTACCTATGAGGTTGGCGGTAAGGTTTATCACGGCGATATGGGGCGTTTCTTTGCTGGAGACCCATCAGCGGGAAGTTTTATGGCGGGATTCTACCCAATAATGCTTTTCGCCCTTCCCGCCGTTTGCCTCGCTATGTATCAGGAGGCAAAGCCGGAGAGAAAGCAGTTAGCTGGTGGGATATTGTTATCCGCGGCCTTGACCTCCATAGTGACCGGAGTTACGGAACCGATTGAGTTCTCTTTTATGTTTCTCGCTCCCCAGCTCTATGTTCTCCACGCCGTCCTCACCGGCTCCTCTCTCGTCATTGCCCATCTATTAGGTGCTAAAAGCGGCTTCAGCTTCTCCGCCGGCTTGATAGACTTTTTCCTTAATTTGGGGCTTTCTCACAAAGCCTGGCTCCTATTACTTCTCGGCGTTCTCTACTTCTTAATTTACTACATAAGCTTCAGATATCTTATTAGACGCCTGAATCTGCCTACCCCAGGAAGAGAAGAGTAACAAGTATTGCCTACTTGCTATCTAAATAAATGTATGGTAAAATTAAAAAAGACAAATAAAAAGAAAGGAACGGTGAAGCAAATGAAAAGACTGCTCTACGCGATTCCGCTACTATGCTTGACGCTTTTACTGCCAAAGGCTCAAGCTGAGGGAATCGGCTATGTGGATTATCAAAAAGTTGTAAACGCGTTCACTCACGCTGATGAAGCGCAGAAGCAGCTGCAGGATTTCGCCGCCAACCTGCGGGACATAGTAAACAGACATCAGAGCGACCTTATGCTCACAACGCAGGAAAGGGAGGAGCTGAAGCAGCTCCTAACTAAACAAAATCTCACCGATAGCGAGAAGAAAAGGCTTCAGGAGCTGGAAACATTGGCAAGCGATAGGCTCAAGGAGCTGCAGAACCTGGAGAATCTGCAAAACCTCACGGAGGCACAAAAGCAGAGACTTAACGAGCTCCAAACACTCCGCCAAACAGCTTCCAAAGACATTGACGCGGTTGTTCAGGAGTATAACAACCAAATCAATCAAAAAGGTCAGGAACTCTGGAGCCAACTGGAGAAGGACATTAGGGCGCGGTTGGAGAAACTGGGCATAAGCGTTAAAGAAGGCGAGGATTTGACAATCTATATAGACCAAGCAATTAGAAAAGCGATTGAGCAGGTAGCAAAAGCAAATAACCTCTCCCTGGTTCTCTCCAACCAGGTAGTGTTGTACGGTGGAGTTGATATCACTGATAAGGTTATCCAGGCGCTTACTAAATAAAAGCCTCCTCTTTATTCTCTTTTTCCCGATGGGAATGAGCCTCTCCCTGGCGGAGGGAAGCTCTCTTTATGATTTCCTTTTGGAGGGAATCGCAAAGAAAAGAGCGGAGAATTATAATTCGTTCGTCAAGGAATTGAGGGACATTGAGGCGAGTAGGAAGGTGGAAAAAGAAGAGCAAAAAGAAGCAAAGGGAAGAGAATTTGAGGCTCTCCCTCAAATGGTGGAACAGTGGAGGAAGGAAAACTCCACCTCCCTTCTCTCCCTTCGCCTTAAAATCCTCACAGCGCAAATCAGCAAAAAGACGAAAGAGGCACAGGAATGGGAATCTCAATTGTCAACAGCTTTCCAATCGCTTCTTACCCAATGGACTTCTCCCCCAAAAGTGGAGGAAAGCCCACCTCAGCCTCAGAAAAGAACAATCCTCACCCTCCCTTCTCCACCCTCTCCCCTTTCCCCCTGGTGGAAATCCCCTTCCTTCATCTCCCTTCCTCCTACCCCAGAGCTGGAAAGGGAAATAGAGAAAAAGATGGGAGAATTCTCTCAACAAGTGAGTAAAGAAAAACTACAAAGTCGGGAAAGGGTAAGAGGATATGAAAGAATTTTAGAAGAGGTGAGAAGAAGATGCCCTTTACCTTAAGGGATATAGCAAGACATCTTGAGGGCAGGCTCAAAGGCAACCCTCATATAGTTCTCCACCGTATCTCCCCTCTGGAGAAGGCAAGGGAAGGCGACCTTGCTTTTGTTGATGAGGAGAAGCTGCTCCCCCTTGCGGAAAGAAGTGGTGCCTCCGCTTTGATATTGAAGGAAGGGTGGGAGACGGAGAAGAACGCTATATATGTTGCTAATCCCCGTCTCGCCTTAATAAAGGCGCTGGAGCTCTTTTCCCATAGAAGGAAGCCATCGCCAGGCATACATCCTACCGCCATTATTGAGGATGGGGTAAAGTTGGGCGAGAATGTATCCATAGGAGCTTATTGTTATATAGGAGCGAATACAACCGTCGGCGATGGAACGATAATCTACCCTTTAAGCTACATAGGGGAGAATTGCCGTTTGGGAAAGAATGTGCTGATTTACCCTCGGGTTACGATTTATGATTATGTAGAGATAGGAAACAATTGCATAATACACTCTGGTGCGGTTATAGGAGCGGATGGCTTTGGTTATGTTAAGGTTGAGGGTGGACATCTGAAAATCCCCCATATAGGAAAGGTTATAATAGAGGACGAAGTGGAGATAGGGGCAAATACGACGATAGATAGGGCGACTATGGGGGAGACAAGAATAGGGAGAGGGACAAAAATAGATAATTTAGTCCAAATCGCTCATAATGTGGAGATAGGTGAGAATTGCGTAATAGTTGCTCAGGTAGGGATATCGGGAAGCGTGAAGATAGGGAAGAATGTAACCCTTGCTGGACAAGCGGGGATAGCTGACCATATAGAGATAGGGGACAATTCCACGATTGCCGCTCAGGCGGGAGTGATTGGGGATGTCCCACCAAATAGCGTATATTCCGGCTATCCCGCACGTCCCCATACCCAGCAGATGAGGGTTCTTGCCCTCCTCCAAAGGCTTCCCGAGGTCGTAGAGAAATTGAAAGAGATAGAAAAGAAAATAGAAGAAATAGAGAAAGGAGGAACTGAAAAGTGAAGAAGTTTTTGCTCGTTTATCTATTGATTTTTTCCGTAGGCGTCGTTTTCTCCGCCCAACCAACAATTTACGGGTATAGCGGCCTAATCACCGCTCCTACAGCGGAAACTGTTAAAATGGCTGGGGTTGCTCTTATTGGAAGCAGTTCAAAGGATGTGAAAACTACGGGTGGATGTGCGGGGCTGATGGCAAATTGGGAGATTTCCGCGGCGAGGGTAAGCAATGGAGAAGTTCATACCCTGCTTAATGGCAAAATAGGTCTCCTTCAAGAGGGACTTGTGCTTCCCGCAATCGCTGTGGGAGTGGTTGATATAAGCGACGAGATAGGGAACTCAATTTATGCTGTGGCGACGAAGACGATTACAATCACGAAAATCGCCACCCAAACCGCGGGGCTTCCCTTCGGTTCTCCTCAGGTCAGCGCTGGCATAGCCTCGGGAAAGGTTTTGGATGGAGTTTTCGCTGGTGTTGTCTTACCGCTCTCCCAAAAGAGCCGCCTGATGGCCGAATACGCAAATAAGAAGGTAAATTTCGGCTTTGGAGCACAGATATTTCCTCTTGTAGAGATGGAGCTATATTCTCTTGAGGGGAATTTAGGTGCTTCCGTCTATGTTAAGTTTGGCTTCTAAAAAGGAATGTGGCAGAGGACAATCGCTAAACCGATAGAGATAAGAGGGAGAGGCTTACATACAGGTAAGTCCGCAAGGGTTATCATCCATCCCGCAGAGCCAAATAGTGGAATATTATTTCGTCGCATAGATGCCGAACCTTCCCTTTTCATAGAGGCTTCCTTTGAGAACATTTTCTCCTCTCAGCGTCGCACCTCGCTTGGGAAAAACGATGTCGTTATTTACACTGTCGAACATCTCCTCGCCGCTCTTTATGGAATGAGGATAAGTAATGCACTAATAGAGGTTGAGGGTGAGGAAATACCCGCTCTTGATGGAAGCTCCGCCCCCTTCGTTTCTCTCATTAAAGCGGCGGGGCTTGTTGAGCAAGAGGAAAAGGCAAATGTCGTCAATCTTAAGGGAAATATATGGGTAAAAAACGGGGAAGCTCACATCCTTGCTCTGCCTTACCCCAAGCTGAAAATAACATATTTAATTGACTTCAATCACTCTTACGCAAGCGAGCAAATAGCCTCCTTCGTTATAGATGAGGATGTATTTGAGAAAGAGATAGCTCCCGCGAGGACCTTCGGCTTTGAACATGAAGTGGAGGATTTGCTGAGAAACGGCTGTGCTTTAGGTGGTTCATTGGAGAATGCAATATTGATAAGGAACGATGGTCCGGCAATTCCCCTGCGATTTGAAGACGAGCTAGTAAGACACAAAATCCTTGATTTAATAGGTGACCTTTCCCTTTTGGGAAGCTTTATAAATTGTCATATCATAGCGATAAAGGCAAGCCATAGCCTTCATCTTGAATTGGTTAAAAAAATCGCTCATCAAACATTTAGGAGGTGCAAAGCCCTGTGATAAAGATAAACGACATCTTGAAAATTCTTCCCCATAGGTATCCTTTTCTCCTCGTTGACCGCATCATCCAAATAGAGCCGGGGAAAAAAGCTATAGGGTTGAAAAATGTCACGATAAACGAGCCCTTCTTTCAGGGGCATTTTCCTGGGCAGCCGATTATGCCCGGAGTGCTTATTTTGGAGGCAATGGCTCAAGTAGGAGGAGTCCTGCTTCTCTCTATGACGGGAAATCAGGGAAAGCTCGCTTACTTCGGGGGTATGGATAAGGTTCGCTTCAGACATCCCGTTCACCCTGGCGACACCCTGATAATGGAAGTGGAGATATTGAAAACGAAGGGAAATGCTGGAAAAGTGAAGGCAACGGCAAGGGTTGATAAAAAGCTGGTTGCTGAAGGGGAATTCCTCTTTATGTTAGTGGAAAGGGAAGAGCCGTATGAGACAGTTGAAGGCGCGCAAAGAGAAAGCAGGTAGGTGAAGAAAGATGGAACTTAATACACTCGTTCATCCCACTGCCGTTGTTCACCCCTCGGCGATATTGGAGCCGGGAGTGATAGTAGAAGCCTATGCATATATCGGACCAAATGTGAAGATTGGAGAGGGAACGAAAATCCATACCCACGCGATAATTATGGAAAATGTTATAATAGGGAAAAATTGCGAGATATTTCCCGGAGCGGTGATTGGGGCTCCACCTCAAGATTTACGCTATAAAGGAGAGAAAACATTTGTAATAATAGGAGATAACAATAAAATAAGGGAATTCGTGACCATACATCGCGCCCTTGAGGAAGGTTGCACCGAGATAGGTTCAAACAATCTTTTGATGGCTTACAGCCATATTGGGCACAATTGCAAGGTAGGGAATAATGTCGTTATGGCAAATTATGTCGGCATAAGCGGTCATGTAGTTATAGAGGATGGGGCTGTTTTTGGTGGGATAGTGGGCGTCCATCAATGGGTGCGTGTGGGACGTTTAGCTATGATTGGAGGATACTCTAAAGTCGTTCAGGATGTGCCACCATTTATGATAGTTGACGGGAGACCAGCGAAAGTCGCTGGACCCAATAAAGTAGGTATGAGGAGGGCGGGTATCCCCCTATCAGTGAGAAATCAAATCAAAAAAGCCTGTCTAATCCTCTTCCATTCCAAATTGCCCCTCGGCAAAGGGATTAAGAAAGTAGAGGAGGAAATACCCGATAAGAGCGAGGAGCTGTTAAGCCTTTTAGAGTTCGTTGAGGCTATGAGGAAGAGCCGAGCTGGCAGGCAACTTGAACACCTTGCGAGAAGAAGAGGTTAAAATCTTCCTATCAGCAGGGGAGACCTCCGGCGACCTCTACGCTTCATATTTGGCGAAAACAATAAAAGAAGAAATCCCAAATGTGAGATTTCGGGGGATGGGGGGAGAGCATATGAGGAGGGAGGGAATAGCCATCCTTATTCACTCCACACAAAAGGGAGCAATTGGCATAGTGGAATCCCTCAAGGTCGTCCCCTTCTTCCTCTTGGCTCTACAGAGAATCAAAAGATTCCTCTCCCAAAATCCCCCTGACCTCCTTATCCTCATAGATTTCGGCGCCTTCAATCTTCGCCTTGGGAGATGGGCAAAAAGTAAAGGCATTCCCGTCCTTTATTTCATCCCTCCCGGCTCATGGAAAAGAGAAGTGGGGAAAAATGCGGAAAGATTGAAGCAGTCAGCCGATAAAGTTGTCTGCATCTTCCCTTGGAACAAATCCGCTTTGGAAAAATACGGGATAGAAGCGTATTTCTTCGGACATCCGCTTTTGGACATCCTTGTTAAGGAAAAAAAGGAGGAAGCAAGGGCTGCTCTTGGTTTGCAGGAGGCACCCACTATCGGCTTCCTTCCCGGAAGCAGGATTCAGGAAATCCGCTATGTCCTCCCTACCCTCCTTGAAACAGTCCCCTATATAAAGAAACTAATCCCGACAGCTCAGTTCGTTATCAGCCCACCGGAAAGCCTTTATCCTTTTTTAAATAAAACCCTGCCCCCAAAATGGGAAATCCATCAATCCACTTTTAGGAAAAACGCCGATATAATTCATATCAGAGCGGGTCAATCCCACAGGGTTATCAACGCCTCCGATGCCTTAATCGTCACATCAGGGACCGCAACGCTTGAATCAGCTATCTTTGAAACTCCTCTGATAGTTGTCTACAAGGGCTCGCTCCTAACTAAATTGGAATATAAAATTAGGAGGATGAGACTCCCATACATATCCCTCCCTAACATTGTCCTGGGAAGGAAGGAGATTCCCGAGCTCATACAGGAGCAGGCAAACCCTTCCCTTCTGGCAACCCTCGTCAGAGAGTTGATATTAGATGAGGAAGAAAGGAACAAGCAGTTAATGCTTTTCAAGGAAATAAAAGCTCAGCTAGGAGAGAAGGGAATGTTTAAGAAAACAGTTGGATTAATTAAGGAGATGTTGGAGAAAAGATGAGGATTCTGAATAAACTCGCGGAAAAAAGGACCCTTTTCCACCTCCTCTTTCCCCTCGCCTGTCTCGTCTTCGCTAAACCACAGGATATCTATTTGTTCATCGGAACAGGACTCGTTATCATCGGTGAAATAGTGAGAATCATCTCAGCCGGTCATATAAGGAAAAACGAGCAATTAACGGTTAGCGGTCCCTATGCCTACACCCGCAATCCGCTTTATTTCGGCAGCTTTCTGATGGGATTGGGAATCAGCTTTCTGAGCGGCTATCCCCTTATCGTTATCCCCATTTATCTTTTCCTCTTCGCCCTTATTTATATCCCCACAATTAAAGGCGAGGAAGTTTTCCTGGAAAGAAAATTCGGGAATGAGTATATTCGTTACAAACTATCGGTTCCCGCCTTCTTCCCTTCCCTTAGAAAGCGCATCACCAACGCCGAGGGAAAATTCCAATGGGCAAGGGTAAGGGATAATAAAGAGCACCGCTCCCTCCTTTTCTCCTTACTTTTAATTTTTCTTTTCTTCTTGAAGAAATTGCTGGTATAATAAACTCAAATGAAGGAAAGCGTCTTTGAGCTTTTTCCTGAAGAATACGATGAATGGTTTGAGGAACATAAATTAGCCTACCTCAGCGAACTGGAAGCCTTGAAAAGAGCAATTCCTGAGGGAGGAAGGGGATTGGAGGTTGGGGTGGGAACGGGAAGATTTGCCCAGCCACTGGGTATAAAAATAGGAATTGACCCTTCGGAGAAAATGCTGGAGATAGCAAGAAAAAGGGGAATTGAGGGAATACGAGGGCGAGGAGAGGACCTCCCCTTTAAAGACGAGGAATTTGACTTCGTGCTTCTCGCCTTCACTCTCTGCTTCGTTGACAATCCCTTAAAGGTCTTGGAGGAGGCGAAAAGGGTCTTGAAGCCAGGCGGGAGGGTGATAGTAGGGGTTATTGATAAAAACAGCAAGTTGGGCAAGATTTATGAAGCTAAAAAGGAAAAGAGCAAGTTTTACAAGGTCGCTAAATTTTACTCAAGCGAGGAAATCATAGATATGTTGCGAAAACTTGATTTCACCAACATCAAGGCTTTGCAAACCCTCTCTGGCGAGCTGGATAGCATCAAAGAAGTAGAAGCGCCAAAAGAAGGCTACGGCGAGGGAGGGTTTGTTGTAATATATGGAGAGAAAAGGAGGGAGAAAGAATGAATCTCAATTTGTTTACCCTTCTTCTCATCTTCCCGATATTTAGTCTATTCTCGGCCGAGCTTCCCCCAAACGGGAATTTTGAGGAGAAAGCAGGCGATTTCTTAGCTCATTGGTCAAGGTCAGCGATAAGAGGCGAGCTTGGAAAGGATGTCTTTGTTGAGTTATCCACTCAAGCATTAGAGGGGAATTACTGCGTAGAGTTGAGGACAACAGGCGAAGGGGACGCCGTCTTGAATTCGGAATCCTTCACTGTATTGAAAGGTAAAGTTATTTTCCATTACAAAGCCATTTCCTCTGGAGGAAGCGATAATTTAGCGGTTTTCGTCATCCCCCTTGATAAAAATGGAAGGGAAACCTCACCCGGCAGGGCTAAATACATAATCCCTAAATCTCATATAGGAGATGGGAAATGGCATAAAGCGACGGTAGATTTTGATTATTTGGATTTCCTCAATGTGGAAAAGGTGCTCATCGGAGCGAGAATCAACGAGAGCGGGACGGCTGGCGCGGGAGATTTCCTCATTGATAGTGTATCTCTGATTCCCGCCTCCTACCAACTCCTCCCCAAAATTTCGCTTTCCATCGCTCCTGCCCGTCCTATATGTTTGGTCGGAGAAAAGCCGAAATTAAATATAAGGGTCAAGAACGAAGGAAGAAAGGATTCTACAGAAGGTGTTCTCTCCATAACAATCGGTAAGGAAACCCTGCAAATCCCTCTTCCTGCCTTGAAAATGGGAGAAGAGAAAAATCTTTCCGTAGAGATTCCTCCTTTGAAAGAAATCGGCTTGCTTAAAGGGAAGGCGAATTTGCGAGCGGGCGAAGTTCAAAGCTCAAAGCAATTCTCTCTCATAACCTTGAAGGATTTGCCGAAAACAGGCTTATCATTGGAATTATTTAACTCCCGCCTCCTTTTCCCAAAAACCCCCTTCGGCTACGGAGTGGCAATCATCCAACATAAAAATAAAGGATATTGGGAAGATGTAGCAATCATTCCTTCCCTTTTCACTCTTGATAGGGAAACCTCCTTAGATGAAGTATTTACGAATAATTTCTCTCGCTATAGAAGCGCCATCGTTTTTCGGGGAAAGCTATCAGCTGAGGGCGCTGAATGGGATTATGAAGTTCGCTACAGAGCCGATTTATCCGCTCAGCAATTTGTTCTGTCTCTGAAATGCACTCCCTCTAAAGATGTCCCAATATCAGCCCTCTTCTTCCCGAGAATATATGCGGGCGAGAGAAGCTTCGGAAAAGAAAAGATATATGCCCTCTTCCCTGGTCTTGAATTTCTGCAGGGCGATGAAAGGTCCTCCTCTACGAGAGATGTCAATCCTCCTGCTTCGGACCGCTGGGCTCCCCACCCTTACAAAATCACCATTCCCCTCCAATCCATCTCCTTCCCCACTTGCACCATCTCCCTCCTCTGGGACGAGAACCAGAAGTGGAACGGCTCAGATGTCTTCCCCTCCGCCCTCTTTGCCTCACCCAATTTCCTTGAGGGAGGAGATAACCATCTTCTAAGCCTTTTTATTCCTTCAATACCGAAATATGTCAACGAGAATTCCCTCGGCGCCAAGCCCGCTTATGTGGCGAAAGCGGGAACACCCCTTACTCTCACCTGTAGGATATCCGTCACCGATGGAGAGGATGTCCTTTCCTCAATAAATGAATGGAGGAAAGCCTTCGGCTTTCCCAAGCCAAAGCTTCCACGCTCAATAGAAGAGGAGATGGAGCTCTGCGCCACCTGCTACACCGATGTCATCTGGGATGAGAAAGCCTTTGGCTGGCTTCCCTGGACGGGCGTTCCCCATCAATTAGATGTGAATGTCTCCTTCGCCCTTCTGAAGATGGCTAATTACATCAAAAATCCCGAGGTCAAGGAAAAGGCTTTAGCCTTGGCTAAGAGAACGCTTAAAGTCGCCACTCCGAAAAATTCCCTTGAGGTTGCTTTCAGGCTGGGAGAATTAGAGGAGGCTCTTAGGGGTCAGGAAAATGCCGCAAGGGATGCAATGAAAAGCCAAAAGGAAGATGGCTCTTGGGTCTTCCAGCCGGATGAAAGGAGGAAAAGCCTCGGCAAGGAAGGGGAGACGGAAATAGGGATATGCGCTCCTCCCGCTGGCTCCATCCTCCGCTGGGCTCTCATATCGGGAGATGAGGAGGCAAAGGAAAAGGGCTTAAAGGCGCTTCAATTTATGGATAGGTTCTACATTCCCGCTGGCGCCCAAACCTGGGAATGCCCCCTCCACGCTCCCGATATATACGCCACCGCCGTAGCTATCCCTCCCTACATTTACGGATATGAGCTAACGAAGGATAAGCACTATTTGGAAAGAGCTAAGGAAATGGCGATGGCAGGTATTCCCTTCGTCTATTTGTGGAAATCAGCGGAAAGAAACAAGGTGATGTTGGGAGCTACAATACCGATTTTCGGCGCGACCTTCTATGTCCTCCCCTGGTTCGCAAGACCCGTCCAGTGGAACGGTCTCGCCTATGCCCATTCCCTTCGCCTTCTCGCAAAATACGATGATTCCTTCCCCTGGAAAGACATAGCCGACCTCATACTCCAATCGGCAATGGAACAACAGGCAACAGAGGGCGAGTATAAAGGATTGTATCCCGATTCCTTCGGACTTATCCCCGATGAGCCCTACGCTCCCTGGCTCGCCCCAATACTCATCCTCCGAAATCTCTTCTACTTAACCGGTCATCCCCTTGACCTCAGCTTCAAAGTGCTTCCTACACCGAAGGGAAACCTCCATATCTTCAGCGGAGTGAATTTCTCTGCGAAGTTCTCGGAAGGAAAGCTGACCATAGAGACGGAGCCGGGCGACCTTCAAAACGCTTTCCTAACGATAGCGGGGATAAAACAGCCGCTCGAAGTGAAAGTTAATGGCAAGGCAATTCCCCAAGCGACCGCAATAGATGAAGCAGAGCAAGGCTGGAACTACATAGAGAGCTGGCGAATGCTTGTTTTGAAGATTGGATGTGGAAGTAAGAACTTGATAGAGATTAAAGCAGAATAGAATCTCTATATCTTAACCGATAATCGCATCGCAAATCTTGCTTCCCGGAGGGATGGCGCATCCCTTCCCGATAATTGAACGATGAATCTTGCTCCCTTTCCCTACCCTGACCCTATCCAATAAAACGCTTTCCCCTACTTCCGCCCCATCCTCAATAACGACATCGTTTCCCATCACCGTGTAGGGCAAAACTTTCGCTCCCTTTTCTATTTTACAGTTCATTCCAAAGATAGCGAGCTCCCCAACTTCCGCTCCCTCTTCAATATTCGGGGCAAAGGAAGAGAAATCCATCAGATAACGGGAATCAAGGATGTCCTTGTGCAATTGAATATATCGTTCCCTCTCCCCTATATCCATCCAATAGCCGAAATGGAGGTAAGAGAATATCTTCACATTAGCCAAAGAGAGAAGATGAGGAAAAATCTCCCTTTCCAAAGAGCATTTTCCCTCGGGGAAAAATTTAAGGATTCTCTGATTGATTATGTAAATCGCCCCATTTACGAATCCTGACCTCTTCTCCTTCGTTTTCTCGGAAAAGCCCTTAACCCTGAAATCGCCATCAAAGAAAATGCTCCCAAAAGGAGAGATATCCTTCACTTTAACTGTGAGAATGGTTATATCGGCATTTTTGGCTTTATGAAAGGAAAGCATAGCTTGGTAATCAACATCGCAGATTATATCGCCGTTTATGACGAAGAACACATCCTCCAAAGGAGCGGAGAATTTTATCGCCCCGCCCGTATCCAATGGTTCTTCCTCAATTTTGACCGTGAAGGGGATGGGGGATTGGTAACTGGAGAGAAAGGAGATGACTTTCTCGGCGAGATTTCCCAAGCTCAATATCGCTTCCTCAAAAATCCCGCTTTCCTTCAAGCATTCAAGGAGATGGCAGAGGGTCGGCTTATTGCAGATGGGAAGGAGGATTTTCGGGATGGAATTCGTTATCGGCTTGAGCCTTCTCCCCTCTCCTCCAGCAAGGATTAATGCTTTCATCTACTTTTTAACTCTCTCCCTTATCGCCTTTATATGGGCGGGAGTGCTTCCACAACAGGCACCAACGATGTTCACTCCCAACTTCACATACCTCTCTGCATATTCAGCCATCTTTTCGGGTGTGGCATCAAATACAGTCTTCCCATCAACCAATTTCGGCACGCCAGCGTTAGGCTGAGCTATGAGATAAACTCCCTCCGGACGACTACTCACCATCTTCTCAACGACATTCAGCATATCCTCCGGTCCCGTCCCGCAATTCGTCCCCATTATCTTAACCCCCAATTTCACAAGTTCCTCAATAGCTTGCTCGGGCGAAATCCCCATTATCGTCCTACCTGATGCCTCAAATGTCATTGTGCAGATGGGGAGAATTCCCACCTCCTGAGCGGCGAGAACAGCTGCCCTCATCTCCTGAAGGTCGGAGAATGTCTCCAAGATGGCGAAATCCAGTCCTTCCTTAATGGCGCTCGCCATTTGCTCCCTATAAGCCTTCAAGGCTTCCTCAAATGGGAGGTCGCCCCAAGGCTCCAACAACCTCCCCGTCGGTCCAACGGATAAGGCAACATAAGCCCTATCCCCTACCGCTTCCCTTGCTATCCTCACAGCTTCCCTATTTATCTCCTCAACCTTATCGGCGAGGTTATAGAGAGATAGTTTGAGGCGGTTTCCTCCGAAAGTGTTCGTCTCAACGATTTCCGCTCCCGCCTCCACATATTCCCTGTGGATTTGGGCGACGACTTCGGGATGGGAAAGGTTCCATTCCTCAGGGGCAACGCCGAGAGGCAATCCCCGCGATTGGAGGAGGGTTCCCATCGCTCCATCACAGATAACAATCTCTCCGCTTTGAAGTCTTTCCAAAATGTTCATATGAAAAATTTTAAGAAAAGAGGAAGAAAGTAGCAACCCCCAAAAACGCTAAAGTCAACAATTTAAAATGAGTATCAAGCTGGCCACTTATCCATACAGATATCCCAAGAATATAACCAACTAACAAAGACCCATGTGATATTCGCCGCCAAAGGGTAAGCTATCTTTAGCTTGGCGATCACGAAAAAGAAGAAAGAAGCTCCCAAAACACAGAGTATTAGTCCTAAAAAACCCTTGAGGGGTTGAGGAAAACTCTTAAAAGGCCAGGTTTCAAATTGCCATGAAGTGCTTACAAGCCACCAAACAAATAGCACAAACCACAAACTTCCCTCGGGTTTAAAAAAGGAAGTGCCAAATGTTCGAAAACTGGCTTCTAAAATAAAAGAAAGAGCAGCTAAGATAAGAAATGTTAAAAACCCTTTTATTGGCTGAGGGGTCTGCTTAACTGGCCACTGCTCAAGCCAAAAGAAAAAGTAAACAAACCAAGCAAACCAAATTGCAGGAACCATTCCCACTGAAATGACCAAGGTTATCGCCAAGGCGTACCAAAAGATTAGTCTCTGAAGGAAAAACTTTGGAAACTCAAAAGCAACCGTTATGCCCAGCCCCAAAAAGAGATTAGCTATTATAGGCCAATAGAAGCTCTCAAGCTTAAATTGTTTCATAACCCAGAAATGGAATAGACCGGAAAGCATGGAGAGAATAAGCAAAAGGAAACCGCCAAGGGGGTGGGGAATTTTGCGAATGGGGCATTCATCCCATAGGGATAACATAAACGCAGTCCAAACGAAGAACAGAGCCCAAACAGCTAAGTTAGCATATTCTACATGGAAGCAACGACTAAGCAGGATGCAAAGAAGAGAAGCTGAAATTAAAAAAATAAGAGGCAATAAACCTCTTAGAGGTTGTCTTTTAACCATTTTTCTCCTCCTTAACAAATGTTTTATTTAGGGGGCACCGCTTAAGCGGTGCCCCCTAAATAAAATAAACCTTAATGCTCTCTCTTAGACTCAAACGGAAAGGCTTTTGTTGGACCCTCCAAGGGAATGTAGCCAGCATCTTTCAATAACTCCTTGCAATCCTCAACAGTGAAGCCCCTACCACTTTCCATTGATGTATCCTCCAACACATCCCTTGGATTGGGTCCCGTCTCCGCGTATACCTGGTTAGCACCAGCTCTTAGGGGTAAAATCCTCGCCTCGTGCACACCCATAGCAAGTATTGAGTCCCCCGCTACGATTCTGGTAACCGCTACGACCTTTGCTAATGTCCATTGCGATATCTTCCCATATCTATATAGTGGAGTATTGGGCACAGGAACCCTCCACATCGCGGCAAGGCTAGCCGCACCCAATTCCTTTCCTCTGAACATTTCCTCGACTAATTCCTCGGGAGAATGTTCCGGACCGATTGGCTCAACACAATAAGCAAGTGCGAGCCCAAAATCCCTTATAGTCTTAAGGGTTCTCAACCTTATTTCTGGGTCTATCTGGGTATCTTTCCCTTCCCTTAGACGGAATACATGGTATGCTCCCTGAAATCCCGCTTCTATTAGTTTCTCAGCTTCATCCGGACCAAAATCCCCGATGTTTGCAACCATTGGCATATCAGGGGAAAGGGCGCTGCGCACTGCTTTGGCGATTTCCAGAAATCGGTCAAAAGGATAGTCAGCCGTGGTCATCAAGAAGATGGCGTTTGCACCTGCTTCCTCAAAAGCCTTTGCCCTTTTCACCACCTCCTCAAGACTCAGCTCAACCCTACGCTTGAATACACCCCATTTCTCTCCAAATGTGCAAAACGCACAGCTCCTTGTGCAAGGCCAGATATTTATACCCACCTGTGCCCATACCTCGCCTTTTTCCCCAAGGTATCGCCTCGTCAAGGTATTCGCAACAGACATAATAGCATAGAGCTCCGGTGAATTTTCGTCCACTTTCAAGAGCTTCACCGCTTCCTGGCGTGAAATCTCCTCACCAGCTAGAGCTTTGTCCAAGATTTCCTCAATCTCAGGCGCTATCTTCATATTAGTGATACACCTCCTTAAGATTTATTGTTTTTCTCTATTGTATTAAATTAGTGTGTCAGAATTTTGATACACTTTTTTCAAGTTTGTTTTTCATTAGATCGCTAAACCAAAATATATAAGGATATATTTTAAAGCGACATAAAGGAAGATTACACCGAATAAGGTTTTCAAAACATTGGGCTTAAATTTCCCCGTCAACCTCGCCCCTAAAATAGCACCCCCCGATAGCTCCTATGCCCAAAGCTGAGGCAGCGGGTATATTCACAACCCCTTGAAAGAACTTAAAAATTGCTCCTACAAAAGCAATCCAAACGAATGAAGCCATTGAGGTCCCAATGGCTAACTTCACAGGCGCGTTGAGAAAATAAATAAAGGAGGGAACTAAGGCATAGCCACCACCTAAACCGATTATCCCTGTTAAAATCCCGATAATTGAACCCAAGAAGGATTTCCAAATTGTCCTTCCGGGGATGCTCCCAATTTGTTGGGGAGATACTGTCTTAGCAAATAGACCTTCGTAAAGCATGCGAAGGGAAACGATTAGAAAAGCCCATCCTAAGATAAAATCTATAAGTTTTCCATAGCTCTTTATATATCCGAATATGAGGGAGCCTATGATAACGCCCAAAACCCCACTACAACCCACTATTATCGCCGTCCTTTTGTCTACATTTTTCAACTTGATATGTTGGATTGCTCCCGAAGCAGCTGTGAATACAACAGCTGCTAATGTAGTTCCGATAGCTGCTGGTGGCGGAAAATGAAAGCCAAACCTGACGACTGGCATCATTATTACACATCCACCCGTCCCCAAGAGTCCACCAATTAAACCTCCTAAACAACCTACGATTAAATATACAAAGAACGCCATTTTCTCACCTCACATTCCTTAAACCTTTTTAAACCTATATTTGGGATTAGGCTTTGGAGGAGTGAAAGATTGCAGGCATTGAATCTCTATACTGCAATTAGTAGCCTTAGAGATGTTAGCAAATGCTTGCCCTATTACATTTGTCAGTTCGGGAGGTGTGATAAAAACCCTTGCGTTAAGAATTAAGCAAGCTTCTTTTATCTTATCCGTTTCTCCATCCACTATATATGTGGGTTCAGCTTCGGTTTTCGTTAGATGAGCACGTACGGAACCTCCTTCTCCCAGCAGAATAAACTTCAAATGGGCCACTTCTGCTTTTCTTTTTAATAGTAGAGTCCTTAAATTTGTCATCATTTTTTGCGCGAACCTAAGGGGGTGGAAGTAACCGCGCCCATTTATCCTCGCTTTAGTATTTAGCCAACCTAGCGACGCTTCACCTCGGGCATAGATTTCGTAGTTTATTTCCTGTAGAATATGAGGGCTGCCGAGAGTGCCCGCCAGTAAATAATTTAATAAATCCTCTATTCCTTCTCCGCTTAAAGCTGAAATTTTGTATATAGGCTTTCCTTGCGATATCTTTTCTAAGGATGTGGAAATCTCCTTCAATTCCTTTTCCTCAAGCATATCTATTTTGTTAATGGCTATTACATCCGCTTCCTCTATTTGTTTGCGAAATATATACGCCACCTCCTGAGGGAAATTTGTTTTTCTCTCTTCGCTTAAGAAATCTCTGCATCTTATCGGATCGACTAAGACGGGAAATGGTGAAAGGTGGAAAACATCGCCATAATATAACTTCAAGGGAGCTATTACCGCCGCAACGAAATCCGTGCAGCTTCCAACAGGTTCGCACAAGAGCAAGTCTGGTTCTAGCGAAAGCACCTTTTCTGTAGCGCCAAGAAGGTCGTTAAACCTACAGCAAAAGCATCCACCTGCTACCTCCTCTGTTGGAACCCCCAGCCCTTTGAGAGTGAAAGTATCAACCAGCTCCTGTGATTGGTCATTGGGTACAATACCTACCTTTAATCCTTGATTTAGTAATCTAAACACCCAGTTGCGAATTAAGGTGGTTTTACCTGCTCCGAGAAATCCACCTATAAATATGACTTTCACAGGCTGTTTCACATATGTATCTCCCGTTTTTCTTATTTCCATTTGAATATCACCTCTAATCACCATTTTAGTCTTGGTTTGTGTCTGAAATTTTTTATTAATATGACTTTCTTCTAAATTCAAAAAGGGAATCAAACCTGTTTAAATGCTTTTCACCTACAAACTCTTAATCCTTAAAAAGTTTTGACGACTCTATATGGGAAATTTAAAATAATTTAGATATGAGCAAACAGCGCTTTAATGCCCCGCGCGGAACGAAGGATATTCTGCCCGACGAGTCCGCCAAATGGCAATATATAGAGAACCTCTTCCGCAAGGTTGCGGAGTCCTTCGGCTACAGGGAAATCCGCACCCCTACCTTTGAGGAAGCTGGGCTCTTCACCCGCAGCATAGGAGAGGATACCGATATCGTCAGCAAGGAGATGTATACCTTCCAGGATAAGGGAGGGAGGACTTTAGCCCTCCGCCCCGAGGGAACCGCTTCCGTCGTCCGCGCCTATATTGAGCATGGTCTTTACATCAATCAACCCTTCGCTAAGTTCTATTACATAACTCCCCTTTTCCGCTACGAGAGACCCCAAGCGGGTCGCTATAGAGAACACCACCAGCTGGGAGTTGAGGCTATAGGCTCAAAAAGCCCCTATCTGGATGCGGAAGTGATTTACCTCGCCTACCGCTTCCTTGAGCTTTTAGGTATAAAAGAGAAGGAATTGCATCTCAACTCCGTTGGTTGCCCGATATGTCGCCCTAAATACATTGAGAAATTGAGGGAATTCCTCCTTCCCCATAAAGATGAGCTCTGCGAGGATTGTCAGAGAAGGCTGGATTACAATCCTTTGCGTGTCCTTGATTGCAAAAGGGAAACCTGTCAGAAAATCACATCCAGCGTGCCTCCCATATACGACTTCCTATGCGATGATTGCGCAGACCACTTCAGCAAATTACAGGAGCTCCTATCCTCATTAGGCGTCAATTTCCGCCTCAATCCACGCTTAGTGAGGGGGTTGGATTATTACACGAAAACCGCCTTTGAGATTGTTTCCACGAAGCTGGGAGCACAGAACAGTGTCTGCGGCGGAGGAAGATATGATGGATTGGTGGAGGAATTGGGTGGTCCGCCCATTCCCGCCGTTGGAATGGGGATGGGAGTGGAGAGGGTCCTCCTCACTTTAGGGGAGGATTTCCCCGAAGTGAAGAACGAAATGGATGTATTCGTTGCCTTTGAGGATGAGGGGCAAAGGGATAGGGCTTTTCAGCTTCTGATGCAATTGAGGGAGAAAGGTCTTAAAGCCGATATGGATTATCTTGAGAGGAGCCTCAAGTCCCAGCTTCGTCAAGCGAATCGCATTGGCGCCAAATACGCCTTGATTTTGAGGCAGGATGGTGCTATCGTTTTGAGAGATATGGAGAAAGGAACGCAAAAAGAAGTCAAATTAGAAGAAGCGATAGGAGAGTTAATGAAAGATGGAGAAGCTTAAGAAGACCTGTGGCTGCGGAGAATTAACATCAAAGGACATCGGACGAGAGGTCGTTTTGATGGGCTGGGCGCAGAGGGTAAGGGACCATGGCGGTTTGATATTCGTTGATGTGAGGGATAGAACGGGGATAGTGCAGGTTGTATGCGACCCGAAGGAATCACCTTCTGCTTATGAGGTTATGAAGGGATGGAGAAGCGAGTTCGTAGTGGCGGTAAAGGGGAAAGTGAGGAGGCGTCCTCCGGGAACGGAGAATCCCAACATCCCCACCGGCGAGATAGAGGTCAGCGCCGAGGTAGCGGAGACCCTCAATCCCTCCCTCCCACCACCCTTCCTCGTCCGGGATGAGATAGATGTTGAGGAAATAACCCGCCTGAAATATCGCTACATAGACCTTCGGCGTCCCAAGATGACGAGAAATATCTATTACCGCTACCGCTTCACAAAAGCGGTAAGGGATTTTATGGATAAGGAAGGGTTCTGGGAGATAGAAACGCCAATCCTCATCAAGAGCACTCCGGAAGGAGCAAGGGATTTCCTCGTTCCCAGCAGGCTCAATCCCGGCACATTTTACGCCCTCCCCCAATCCCCCCAACTTCTTAAGCAGATATTGATGCTGAGTGGAATAGAGAAGTATTTCCAGATAGCGCGCTGTTTCAGGGATGAGGATTTGCGGGCGGATAGACAACCTGAGTTCACCCAGATAGATATAGAGATGTCTTTCGTTGATAAGGACGATGTTATAGACCTGACGGAAAGGATGCTTCAATATGCTTTCAAAGAGGCATTTGGTGTTGAAATCTCCATCCCCTTCCCTCGCTTGAGCTATTTTGAGGCTATGGAGCGCTTCGGAAGCGATAAGCCCGATATAAGCTTTGAGATGGAGCTCAGGGACGCCACAGATATACTTTCCTCCTCGTCGTTCAGGGTTTTCGCCGAAGCGGTGAGAAACGGAAAATGCATCAAGGGGATATGCGTTCCCCAATTCGCCTCCCTTACTCGCCAGATGATTGATAAGCTAACTGATGTGGCAAAGGAGGAAGGGGCGAAGGGATTAGCGGTGATTCCCCTTGGCGAAGAGAAGAAATCAAATGTCGCGAAGTTTCTCACTGAGGCGGAACTTGAAGGATTGGCGGAGAGATTCTCCGCCCAAAGGGGCGATTGCCTCCTCCTCGTAGCGGATGATTGGGAAGTTGCCTGCTCATCCTTAGGGAAAATCAGGCAACTTCTCGGTCAGCAATTATCTTTGAGACGGGGAGGCTTCCATTTTCTTTGGGTGATAGACTTTCCCCTCTTCCAATACAATGAGGAGGAGA
>Ga0078972_1006948_pt1 | contig 25978 bp, 22 predicted proteins | sample YelNatPaOPGAMG01_FD_67568 | JGI IMG/M metagenome (GOLD analysis project Ga0078972, IMG submission 67568) | Hot spring thermophilic microbial communities from Obsidian Pool, Yellowstone National Park, USA - OP-RAMG-01 (SPADES assembly) (version 2) | ecosystem: Environmental > Aquatic > Thermal...
CGTCCTAGACATAGATGAACGGCTCTTCCTCAATCCCTCAGGTGTCGAGCCGGAGATGTTGGGGACGGGCTTACAGCGCCGCTACCGGATCGGCGACATCACGTATGACCGTAATAACGGCCTCTTGTACGTCCTGGAGCTTTTCGCCGATGAAGCAGCACCCGTGGTACACGTGTGGAGCGTACGGTGAGGTCTCGCCTTCCTCAGGCAAAAAACCGCGCCTCTAGCATCAGGCAAAGCTGATGGTAGAGCGCCTGGTGTAGCTCCTGCACGCGGTAGGTCTCGCTTGCGGGGACGCGCAAGGGGATATCCACGAGCGCAGAGAGGGGACTCTCTTGTTGCCCGGTCAGGCCGATGGTCGTCAGTCCCAAAGCCTTGGCGGTGGAGACGGCCAGGAGCACGTTGCGCGCCCGGCCGCTGGTGCTGATCCCTAGGAGCACATCGCCGGCCCGAGCGAGCGCGCAGAGCTCCTGGGCATAGCCGATCCCTGCCAAAGGGATATCGTTGGCCACGGCGGTAGCCAAGGCGGGGTTACAGCCCAATACATGGGCACGCAACCCCGCCTGCAAGTGCTCGGCCAGCTCAAGGCCGTGTTCCTGGGCCAGAAGGCGGGCGCGGAGGCTTTCAGGCAAAGGACGCGGGCGGGCGAAGGACTTGAGCAGCTCGCCGGAGATATGCAGGGCGTCGGCAAAGCTTCCGCCGTTACCACAAAGGTAGAGCGTGCCTCCCTTTTCCAGCGAGGCGACGATCGCCTCATAGGCTTGCGCCACCTCCGCAGCGATAGCGCCCAGCTCGGGGTGGCGCAAAAGCTCGGCATAGAGGCCGGCCACAGCGGGGCATCCGGCCCGAAACCGTTCCAGCCATTCAGCCTCCGTCAACATGGCCCTACTTCGCCTCGGCCCGTACAGGTAAGGGTACCGATACGGGCTCCGCTTGCTCCTTCTTCCTAAAGACCAGAGAATCGGCCTCTTGATCTAGGTCCACCAGAACGGTATCGCCACTGACGAAGCGCCCGTCTAACAGGTACTTGGATAACGGACTTTCTACATAGCGCTGCAGCGTGCGCCGGAGGGGACGCGCTCCGAAGGCCGGATCATATCCCTTGTCCGCCAGCCAGCCCTTGGCGGCCTCGGTGATCTCGATGTGGATCTGTTGCTCGCTGAGGCGCTCCTCAATCTCGCGCATCTGCAAGTCGACGATCTGCATCATATTAGCCCGTGTCAAGGTGTTAAAGACGACGATCTCGTCAATGCGGTTCAGGAACTCGGGGCGGAAGGTGCGCTTTAAGGCCTCGGAGACGTCGTCAATGAACTTGGCCTCCTCGTTGGATTGCGAACCCACCTGGAAGCCGATGGTCTCGCCGCGGCGGCTGGCAAAACGCGTGCCAAGGTTGGAGGTCATGATCACCACCGTATTGCGAAAGTCCACGGTGCGCCCATGACCATCGGTGAGCCGCCCCTCCTCCAGGATCTGCATGAGCGCATTCCAGACATCCATGTGCGCCTTTTCGATCTCATCAAACAGGATCACCTGGTAGGGCCTGCGGCGCACGGCCTCGGTCAACTGCCCGCCTTCGTCGTAGCCCACATAGCCGGGGGGCGCCCCGATGAGCCGCGAGACAGTGTGCCGTTCCCCGTATTCGCTCATATCGATCTGCAACAAGGCCTCGCGATCGTCAAAGAGGAACTCGGCCAAAGCCTTGGCCAGCTCGGTCTTGCCCACGCCGCTGGAGCCCAGGAAGATGAAACTCCCGATGGGACGGCGGGGGTCCTTCAACCCCGACCGGGCGCGCCGAATGGCATCGGCGACGGCGGCGATGGCTTCATCCTGGCCGACGACGCGCTCGCGCAGATACTCTTCCATGTGCAGGAGGCGAGCAGTCTCGTTTTCCTGCATGCGGCTCACGGGGATACCGGTCCAGGCAGCGACGATCTCGGCGATATCGTCGGCATCTACCACATCATCGATCCCCTGTTCGGCCTCCCAAGCCGCCCGTTTCTCGGCGAACTCGCGCTCCTTTTGCAGGCGTTCGCTCTTGAGCTGTGCAGCGCGCTCATAGTTGCGCTCCAGGCCGGCGGCCTCTTCTTCCTGGGCCAGGCGCGTGATCTCCATGCGTAACTCCTTGAGCTCAGGAGGCAGGCTATGCATGGTAATGCGCAACTTGGAGGCAGCCTCGTCGATCAAGTCCACAGCCTTATCGGGGAGGAAGCGGTCTTTGACGTAACGATCCGAGAGTCGGGCCGCCGCCACCAGAGCCTCATCGGTGATGCGCACCTGATGATGGGCCTCATAGCGGCTCTTGAGCCCTCGGAGCATCTCCACCGTCTCCTCTACGGTTGGCTCCTCAATGTAGATGGGAGCAAAACGCCGTTCCAGGGCGGCATCTCGCTCGATGTACTGGGTGTACTCGTTCAGCGTCGTCGCCCCGATGCAACGCAGCTCACCACGGGCCAGGGCGGGCTTCATCATGTTGGAAGCGTCAATGGCCCCTTGCGCCGCGCCCGCCCCGACGACGGTGTGCAGCTCATCGATGAAGAGGATGATCTCCCCTTGGGCTTGCTGGATCTCCTCCAGACAAGCCTTAAGGCGCTCCTCAAATTCCCCTCGGAAGCGCGCTCCGGCCACCATCGCGCCGAGATCCAACGAGACCACCCGCTTGTTCATCAGGGGCTCGGGCACGTCGCCGGCGACGATCTTTTGCGCCAGCCCTTCCACGATGGCCGTCTTGCCCACGCCCGCGCTGCCGATGAGTACCGGGTTGTTCTTTGTACGGCGAGAGAGCACCTGTAAGACGCGCATGATCTCCTTATCCCGGCCAATGACCGGATCCAGCTTGCCCTCACGGGCGAGCTGGGTTAGGTCGCGGCTGTACTTCTCCAGGGCCCGGAAACGGCTCTCCGACGTCGGGCTGGTCACCCTTCGGCCACCGCGGAATTCGGTCAAGGTAGCATAAAAGCGCTCATACGTGACCCCGGCATCCAAAAGGATGCGCGCCGCCGCGCTTTCCTGGTCGCTGAGGATGGCCAAGAGCAGATGTTCCGTGGAGATGAACTCATCCTTCAGCTTAGAGGCCTCCTCGCTGGAACGATCCATCAAGCGCTTGACGCGCGGAGTAATGTAGACTTGTTGTGGCTGCAGGCTGCCAGGCACGGCCATCCTCGGACTGGCTTTGAGCACATCGTCCAGACGGCGGCGGATCTGCTCCACGTTGACGTTCAAATCCCTGAGGATGCGAGGCACGATCCCATCCGATTGTTCCAGCAGAGCTAACAAGATATGCTCGGTATCCAGCTGGGTGTGCTGGTAACGCTGCATGATCTCATAGGCACGGGTTGCTGCCTCTTGGGCACGCTCCGTAAAGCGATCGAATCCTATCATGTTACCACCTCATATCTATACCGCGACCGGCTCGGCGAGCTTGGCGCGGCTAAAAGTATACTCTCCATCAACAAAATCCACGAGAATCGTATCCCCCTCTTTGAACTCGCCACGTAACAGGCACAAGGCCAGAGGATCCTGGATGCGACGTTGTATAGTGCGTTTCAGCGGCCGCGCGCCGTAAACAGGATCATACCCCTCGTTGGCCAAGGCCTCACGAGCCGCGGCGGTCAACTGGAGGTCTAAATTCTGATTAGCAAGCAACTTTTGCAAGCGGCGGATCTGGATGTCCACGATCTTGAGCAGTTGCTCTCGATCAAGGGCATGGAAGATGATGATCTCGTCCACGCGGTTCAGGAACTCGGGACGGAATTGTTGCCGCAAAGCCTCCATCACCCGCGCACGCACCATCTCCGTATCCTGGACGCGCAATTCGCTGAGCCATTGGCTGCCCACGTTAGAGGTCATGATGATCACCGTGTTCTTAAAGTTTACGGTTCGCCCCTTGCCATCGGTCAGCCGACCGTCATCTAGGATCTGTAGCAAGACGTTAAAGACCTCGGGGTGGGCCTTCTCAATCTCATCCAAGAGCACCACCGCATAGGGCCGCCGGCGCACGGCCTCGGTGAGCTGACCACCTTCCTCATAGCCCACATAGCCGGGCGGCGCGCCGATCATGCGAGCCACGGTATGCCGCTCTTGGTACTCGCTCATATCCAGGCGGATCATGGCGTCCTCGTCATCAAAGAGGAACTCGGCCAAAGCCCTGGCCAGCTCGGTCTTGCCCACGCCCGTGGGGCCGAGGAAGATGAAGCTGCCGATGGGGCGATTCGGGTCTTGGAGGCCCGAACGCGCCCGCCTTACCGCGTTGGCCACCGCCTTGATGGCCTCATCCTGGCCCACCACACGCTCATGGAGCCGCTCTTCCATGTGTATCAACTTCTCCACCTCGCCCTCTAGCAGGCGAGAGACGGGAATCCCGGTCCACTTGGAGACGATCTCGGCCACATGTTCGGGGGTGACCTCCTGATGTAACATCCCCCCGTCGCGCTGGAGGTCGGCCAACTTGGCTTCCAGCTCCTTCAATTGCCGTTCGGCCGTCAGGATGTCTGAATAGCGCAGCCGAGCGGCCAATTCTAGATCGGCCTGGCGTTCGGCGCGTTCCGCTTGGGCTCTCAGGTCCTCCAGGCGAGCTTTGGTCTGCTGGATGGCCTGGATAACCTCTCGCTCCCGCTCATAGCGCGCCTTAAGGGCCAAAAGCTCCTCCTGACGATTGGCGAGCTCCTCAGCGATCTTGGCCAGACGCTCACGGGAAGCCTCATCGCGCTCTTTGCTCAGGGCTTGCTGCTCGATCTGCAGTTGCATGATTCGCCGCTCACACTCGTCGATCTCACGGGGCGAGCTGTCGATCTCCATGCGCAACCGCGCTGCGGCCTCGTCTATCAAGTCAATGGCTTTGTCGGGCAGGAAGCGATCGGCGATGTAGCGATCGGAGAGAGTGGCCGCAGCGATGAGCGCCGCATCTTGGATGCGCACGCCATGGTGCACCTCGTAGCGCTCCTTCAGGCCGCGCAAGATGCTGATGGTCTCCTCCACGGTGGGCGGTTCAACGAAAATGGGCTGGAAGCGGCGCTCCAACGCCGGATCCTTCTCAATGTATTTGCGATACTCGTTGATCGTCGTGGCCCCTATGCAGTGCAACTCGCCGCGAGCGAGCATGGGCTTGAGCATGTTGGAGGCGTCCATGGCGCCCTCCGCAGCCCCGGCACCGACGACGGTGTGCAGCTCGTCAATGAAGAGGATGATCTGCCCCTCCGAGTTCTGCACCTCCTTGAGCACCGCTTTCAGGCGTTCCTCAAACTCACCCCGATATTTGGCCCCGGCGATGAGCGCTCCTAGGTCCAAGGCGATGATGCGCTTATCGCGCAGGCCCTTGGGCACATCCCCTTGGACGATCCGTATGGCCAGCCCTTCCACGATGGCCGTCTTGCCCACGCCGGCCTCGCCGACCAGGACGGGGTTATTCTTGGTGCGGCGCGAAAGCACTTGAATCACGCGACGGATCTCCTCATCGCGCCCGATGACGGGATCCAGCTTGCCCCTACGGGCTGCCTCGGTCAGGTCGCGGGCGTATTTTTCCAGCGCCTGATAACGGCCCTCCGGGTTCTGATCCGTCACCCGCTGAGAGCCCCTAATGTTCGTGAGCGCCTGATAGACACGCTCCACACTCAGGTTATGTTGGCGCAAGATCTCCCCGGCACGCCCTTTGTCGGCAGCGATACAGCCAAGCAGAAGGTGCTCCGTAGAGACGTACTCATCGCGCATTCGCTCGGCCTCGGTTTGCGCGGCGCGCAGCACGGCGCTGAGGCGTTGCGATATATAGAGCTGCACAGGACCGTAAGCCTTGGGCAGACGCCTGAGCTCGTCCTCAACCTGCTGGGCGATCCTCTCCGGCACCAGACCCAGCTTGCTCAAGACCTGGGGCACAACCCCGTCTTGTTGCCGCAACAAAGCCAGAAGGAGATGCTCAACATCTATCTGGCTGTGGTTATACTCCTGGGCCAGCTCTTGAGCGTTATAGATAGCTTCCTGAGCCTTTTGAGTGTATTTATTCAGATCCATAGTTCTTTTACCTACCTTTCAATAAGTTCAACGATTTCAATCAATATGATGGACCATTGTCGCGGGCGACATCTCAGCCCGCAGATCATTTAAACAGGGCTAGTACCGCAACAGGGCAGCGATACCCCCTACTTTCGTCAGCGCCTCGTTCTGGCGCACGATGTTGACGTCCACGCCCGTCTGAATGGCCTTTTGGATAGCCCGGTTCACGGCATCGGGCACTTCGCTCATCTCCGTGTTTCCGCAGAACAAGCACTTGGCACTCCGATCTGCGGCAACATAGCCGCAACTGGTGCAAACATAGCCGGAGGCGTGACAGTTCTCTTCAACAAGGAGCAAGCGTACACGCCCCTCGTGAAGCGCATAGAGCGTATCGGCCAAGCCAACGACCCCTTGCCCGCCCTTAGCTGCAGCAGTAATCACCTCGGCAACGAGTTTTTTCTCCTCCTCCAGATCGTATTGGGCCGCCACGTCCAGGGAGCGGTTCAGGATCTCGCTGGGAGAAGCCTCTATATCGGCCACGAATTCGCCGATGACCTGGCTGCGCAGCGGCTTGGGCAATAGCTCTTTGAACTGGGAAACGAGCTCCGCATTGCCGGCCAACATGAGGCGCTGGCTACCCGTCTGCTGACAGAAGGCCTGCGTGATCTCCACAGCCTGCCGTAGGTTACGCTGCGCCAAGTTCTCCGTGCGTCGCTGATAGCGAGCCGAGGACCAGCCGCCTTGCTTGTGGCGCTTGAGCTCCTCACCGATAGCTTCCGTTCCGGATTGGATTCGCCCTTGCGCTATAGAGAAGAGGCGAATCCCTTCACCACCGATAAGGGCTACGGCATAATGGCCCAGCCGGTCCAGGACATCGGTGAGCACCCGAACATAGGGCTTATCGGCCAAGACGACCTGATTCCTGACGGGAATGGGCAAAGGGATGGCCTTCCATAACTCCTTGCCGGAGACAAAGAGGGCCAATCCTCGGGCTTGCCAATCGTACTCAAACTCCAAGAAATGCTCGACAGCTTGGACATCGCTTGCGGCGGGCTTTTCTTCCATGGCCTTAAAGAGCTGCTTAACGGTCAACTTCACAGCCTCTTTGGATTTGTGGGCCAAGTCCGTATCCAGGTAAACGCTGAGGACCGGGCCCTTGCCGTCATACTCCACCAACTCCTGGATCTCTTTATCCCCAATCATGATTCCCTCCTTTTGAATGAGGTGAGGCGAGATACGGCCCGCCTACTATGAATTCTCTTCCGGCTCCTTGGGTATGATGCTCATGATCCGATATTCGCCTTCTCGTTGGGCCTCCCGTGCCTCCAGCTCTTGGATGCGCCGCCGCAAAGCAGCCACCTCGGCCGCAGCCTTTTCCTGAAAGGCTGCGAATTCCCGCTGCAACTCTTCAATGTGCTTGGACATGTTGAGGATGACCTCAACGCCCGCCAAGTTGACTCCGAGTTGCTCGGTGAGCCGTGCTATCTTGCGCAGCGTCTCAATGTCGCGCTGCGAATAGAGACGCAGACGCCCCTGCGTGCGCGAAGGCTTGATCAAACCTATCCTGTCATAGTAGCGCAGGGTTTGAGGATGTAGGTTGACCAGCTTGGCAGCTACGCTAATCACGAAACACGGTTCTTCGTCTCGTTGCAAAGCGTCATCCACCATAGCAGCCTCCGTTGCCTTGAAGCAAGTGTTCCCAACGGCCGACGAAACGCACGAGTTCCTTTCTCTACTGTTGCCGCTCGGTCAAGGTGGCTCGCGAGGTCATCAACTTGTCTCCTCTATAGAACTTGATCTCCACCTGCTCTCCTACGCGGGTCCGCGTCTCCAGGAACTCGCGCAAAGCCTCGTTACTATCTATAGGGACGCCGTTGATCTCCACCAAGATATCCCCTCCAACGTAAAGGCGCGTGTTGCCCAACACGATCTCGCGGGTCGCTCCCTTTAGCCCGGCCTCAACAGCGGGGCTATCGGCATAGACACGGGCGATGAGTATCCCTTTCGTGACCGGCAAGCCCAAGCGCTGGGCAAGCTCTTCAGAGAGGGTATAGCCGGCGATACCCAACCATGGGTGGCGATAGCGCCCATTTTCAATCAACTCGGGTATAACGCGCCGCAACGTGGAAAGGGGGATGGCGAAGCCGATGTTCTCAGCCCCCGAGCGCACGGCGCTGGTCACTCCAATAAGCTGGCCACGCGAGTTGAGCAAAGGGCCGCCGGAGTTGCCCGGGTTGATCGCCGCATCAGTCTGAATCGTATCATAGATGATGCGATCCTGGGAGAATTGCAACGGCCGCCCCAGGGCGCTGATGACCCCCTCGGTCAGCGTCCAATCAAGGCCATAGGGATTGCCAATGGCGATAGCTCGCTGACCCACCTTCAACTGACCGTCAAAGCTCATATCCACAGGATGGAGCTTATCTGGGTCCACTTCAATGCGCAGGACGGCCAAGTCGTTGAATGGATCAAGGCCCACAACCGTGGCTTGGGCTACCGTGCCGTCATAAAGGGTCACCTCAATGTTTTCCGCCCCCTCAACCACGTGGTTGTTGGTGACGATGTGCCCCTCTTTGTCGATGATGAACCCTGACCCTGTACCTTCCGCAGGGTACAAGCCCCCCCAAAAGTCCATCGTGATCACTCGGCTGGTGATATGCACGACCGAGGGGCTCACCTTTTCATAGACCCTGATGGTCATGGCCTCAACAGCATCAACGATCTGCTCCTCCGTGAGCAGTTCGGGCGCGACAGTCGCAGCCGGCGGCTCAGGGGTTTGCTGGGCGGATTGCCTCGCAGCCTCTGTAGTCGGCGTAGGCTTGGGCGTGGCGGTCACCGCGCGCTCCGCAGCCTGTCGCTCAGGGGTTTGAACGGTAGACTCCATCGCCACCGCTGCGGTCGGCGTCGGCCCGGCTCGCCTTTGAAGGGCATTAGCCGGCAGGCAACATCCCAGTAGGGCCACTATACTCACCACCAGGACAAAAAGGGTCAACGATTTGCGCCATATAGCCATCATCTTTACCTCCAGCGGCATAGTTTGATTTTGACTCCTCTCACTATATCCTGCAGACCACCTTGCCTACCTGCGCAAGGCCGCCAACTGCCGGAAGAGATCCTTCTCGGCGGGGCTCAAGCCCTGCGGCAAGACAGCCTCAACCTCTACATAGAGATCACCATACTGCGAGTTGTCCCGCAGCAAGGGCATCCCCTGGCCTCGCAAACGGAATACCTGCCCGCTCTTCGTCTCAGGCGGGATCTTGAGAGACACCCGGCCCTTGAGCGTTTGCAGGGTCACTTCGCCTCCCAGGATAAGAGTATAGAGATCAACCGGCAAGCGCATGCGCAGATCGTTGCCCTCGCGCTTGAAAACGGGGTGATCCAGAACGGTGATCAACAGATAAAGATCACCCGGCCGGCCACCATTGTGGCCTGGCTCACCCTCGCCGGCGACGCGCACCCGGGAGCCGGTCTGCACGCCGGGCGGGATCCTGACCTCTATACGGCGCGGGCCCCTTTGGATGATGCGCGTCGTGCCATGATAAGCTTCCTCCAGGGTGATTTCCACCGGTTGCTCAATGTCACGACCATCAGCGGCAAAGCCCCTTCGTTGGCGAGTCCCCTGAGGGGCACCGCCCCCAAAGATATACCGGAAAAAGTCAGAGAACCCACTGTCGCCGAACAGGTCGCCCAAGTCAACGTACTCGGTGTACACGCGCCCTCCGCCCCCTGGCGTGGCCCCGGCGAACCATTGGCTCCAATCAAAGCTGCTTGGATCACCACCCATCTCTTGGAACTGCTGCCAATTGGCCCCCAGCTGGTCATATTTGCGCCGCTTCTCGGGATCCGCAAGCACTTCATATGCTTCGTTGATCTCCTTAAAGCGCTCCTCGGCCTCTTTATTGTTCGGATTCACGTCGGGATGGTATTTGCGAGCCAGCCGTCGGTAGGCCCTGCGGATCTCTTCTGGTGAAGCATCTTTATTGACGCCTAGAATACGATAGTAATCCTTGTACTCCATGAGCGACCTACTCCTTAACCGGACCAGGCGTTTGTCCTCGTTACGCCTCTCGCTTGTTTGTCCCCATTATATAATCTTGTTGCGAAATTGTCAAGAGGTATGATAAAGCTGGCTCAATATTTATATGAGAAATCGCTCAAAAGGTCTTGACAAATCGCATCAAATGTGCTATAATTTGGGCTGCAAAAACGGTGGCCTCAAGGGTTTACCCAAGGCCCAAAAACAGACCTGTCACAGGAGGTGTAAGATGACGGATCTGATGCTTTGGGAGCCGGTTACGGAAGGGATGATGTCGCTGCGCAAGGCCATGGATCGTCTGTTTGAAAGCTCTTTCGTGAGACCGATTTTCCCCGAGCTTTTCGGGACGAGCCCCGCACTGGACATGTATGAGACGGACAACGAGGTAGTGATCAAGGCCGCGGTGCCCGGCGTCAAGCCTGAGGACCTCCATGTGAGCGTCACGGGCAATACCCTGACGATCAAAGGGGAGGTCAAGGCTGAAGAGGATGTTGAGAAGCGGAACTATGTCTGTCGCGAGCGCCGCTATGGGCAATTCGTCCGTTCTGTGACCTTGCCGGGCGAGGTGGAAGTGGACAAGGCCAAGGCCGAGTTCGAACATGGCGTCTTGACCTTGACCATTCCCAAGACGGAGACGGCCAAACCCAAGACGATCCCAGTAAAGGCCAAGTGATTCGGGATATAGCTCTTCCCAACCGATGGTGGGGTGAGCTTGTAGTGTTTGCGGCTAGATAGGGCGTGTTCAGTCTTATGCTTAATAAGGAGGTATTCCTATGACACTCAGCCGTTGGGAGCCTTTCAAGGACCTGATGACGTTACGTGAGGCTATGGATCGCCTGTTTGAGGATAGCTTCGTGCGCACCGGGCCACGTTGGTTCGGCACTTCGGGCGAAAGCCGTTGCAATCTGGTGCTTGACGCCTATTTGACGGATAACGATCTGGTCATCTCTGCGGCCGTTCCAGGGATAGACCCTAAGGACGTAGAGATCACCATCGATGGGGATACGCTGACGATCAAGGGCGAGATTAAGGGCCCGCTAGAGAATGTAGAGTATCTCGTCCAGGAGCGGCCTTACGGCAAGTTTAGCCGCACGTTGCGCCTCAATGTCCCCGTGCAGGCGGACAAGGCGGAGGCCGTTTTCGACAGGGGCATCTTGACATTGACCATCCCCAAGCGCGAGGAGATCAAGCCCAAGACGATCAAAGTGACGACCAAGTGATCCGGGCTACTCCTTCTGTGACGCAGGGCCATCTGCGGTTACCTTCGCAGATGGCCCTATTTTTTAGGCGTAAAAAAAAGCCCCTCCGAAGAGGGGCTTGGGCTATCCTCGTCCTAGAAGGAGGAGTGGCTACCCGGGCTGCTTGACGGCGCGGGTTTTTCGGGGATATCCGTGACCAGGGCCTCGGTGGAGAGGATCATCGCCGCGATCGAGGCGGCGTTCTCCACCGCCGAGCGGGTCACCTTGCAGGGATCGATGATCCCCCGCTCGAACATGTCCACGTACTCGTTGGCCATCACGTCGTAGGCGATGGCCGTGTTCCCCTTCTCCTTGTGCAGCCGGCGAATCTCCGCCAGCACCACCGCCCCGTCCAACCCGGCGTTCTCCACGATCTTCTTCAGCGGGGCCTCCAACGCCTGGCGCACAATGGCCACCCCCGTGTTCTCGTCGTCCAGCTCCATCTTCAGCCCGTCCAGGGCGGAGATGGCGTTCACCAACGTCACCCCACCACCGGGCACGATCCCCTCCTCCACCGCCGCCCGCGTCGCCGAGAGGGCATCCTCCACCCGGTGCTTCTTCTCCTTCAGCTCCACCTCCGTCGCCGCCCCCACGCGGATGATCGCCACACCCCCGGAGAGCTTCGCCAACCGCTCCTGCAGCTTCTCCCGATCATAGTCCGAGGTGGTCGTCTCGATCTGCGCCTTGATCTGCTCAATCCGCCCCTTGATCTCCGCCTCCGAGCCCTTCCCCTCGATGATCGTCGTGTCGTCCTTGGTGCACACGATCCGCCGCGCCTGCCCAAGGTCCGAAAGCTGCGCCGTCTCCAGCTTCCGCCCCATCTCCTCGGTGATCACCTGCCCACCCGTCAGGATGGCTATGTCGCGCAGCATCTCCTTGCGCCGATCCCCAAAGGCCGGGGCCTTCACCGCCACCGCGTTCATCACCCCGCGCAGCTTGTTCAACACCAGCGTGGCCAGCGCCTCCCCCTCCACATCCTCCGCTATCACCAACAGGTTGCGCCGCCCCGCCTGCACCATCTTCTCCAGAATCGGCACCAGGTCCCGCGCCGCGGAGATCTTCTTGTCGTGCAACAGCACGTAGGCGTCCTCCAACACCGCCTCCCCCGTCTCCGGGTTGGTGATGAAGTACGGGGAGATGTACCCCCGGTCAAAGTTCATCCCCTCCACGTACTCCGTCTCAAAGGCCAGCCCCTTGGACTCCTCTACCGTGATCACCCCGTCCTTGCCGACCTTGTCCATCACCTCGGCGATCAGGTTCCCGATCTCCTTGTCCGCCGCCGAGATCGAGGCCACGTTGGCAATGTCCTCCCGCGTCTTCACCTCCCGCGCCGAGGCCTTGATCGCCTTCACCACCGCCTCGGTGGCCGCCTCGATCCCCCGCTTGAGCAGCATCGGGTTGGCTCCCGCCGCCACGTTCTTCATCCCCTCGTGCACGATCGCCTGCGCCAACACCGTGGCCGTGGTCGTCCCGTCCCCGGCCACGTCGTTCGTCTTGGTGGCCGCTTCTTTGAGCAGCTGGGCGCCCATGTTCTCATAGGGATCTTTGAGTTCGATCTCCTTAGCCACGGTCACGCCGTCGTGGGTGATCGTGGGAGCGCCCCACTTCTTGTCCAGGGCGACGTTGCGCCCCTTGGGCCCCAGGGTGGCCCCCACGGCCTGAGCTAGGGTGTCCAAGCCCTTCTTGAGAGAATGTCTGGCTTCCTCGGAAAATTGCAATTGCTTCTTTGCCATGGTAACACCTCCTGAAATGCTCTTGCAACCTCCTATGGGACGCTAACCTTTGACAGCGACTAACGCATGGTCCGCGCCGATAACCAGCATCTCACGATCGCCGATCCTGAGGCTCTCGCCTTTTCGGTACAAGTCGTAGTCACCCAACTCTCGTACCCCTTGGCTGGTGCCAACCGTTCTTAAACCAGCACCGATAGCATGCCTTATTAGCAGTCTCGCCTTTAGAGTGCTAACCGCGTTCGCTAATATACATCAAGGCCTGCGAATTGGCAAATTTTCCCTCGTGGATTTGGACCCTTTGGCCTCCGTCTGCGCCTCCATTATGGTGAATGAAGCACGCAACGCGATCAATGGCCAGCACCGTCGCTTCAGCACCAATTCGGTGAACCTACGGATGAGCGCCCTCAACGGACCATTTCCCAAAGCCTGACCTCAAGTTGGCCCGAACCGCAGTGCTTTAACTGCGTGCAGCTCACGCTTGATGCGCCCCATCGTATCTACGTGGAGATGTCCGTCCATCGCGAGGAATTGGGCGTAGCGGGGATGTGGGTGCGCGGTGACGATCTTCAGGTCTGCTGCAAGGGAACCTAGCAAACCCTTCTAGAGGAACGAGGTAACTACCACTGCCATCGGGTGCATCGCTGCCCACAAGGGATACGCGCCGACCAACCGGGCTTGGTGGTCCTGGCCACCGATGAACCGAGCTGGCCCGCTCGCGTATAGGAGGGGCGAGTGTATAACGACGGATCAAGTCAGCACGCTTACAATATGCCCGTCAGGCACAGCAACACCTGACGGGCATATAACCAACCCTTTAGCGCAGATAATCGCGGAGTTGCTTGCTCCGATGAGGATGGCGCAACCGGGCCAGGGCCTGATGTTCTATCTGGCGGATGCGCTCGCGGGTGAGGCCGAATTTCTCCCCCACCTCCTCCAAGGTGTGTGGGCGACCATCGCGCAATCCAAAGCGCAGGCGCAGGATGCGCGCCTCGCGTGGGCTGAGGGCGGTCATCACCTCATCCAGGGCCTCGCGCAAAAGCTGCTGATAGGCCACCTCCGTAGGAGCCGGCGATTCCTCGTCCTCAATGAAATCCCCGAATTCCGTATCCCCATCGTCGCCCACAGGCCGTTCCAACGAAACGGGATAACAGGAAATGCGCAACAGGCGCTCCACCTTAAGGGGATTGATATCCGCTTTTTCGGCAATTTCGTCGGGCGTAGGGCGCCGGCCTGACTCTTGCTCCAGCTGCTCGGAGATGCGATGGATCTTGCGAATCTGATCTCCGGCGTGAACCGGCAGACGAATCAAGCGGCTTTGTTGGGCCAGGGCGCGAGTGATGCCCTGACGGATCCACCAGGTGGCATAGGTGCTAAACTTGTAACCGCGATGGTAATCGAACTTCTCCACCGCCTTAATCAGGCCAATATTACCCTCCTGGATCAAATCCAGGAAGGGCACGCCCTGGCCGATGTACTTTTTAGCCACACTCACTACAAGGCGTGTGTTAGCCTCAACGAGCTTAGCCCGAGCTTTCTCACCAGCTTCCAATAACTCTAGGAGCCTCTCTCGTTCCTCATCGGATAGGGACTTGTCGCGGAGCTTGGCACGCGCTTTATCTCCCTCTTCAATCTGACGGGCCAGCATGACCTCTTCAGCCGCAGTTAACAGGGAGGTTTGGCCCATCTGCTTTAGATAAAGGCTCACCGTATCATCTGTAGAGATATCGTCAAGGTCTACGGCGTCTTGCTTCTCTAATAAATCCTCTTCCACGAGCTCCGCCTCAGCCATCAATTCGGCATCGGCCGCCCCATCTAGTTCTACCTCAATCGCCTCTTCAATCTCATCGCTAACGTCCACTGAATCGGTCAGAGCAGCTTCACCGGAGACAACTTCTGAGCCCTCATCGTTCAGGGTGACAAACGGCTCGTCAAACTCAAAAGCGCATTCCTCCGAGTGAGAATAGAGCTTCGACACCTCCTTGCTGGTTAAAAATCCCTTTGCCTTTGCGCTCTGTGACACACGTCTCACCATTTGCATTGGCCTCTCCAGTTCACATGAATTTGGCGTCAAAGCCACCTTAAACGCATTCATACAACGTATGCGGGAAACAAACCTTCACGATCAACGACCACCTATTCCACCCTCAGCTCCCTCCTAATAACTCCTAAAATAAAGGCGCTCGGTTATCCATCTGTACAAGCTGATGGGCCAAAGATGGGCACCGAGCGCAAAAACACGTAGAGAGATGACACACAGACATTCTCTCTGATTTGATTCTTGTTCATATATGCTATTATATCCCAAAATCGGTCTCAGGTCAACAGTTTTAGCCAAGAAATTTTTCAAATTTGTGCGTGAATCCCCTCATCAGGGCAATTGCATTTGGATTGAGGTAAGATAGGGGCCAACTTTTTTGAGGGGAGGCCACCTATGCTTCAGGAGACAGGAGCCAAGATTGCAGCCCATTTTGCGGAGTTGGAGGATCCGCGCAGCGGACCGGCCATTCTGCATCGGCTGATCGACATGGTGGTGATTGCCCTATGTGCCGTGATCTGCGGGGCAGATGGGTGGGTGGAGGTGGAGCAGTTTGGGCAAGCGAAGTACACCTGGCTGAAGGGCTTTCTGGAGTTGCCCCACGGCATCCCCTCGCATGACACCTTCGGGCGGGTCTTTGCCCGTTTGGACGCCGAGCAGTTCGCGCGGAGCTTTCTCTCCTGGGTGCGTGCCGTGGCCCAGGTGACCAAGGGGCAAGTGATCGCCATTGACGGCAAGACGCTGCGTCGCTCGCATGATCGCTACCTTGGCAAGGAGGCGATCCGTATGGTCAGTGCCTGGGCTACGGCCAACCGGCTGGTACTGGGGCAGATCAAGGTGGACGAGAAGTCCAATGAGATCACCGCCATCCCGCACCTCCTGCGCCTGCTGGACATCTCCGGGTGTCTGGTGACGGTCGATGCCCTGGGGTGTCAGAAGGAGATCGCCGCCCAGATCGTCGCCCAAGGGGGGGACTATCTGCTGGCGCTCAAGGAGAATCAAGGCGCCCTGTACCGGCGGGTACAGGTCCTTTTTGCCCACGCTCAGACCCCCGATGGCCGGGAGATGCCCGGCGATGAGACGCAAACGACTCACAAGGATCACGGGCGCTTGGAGAAACGGGTCTGTTACACCCTGAGCACGAGGGACTGGCTCTTCTATCTCGATCCGGAGGGGGAATGGCCCCGCCTCCAGACGGTGATCAAGGTCGTGGCGGAGCGCCAGGTCAATGGGGCCTGCTCTGAAGAAACGCGCTTCTACATCTCCAGCGCCCCTGGCGACGCCCGCCGTTTGCAACAAGCGGTTCGCGACCACTGGGGGGTGGAAAACGGCCTCCATTGGGTGCTGGACATCGCTTTTCGGGAGGATGAGAGCCGTATCCGCAAGGGCAATGGCGACCAGAACTTCAGCCTCTTACGCCGTCTGGCCCTCAATCTCTTGCGCCATGATCACTCTATCAAAGCAGGCATCAAGGCCAGACGCCACAGGGCTGGCTGGGATGAGAGCTACCTGCTCAAGGTCCTTTCGGTCTAAATGCGATTGCCCTGTTCCTCCTCACCTATGCTATACTGAAAGAGAATCCTACCGAGCGCGCGTTCACTCTGCCAAGAAAGGATGACGAAGATGGGCCCGATCACTCTCGCGGAGCGTATCAAAGGCTGTCTCGTCGGAGCTACCATCGGTGCGGAATTAGGCTTTGCCCGTGCGGCGCACCCCGAACGCTACCAATTCGCCGACCCGAGCGATGTCTTGAATTTCATCCCCCAACGGGCCACCAAAGCGGAGGGCTCCGAGAAGCGCGTGTATACCGCCTCGCTGCTCCCTTTCATCAACTTGGGTGTGCAGGCCTATCTTGCCGCGGGCGGCCGGGCCACGCCGGAGGTCTTTGCCGAGTGTCTCAAAGACGACGAGCAGATCGCCGCCGGAGTCTTTTCTTGGGACGGGGTGCACACCACCCAAGAGGTGCTTAAAGAGGGGATGCATCCTCGTTTGGCAGGGCTACTCAACGCTCCCTGCGGGCTCATCGCCGCGGCCATGCCCGCCGTGGGCATTTACCACTTTGGCGACCCGGAGTACGCTTACCTGGATGGCGTGGAGTTGGCCTCCGTCTCGCAGCCGCGCGAGGGAGCCGATTGGGCGGCGCTCTCGGCGGCGGGGATCGCCGCCGCCTTTGACCCCGCCCACGATGCCGAAAAGATTATTGAGCTGGTGCTCAAGATCGCCCATCGCCACTGCAAGGATGTCTTCTACCAGATCAACCGCTTGCTGCGCCTTGCTGCCGCCGCCCCGCCTGACGAGGCTGGTTTCGCCCGCTGGTGGATGACCTACGGCGGTCGGGGAGATGGGAATAATAACACCGCCTGGATCGCCCACAACCCCATGATGTATGTGCTGCCGCTCTTCTCTCGCTACGCACACGACGCGCGTCGCTTCATCGCCCTAATGACCGCCCCCACGAGCGTTTCCTGGTACGACGCGGGCACCGGCGGGCATCCCGTGGCGGCGATCATCGGCGGGGCGATGATCGGGGCCATGCATGGCCCGCAGGCTTTCCCGGCAGAATGGCTGGAATGGGCCGAACCGCTTGCTGCGCCTTGGCGGGCGATAGAACAGGTCATTCACAAGCGCCTGAGGACCGAGCGCACGGCCATCGCTGAGGCTGAGCAGCTGCAAGCCACCCGCTCGGGGGAGTTCTCCCTGCTGGAGGATAAGGTCTATGGCTGTCTCCTCGCAGGGGCCATCGGCAACGCCATGGGCTCGGTCGTGGAGGGCAAGCACTATTGGGAGATCGACGCCCTATACCCTGATCACGTGCTCACCGTCCTGGATCCCAAACGCCTGGAAGGCGAGGACGATAACCAAATGGCCATGCTCCTGGTGGAGACCTACATGGCCCGCGATGGCCTGCCGGTTATGGCACGACATTTCGGCGAGACTTGGCGCGAGCGCCTGAACCGCGACCACTTTTACGCCCTTTGCATGGGCCACGCCTACGATTTGATCCGCGAGGGCTGGGATCCGCGCATCACTGGCCATTGGAGCGTGGTGACCGGCTCTACGGTGATGTGTATGGAGCCGGTGGGCCTATACCACATGGGCGATCCTGAATACGCGGCCATCGACGCCACGGCCATCTCTTACATGTATCAGCGGGGCACCGATAACCTCGCTGCCACCATGCTGGCCGCCACCGTCGCCGAGGCCCTCCGTCCCCAGGCGAGTGTGGCCAGCGTCCTGGAGGCTGCCATTGCCGCTGCCGGGGATAAGCCGCTATGCACCTTTGACCAACGCCCCTTCAAGACCGCCGCCGAGTATCTCTCTTTCGTCCTAGAAGTGGCCGACGAGTACGATGATGTGCTGGCTGCCCGTGCGGAGCTCTATGAGAAGTGTCTTTTCTACCATATGATTGACCCCTTGGAGCTCTGGGGGCTCTCGTTGGCCATGTTCAAGATCGCCGACGGAGACGTCCGCCTGGCAGCCATCGGCGGGACGAACATCGGCCGCGATTCCGACACCATCGCCGGGCGTGCAGCCATGCTCTCGGGGGCCTTGAGAGGCTCGGCCGGAGTGCCCAGGGAGTGGATGGCGCTCTTCAAGCCGGAAGTGCTCGCCAGGATCAAGACGAATGCCCTGCGCTTTGCCGAGCTAATCGGCGGAAAGCGCTTGGTGCGCATGCGTAATCGTCAGACGATCGCTGGCCTTTAAGTTCAGTTAGCCCTTTGGTAAGAGTCAAGGAGGATTAGGCAATGAAAGAGGAACATCCCCTCGTGCAACTCGCGCGCAAGACCATTGAGACCTATGTGCGCACCGGAAAGGTCATCGAGCCGCCCAAAGAGCTCACCGAGGAGATGACCAAGCGAGCAGGCGTCTTTGTTAGCCTGCACAAGCGTGGCCAATTGCGAGGCTGCATCGGAACGATCGAGCCTTTGCGGGCCAACGTGGCCCAGGAGGTCATCCAGAACGCCATCAGCGCCGCCACACGCGACCCCCGCTTCCCCCCTGTAACGCCCAATGAGTTGGCCGACCTGGAGATCTCTGTGGATGTGCTCAGCGAGCCAGAGCCAATTTCATCTATGGCCGAACTGGACCCCAAGGTCTATGGGGTAATCGTGGAAAGCGGCGGACGACGCGGGCTGCTCTTGCCCGACCTTGAGGGCGTGGACACCCCCCAACAACAGGTGGACATCGCCCTGCGCAAAGCCTGGATCAGCCCTAATGAGCGCTACCGGATGTACCGCTTTAAGGTCGTGCGTTACCATTGATCAGGGTATGCTAACCCGTCCTGGAGCGCCTTCCCGCCCCTCAATGTGAATCTCGCGCTCCAGGAAATGCTGGATAACCCAGCAATTGGTTAAAAGATGGCGCGTTATTTGGCTGGTCGTATAGTGCGACGGGCCGGGGGCCAACGCTAGCGGCAAGAGCACCTGATCGGCGAGGTGAGGATCCAAGGCAGCTTTGCTGACGTGGTGCGCCTCAAAGGCCTCTGTGGCATCATCGGCCACCCTCTCTGCAGGATAGCGGATGCGCCCATAGCCGGTAAAGCCTGCGAGAGCTCGTTCGTAGCGAGCTACCAGAAAAAGCACAGTGCCCTGGCCAGGAGAGGGAGCATGGACGATCTCAATCTCCGCCTTGATGTGCCGGGCACGCAGCCGTTGCAGGGCCCGGTCTCGCTGGCGCAAGGCGATGTGTTCGGGGAGGTTGGATATCGCCGAGATACCGTACACTTCCAAGAGTTTTCCCCGCTCACACAGTTCTAAGGGTTGGAGCGCCTCTTGTCCAAGGCCCTTGATCTGCGCGAGTACTTTTCCCCCTCCCTGGGGATACCAGCCCCATTGGAGCAATTCAAGGTGTGCGGAGAGGCCCATTGGCTCCAACGTGGGCAGATAGACCTGGGTTAGATAATGATAGGGCGGGCTCCAGGTCACATGCGTCCCCCCGCCCAAGAGGAGCCTTGAAGAAGCGCCTGTAAGGGCCAAGGGTAAAAACAGAGCCTGAAAAAGTAGCGTCACTGAACCGGCACTTCCCGACTCGGCGATGGCCGGGATGTCAAACTGGTATTCGCCTGCCTTAGGGCCCGTGCAAGGCTCAAAGATGAGTTGAGACGACCCCAACGCATCCCCTTGGATCCTGGCTTCACAGACGCTTGCCATCGCGCGCACTGCCGCCAGATGCTGGGGACGCAAACCCGGCTCTTTACGCCCGGCGCGGATATTGTCCAAACGCAACGGCCGCCCGGTCAACGCGGAGAGCGCAAGGGCCGTGCGCAGGATCTGTCCTCCGCCCTCGCCGTATGAGCCATCCAGCACAACGATCTCACTCATAGCCGCTCATTCTACCCTGGGGCAGCTCCGCAAACAAAAACAGTCTTGCTTTACATTCGCGAATGTATATACAATGGACCCATAAACCTGCTATCCAAAGAAAGGAACTCAGATGGCCTTGCAGGACAAGGTAGTGTTGATCACCGGGGCAACGGGCGCTTTGGGGCGTGTTGTGGCTCGCGCCTTCGCCGAGACGGGAGCGCGCTTAGCCCTGACTGCACGGCAAAAGCAGACGTTGGACGAACTCGCTGCGGCGTTGAGCCTGCCGGCTGAGCGCGTGCTGACCTTCCCCGCCGATCTCACCGTGGCCCGAGAAGTGGCCGCCCTGATGGAAGCTGTCGCTGCGCGCTGGGGAGGCGTAGACATCCTCCTAAACCTCACTGGCGGCTGGCGCGGGGGCAACCGGCTCGCCGAGCTGAGCGAGGAAGAGTGGGAGGCCACATTGGAGATGAACCTTCATTCGGCCTTCCTTATCAACCGTGCCGTGCTGCCCTATATGGCCTCCCGCGGTTGGGGGCGCATCATCAACATCGCCTCGCGTGCGGCGGTGGAACCCGCGGCGCGCCAGGCGGCTTATAACGTCGCCAAAGCAGGCCTCGTCGCCCTGACCGCCTCCATTGCCGCCGAGTACCGCCGTCAGGGCATCGCCGCCAACGCCATCATGCCTAGCATCATAGACACGCCGCAGAATCGCGCTCAGATGCCCGACGCCGATTTCTCACGTTGGGTCAAGCCGGAGGCACTGGCCGCGCTTATGCTTTACCTCTGCAGCGAGGAGGGGGGCCAGCTCAATGGAGCGGCTATACCTGTGTACGGGCGTCTTTGAGGAAGCCGCCCACAGGCTTGACGTCTAACACAGTCTCTCTAGAATGAGACCGCCGGATCGTTTCGTTTCTTAGAGGCAAGGGGGGACTACTTCGCATGATCTTTCCAGGGCATGTTGCTGCGGCCAGCCTGGCCAGCAAGGCACTCAAAACCGACCTGCGGGCCGGATTGGCCGTATCCATGTTCCCCGATATGGTGGATAAACCGATCCGCTGGCTCCTGCGGCTTACACCCAATGACCGCATTCCCGCGCACACCCTGTTGGCCTGCACGGTGAGCGGTTTGCTGGTGCGCTTTCTATTCGGACAGCGCTTCGCCCAAGGGTGGGTGGTGGGCTACGGCACACATCTTTTGTGTGACGAGATCAACGCCCACTTGAATCCGGGGCGCATCTACTTTTGGTGGCCTTTTCGGCGTTACGCGATGCACACCGGGCCGACCGGGCTCAAGAGTAGCCTAAACGACTTTACCCCCGCTTCCCTCGTGGTAGAAGCTGCGGTGGTATGCCTGGCCCTCTGGGTATGGCTCGGTCGGAGCGTCAAACGATGATCCTCCCCGGGCATATCGCCTCCGTTCTCCTGGCTACCCATTTCCTGAACGTAGACAGGCGAGTAGCCCTGGGCGCTTCGCTTTTCCCTGACGCAGTGGACAAAGCTCTACACTGGCTAGCCCGATGCACCCCCAGCGACCGCCTTTGGGCACATACCGCCTGGACGTTTGCCGGAAGCTCGCTCTTGGCCTCGTTGATAGGCCGCGCAACGGGCCACCCTCAGGCTGGGCGCTCCTGGCTTATAGGGTACACCGTACATTTGTTGGGTGATGTCAGCGCCCCATTGGCTTTCTTCTATCCTCTTTCCAAACGAGGCTATCACTCAGGGGCGCGCTTCAGGGAGATACTGCGTGGCGAACGGGCTTTGTCCTGGAAAGTGTTAGCGGCCGAAGGGCTTTTGGCCCTTGCGGCGGTTGCGACCGAGGTATATTTTGGAGGAAAGGGAAAGAGCTCAGCTAAAAGATGCGCGCAGTAGATATCATCGCTAAAAAACGAGACGGCTTGCCCCTCACCGCAGAAGAGATCGACTTCTTCGTACAGGGCTTTACGTCTGGCGAGATACCCGATTACCAAGTTTCTGCTTGGGCCATGGCCGTCCTCCTTCGGGGGATGACCGTTCAGGAGACCATTGACCTGACCATGGCCATGGTGCGCTCCGGGATCACATTGGACTTGAGTTCGGTGGCCCCGGTTGTCGTGGACAAACACTCCTCAGGTGGCGTCGGAGACAAGACCACCCTGGCCGTCCTCCCCATGGTCTCGGCCGCCGGCTTGCCCGTGGTCAAGATGTCCGGGCGGGGACTGGGCTTCTCCGGCGGCACACTGGACAAATTGGAATCCATCCCCGGCTTCAATGTCTCGTTGAGCGTCGCGGAGCTGTTGGCCAACGCGCGGCGATATGGCATCGCCCTCTCCGGGCAAACCCCCGAGCTGGCCCCAGCCGACGGCAAGCTCTATGCCCTGCGCGACGTCACCGCCACGGTGCCCAGCCTGCCGCTCATCGCCAGCTCCATCATGAGCAAAAAGATCGCCGGCGGGGCCCAGGCCATCGTCTTGGACGTCAAAGTGGGCCGAGGAGCCTTCATGGAGACCTTAGAAGAGGCCCGCGCGCTGGCACAGCTCATGATCCGCATCGGCGAGGGGGTGGGCCGACGAGTGACTGCGGTGCTCTCGGACATGAACCAGCCCCTGGGTCGCGCGGTGGGCAACGCCCTGGAAGTGATGGAAGCCCTGGAGACGTTGCGCGGCGGCGGCCCGCCCGATTTTCGCGAGCATTGCCTGGTCATCGGCGCGGAGATGCTCCTTCTCGGCGGCCTGGCCTGCTCTCCAGAGGAAGCCAGGGACAAGCTCCTCAAGACCCTTGAGGATAGCAGCGCCTTGGACAAATTCCGCATCTGGGTGCATGCCCAAGGGGGCGACGCGCGTGTCGTGGACGAGCCCGCGCTCCTCCCGCAGGCCCCGGTCATAGAGCCAACGCCTGCGCCGCGAAGCGGTTACGTGGCCGGTATAGACGCCCGCGAGGTGGGCCTCACGGCGGTAGACCTGGGTGCCGGCCGCCAGCGCAAGGGTGAACCCATTGATCCCGCCGTGGGGATCGTACTAGGAGCCAAAGTGGGCCAGTATGTTACTGCCGGGGAGACCCTTTTCACCGTTCATGCGCGCGACAAGACTTCTGCCTCGGCCGCGCGCGGGCGCCTGCTGGCCGCCTACAGCTGGTCAGAGGAGCCGACCTCGCCCCCGCCGCTCATCTACGAGATCCTGCGCGGCTGTTAACACGCCTACCACGCCGTCCGCGCCCGCTCCTCCACCACGCGCCGATACACGGCCAGCGTCTGGGCCGCGATAGTATCCCAATTATAGATGGTGAGCACCTCACGGTAGGCGTTCTCGGCGCGTTGCGCGGCCCATTCGGGATGTTGCAAGGTGTGCACGATCCCCCAGGCGCACGACTCCGGGTTGTTAGGGAAAATGGTGATCCCCGTCTCTGCGTGGCGTACTACCTCACGCAGGCCACCCACATCGCTGACCACCACCGGCGTCTTGGCTGCCATCGCCTCCAAGGCGACGATCCCAAAAGGCTCGTACAAACTGGGGAATACGGCGCAATCAGCTACCTTGTAAAGGCGATTGCGTTCCCCATCGTCGACAAAACCGGGTAAACATACTTTATCGGTGAGCCCTAACTCCCGAACGAGCTGGCTGACCCTTGCCAACTCCGGGCCGGTCCCGGCGATGACAAACTTGGCCTGGGGTACTTGAGAGAGAACAAGGGGCACAGCGCGCACCAACACCTCCACGCCCTTCTCGGCGACGATGCGCCCCACGTAGAGGACGATCTTTTCCTCCGGCAACGCATAGCGAGCACGAAAGCCGCTCAGGTCAACCCCCTCCAAGGCCTGAAAGGGTGCCGGGTCCACGCCGTTGGGGATGACATCGATCTTATCCCTAGGAGTGGCGAAATAGGCCACCAACTCCTCGGCCATATAGCGCGTACAGCAGATGACTCGCCAGGCATCATAGGTCAAACACCATTCCGCGTCGTTGATGCGCACCGCCTGATCCCCCTGTAGATGCCCTCGCCCTCGCCCACGCTCGGTAGCGTGAATCGTGCCCACCAGGGGGATCTTGTAGCGGTGCTTGAGCGCCCGGGCAGCGAAGGAGGTGAGCCAATCGTGGTTATGAATCAGCTCAAAAGGACCGGCATTGCGGATCACCGCATCCCCGGCGCGCTCCAAAGCAAGGTTAGCCTCCCAAACCTCGGTGAAAAAGTCGGGATAAGCCACCGAAGGCGTCGCGATCGCGACCCGATGGATGACGAAACGCTCATGCTCCTCCACTCGCTTGACGCTGCCCCGCCCCACGGTGATCAACTGAACCTCTACACCCTGCCGGGCGAGAGCGGGGATCAGCTCGGCCACGTGCTTACCCAACCCGCCCACGACGTTAGGAGGGTATTCCCAACTGAACATGAGCACACGCATCGCCATCCTCCCATTTGAGCTTGAAAAAATTATAAACCGCCTTCGCTTCGCCGACAACACGGCGCGACTTCACAGTCTGGCGAGCATGGGCTATAATTTCATTGAAAAACCCTTGCATGGCTACACCCATAGGTCTGGGGGCGTCTATGCCGGTTGGCTATGTGTATGATCCCATCTACTTGGAACACGACTGCGCCGACCATCCTGAGAACAGCTCGCGCTTGTCGGCCATTATGGCGCATTTAGACGAATCAGGGCTTTTGTCGCGGCTCAGTTCCATCCCGGCCGAGCAAGTGTCCCTAGAGGCCTTGACCCGCGTCCATGCCTCCCGCTATGTTGAGTTCGTGCGCCAGCTTGCGGAGCACGGCGGAGGTTGGCCCGACTCAGATACTTATGTCAATTCACGTTCTTATGAGGTAGCACTATACGCCGTAGGAGGCGTTATCGCTGCGACACGAGCAGTGTTGAACGGCGAGGTGGATAGCGCCTTCGCTCTGGTTCGCCCTCCAGGCCACCATGCAACCCGCGACCAAGCACAGGGGTTCTGCCTTTTCAACAACGTGGCCGTGGCCACGCTGTGGTCATTGACCTCAGCGCAGGTATCGCGTGCGGCCATCGTAGATATAGACGTACACCACGGCAACGGCACCCAAGAGGCGTTCTGGGACGAGCCCCGGGTGCTCTTTATCTCCCTGCACCAATACGGAGGCGGGTTCTATCCAGGCACAGGCCATTGGCGCGAGAAAGGCAGTTACGGAAACTGTCTCAACATTTCCTTGCCTCCACACACCGGCGACAACGGTTACTTGCAAGCATTCCAATGGATCGTTGAACCGGCATTGCGCCGCTTTGGGCCTGAGTTGATCCTGGTATCAGTCGGCTTTGACGGGCATTGGGCCGAGAAGCTCTTTCGTACGGCGATGTTGCTCTCCCTTACAGGCTATCGCCGTCTGATGGATCGTCTCATTGGGTTGGCCCATGAGCTATGTCAAGGGCGGTTAGTCCTGACTTTGGAGGGCGGATATGACTTGCGCGTGTTGGCATGGGGCGTTGCCGATGCATTTCGCGCCCTGTTAGGCTTGCCCTCAGAGGACCCTTTAGGCCCTGCCAGCCAACAAGAGGTAGCCGTAGAGAGTCACCTCCAAGCGATCGCCCATTGGCACGGCTTGCTTTAGTGGGGGTCTCAGCGGTTTACGGAGACGTACCAGGGGCCCTGAAAAAGGAGCATACTGCAATGAGCGCCAAAGAAGTCACCGCTGATCAGCCCATAGATGTTA
>Ga0078972_1006949_pt1 | contig 25965 bp, 20 predicted proteins | sample YelNatPaOPGAMG01_FD_67568 | JGI IMG/M metagenome (GOLD analysis project Ga0078972, IMG submission 67568) | Hot spring thermophilic microbial communities from Obsidian Pool, Yellowstone National Park, USA - OP-RAMG-01 (SPADES assembly) (version 2) | ecosystem: Environmental > Aquatic > Thermal...
AGGCCGACAAGCTGGTTGATCAGGTAGTCAGAGTCACCGGAGTTGATCTCCGCTGTGCCCGACACTTCGAAGCTGCGAGACGTGGGAAGGACGAAAGTGCGGCTCATGAACGGCTCGGGGTCACTGCGCGGAGGGCTGGACACCCGCTGGCGGTTCATGAGGATGTCGAGAGGGTCCGACAGGGACTTGGTTCCCGCAGCGGCGAGAAGGTCGGTCGGCAGCAGCAGGGACTCCGAAACGTGGGGAACACCCGGTATGGAGATGTCGGTGAAACCGACCGCCGGTAGCCCGTCGTAACGGCCGTGAGCTCCCCCCGTCGCACCGTCGACGCTGAGACGGAAGGTGGTGAAAGTGTGCGTGGGGAAGCTGACGATTTGACCCGCCTTTGAGAGGGAGGCCGGGCCGAGATCTACCTTGATCGGGTACTTTCCATCGAAGCTGAGCGTCACCGACGTGATCCGCCTCTTGTTCGGCCCCGTCTCGGTCAGCTGGTGCAACACCACATGGTTGGTGGTCACGGGAGCGTCGAGGGTCGCCAGTAGGTAGATACCGCCCACGGCCTCGTGGGCTCCGAACGTCCAAGCCAGGCCGGGAACGTCGAGGAACGCGTTGATCGGCTTGCCTTCCGGGGTGAGCGACAGGGAGTCGCCGTACTGGGAGGCCTGCACGGACTTGACGCCCGCCACCACCGCCACGGTCTGGTCGGCTGGGCTCTCGCCGGGAAAGACAGGCAGCGCGTAGTCGGAAGGTGTCAGGCTCAGATCTTTAACGCCTGGCTGTTCGACTTGGCCTACGTTGGCTTGCAGGCTCCCCCACTGGTATGTGGCGTCGGGGTTCGTGTCGGTTAGGACCAAGGTCGAGCCAGGGGCTTCTTGCTCAGACAGCGCTTTGGCGTCGCCCGCCGAGGATGCAGCGTAGAAGATCGGCTGGTTCCCGCCGAGGAGCCCCGCGCCGGCCGCCTCGACGATTCCCGATCCGTCTCCGGCTAAGACGATCGGATTGGCGGTCGGCTCTACGCGGTCGATCGGGCGGGCGCCCGAGACGTTGAACACCGAAAGCGCCGGCGGCTCTGGGGTGCCTGTCGGTATGCCGAGGCGAAGCTCAGTGTCGAGGGGGTAGCGGATCTGTGGCGCGACGTCCGGAGCACCGAAGTTCACCGGGGCTCCGAGCCCGGCGGCTCTTCTGGTCAGGTCCGCGTAGAGGATCTTCGGGAACGGAAGGTGGTAGCGCTCGTACTGAAGGTCGGACTGCAGCAGGATCTGCCCGACGCTCATCAGTCGAGCGGTCGGCGCCAGCGCTGCCATGTCGAGGGTGCCTTCTTGGATCGGCTCGTCGAGAGCTTGGAGGAGGTTCGCGGAGGCCGGCGAGCCCATCGGTTGGACCTGGCGTTGCACGTAGGGCCTGTCGAGCAGGCCCGGCGCGATCTGGTCGACCGTGACCCCGAAAGCGTAAGCAGCGAAGTCCTCGCCCGGCAGTCCCAGAACTCGCGTGGAGGACCCGAACGAGTTGAGGTAGGCGGCGGCCTGCGTCCAATACGACGGTATCGCCGAGCGCGACTGATTGGACCCGACTAGCCCGCCTGTCCACACAGCGGGTATGTCCGCGGCTATCAACGCTACGCAGCCGAGAGCGGCGACGGTGCCAACCTTGGGGCGCTGCAGCCTGAGAGCGGTCACACCGGAGCCCATCATGAGCGCAAGTCCGAGGACGACTATTGGCACGATGCGATCCACGGACCGCATGGCCATCGCCAACTCCGACCCGGCCGAGGCTCCTTTAATCAAGGCACCCAGCAGGGACGGGTGCGCGAACGGGTACGCTCCTACGGCCACTGCCGTGCCCAGCGCTACGGTCGCCAGGCAGAAACCCCTGTAGGCCCAGCGGGTGAGCATTCCGAGTACGAATGCGACTCCGGGCACCGTGAAGCTGACAGCTATAAGCCACGGCGACTGGGTGTAGGGGATCGACGACATCGTCCAGGGCTGGACCTTGTCCCACCCGTAGAAGTACCAGTAGCCGAGACCGCGCAGCACCTCCGCCGCCGACGAGGTGCTCGACACGGTAGGGATGGTCTCTGTGACCCGGAGGATGTTGATCCCGTACTTCGCTTCGACGAGCAGGCCCGCCGCCCACCACAACGACACCAGCGTGCACGACACCGCCAGTCGAGCGGAAGTGATCAACGCCCGTCGCAGGGTGATCTCGCCGGTCGCCCACACTGCGTACGCGAGCCAAACGGCCGGCGCGGCTATCACCAGCAGGATGGAAGTGGCGTTGACCCCTCCGACGAGAGCGACTACCAAGGCGAACAGGGCGACGTGACGCCATCTTCCCGTCCGAGCCGCTGTGGCGACGAGCCCGACCATCCACCCGAGCGCCGCCCACGGCATGAGCAGCGCTGTCGTGCGATCTATGTAGACGAGGATGTAAGGGCTGAGCATGTACGCCAGCGCCGCCACCGCACGGCCCGGCCCTTCCAGGCCCAGTCTGCGGGCGCAGTACGCAACGCCGAGACCAGCGAAAGCCACCAGCGAGCCCATCCAGATCCGCTGGCCTACCCACATCGGGATCCCCAACCAGCTCACGACGCTGTAGAACGGGCCCATCGGCAGCAGGTAGCCGATGTTTTGATGGGTGACCGTGCCGGTCCCCTGGTTCGGATCCCAGAGGAACGCTGCCCCCGCGGTCAGCTTGGCAGGGTCCAGGTAAAGGTACTGCTTGGTGTCGGCGACGACCTGTCCTGGACGGCTCAGGAACATTGGGATGTACGCGACCGCCGCTATGACAGCGAACAGGGGTCTGTCGGCACTGCGGATGCGCACCGTCGGCAGTGTAGAGGCGTCGGACCCCGGTTCCCAATCAGCCGCAGCAGCCGATCCCGCCGGTCTGGGAACCTCGACCCGGCCGCTGCGGCCGCGCGAGTCGGTAACTTGAACGATGTATGACCGCCGCAGAGACATTTCACGAAACGTCACGGCCGAGGCTGTCGCTGGCGGTCATAACGCTCGTGCTGTTCGTCACGTTCCTGGACAACACGATCGTCGCCGTGGCCTTGACCAGCGTCCAAGCCGAGCTTCACGCTGGCATCGCAGCCCTCCAGTGGGTTGTGAGCGCTTACGCCCTCACCTTCGCAGCGCTCATGCTCACCTTCGGGACCCTCGCCGACCATCTCGGCCGGCGGCGGGTGATGCTAGCCGGCTTAGCGGTGTTCATCGCCGGCTCTTTGCTCGGCGCCTTCGCCACGTCGTCGGGACTGCTGATCGGGGCCCGGGTGATCATGGGGGTCGGAGCGGCGGCTTCCGAGCCAGGGACCCTTTCCATGATCCGCCAGCTCTACCCTGACCGTGGCGACCGCGCCCAGGCCCTCGGAGTCTGGTCGGCTATCGCAAGCCTCGCCTTGGCGGCGGGACCGGTGATCGGGGGCCTGCTGGTCGGGATCTGGTCGTGGCGGGCGGTATTCGTGTTCAACATCGTCGTCGGCGTCGTAGCGATCGTCGGAGTCCGCCTCGTGCTCCCCGAGCTGTCAAGCCCCCGCCGCCAGCGCTTCGACATCGGCGGCTTCGCGTGGGCGCCGATCGCTGTGGTAGCTGCGACGTTCGCGACGATAGAGGGGGAAACCTCCGGCTACACGAAATGGTGGATCATCGGGCTTTACGTGATAGCCGTCGTAGCTATCGCAGTGTTCGTCGCCGACGAACGCAAAGCAGCCGAACCCGTCCTCGACCTGCGCTTCTTCCGCTACGGTTCTTTCAGCGCAGGGATGCTCCTTGCGTTCACCGGCTTCTTCGCGACTTTCACCGTCTTTTTCCTGATACCGCTGTTCGTGGAGCTTCTCGGCAACTCCAATTCGTTCGACCTGGTCGGAGATTTCGCCCCCATGGCGGCTGCGATGATCGTCGTCTCCGCCGTGTCCGGACGCCTTATAGCCCGGGTGGGAGCTGCGATACCGATGGCGGTTGGAGCGTTCCTCGCTGGAGGTGGGATCCTTGTCACCAACGCTCTGATCAAGCCGAGCTCGGGAGTCTCCCTGTTCGGCTGGAGCCTAGCGATAGTCGGCGCCGGCATCGGAGTCCTGATGGTCGGAGCAACCCAGTCTGTCCTTACCGCCGTACCGGCCGCCCGCTCGGGGATGGCTGCGTCGGCAGTCAACACCAGCCGTCAGCTTGGAGCCGTAGCCGGCGTGAGCATCGTCGGAGCGATCATCAACGCTCAGCTGACCACCAACCTGCTTCACCGGCTGTCGTCGATCCCCGGCCTACCCGCCGCCCTGCGAAACGAGGTCGTGATAGCCGTGACCACAGGCCAGACCAACAGCTCGGCGCTACCCAAGACCGGGCCGATAGCCAAGATCATCGACGAGGTCCTAGGCGCTGCGCAGTCGGCGTTCGCGTCGGGTCTCAACACCGTGCTGCTGATGGCCGGTGCGCTCATGCTCGCCTCGGGAATAGCGGCTATCGTCCTTGCCAGGCGGTCTAAGGGCCTCACGGCACACACCCTTCCCGACTGACTGGAGCCTAAGTCAGGCCGCAACCGGGTATCGTAGAGACGACGGTGAGTTGGTCGGGTGGTCGCGGCCGGGCGTTAGACCCGGTCGAGGAAGGTCGGGACTCCGCAGGGCAGGGTGCTGGCTAACGGCCAGTCGAGGTGACTCGCAGGAAAGTGCAACAGAAAGCAGACCGCCGATGGGCCCTCCCTTCACCGGGGGTGCCACAGGTAAGGGTGAAACGGTGCGGTAAGAGCGCACCAGCGTCCGAGGCGACCCGGGCGGCTGGGTAAACCCCACCCGGAGCAAGGTCAAACGCGGGACGGCCGGCCCGGCTCATGTCCCCAGGTAGACCGCTTAGATGGATGGCCACCCGGCCCGCCTGCAGGCGGGCCGACAGAATCCCGCCTACAGACCGACTCACCGTCACATAGCCCCTGAGCAGGACTTTTCTGTCCAACTCCAACTCGCCGTGCGCGCTATGTGCGCGAAGCGCTGAGCCTTTATGGCGCTGTCCCTCTCGAACGGAGGGTTGGTTACCCTCGGCGCATGTCCAAGCCCGTCCAAGCCAGCTTCGGATTGGTTGTCCGATTTGACCTGATCGAAGGTCATGAGCGCGCTTTCGATGAGCTCATCACCGAGACCGTGCGAGGAATCCGGGAATCAGAGCCGGGCACCCTGGAGTACGTCATCCACCTTGACCCGTCGCGACCCGGGGTCCGAGTGTTCTACGAGCTCTACGAAGACGAGGCCGCCTTCCAGGGCCATGAAGCCCAGGCACACGTTCAGCGGTTCCTGCGGGACCGGGCCGAGCACCTAAGAACTGATCCCGAGGTCTGGCGGGTTGTGCCTGCTGCCGGTGTTATTCGGACGAACTTGGCGAATATGATCCCTTAATGACGGTTCGAATCCCTCCGCGCCCACGCCAGATCTCCGTGAAAAAGTCCTGGTAGAGGTGCTGCGGGTAATTCCTGGACCCGTCCCAGGACCCGAATAGGACCCAGACGCCTCACCTCCTGCTGTCGCGGTCGGTTACTCCCCATGACCGGCTGGTTCACGGTCTCTACTCAGAGGACAGTCATACCGACCCACCATTAGGGGGTGATCCATCTTGAGCCGCCGCCGGGGTTGAGCGCGGGAAGACATCGTCAGCAGCAGCGGTAGGGCCTCAGCCCTACAACGCCAACTTCATCGATCATGACGTGACGAAGGGTGGCGCCGAGACCGCTCAGCCCTACGGCGCAGCAAGATGAGTCGGTGTTGGTAAGTACGCAGGAGTCCAAGCCCCTGTCGTCGCCCATAGCGACCCTTTAGGACGAGTGCCTCTCGCTGCCGAAAATGCCGGCGAGGTCGTCCGACCCCTTCGCCGTGTGACCCTCGCCTCGTCGACGGGCCGATCGACGCAGCGGGCCTCTACGTGCCGATGACCCGCGGGCGTGACGGGAACGACGTCTGGGTGGTCACCGATCCGAGCTCGCCTGCCGACCCTGTCGACCTCCTCGCCGAGGTGATGCGCCAGCGCTGGATCGACGAGCCCGCAAGCGAGCATCTCCCTCAAGTGGAGGTCGACCTCGAGTGAGCCGCCCAAAACGCCGCCACCACCTACGCTGGAGGCATGGCGGCGGCTGCCCGCGGGGCCTCGAGCGCATGACAGACGACGCCTACCTGGCGGCTGAGGCTCGCGCCCGGGTTGAGATCGACCGGCAGCTCGTCGCCTGTGGTTGGGAGGTCCAGAGTCGGGACCAGATGAACCTGTACGCCAGCCAGGGCGTAGCGGTGCGGGAGTTCATCATGGCTACCGGGCACGGCCGGGCCGACTACCTGCTCTTCACCGACGGCAAAGCGGCCGGCGCCGTTGAAGCCACGCCCTCGGGGACTCCCTTGGCGGGGGTCGAGCCCCAGTCGGCCAAGTACGCAGCGGGCCTCCCGAAGAACCTCAGCGCGCTGGTCTCGCCCCTGCCGTTCCTCTACGAGTCGACCGGCGACGAGACGATGTTCACCGACGGCTTCGATCCGGACCCCCGGTCGCGACCGGCGGTCACCTTCCATCGACCGGAGACGCTCGCCAGGTGGATGCGGCACTGGGTTGACGACGCCGATGGCGGCTCGCTGCGAGCGAGGCTGCAACGGCTCGGACCGGTCGGGCCCGAGGGACTGCGGCGCATCCAGGTCGAGGCGATCAACCGGGTCGAGGCCTCGATGATCCACAACAGCCCGCGCGCCCTCGCCCAGATGGCCACCGGGTCGGGCAAGACCTTCATGGCGGCGAACCTCGCCTACCGCCTGGTCCTGACCGCTGGCGCCGAGTGCGTCCTCTTCCTCGTCGACCGCGCCAACCTCGGTCGCCAGACCCTGCGTGAGTTCCAACAGTTCGCCACCCCCGGCGATGGCCGCAAGTTCACCGACCTCTACAACGTGCAGCTGCTCACCTCGAACCGCATCGACCCCGCCGCGCGCGTCGTCATCACGACCGTCCAGCGCCTCTACTCGATGCTGCGCGGCGAGGAGGAGCTGCCCGAAGACGTCGACGAGAAGTCCGGATCCGAAATCGAACCGGACCGCCCGGTCGACGTCACCTACAACCCCCAGATCCCCATCGAGATGTTCGACGTCGTCATCGTCGACGAGTGTCATCGCTCGATCTACGGGGTGTGGCGCCAGGTCATCGAGTATTTCGACGCGTTCCTCGTCGGGCTCACCGCCACGCCGGCCAAGCAGACGTTCGGGTTCTTCAACCAGAACCTCGTCGTCGAGTACGGCCATGCCGAAGCCGTCGCTGACGGGGTCAACGTCGACTTCGACGTCTACCGGATCCGCACCAAGATCAGCGAGCAGGGCTCGACCGTCGAAGCAGGGCTCGTCACGAAGTTCCGGGAGCGCGAGACCCGCAAGGTCCGGCTCGAGAAGCTCGACGAGGACGTCGTCTACGACGCCAAGCAGCTCGACCGGGATGTGGTGTCGCTCGACCAGATCCGCACCGTCATCCGCACCTTCCGCGACAACCTCTTCAAGCCGCTCGACGAAGGCGGGATCTTCCCGGGGCGTAGCGAGGTCCCAAAGACCCTCATCTTCGCCAAGGACGACAGCCATGCCGACGACATCGTGCGCATCTGTCGCGAGGAGTTCGGGCGGGGCAACGACTTCGCCGTCAAGATCACCTATCGCACGACGGGGGTGAAGCCCGAGGACCTGCTCAACCAGTTCCGCAACAGCTTCAACCCCCGCATCGCCGTCACGGTCGACATGATCGCCACCGGAACCGACGTACGACCGCTCGAGTGCGTGATGTTCATGCGCCAAGTGCGTTCACGGAACTTCTTCGAGCAGATGAAGGGACGCGGAGTCCGCGTCATCGACCCCAACGACCTGCAAGCGGTCTCCGCTGACGCAACCGCGAAGACCCACTTCGTGATCGTCGACGCCGTCGGCGTCGGCGTCACGGAAGGCGAGTTCAACGACACGAACCCGCTCGACCGGCGCAAGGCCGACTCGCTCAAAAAGCTGCTCGATCAAGTAGCGGCCGGGGTACGCGACGCCGATGTCGTGTCAACCATCGCCGGCCGGCTCGCTCGTCTCGACCGCGTCATCTCCACCGAGGACCGGGCAGAGCTGGCTGAAGCCGCCGACGGCATCGACCTCACCGACATCGTCCGCGTGCTGACCGACGCTGTCGACGTCGACAAGGCGTGGGAACGTGCCGCCGAGGCGAACGGCGGTGGCGACCCCACCGAGGAGCAGATCGGCGCCGCCCAGAGCGAGCTTGTCGAGCAGGCGTCGCGCATCCTCGCCGAACGCCCGGCGCTGCGCAGCAAGCTGCTTGATGTCCGGCGCAGCTACACGCAGGTGCTCGACGAGACGTCCAAGGACGCCGTCATCGACGCCGGCTTCTCCCGCGACGGCACCGACCGAGCGCGCCAGACCGTCGAGTCCTGGCGCGCCTTCGTCGCCGAGCACAGCGACGACATAGACGCCCTCCAGATCCTCTACTCGCGCCCCTACGGCAAACAGCTCACGCTCAAGGCCATCAAGGACCTCGCAGCCAGGATCGGCCGCCCGCCCTACAACTGGACTCCCGAGCGCCTGTGGGCTGCGTACGAAGCGCTTGAGGCGTCGCGGGTGCGCTGCTCCGCCGGCAAGCAGTTCACCAACCTCATCTCGCTCGTCCGCAAGGCGCTTGACCCGGAGGACGACCTCGTCGCGTACCCGCTCACGGTCGAGACGAGGTTCCAGAACTGGCTCGCTCAGCAGCAGCAGGCCGGAACCACATTCACCGACGATCAGCTCGCGTGGCTCACGAGGATCAAAGACCATTTGGCCACGAGCCTGAGCATCGCGCCCGACGACTTCGAGCTTGAACCGCTCGTCGGGCATGGCGGTTTCGGGCGGGCCAATAAGGACTTCGACGGAGGGCTCGCGCCAGTGCTCCTCGAGCTCACTGAGGAACTTGTCGCATGACGCAACTTCCGCACGGCTGGGTCGACGCCGCGATTGAGGACTGCCTGTGTTCGCTTGATGATGGTCGTCTGATCCATCAGGGATGGAGCCCGCAATGTGAGCGGGTTCCCGCAGATGACGTCGACGCGTGGGGCGTGCTGAAGACAACAGCGATTCAGCCCGGGGCATTCATCGCAGAAGAGAACAAGAAGTTGCCACACGCGATGGAGCCTCGTTCGGGAATCGAGGTGCGACCCGGGGACTTGCTCCTCACGTGTGCTGGCCCCAGAGCGCGATGTGGAGTCGCGTGTCTCGTCCGCGACACGAGACCGCGTCTGATGTTGTCCGGGAAGATGTACCGCTTTCGCGTCAACGAGCGCGATATCGATCCGCGATTTGTTGAGGCTGCCCTCTTGAGCCCGGCCCTGGTTGACGCGCTCGACGAAATCAAGACGGGCATCAGCGATAGCGGCCTCAACCTCACTCACTCCCGCTTCCGAGCCCTGCGGATCCCTGTTGCACCCCGGCCTGAGCAGGAGCGGATCATTGCAGCGATCGAGGAAGCCTCTTCCAAGCTCGACGCCGGTGAGGCGGGACTTCGCATCGTCCGTCAGCTCCTGAACCGCCTGCGAGACGCGATCCTCGCCGCCGCTGTTGCCGGCCGCCTCGTCCCGCAAAACGCGATGGACACCCCGGCATCGAATCTCCTCGCTCACCTCGGCATCGAGCCGGTCGACCGGGATGACCTACCGAACCTGCCTGAGGGTTGGGCATGGGCGGCAATCGAGGGTGTGGCGGCGAGGATGCCAAATGCGCTGGCCATCGGCCCGTTCGGCAGCAATCTGAAAGTCACCGACTACGCCGATAACGGCGTTCCACTCGTCTTCGTTCGGAACATTCGGCGTCGCGACTTCCGGACGGCGCTGAAGCACGTGACGCACGAGAAAGCCAACGAGCTCGCGTCCCATTCGGTGCGCGAGAGAGATGTACTCATCACGAAGATGGGGGACCCTCCGGGCGACACTGCGGTATACACCGAGAGCCGGGCAGCGATCATCACTGCTGACTGCATCAAGGTCACGTGCGGCGCAGGAGTCACCCCGGAGTACCTGTCCCTCGCCATCGCCGGAGGTCACACTCGGAGGCTCCTACACGAGGCCACGAGAGGAGTGGCGCAGAAGAAGGTCTCCCTCGGACGCTTTCGTGTTCTTCCTGTTCCGATTCCGCCGTTGGAGGAGCAAGCGCGAATCACGGCCGAGGTTGACCGTCAGATGTCGTTCGTGGACGCATGCGAGCGGGCAGTCGATGATGGCCTGAAGCGCTCGGTTGCACTTCGCAAGTCGGTGTTGAAGGCCGCTTTCGAGGGGCGACTCGTGCCGCAGGATCGGACCGACGAGCCAGCGTCGGTGCTGCTGGAGCGGATCCGAGCTGAGCGAGAGGCAACGCTTGAGCCCAGCGGTCCCGGGCGGGAGCGAAGGCATGAGTGACCGTCACACCCCCGAAGTACGGTCGATCGGTGCTGCCAGAGTTGTGCGAGGAGGTGTGCGGCCGTGAGCGTGCGGGTCGAGGTATGGCCGAGCGTCCTGACGTGGGCTCGGGCGCGTTCCGGCATCGCTGAGGACGACTGGAGCCGCCGCTTCCCGAAGTTCGAGGCGTGGCTGGCCGGCGAGGCCGCACCGACGCTGAAGCAGCTCGAAGACTTCGCCCGAAAGACGCACACGCCGGTCGGGTTCCTCTTCTTGGCGGAGCCGCCCGTCGAGACGGTGCCGATCCCTGACTTCCGTACGGTCGGCGACCGGCCTGCCGGCGCCAATGAGGTCGTCTCCGCCGACCTGCTCGATGTGGTCTACGCCTGCGAGCGGCGGCAGGAGTGGTACCGGGACAACCAGATCCTCGAAGGCGAACCTCCACTGGACTTCGTCGGCGAGGCAAGTACGAGCGACGCGGTCGAGGACATCGCCGCCCAGATGCGGGTGCTCCTCGACTGGACGGCGCAGAACCGTGCAACGTGCCGCGGGTCCGATGGCGCGCTGACGTGGCTCCGTGAGCACGCGGAAGCAGCCGGCATCCTCGTCATGATCAGCGGCATCGTCGGCTCCAACACGCATCGCACGCTCGACCCTCAGGAGTTCCGAGGCTTCGCGCTCGCCGACCCGTACGCCGCGCTCGTGTTCGTCAACGGCGCGGACAGCAAGTCGGCCCAGGTGTTCACGCTCGTGCACGAGCTGGCCCACCTCTGGCTAGGTGAGACCGCGCTGTCCGATCTCGACCCGCGTTCCGTTCGGGCCAACGACGTCGAGCGGTGGTGCAACCAGATCGCCGCTGAGCTCCTGGTGCCGATGGCCGAGTTCCGCAACCGACTCAATTTGAGCGGGGACTTGCGGGCTCAACTGCAGCCACTCGCCGAGCACTTCCGCGTCAGCCCTCAGGTGGTTCTCGGTCGGCTTCGCGAGGCCGGCGCACTGACCTGGGAGCAGTACCTCGTCGAGCTGGACGTGGAACGCGAGCGTGTCGCGAAGTTTCTTGCGGCCCGCGGCGGCGGTGGTGGGAACTACTACAACACCAAGCCGGTCCAGGTAAGTCGTCGGTTCGCGCTCGCGCTGATCGCGAGCGCGAAGGAGGGCCGCACCCCGTACACGCGCGCATTCCGGCTGCTCGACGTGAAGAGCGGGTCGACCTTCGATGGGCTCGCCGAGCACCTTGGAGTGGTGTGATGGCGTGGCTGCTCGACACCAACGTCCTAGTGAACGCCAAGCGCGACTACTACGGCTTCGAGTTCTGCCCCGGCTTCTGGGATTGGCTCGACCTCGCATCCGCGGACGGTCGTGTGGCCAGCATCGAGGCGGTGTACGACGAGCTCGTCGACTATGGCGATCAGCTGAGCGACTGGGCGCGTGATCATCGCTCGTTCTTCCTCGCACCAGGCGCGGACGAGGTCAGCGCGATGGCGACGGTCAACGGTTGGGCTGCGGCCTCGGCCGACTACACTCTCGCGGCCAAGCAGGAGTTCGCGGCGGCCGCGGACTCCGGACTGATCGCATTCGCCCTGGCGGGCGGGCACGTCGTTGTCACGCACGAGCTCCCGGCGAGCACGCGTAAGCGGATACCGATACCGAACGCGGCGTCGTCATTGAATGTCGCCTACGGCTCGCCCTGGCGGATGTTGCGCGAGGAGCGACCGTTGTTCGTCCTGCAAGGAGCTTCGTGATGGCGACCAGCTCGAACCAACTGGTCCAGAAGCTGTGGAACTTCTGCAACGTCCTACGCGACGACGGCGTATCGACCATCGAATACGTCGAGCAGCTGACCTACCTGCTCTTCCTGAAGATGGCCGACGAGCGCCAGAAGGCTGGCCTCGGCGTGGTCGTGCCCTACGGGCTCGACTGGCAGTCGCTGCTCGACCGCGATGGCGACGAGCTCGAGGTCCACTACCGGCACCTGCTCGAGTCGCTCGGCCGCGAGACGGGGACCCTTGGCACGATCTTCCGCAAGGCGCAGAACCGCATCCAGGACCCGGCCAAGCTCCGTCGCCTCGTGGTGAACCTCATCAACGAGGAGACCTGGACGTCCGTCGACGCTGACCTCAAGGGCGACGCCTACGAGGGGCTGCTTCAGAAGGGCGCAGAGGACACCAAGGCCGGGGCCGGCCAGTACTTCACGCCGCGGGCGTTGACCCGCGCCATGATCGCCTGCCTTCAACCGAAGCCGGGCGAGACGATCGCCGATCCTGCCTGCGGCACGGGTGGGTTCCTGCTAGCGGCGCATGAATGGATCGTCGACAACCACATCGCCGAGATGGATGCCGACGACAAGCGGTTCCTCCGGGACGAGGCTGTCCACGGCTGGGAGATCGTCGACGGCACCGCCCGCCTGTGCGCCATGAACCTGCTGCTCCACGGCATCGGTACGCCAAACGGCGAGAGCCTCGTGACGGTCGCTGACGCGCTGCGCGCGGACTCGGGCGCGCGTTGATGTAGTTGCCGCCAACCCGCCCTTCGGCCGCAAGTCGTCGATGACGATGGTCAACGAAGCAGGAGAAGCGGAGCGAGAGGACCTCGTCGTCGTTCGCGACGACTTCTGGGCGTCGACCTCCAACAAGCAGCTCAACTTCCTGCAGCACATCAAGGGCATGCTCAAGATCGGCGGGCGTGCCGCCCTCGTGCTTCCGGACAACGTGCTGTTCGAAGCCGGCGCTGGCGAGACCATTCGCCGCCGGCTGCTCGCCGAGTGTGACCTGCACACGATCCTGCGGTTGCCGACCGGCATCTTCTACGCCCAGGGCGTGAAGGCGAACGTGGTCTTCTTCGACCGGAAGCCCGCGGCAGCGGATGCGTGGACGAAGGAGACCTGGGTCTACGACCTCCGTACCAACATGCACTTCACGTTGAAGACGAACCCACTGCGCTCCGCGGACCTCGCTGACTTTGTGGACTGCTACCGGCCCGAGGATCGATCGAAGCGGGTCGAGACCGAGCGCTTCCATCGCTTCGCCTATGACGAGCTCATCGCACGCGACAAGGCGAACCTCGACATCATCTGGTTGAAGGACGACTCCCTCGACGACGCGAGCACGTTGCCCCCGCCTGGCGTGCTCGCTGCCGAGATGGTCGAGGAGCTCGAAGCCGCCCTTGCGCAGTTCTCGGAGCTCGCGGCCTCGCTCCCCGTTGACGTGTCCGATGGCAGCGAAGGATCGCCTTCATGACTGCGGCGCCCCGCAATAGTGCGGTAGAGGTCCTCGCCTGCCTCGAAGACGAATTCGCGGCGTTCGGAGAAGCCTTCTGCCGTGGTGAGTATCTGATGTGGCTCGGGTCCGGGATTTCTCGCGATGTGGTGCCGGGCGTGCAACTGCTTCTTGTGCGGATGCTGGAGTTTCTCCGAAAGAAACTTGATCCGGCGGACCCAACGTGTCGGTTCCGAAAGGCGTTCAACGACGTGCTCGAGGTGGGGGGTGTGCCCGCAGCAACCCGTGCGGGCCTCGATCTCACGACATCGGCTGAGTCTTGGCCGGAGATCGATGACATCGTCGGGCGTCTCGTGAATCACTACTCGGCAGTGTTGAACGTCCAGATTCAGGGCGAGGCTGCCGACTACCTGGTGTGGAACGGTCTCGACGTGCCCACGACGTATGGCGCGCCCGCACTCGAGCCGGACGTTGAACACTTTTGCGTGGCGATCTTGATGTTGGAGGGTGTCGTTCGCTCCGCGCCCACTACCAACTGGGACGGACTTGTTGAGGCAGCCATGGGCGCGCTGGTCGGTGATGCCGATCGCTTCTTGCGAGTCGTCGTAGCGCCTGACGACTTCCGAGAACCGGAGCGTCAAGCGGAGCTGGTCAAGTTCCACGGATGCGCTGTACGAGCTGCCGCGGACGAGAACGAGTATCGCGGGCGTCTGATCGCCCGCATGACCCAGATCTCGGGTTGGACGACGAAGCCCGAGAACCAACTCATGAAGGACCATTTGGCGCATCTGTTCGCTTCCCGGTCATCCTTCATCGTCGGCCTCTCGGCTCAGGACGCCAACATCCACACCGTTCTAAATGAAGCGAGTCAGAAGCTCGGACGGAACTGGCCAGCGTCGCCGCCACCGGTGGTGTTCGCTGAACAGACCCTGCATCACCATCACACCCACGTCCTCCAAGTTACGTACGGAGATAGCTACGCCGGAAACGCCGGGGCCATCCCTCAGTCAGCGCTGTTAGGTGCGTTCGCGAAGCCGGCACTCGTTGCACTTGTGCTCCTCACGCTCACCGACAAGTTGTGCGTACTCGTCGACGCGGTTGGCTTGGTCCTGCCTGACGCGGAGCGAGGGCATCTCTGTGACGACCTACGCGGCCTCCGCGATCTCGTAGCGAGTGCGGCAGACGTCGACCACCGCGCATTCCTTGCAGTGATGGTTCCTGCGATGGCTCTCGTCCTCTCGATCTTCCGAACGGGTCGCGTTCCAGATGCAAGCGCTGTCCTGTACGAGCCGGTTTCGGTCGCGCCGGTAACCCGAGACGTCAGCGCCTCGGATCCTCGGGTTGCGGCCAGGCTCGGACGTCTTGCCGTAGTCCTCTCACTCCTCGGTCGCGGGCTCATCGACAGCCTTTGGCAGCTCACCGTGGGGACGCTCGTCCGGCCTGAAGACGGCGTTGTACGAGTCGCGACTGCGCATCAAACGGCGCGTGTCTTCATGGTGTCCGACGCACGCTCGTTGTCGCAGCTCGAGGTCGACGGCGTTGTCGACCTCGACGATGATGCGACCATCGTCATCCAAGCAGAGTCAACGCACGCGCCTTCGACCCGGTCACCACGGGCGCACTACGGACGAACCGGCGCTGCTGGTGCGCGCTGCGTCGATCTCGAGGAACTTTGTACGACGATCACCACGTCTTCACCAGACTCGCACCCAGAGAGCCATTCGTCCCAGCCTTTGGCATACCGACCTCATCGAGAACTGCGCTCGAGCTGACACTGGAGACGGTGCACGTGTCGGGCGAGCCCGGTGGCTCGCCGCAGATGATGTTGAGTGCCGGCAATCTCAACACCGCTGCATTGTCGTTGTTCATTGCGCTCCACTTGGCGGTCGAACCTCTCGTGCCGTGTCTTGTGCTCGATGACCCGGTCCAGTCGATGGACGAGGTTCACGTCGCGCAATTCGCAGGACTCATTCGCGTTCTCTCGAAGCATCATGGGCGTCAAGTGATCATCGCTGTGCATGAGCGCGAGTTGTTCCAATACCTCGCCCTAGAGCTGAGTCCAGCCTTTCAAGGCGATGAGCTCATCACGATCGAACTCGGCACCCGAGCTGACGACGAGGACCGTGGAATCATCCGTCACACTTGGTCTCCCGACTCCGCGATTGCGGTGTGACTCGCGTCGGCACCGGCGACTCACCGCGATACTGGGCGCCGTCGTCGCCCTAGGCGCTGCCCGCCACACCCGACACTGAGCCATCCGGGGTCTCGGCGAAGGACACCGAATGGCCGCCGAAGGCGACCGACAACTGCGGAGCCGCGTAGTGATAAGGGGTCTGGCCGAACGGCGGGGCGAAGCTGTACGCATCGGCGGTCAGGAACAGCAGCTCGTCTCCCGGCTGTGACGGCACGAAAGGACCGTTCAGCCCATCGATATGGGCGCAGAAGCCGGCTGAGATGGAGGGGACCACGAACGCCACCCCCGCCAAGGGTAGCAACTGCCGAAGCCCCGGCGGCGGAGTGAAGTCGGTGGGCAGAGTTACAGACTGGGCGTCCCCAACGTGCTGATCGCCGTCGGCCAACGCTCCGGCACCCCCAAACGGCAAGGCGAGACCGGTAGCAACAACCACCGCGCACAGGGCCCCTGCCACCCGCAAGGCCGAACGGCCCGCCGCACGGAAACTTCCCGCTCGAAGCTGGCGGCCAAAAACTTGGGAATCGGCTGTCATGGGCTGATCGTCAAACCCGAACGTTGACAAACCGTCGACGAAAACGGTACCCACCCGCTGACACCGCCGGATTCCTGCCGACCGGAGGAGTCCCTCAGTCACGCGCTCGTTGCGCGACCCCTGTGAGCTGCACTTTCTCGCCCCGCAGGGTCCAGGAAGTCGGCGCAGTAACGCTTTCCGATCGCGCACCTCACCGACGATCGCCATCTCGGGGCTTCACCAAGCGGTGGCAGCCGCTCGACGAAGGTTGACGTCTACTCGCTCATCCGAGTCCGGCCGGCCCGGTTCGTGGCAGGCATTTCCGAAGGAACCCTGTTGGAACGGAGAGATGGCGTGACGATGCCCTTCGAAATGCGCATTGCGATCGGGGAGCTCGCCTCACTTGGCTGTCGGTCGCTGGCCAGCCTGCCGCAAAGGGGCCAGACCGGCGTGGAGGACGAGGGCCCCGGGACCGTGCAGGCGGCACACCGCCGCGACCGCCAAGGGAGCTGTTCCCGGGCCAATCCAAACGACGCGGGAGCCGTGCTGAAGATCCAAAGCAACTGTCTCGACCCCGGGGTCAAGCTCGACCCGACAGCCGACGACCCGATCCCAACGCCAGCTATACAACCGGTCATCTCCGAGTCGTCCGACAACACGTTCTGAGGTGACTAGCCAGGGTCGGATCGGTGGGAACCAGTCCGGACCGGCCTGCGTACCTACAGGTCGCTCCTGCAGGAACCGGACCGGGCACTCGGCCCATACGCACTCCCCCGGGTTCAAGACGACACCGATCGTGTACGGCGTCGCCGGGGTGGGCTGACCCCTCACCATGGACATCACCAAGTCCCTTGCCGTCTCATGCGCCCAGAGGCGGGTGTCATGTTCCCACCGTTCGAGTGCCTTGCGATGCTTGCGACCGGTCACAGTTCGATTCCTCTCTCGTGGTCGCCCTGGCTGCTCGGTGCGGCCGCGGTACTGGCGCCGGCCGCACCTGGTTGGGGACCGCGGGAGAGGTCGATAGCTCGCTGGGCGGCGGCGAGAGCCCGCTTTCGTTGAACATACTGCTCCAGGGATGTGACGGTTCGGGGTATCCGAGAGGCCGGGGGTCGGTCTTAATGCCCCAGCGGTCGCGGTAGGCGGCGACGGCGGCTACGGACTGGAGCCACTCGCGCCGGTCAGGGGGCTCAGCCGGAGGCTGGCCGAGCCGGCCTATCCAGGGGAGGACCTTCGCGGCGGCTTGCTCAGCGAGGGTGCTGGCGCGCTGATCTATGGCCTGGTCTCGTTCGGTGAGACCGCGTCCCATGTCCGGATCGGTCACCCCGCGGGCACGGGGGAACAGGCCTGCGACGAGGTTCGGCGACGCTGTGACGAGTTGGTCGTGAGCCTCGACCCACTCGTCGACCCGGTGGTGCAAGACGGCGGCGATGTCCTCGGCGCTGACCAGGGTCCGTTTCGAAACGAGGGCCGGGAGCACCCGGTCGACGTCGAGCCCGCTGGCTTCGGCGTGCCGGAGGGCGGCCATGAAGGGACCGTAAGCCTGGCTGGCTCGGACGGCCTCGATCTGGGCAGCAGTCAGGCCGGAGCGAGCGAACAGTTTCTCCCACCGGTCGACTCCGGCAGCCGACGCGATGCTCTGGTATTCGGCGGCCAGGCTGGCGATGCCCTCGGCCTGCTCGTGAGCGCGGCGGATGGCTTCGTGGGCGGAGATGTCGGCTCTCAGGTTGACGCCGTCCTGCACCTGCGCAAGCCGGCGGCTGCGGTCGAGTCGTGAGCCCCCAGTCGTGCGCGATCCGTGCGCGAAGCGGCAGAAAACTGGGGTCTCAGACGGTCAAAGGCGGTCACGCAAAAAGGCTGGTCACCGGCCATTTTCGGGCAACGCCGCAGGTCGGAGAAGTGGCCTAAACAGAATCCCGCCTACAGACCGACTCACCGTCACATATCCGGAGCTGGGGTGTTGTTCTCTCCCCTCGAGTTCGCTGGGCAGGTACTCCGCGCTGATCAGGTACTCTGCGCCGGGCAGGGCCGATGCAGCCTTGTCATGCCCGGCGGATGACACGAGCCGGGCGGGTTTATGCTCTCCCTATGACGGGTGAGGCTGAGTTGATGGCGGCTGAGGCGATGGCGGCGGAGTTGGTGGCAAGGGCGAGACGCCACACTCTCGGCGACGTGCTGCACCGCACAGCACGCCGCTACCCAGAGCGCGTCGCGGTGAAAAGCGACCGTGGGACCTTCAGCTACGACCAGTTCGAGACGGCCGCGAACCGGGCGGCTCACAGCCTGGGTGACCGCGGCCTGGGCAAAGGGGATCGCCTCGCGTTGCTGTCACACAACTGCTGGCAGTTCGCAGTGTTGACCTTCGCCACCGCCAAGCTCGGGGTGATTCTTGTACCGGTGAACTTCATGCTGAACTCAGCCGAAGTCGGCTACATACTCGGCCATTGCGAAGCGAACGCCGTGGTAGCCGAGGACTCCCTGGTCCCAACCATGGCCGAGGCGGTCGAGCTGTCGGGTCTGACACCGCGCGTTCGGGGTTCCATTCCCATGCCAAAAGCTGACGGAGGAGTGGAACCGGGGTGGGAGGACGTCGATGACTGGTGGCGCGACGGCCCTTCGGGCGAGCCGGAGGTGGCCGTCGGCGACGACGACCCGATCCGGCTCATGTACACCTCGGGGACTGAGTCACGCCCGAAGGGCGTGATGCTCTCCAGCCGGTCGCTTGTCGCCCAGTACGTGAGCTGCATAATCGACGGGTCGATGAGCGGCGACGACATTGAAGTCCACTCGCTGCCGATGTACCACTGCGCCCAGCTCGACTGCTTCTTCTGCGTCGACGTGTACCTCGGCGCTTCGAGCGTCATCCTCCCGTCGCCCGAACCAGCCCGGCTGCTAGAGACAGTCGAGGCGGAGCGCGCAACCAAGCTGTTCTGCCCGCCCACGGTGTGGGTGTCGCTGCTCCGCCATCCCGATTTCGACCGGCGGGATCTCTCCTCGCTTCGAAAGGGCTACTACGGGGCTTCGCCGATGCCGGTCGAAGTGCTAAAGGAGATGCAGAGACGCCTACCCGGGCTTGAGTTGTGGAACTTCTACGGCCAGACCGAGATGTCTCCCCTCGCGACCATCCTCGGCCCGGCCGAGCAGACCGCCCGCGCCGGCAGCGCCGGGCGTGCAGCGATCAACGTCGAGACTTCCGTCGTCGACGACCAGGACCGCCCCGTGGCGCCCGGCACGGTCGGCGAGATAGTCCACCGCAGCCCGCACGCCACGCTCGGATACTACAAAGACGGCGACAAGACCGCAGCCGCGTTCCGCAACGGTTGGTTCCACTCCGGGGATCTCGGGGTGATGAGCGAGGACGGCTACCTGACGGTCGTCGACAGGATCAAGGACATGATCAAGACCGGCGGGGAGAACGTCGCCAGCCGCGAAGTGGAGGAGGTCCTCTTCGAGGTTCCCGGAGTGGCAGAGGTTGCGGTGTTCGGGATAAGCCATCCCCAGTGGGTAGAGGCGGTCACCGCCGTGGTCGTGCCCAGGGAGGGGGCTACCCTCAGCGCCGAAGACCTTGCCGCCCACGCCCGAGAGCGGCTCGCCGGCTACAAGCGACCTAAGTACCTCGCTTTCGCAGAATCCCTGCCTAAGAACCCGAGCGGGAAGATCCTAAAGCGCGACCTGCGGGAGCGTTACGGCTACCTGTCCAAAGACGACCGGCCCCCGATGTGAACGCCGACCGAGGGTAACCGACACGCGTTCCGCCGCCCCGCACAGGTCCCCAGGGGCACGCCCTGGCGTGTCCGGTCGACTTGTCGTCAAGTAACGCCGAGCCGGCTCCGATACACAACTGAGGTTTGTGAGCCACTGCGGACGGAGCTGCGGAAGTGAAGGTTGCCCCAAGGCCATATGGATTGTCCAGACGGTGAAAGCGCTGATCCTCGCTGCGGGTATGGGGAAGAGGATGGCGCCTCTGACCGACTCTACGCACAAGACGCTGCTGGCCGTCGCTGGAACCACCATCTTGGACCGCCTCCTTGGAAGCCTGCGATCGTGCGGGGTTCAAGACGTGTGCATCGTGACCGGATACCGGGATAGCGACGTACGCGCTGCAGTGGCCGAGCGTTTCGGCGATCTGGACGTGACCTTCGTGCACAACGAGAGGTACGCGACGACAAACAACGTGTTCTCGATGGCGCTGGCACTCGAGCGCATAAGCATTGACGACGACATTTTGCTGATCGAGTCCGACCTGATCGTCGACCACAAAGTCATCGAACAAATAGTCTCTAGCCCCTACGACAACGTCGCGTTGGTCGACGAGTACAAGGTGGGCATGGACGGTACCGTCGTCAGCCTCGGACCTGGCGACGTGGTCAGCGCGGTGCACCCCTCCTACCTTCAAGACTCGAGATTCGACTTCTCCGACAAGTACAAAACGCTCAACATCTACCGTTTCGACCGTCACTTCGCCGCTACGACGCTGCGGGAGATGCTCAGCTTCTACGCACGGTCCATCGACGCCGGCTGCTACTACGAACTTCTGCTCGGCGTGCTCATCTACATGAGAGCCGCAACGATCCACGCCGAGAAAGTCGCTCACCCCTGGGCGGAAGTCGACGATCCTAACGACCTCGCGGCTGCGCAGTTCGTCTTCAATCCAGCCACCAGAAGAGCCACTGTCGAAGCCTCGTGGGGAGGTTCGTGGAGCCTTCCCTACCTGGATTTCAATTTTATCCGCAACACCTACTTCCCGACCGAGGCGATGCTCGCCGAGCTGCGTTCCAGCTTCGACGTCGTCGCGTTCAACTATGGCTCAGCCCAACACGTCCTCAACCGTAAGCTGTCCTACTTCCTCGGCTGTGACCCTTCCAACGTGGCGCTACTGAACGGAGCCTCCCAGGCCTACCCGGTGCTTCGAGACCTGTACGCTTCCCGAACGGTGCTCATACCCGAGCCGACCTTCGGGGAGTACAGCCGAATCTTTCCTGGCGCCGCGACCTATCCGGACCTAGGTAGCCCCGGCTGGGAGCGGGTTGGTGATAGCTCCGCAGGGTTGACGGTGGTGGTCAATCCGAACAACCCGACCGGCACCGTGTGGGGGACTGCCGGCCTCGTAGAGGTCGCCAAGTCCCACCCGGGACGAGTCTTCTTGATAGACGAGTCGTTCCTGGACTTCTCGGGCGAGCCGTCGATGATTCCAACAGTAGAAAAAGAAGCCTTGGACAACGTCATCGTCCTCAAAAGTCTGAGCAAATGCTGGGGCGTACCGGGCCTGAGGCTCGGATACCTCCACAGTCTCATCCCTGCAGTCCACGAGGAACTTAGACGAGCCACGCCGATCTGGAACGTCAACTCGCTCGCCGAGCACTTCGTGGAGCTGATCTTGAAGCACCGAGGCCCCCTTCAGGACTCCTACACCAGAGTTGTAGCAGATCGAGAGGATCTCGCCTCCAACCTCAGGGGCCTAGACGCAGTGAAGCAGGTCTACGACAGTGCTGCCAACTTTGTCCTGGTCCGCCTAGCCCTGGATTCTGCGCAAACCACGGCCCTCGCCGACCGGCTGATGTCCGAGCGCTCTATACACGTCAAAGACGCTTCCGCAAAGTTCGATGACGGCGCTGGCTACTTGCGCCTCGCGGTGCGCTCCCCTACTGACAACAAGATCCTGTGCGAAGCACTAGCGGAATTCGCAACTCATCGGAGCCGGCGATGAACGTCGCCGAGGCTGGCTTGGAACTGCGCGAGCGAGCGGTGCTGGAAATGCGAACGGTGCTTGGACGTGTCACCCCACTTCGCAACGCTTATAGACGCTGGATCAACTGGCACCGGGACGAGGATCTGCGCTTGTTCCACGATGTACTATCGGCAGGTCCCCTCGCAGGCAAGTGGCGGGTATTCGGTGGTGTGATCCTCGGAGTGGAACGCTCAGGGAAGCTTATCGAATGGGACCGCGACATCGATGTAGTCGTGCTAAGAGAAGATTTCCCAGCGCTGGTTCGCACCATCTCGGACCTAAAGGAGTGCGGGTTCCGCCTTAAAGAGAACTTCGTCGGGAGCGACGGGACGATCATCGGCGTCCACCTGCGCCGCCACTCCTTTCAGTTCGACTTCTTTGTCGGCGATCTCGTCGCTCACGAAGACGCTCCAACTCGGAGTGACCTCAACCTGTTTGAGTTGCAGTTCCGGGAGCTGGTGATGATCGACGGGACCGTTTTCGAGCAGACCGGACGCATCCCCTACTCCGAAGTCGATCACATTGGGGTTGTCGGCAGGAGTTGGCCCTGCTCATCGGACCGACCGGCGGAACTCGCGCTCATGTACGGGCCGACCTGGCGGGTCCCTGATCGCTCCTGGAAGGGTTCCGCCTCTCCCTACGCTGTCAACGTAGCCCCCTACAAGGGGCTCCTGGGTACGTGGACGCCCCTAGAGGGCTTTCTCAACGCTTGAAACCCCAACAGTTGAACCGGTATTTGCCGTTCGGATAGCCCGCAAGGTCTTGATCAGCGCAGCCGACATCGACAAGGCCGCACTCCTCGAGCAAGTCGACCATGAAAGCCCTGTCGAAGTAGAGGTGCTCCAAACCCGAGTAGCGCTCCCGGTAGGCTTCGGATCCGCCGGCCATGTCGACCCGGAACGCCTCACTGTCGTCTCGCTTCGCTAAGTCCGGCAAGTCGAGTATCGCCACCGCCCGAGTGGCTTTGGCAGCCATCGCAGCTGCGACGCTACGAGCGTATTCCAAGGACGGGAAGTAGATGAACACGCCGCTAGCTAGGCAGGCGTCCACTTTGGGGTGGGAGGCGACATCTCTGGCTTCTCCCACCGTAAAGGTGCCGGACGGTATCGCTCTCGCCGCCGCGTCGATAAGTCCGGGGGACAGGTCGATGCCCGATACCGACAGCCCGGCTTCCGCTAGCACATAGAGCACGGCCCCAGCCCCGCAGCCGACCTCGAACACGGTGTCCCCGCTATCAACGCCTAGCCTGGCAGCCCAGCCTAATATGTAGGACCGCCACGCCTGCTCGGAGAATCTGGACTGCGCATTGTCGTAGCCGTTCGCCCTAAGGAGGGTCGACAGCACCGAAGGCTGCGACAGATCTGCAACCGCACGTTCCGACCAGATCTGGCTCCAGCTACGATCGTTCATCGCCTGCGATCCTAATCACCCAGCTCGGCGCTCAGCCCCGCAGTGGCTCTTCAGGCTAGCCGACGGACCTTCGTCAGGCTGGCCCGCCGTCAGGCTGGCCCGCCGTCAGTGCCGCTGGGGGTCGAATAGAGGTAGCGCCCCGTCACTTCAGTCGTCCGGATCTCCAACACCAGCGGCTTGGACCCGGGGGCCCACGTGTCTAGGCTGTTCGTATCGAGCTGCGGATCTTCGTTCGCTACGCCGGTGATCTCTTCCAGGATCCCTTTGGCTGACACGCTCCAACCTCGTCGTGCCGTTTCGTCGATGTCATCCACCTCAAACGTGACTTTGCAGGGTGCCGCTTCCCGGAGAATGCTGTTGGACCCGCTACGCAAGATGATACGCCCCTGTCTTAGTGCATAGTTCACGGGTAGCACGTGAATGTCCCCGTCTACGACGACTGCCACCCGCCCTAAACTCTTTTTCCCTAGCAACACCCAGCAGGTCTCGGGGATCAGTGCGTCCAGCGCAGCGTCTGATACAGAAGTCTCCATCTCGCAATTGTCGGTTTCGAGAGCCGCTGATGCTAGGGCCGATGGTCATATCTTCCAAAGGTGATCACGTTCGTACCCCGCCGCAGGGACAGTTGGCACCAAGGCCGCTTCGACCAAGGTGCGATACGGACAGAGCTAAGACGTGCCCCGCTTGCCCAGCCGGCGCCGAGTAGGTCTCCCTGGTAGGTAAGAGTAGCCGTCAGGGGATCCAGTTCGAATAGCCCTACCGACCCGGCGGAGCCGTCGGGTGATCCCGATCCTGCGGGCAGCGGACCTGCGACTATCCAGACAAGGCTGGCGTTGTTCACTCCAATCGACGTCGGCACGGCGGCGTTGCCCGCCAGCCCGGGCGCATAGCCCGAAGCTGCGAGGAACGGCGCTGGGAGAGTGACGCTACGCCACTTAGCGAAACGGTCCGTGCTCACCCAGACCGTGGAGGAACCTGCGGACCCTACGACAGCACCGCTCGGACCGAGAGGACCGCCTGTCGAACCCAAGCCGACCACGGTGGTCCTCTTTCCGGGGAACAGGCCTGGCACCGACATTCCGACAGCGCTCCAGAAGGCACCGCTGTCGGTGGTCTCGGCAACGACCGTCGCATTTTGTATGGCGCCGAGGGCATAGCCCACGGTGCTCGAGGTGAAAGTCACGTCCCGTAAGCTTTCTTCACCGACCGCCTGCCCGGTGAAGGCTTGCGCGGGCGCTGCTTGAAGCGAAGGCGGATCGCCCAAAGGCGCGCCAGCACGGCTAGTTTTGGAGGCCGACGCCGAACCGTTGGCGGAACTGATGTCTTTCGCGCTCGGCGTTGCCCTGCTCGCGCCGCAAGCTCCCAGAACGACGCCCACAAGCATCGACACGGCGAATAGCCTTGCTGTCATGGCGATTGTCGACCCAGTGGCCGGCTGCGTAGCCTCCAAGGAACGCCTCCGTTGTAATGCAAGTTAATTCTAAGCCTAGTGCACGATTAGTCTATGTCCCTCGGTTGGTCTTCTTGCTCCTCCTGCTCGTAGCGGTGGCGAATGTCCCCGCTGATGCGCATAGAGCAGAATCGCGGCCCGCACATTGAGCAGAAGTGCGCGCTCTTGGCTGCGGGAGCGGGCAGCGTCGCGTCGTGGTAGGACCTGGCCGTGTCAGGGTCGAGGGATAGGTTGAACTGGTCCTCCCATCGAAAGTCGAAGCGGGCTTCGGAGACGGCGTCGTCTCTCACCTGGGATCCGGGGTGACCCTTGGCAACGTCCGCTGCGTGAGCGGCGATCTTGTAGGCAATCACACCCGCCTTGACGTCGTCGCGATTGGGAAGGCCGAGGTGCTCCTTAGGTGTCACGTAGCAGAGCATCGCTGTGCCCTGCCACGCGATCATGGCAGCTCCAATGGCAGAGGTTATGTGGTCATAGCCGGGTGCAATGTCAGTTGTCAGAGGTCCGAGGGTGTAAAAGGGGGCATCGTCGCAGAGCTGAGCCTGCAGGCGCATGTTCTCGGCGATCTTGTCCATAGGTACATGCCCAGGCCCCTCGATCATCACCTGCACTTCGCGTGCACGTCCGACGCGACCGAGTTCCCCCAGGGTCCTTAGCTCGGCCATCTGCGCCCGGTCGTTGGCGTCGGCGACGCAGCCCGGGCGAAGGCCGTCTCCGAGCGATACCGTCACGTCGTAACGGCGCAGGATGTCGCAAAGCTCGGCAAAGTGGGTGTAGAGGAAGTTCTCCTCGCCGTGCGCCAAACACCACGCAGCTAGGATCGATCCTCCTCGGCTGACTATACCCGTCTTGCGCCTTGCAGTCAGGGGGATGTGACTCAAGAGCACCCCGGCGTGCACTGTCATGTAGTCGACCCCCTGTTCACACTGTTCGACGACGGTGTCGCGGTAGACGTCCCAGGTGAGATCCTCCGCTCGGCCTTTCAGCTTCTCCAGGGCCTCGTAGACGGGGACGGTCCCGACTGGAACTGGGCTGTTGCGGATAACCCATTCCCGGGTCTCGTGGATGCGGGGACCG
>Ga0078972_1006950_pt1 | contig 25952 bp, 13 predicted proteins | sample YelNatPaOPGAMG01_FD_67568 | JGI IMG/M metagenome (GOLD analysis project Ga0078972, IMG submission 67568) | Hot spring thermophilic microbial communities from Obsidian Pool, Yellowstone National Park, USA - OP-RAMG-01 (SPADES assembly) (version 2) | ecosystem: Environmental > Aquatic > Thermal...
ATTTCTTTTTTTGCATTGTTTATGGCGCCTATAAGCGAAGAATGCTCATATAAAGTATGGTCGGGCGAGAGCACAGGAGTTACCTTGAAAGTGCCCGTGATTGTTTTTAGAGTAAGAGATTGTAATGGTTTGTATTTACCTTGCATGACTTCTGTCTCGGGTCTGAAATAAGAAGGCGGATTTCCGTATTTTATATGGCTTGGAGTGAATGGGAACGAGTCAGCCATCAAAGGATTGAAATCTGATTCGAACACCTTGACAAAATACTCTGCAACCTCTTCGTTTCTTACGATAATTCCCCAGCCTCTATTTCCATAGGATGAAAGTTTTGGTATGCCCGTATCTTTCCAATTTTCTGAGCCTAAGATAAGGGTTTTGTTATCTATGATAGCGTATTTTGCATGGTCGTAGGTATATCTATCTTTAATACCTGCAGTTCCATTTGTGGTAAGAAATCTTACTTCTCCGCCGTATGCAACTATCCTCGAGGCAATGAGTTTTTCAGTGTATGCTCCTTTGTATGCTCCTTTCTTTTCCAAGTAAACGCTTTCGGGCTCGTTTGTAAAGTTCCAACCTACGGGTCCGCCTTCGAATAATGCCTTAACCTTAACAGACCTGTTAAGTTGTGCAGAGAATATTTTCTCGGCAAGGAACCAATTGTCAAATTGGTATAAATTAAGGTATATTGTAGATTTTGCGTTGTCAAGTTCGTTTGCAATTGCATCGAATGCGTTTTCGGGCGAGATAAATGGAACTATCTCGCCTGTGTAGGTATATGAGGGTTGCGGAAAGTCGCTTTGACCTACGACATACTGCCGGAGTGAAGTCCAGTCGCTTGATGTGTTTGTATCTATGTATTCACCAGTTAGTTCAGATTTGTTTCTTTTCTGAACTTGCCCTGAAGGTAAAGCAGGGGCAGGACCCCCAAGCCAACCAGACCCATTGTATATTTCAGAGCCGTATACCAAGCAGTCGATTATGTTTCCGTATTTATCTGTAAGTAATACTACACCTTTTGAGTTTGCGAATGTGGGCCAGGTGCCTTGTGTGTTGTTTACTTTAGGAGTGCTATCTGTGGATTCCAGGCTTGGATAGAACCCCATATCTGACAGAAAAGAAGTTGCGTTTTTAGTTATGTAAATGGCAGATTTTGCACCAATATGGAACCCATCTGGAATGATGCAAGAAGTTTTGTTGTTAGATATTCTCCATAAAGATATATCTATGGTATATGTAGTTGGATTGTAGAGCATGACAAATTCGTCATTTCTATTCGAATAAGGATTGTAATAAACTTCAGCAAGTAGGATTTTTCTTTGCAAATCAGAAGGTTGAGGAACGACACCATTCGGGGCGCCTGGTGTTGGATAGGTGTAAGTAGTCCATAATATACCTCCATCGGGCATTCGTCCGTAAGAAACATCGTAGTTAGAAGAGGTGTAGGTGTAGTTATCGATTTCCTCGCCTATTGGGTTAAGGAGTCTAACAGAATCTCCATCTGTGTTTAGAGTGATACCTGATTCGTTCTTTGTAACAAGGAGATATGATTTTGGTTGGATTACAGTTCCTGCGGGGAATTTGTAAGGAGAAGAGCCACCATTAGGTATGTCATCGAGCATGTATCCTGAGATATCGAGCAAAGTATCAGTAGGATTGTAAAGTTCAATCCATTCAATTCCGGGCGAGGTGGGGGTGGGAAGAAACTCGTTAATAACCACTTCTGTATATTGTCTTTGACTCGATGCCATGACTTTCTGAGGTATATTTTGGAATGTAAATTGAAATGTAAATAAAAATAGAAAAACAAATAAGATAGCGAAAGAACGCAAATGAGTTTTGGGTTGGTTCTTCGTGTGGTTTGCAAGCCAGTTAGAGAAAAGCATCACGTTCTATACGTGCGGGAATATATAAATAATTGTCTAAAGTTGTCTAAAGTTGAAACTTTTTGCATGAACTTTTACCTAACTCGGATACCGCTCTGATATCGGTTTCTTACTCGATAGAATCTATTCATTACTTTAGAACGCATTGTATCTGCAGTATCCTTATAATCTGAAAAAGAGCGGTATCTGATTCCCTTTTTTTTCATAATTTGTATAGCATGAGCAAGTTGGTCGAAAAATTCTCTTCTTAACATTCCGAAAAAGATACCTATATAGAATGCAGATATTGTTAGAAGAAAAGCCAAGGTACATTCAATTTGAGCCATCATGATTGGATTTAAGGTAAAATAGGAAAACCCTTTTTGCATCTTGCCAAATGTTACCAATGAGCAAGGTATGGTTTCCTGGGAATATTTATCGAGCCAGAGATAGATACAGGAGAGGGGATTTAAACGGGGGAAAAGGGCGCTGTTGAAGTTCAGATTAGAAATTCAGGAAATGAAATAAAATTGCCTGATTCGTTAAAGAGGAGTTGGAAGAATGTAGATAATGCATTACTTTTTAAAATTGATGAGGATACCTTCTATGTTACGAAAGCCAAGCCGAAAGAGAAAGCAGAGATTACCATTTCACTTGAACGCGAATTTCCAAAATATATATTTGAAAAAGAGAATGAGAATAAGAACGGATTACCAACAAGAGAATGTGAGATTGCACCTATGAAGGAGACACTGGTAGCAGCAAGTATGCTTGCAAAAGAGGTAATTGTGTATATAGAAAAAGGAGAAAATAAAAACAATTGCGACACGAAAATAACTTCAGACCTTGCAAAGTTATCAAATTCATTAGGTTTTAGATTAGATGCTTTTGGAGGTAAATGGAAGTGCTATTTTGCGCCCGTAAGCAGAACGCTAGATGAACTCGTTGATGATTCTGTGAATTTAGTTAAGGATTACATAGATAGAGCCTCAAGGATTTGCATTAACGAAAAAACGAGATTCAAAAATGAACTTAAATCGATACATACCGATTTATCGCTGACAGGTGAATGCACTATGGACCATAATTATAACGATGCAATCCGGTTACTTGCAATAAATCCAAGCCCGAGTTTGAAATGTGCATTCGAAAAGATGCTTTTGATAAAATGCTGTGAAGCAATGCTCGATGAATTGTTCCGCATACTTGACTATACCGTATATTCGCTTGAAATATGTAAAAATGAAGAAGAGATTATGAACCTATGGCACAAGACAACAACCAAGCCGTTTGAGATTTGTTCAAACGCATTAAGATGCTATGTTAATAGCAAGTTAGACGAAAACAGACGCACACGGCTATTTGAGTTACTAAGACATAGAAAAGAAAGGTTTGAAACGACTAGCGTTTTGGATTTTCAAACGATAGATAATGAAGAATGTGCAAGAATCTTTTGGATGGTAAAACTCCTTTGTGAACGAATTGTAATGTTGTCTGGGACTGCAGCAGCAACTATAATCCATTTCCAGAGATTTGCATGAATATTCGAGATATATAATTATTCAAGATATTTTTGAGTATCTTTTTGAGGAATATTTGGTATTTGTGTAATTCTGTATTTATCCTTGAAAGGTTTATTCTTGAAAGGTTTATTCTTGAAAGGAGATTTTGTTCTCTTTACAAAATTCTAAAATTTTATTTTTTGCGTTCATGAATTCATTTTCGCATGTTTTATCATCTAAGGATATGTCTATACCTGCATTCTCGTATGCTTTGATTAAATTCTGTTTAATATCCCAGGTTCCATATGATTTGTCTAGTCTTAACCTGTCAGCCATGATGGTTCTTGCTCCGCTCTCTTTTATCAGGTAAAGAATCGCATCTAAATCATGTAAAGTAACTTTTGGAAGGACAGGACCTATAAAGAAAAAGACTGGAACGCCTGCCTCAGAGAAGGCACGAGCACATTTGAACAAATTGTCTTCGGGAGTATTCTCAACTCCAGGTTCGAATATCTTTTTCTTTGAAAGAGAGGTAACAGTAAAACCAACTTCTACATTATTCATTTTTGAGATTAGGTCCAAGTCTCTTAGTACGAGCGCAGATTTTGTTTGAATTACGACTTTAAAATCGAATTTTGATATTTGTTCAAGACAGTATCTTGTAAGAAGTTCTTTTTTTTCTATATTTTGGTAGGCATCTGTTACCGTGCCTATACCTATTGAGACTTTTTTAGAGGCTTTTTCCATTTTGTTATTTTCTATTTTGTTATTTTCCATTTTAATATTTTCTATTTTGTTAGAGTATAGGCTTGGTTTAATAACTTTACTACTACATTTACTACCTTTACTAAATTTACTAATTTTACAAAGATTACGAAGTTCTTTATAGAGAACTTTTGGGATATTCTCCTTAACTTCGATAAAAGAGCCCCATTCTCTATCCTCATGCAAAATAGAAGGTGCATAGCAGTATCTGCAAGCATGTGCACAGCCTTTATAGGGGTTGAGCGAGTAGTCCAAGCCGGAGAGACGAGATACCGAAAGGGCGTTTTTGCACGTGATATGCGTGATTTTTTTTGTTTGTAATTCTGTATAAGGATTCATTCTTAACCGTTTAACAATAAGTGATAGTAAATGCTTATTTCTTTTGCCTTTGCTTATTTCTTTTTTTTGTCATATGAAATGATGATACGAATGTTCTCCTTTTTTGCAATTTCAGATGCATATTTGAGGATTTTTCCCAAGCCAGGACTTTCCGACAATTCTTTTCTTTCCAAGGTTTCTTTATCTCGGCGTTCTTTATCTAAGGTTTCTTTATTTATTCCCTCTTTTATGCACTCTTTATCTGGGCATTCTTTTTGAATTATTTTCTCAAGTTCTTTTGTTATTTCGATACAAATGATTTTACCTTTAAGAGAGTTTTTTCCATGATTGGATATTTCTTTGCATATTTTGTTTATGGTTGTTTCTGAATTATTATCGCAAGATATGATGGATAATTGAGCATCTGGGCAAATGGGTTCTTTGTCAATTTTGTTTGTAATCAAAACGACTTCATAATCATGTTCGCAAAAACCTGCGACTATATTTTTTGCACGCGCAGTTTCGAAAATCAGAGTTTCGCCAGGTATGATATCAAGTTCATAGCATGAAAGACCATGCGATTCGAACAGTTCTCTTATTTTTCGTTTAAGTGCTAAATCACGTGCGAACTCATCATCTTTTCTTAAGAATGAAACGATATCTGAAATATCCGAGATGTCATTAGGTTGTTTAGAGAGAACCGCAGAAACAGAATTTATTATTGCTTTCTTCATATTCGGAAAGAATCTCTGGGGATGGTTCACTGCTAATTTACTAACATTAATGTTTAAATCAGATACTATTAACATCGTTCTGTATTCGAGTTGTTCGATTAGTTCTGCAACTCTTAAGAGCGATTCGTCAGATAATAACTCAGTCTGCAAATCAAGTAGAATCACTTCTCCTTTTCTTGGTATCTGCTTGTATGTCTCTGGGTTGAGGTCGTATTTATATTTATTATTGGGATTGTCTTGTGTGTTATCTTTTGTGCACAGCGTATAGATTTGAAACCCAGAGAATGTGTTTTTATCTGTATCTTTCTTATCTTGGTTGTGGAAGGATTTTACAATTACCCCTTTATCAAACATGCTAATATGCAAGTAAGCATCATGTGGTTTCACTATCTCGTACTTCTTATTTGGAACTGTCTCATTTAGATATTGTGCAGAAGAATTGAATAATGACCAAATCGAAATGGCAATAAGGATTCCGTATATAGTAGGCAAAATTGCAGATATTAAAATGATTAAACCAGAAACGAGACCTGAGATTGAAATCATGCTTTTTTTAACAGAGAAATAGTATTCTTTTTTCAGAATAAGAATGTTATAAGAAGAAGATATGCACAATCCGATTGCATATAATAAAAGGACTATTTGCATAAAGAATATGTAATCTCCAAATATGATTTTTTTTTCCTCTGCAATGATTACATCTTCGATAATTCTATCTGTAGATAATGAGAATGCAATCGACGCAGCAGGTAGATAGAGAAAAGGGGCGAACCAATCGTCCATCGTCTTTGCAGAAAAGAAAGTGATGTGGAAGATAGCGCCAAGGCTCCAGAATGAGAATAGGACTGCAAGCCTGACCATTATGAAAGCATTGCTTTGAACTTCTGAAATTGCAAATATAAGAAAGAATAGAGACGACAATAAGGACAAGGTAAGGAACAATTTAAACAACTTCCCTTTTTTAAATATAGATAATGTGAAAGCAACGGCTTGGATTGCAAAAAAGATAATCGACATGAACAAGGTTTCTTTGAACATTATATCGAGGTGAATGCACTCTTTGTTATTAAGTATTCTCATGAGGTTATGAACATCTGTTAATATTCGATTTTTATGCTGTTGAATTATGACTTTGAACCAGGCCTTCATAAATAGTTCATTCATAAATAGATAACAAATCATAACTAAGTGAGTAATCACAATTATATAGGAATAGATATATCATTTGTTTTGGTGTTTGTATGAATGTGGAGCAGGCTTGGAAGCATGAGAAAAATGGAGAATTTAAGTCTGATATAGAAGTGGATAGAACGGCTAGAGTGCATAGAGCACGGCTTGGAGTATATCTTTCTTTAATTGGTGGTTTTTTGTTGTTTATGCTTTTGATAATTTCTCAACCTACGACAGAGGCTTGGACTTCTTCGAATACAGGGAAGGTTTATACTTTGAAGGACATCTATGACGAAGTAGGTAATAACTCAGTGGTTGAGCCTTTGGGCTTGGGCACCTATATCGTAAAAGAGGAGATAGTGATTCAGAATAACGATACCTTGCTGATGGAAGATAACGTAGTTTATTCAAATTCAGATTGTCAATTTGTAATACTTGGAAGATGTGCTGTAGATAATTCGACCTTAAAACAGAATTTTACAGATTCTAATTGGCTTGGAATTTTAGTTTACGAGGATGCGATTGTATCGATTTCTCGAAGTAAAATAGAGAATGCAAGTGTGGGAGTTAATGTAGGTTTGTCGTTGCCGAACAATATGGGGAATGGCGGTGTAGCAGAAGCCCAGATATGGGTAAATACTACTGTATTCAAATATTGCGATTATGCAATTTATGGGACGAATGCATATATAGAGTTAGTTAATGTAGATATAAGGAATTCAGAGTTTTATGGAATATATGCAGAAAATTCGTATTTGAGTATAGGAGGATTAAGCCAGATACATGATAATGGCATAGGAATACATCTGAGGAATTGCCTTTTTTCAGTTCCGGTCGCTTCTTTTGGATTGAGAATATACAATAATGGGCTTGGAGTGGATTTATATGAACAGGATTTATCGCTTAGCACAACAAATCCGATGTTAATCTATCAAAATGGTATAGGGATAAGGTGTATCGGTGGAAGTCTATCGATAGAGAACATGGTATTTAATTCGAATACAAATACGATAGTTGTAGAATCTTGTTTCGTAAGTTTAAGGAATGTGCAAATATTAAATTGTGAAAATGGAATAAGTGCGACAAATGCAATATGCAATATATACAATAGCGAGATAACTAACGTAGGAAAAGATGGTATAATATACGCAGACACGCAGGGCGGAATTTTCTCGTCTCAGATGTCAGGTTCTCTTTCTGGTAATGGAATAACAGCGTACTCATGTTCGCCTATTATTTCGGATTGTAAAATAGTGAATTTTAGTTGTGCCATTTTGTTAATAAACTCAGATGCAGGAATCATAAGGACTCAAATTTTAGATTGCGAGATTGGATTTGGTATGCTATCATCCAAGCCAAAGATTATCGAATGCGCAATAGATACCACAATTTACCTAGGTTATGCACAATCGAGCGAAGTATATTTTGAAAAAGTAAAAGCATCTACAAAGATGGGTTTTAATTGCTCCTATTTTTCAACTGTGTATGTTACAAATAGCACACTTACAGGCGAAATAATTTCTTTTGTTCTGTATTATGATTCGCATGTAACATTACTTAATACGACTTATGAGGGGGCTGTGATTGCTTACGACGATTACAGTAGGTTAGTGCAGCAATGGTATGCGCATGTTCGTGTAGTCGATGCGCTTGGAAATCCGATGCCAGGCATGCAGGTAATTGCAAAAGACGGTAATGGAGAAAATGCGTTTTATACTATAACGGGCGCAGACGGCACATCTTATTGGAATATTTGCACCGGCTTGGTTGTTTCTAGATATTTGATAGACACTTCTATGTCAAAATATAACTTTACAACCTTTTTAGGAACTTCGTATGCTTATACAACTGAGAATATGATAGTTTCAAAGAATATAGTAATAGTGTTCAACCAACCACCTACAATTGTGTCTTCTATTCCAGATATTCATATTCCTGAAGACTCGATGTTATGTAACACTACGCTCCGGCTTGGAGATTATTTTTCAGATATTGGTCCTATTACATACACATTTGCCTACCCATACAACTTATCATCGTATGTAACTTTGTTAGATGTTAATGGGTATATATGGGCTAAAACAAATATAGAAAACTGGTTTGGTACTGTTTTTGTTACAGTAAGAGCGACAGATAACTTAGGCGCTTTTGTTGAAACCAATTTTAATCTGATAGTTGAGCCTGTTAACGACGAGCCTAAGATACAGCCAATAAGTAATGTAAGCGCGGTAGAGGATATTCCATATATCCTAGACCTTTCAAGTTATATATCTGATGTCGATACTCCAATATCTCAGTTAATAATTACCGAGAATTCGAGTTATGTTACAGTCTCTGGGCTGTTGTTAATATTAAATTATCCTGAAGGGATATTGTACGACCTTATCGAATTGAAGGTGTGTGATGGGCATCTATCTACAATACAAACTTTCGCAGTTATGGTTCAACCTGTGAACGACGCGCCTGTAATACTACCGATACCTGCACAATTCTTTTTCGAGGATTTTGATGGGATTATATTCTATGAGGAGTATATTTACGATGTTGATAATCCTCTTGATTCTTTGATACTCAGCGTGGATAGCATTTATGTAGAGATAGAATATGACGAATACGAGTTAGAATTCGATTATCCGAATGGAATTACTTATGAGAGAGTGAAATTGACTGTTTCTGACGGCTTGGCATTTTCTGAAACCTTTATAGATGTATATATCACGCCTGTTAACGATGCGCCCGAACTTGCCTACATTCCTACAATTTTCGCTCGTGAAGACGTGCCAATAACTATTGACCTATCGCCATATATCACAGATGTTGACAATCACATATCAGAACTTACAATATACGATAATTCACCATATACAACCTTCGAGATGTATTTCATAACATTGCTATATCCCAATGGGGTATTATCAGATACGATAAACGTTACTGTTTTTGACGGCGAGTATTCTGTTTCACGAAGCATTCAAGTTATTATAACTCCGGTAAATGATGCTCCGAGATTTTTAAGCGTGCCAAACATATTTGCACTTGAAGATGTGCCGTACGTGTTGAATCTAACTTCGTACATATTAGATGAGGATAATTCTCTCGAAGAGATTTCTGTTTTAGTTTCTTCGCCTTATGCTCTTATTCAAGGTAAATGTGTCATATTCACCTATCCCGATGGTGTGATTTATGACAGAGTAACAATAACAGTTTCAGACGGGGAACTTTCGAGTAGCATCGAACTTTTTGCGACTGTAACGCCTGTAAACGATGCACCCATGATAATTGGGAATATAACAGTGAACGCGATCGAAGATGTGCCATATTACCTTGATATTTCGAATAAAGTTATCGATGTTGATACACCGTTCGCACAACTTAAACTATTCGTTGATAGTCCCTATGCATCTGTATTGGGGATGAAAGTTATTTTGTGCTATCCGAATGGCGTTTATTCTGATGTATTCAATGTAACTGTTACAGACGGCTTGGGGGCTTCTTCTACAAAAGTTTATGTTAATGTGTTGCCTGTCAATGATGCACCTGAATTTAAGATACTTCCAAGCCTTACACTTGTAGAAGATATAGAATATACTTTTGACCTATCTTCATATATTATAGATGTTGATAGCAACCTATCGTCTATTTCCATTAAAAGCATATCATCGAACTATGCTTTAGTCGATGGGCTCATGATTAGATTTACCTATCCGAATGGGGTTACACACGAAAATGTAATTATTACTATTACAGATGGAACGTTTTCTGCAGTTGCTGAAATTCAGATTAGGATAGAACCTGTAAATGATGCGCCTGTCATATCTGAAATATCACAAATAAACGCAGTTGAAGATGAGGAGACGATAATCGACCTATCCCAATATATCCACGATGAAGATAACCTTATTTCGGATTTGACGATATATACCCTTTCGCCTTATGCACGCGTTCTTGGCAGTTTACTTTATCTAAAGTTCCCAAATGGAGTAAATCTTCAAAAGATTAATATCACTGTCTCTGATGGAAAATTATCTGCTACGAGAGAGTTTATGGTTTCGGTAAGTGCAGTAAACGACCCGCCCGTAATTTCTGATTTGAAAGTTATTCCGCCCACAAATGGAGACGCATCTGAAAGGTATATTTTCTCAGTTATTTACACTGACGAAGAGAACCAAGCGCCCAACTCGATTGTAATTTCGATAGATGGAAATGTTTACGATTTAATAGCAGTTGACCTTTCAGATGTAAATTATTCAGATGGTAAAGGGTACATGCTTGAAATAAAATTGAAAAAAGGTATGCATACCTATCATGTTGAAGTTGAAGATGAGGGCGGAAACAAAGGAATGACACCGAGTTTATCGTTCTATGTTTCAGGCGAGAACAAGCAGATTTCTGAACTTGCATCTAATACGGCATCTAACTTTTACATACTGACGGCATTACTACTTGTCGTTGCATTATTATGCTGCGTGATTTTACTTCTTGTTCTTAAGATGTATACAGCGAAACCACTTGAATATCTTCAACTACAAAACACTAAGACTAGCGAATTTACAAACAAAGAAAAGTGCATACAGAATGAGAAAATACAAAATATACAAAGACAAAGCGCATTTGAAGAAGATAATACATCCGACGAAGATGAGACAACAGCAGTTGGAAGTGAAACTCAAGCAAAGACAAATTCGAACGATGAGCAGAATAATAACATGCAAAACAAGAGAAACATTAGACTACAGGGAAAGTCAGGCTCTGCGGAAATCGAATTAGAAACAGTACGAAAGCGATAAAAAAAAGATAAAACCTTTTTTTTAAAACTTTTTTACCTTTTTATTTTGGTATTAGCCAATTTAGTTTATTTTCATGTTTAGAGATATCGCAAATGTGCGTCTATTTTTAGATAAATCCAAAGGATAATATGGCAGGTTGCGAATTTGTGTATCGTGTCAGGCTTGTTATTAACAGAGCGCGGGCTTGGACTATTATATGCAGGACTTATTGCATGTTCGATTACAGTCGTATTTGTTGTATTGCTTGCTTATGTATCTGAATTTTATGCATTAGGAATATTTTGCGGTGCTGTTGCCTCAGCAATCTTCTCTTTTATATTAGTTATATTCGGCGTAATCTACCTTGTGGCAGGTAAAGATGAATACGAAGGTAAACATCAGAAATCTGTACTCTTGGGCTTGGGTTTTTTCCTAATCTCGATTATGATTTTTACATACGACTATTTTTTCAATTCGTATTTCAGCAGGGATTTGGTTGTCTATGCAAGAATCCTGACGGTATCGCACATTTCGGGGATGTTCTTAATAGTCGGCTTGGGGCTCCTTATCCATAATTTTCTTACAGCAGGATATAGAAAGATGCTTTGGCTTGGCATATTTTTGAGCATAGGTTGCGCAACCTTTGGTGCATTTTACATCTATTCTTTCATATCAGGGAGGTTATATTATGCAATCGACGATGAAGTTGCATCTTATCAAATCATTTCACGGCTTGGGATTTCTTTCTATCTTGTGGGAATGCCCTCTTTTATCCTTTGTGTAAGACGGGCGTTACGAAGTGTAAGATACGAAGAGATATCGCCCACAGACAGGACAAAACATGGTTCAAAATACCATGAAAGAGATTGGCTTCCTGAATATACAAAGACAAAAACAAAAGTGTATTTGCCCGGAAAATTCGAAGTAAAGCCATACAATCCACTTCTTGAGAAAGAAGATAAGGAGGATGTAGAGGTAAAAATAAATATAAAAATAAATAAAATAGATGAAACTGAAATAAACAAAAGTGTGAGAAGTGAAGATGAAAAGATGGACGACAAGAAAAAGGAGATTCCGAGTTGTCCTGATTGTGGGGCGTTACTTATGAAAGAACAGCAGTTCTGTGGAAGTTGCGGCAAACTTCTATTCGTAAGTTCGGGTAAGAAAAAATAGCAAGTTACAAGAAATCTTTGGGAAATCCTTATATACAAATAATCTTTGGCACTGCGCATAAATTTTATCACAAATTTATACATAAAAGATATATTTTAAACAATTTTTATAACATATATTTTCTATTTATAAATAAAAAATAAAAAAATGACTGAGAAAGGTTTATTAAAGAATAACACATATGGATATTGATATCTAGTAGGTATCTGGATGCATATTAATATTATAATGAAATATTCGTGGAATGATATGGGAAAAAGAATTGAAGCATGCAAGTTCAATAGAAATGGGGAAGGGAGATGACAGAGGAAAAAGAGATTGAACTCAAAGGAAATGGCGAAAAGAAGAATGGAAATTATTCGGCAGATAATATTCAGGTTCTCGAAGGGTTACAGGCAGTAAGAAAACGTCCGGCAATGTACATTGGAAGCACGGATGCCAGAGGACTACATCATTTAGTCTATGAAGTGGTTGATAATAGCATAGATGAATCACTTGCGGGTTTTTGCAATGAAATCAACATCAAAATCCATTCTGATGGCAGCATTTCAGTCGAAGACAATGGTAGAGGTATCCCAGTCGATATCCATCCGAAATATGGCAAACCTGCTCTTGAAATAGTAATGACAATTCTTCATTCTGGCGGGAAATTCGATAAGCATACCTACAAAGTATCTGGGGGTCTTCACGGCGTAGGTGTGCATGCTGTAAATGCACTCTCAGAATGGCTCGAAGCAAGAATAAAAAGAGATGGAAAAGTATACTATCAGAGATACGAAAGAGGAGTGCCCGTAACTCCTGTTAAACCTATTGAAGAGAATGTAGCAGGAACTGGGACTACTATCACTTTTAAACCAGACCCAACTATATTTGAAACAACAACCTTCGATACTGACATTCTTGCAGCACGCATGCGAGACCTTGCATTCTTAAACAAAGGCATAAAGATAAACATGTTCGACGAACGCACAAATAAGGAATACAGGTTCCATTACCAAGGTGGTATTATAGAGTTTGTAAAATACATAAACCAAAATAAAAAGGTCCTTCACGAAGAGCCAATTTACTTCTCTGGTGAAAAAGAAGGGATACAGGTTGAAATCGCAATGCAGTATTCAGACGATTATGCAGAGCATATATTCTCATTTGCAAACAACATTAACACAGTAGAAGGAGGGACACATCTTACAGGTTTCAGATCAGCCTTAACAAGGGTAATAAACGATTATGCAAAGAAGAACAATTTCTTAAAAGGTGAGACATTAGCAGGCGAGGACACGCGCGAGGGCTTGGCTGCAGTCATATCTGTTAAGGTGCCAGAACCTCAATTCGAAGGACAGACAAAGACAAAACTAGGCAATTCTGAGGTTAAGGGTCTGGTCGATTCTATTGTAACCGAGAAACTTACCACTTATTTTGAAGAGAATCCAAGGGTAATTGAGAAGATACTCGAGAAAGCAGTAATTGCAATGGAAGCCCGAGAAGCAGCCAGAAAAGCAAGAGAACTTACAAGAAGGAAAGGGCTCCTTGAAGGCTCGGGTCTTCCTGGAAAACTTGCAGACTGTTCAGAAAGAGAACCTTCAAAATGCGAACTTTATATCGTAGAAGGAGATTCTGCAGGGGGTTCTGCAAAACAGGGTAGAGATAGACGTTTCCAAGCCATTTTGCCTCTGAGAGGAAAGATTCTCAATGTTTGGAAAGCAAGACTTGACAAGATGCTAAGAAACGCAGAAATCACTGCAATGATTACCGCGCTCGGAACCTCTATTCAGGAAGAATTCGATATCACAAAGGCAAGATACCATAGGATAATAATAATGGCAGATGCAGATGTTGACGGCGCACATATCAGAACCCTACTTCTTACATTCTTTTTCAGGTACATGCCAAAAATCATAGAAGCAGGATATGTTTACATCGCAGTTCCGCCACTTTACAAGGTTACAAAAGGAAAAGAGCATTTTTACGTTTACAACGATAGAGAACTTGCAGAACTTCAGAAATCGTTAGGTGATGCAAAGGTTAGTATTACAAGATTCAAAGGGCTTGGAGAAATGGATGCAGAGCAACTTTGGCAGACTACCATGAACCCTGCAACAAGGACTATAAAACAGGTTTCGATTGAAGATGCTGTTGAAGCAGAGAAACTATTTACAATCCTTATGGGAGACGAAGTCGAACCTAGAAAACAGTTCATTTATGAACATGCAAAGGAGGTTACCAATCTGGATATCTAATTTAGATATATCTCAGTTAGATATCTAATATAATAACTTAAAATAAATATTTTAAAAAATGTTGAAATAAAAGAATAGATAAAAAGGAGTGGAAAAATGGCAGATAATAAAGAACAGATTTTTCAGAATGAACAGAATAATCAGAAAAATAAGAACGGAAAAGATATAGCTCCCCAGACAGGCGCACAGGCGATCGCTAAGGTGGTTATTGACCAACCTATCGAAGATGAAATGAAGGTATCTTACATAGATTACGCAATGTCTGTAATAATAGGAAGGGCAATTCCAGACACAAAAGACGGTCTCAAGCCTGTTCAGAGAAGAATCCTTTATGGAATGTATAACATGGGTTTAACTCACGACAAGCCTTTTAGAAAAAGTGCACGTGTCGTAGGTGATGTCCTTGGTAAATATCACCCACATGGCGACATGGCTGTTTACGATGCTCTTGTTCGCATGGCTCAAGACTTTTCACTTCGATATCCTCTCATTGATGGACAGGGTAACTTCGGTTCTATCGATGGAGACCCACCTGCAGCCATGAGATATACAGAATGCAGATTAACTAAAATCGCTGAAGAACTTCTCTTTGATATCGATAAAGAGACTGTTGAGTTCGTGGACAATTTCGACGGTTCTGAAAAGGAACCTGTTGTCCTTCCGGGTAAATTGCCTAATCTTCTTGTAAACGGCTCCTCAGGGATTGCAGTAGGCATGGCTACTAATATTCCACCTCATAATCTACGCGAAATTGTGGACGGCTTGGTGTTGCTTATAGAAAAACCAAATGCAGAAATCAAAGAAATACTCGAAGTTATCAAAGGACCTGACTTTCCCACTGGCGGAATTATTTACGGTTACAACGGAATCTACGAAGCATATACGACAGGTAGAGGCACAATCAAGGTCAGGGCAAAAACACATATCGAAGAAGCACCTAACGACAGGGAACGGATTGTAGTTACTGAAATTCCTTACCAGGTCAATAAAACAAAACTCCTTGAAACGATTGCTTCACTTGTTAAAGATAAACGCATTGAGGGGATTTCTGATATTAGAGATGAATCAGACAGAGAAGGGATGAGAATCGTCATAGACCTCAAAAAAGACGCCCTGGCTGAAGTCGTACTAAACCAACTTTTTATACATACTCAACTTCAGACCTCATTCGGGATTATAAACCTTGCTCTTGTAAACAACAAACCTGAGATTCTTACAATAAAAGGGCTACTTAATGCCTATCTCGAGCATAGAAAATGCGTCGTAAGAAAACGCACAGAATACGAATTGAAAAAAGCCTTGCAGAAAGCGCACATCCTCGAAGGATTACTTGTTGCTATAGACCATATCGACGAAGTTATTAGCATAATCAGAGCCTCTAAATCGACTGATGAGGCAAGAGCAGCCCTGTCAGCAAGGTTCTCTCTTTCTGATGAGCAAACAAAAGCAATCTTGGACATGCGGCTTGGAAAACTTACCGGCTTGGAACGCGAATCTGTAAAAGCAGATTACGAGGAAACTTTGAAACTTATTGAGAATTTGAAGAAAATACTTTCCTCAGAACATGAAATCCTATCTATAATAAAAACAGAACTACTTGAACTAAAAGAAAAATATGGCGATGATAGACGCACTGTAATTGAAAAAGAAGGCTTGGACTTAACCATCGAAGATTTAATTGCAGACGAACTTGTAGTTGTTACAACCACTAATTCGGGATATATCAAGAGACAACCTCTTAACGCATACAAAGCACAGCGTAGAGGCGGAAAAGGGCTTGTCGGCATGGAGACTAAAGAAGAAGATTCGATTACTAACATATTCGTTACCATGACACACGATACTTTGATGTTCTTTACAAACAAGGGGAAGGTTTACTGGTTAAGAGCATACCAAATCCCAGAAGGGAGCAGACACTCAAAGGGTAAAGCAATTGTTAATTTACTACCACAACTTGAGAAAGACGAAGTGGTAAATGCTGTTATTCCAGTAAGAAACTTCGATGATACTCATTATCTTGTATTCGCAACCTGTAAAGGCTTGGTAAAGAAGACAGTCCTTTCTGCATACGGTAACATACGTTCAACTGGAATTATTGCAATGAGGCTGGAAGAAGGCGATTCTATTGTTGATGTAAGAATGACTGATGGAGACATGGACATTATCCTTGCCACACGTTTAGGACAGGCATGCAGATTCTACGAATCTGATGTTCGACCCATGGGCAGAAACACATTCGGCGTGAAAGGAGTTACTCTCTGTGAAGGCGACGAAGTTGTATCGATGGCAGTTGTAAAACACGAAGAAACAGCAGACGAGGAAGTCGAAAATGGCGAGAACGCAGAGACCGAAGAAGATGAGGATGTAGAAGAAATTACTGCAAAAGGAAAAATGCTCCTTACAGTAACTGAGAACGGTTATGGTAAAAGGTCTCCTTTCGAGTCTTACAGAAAGACGCGTAGAGGTGCAAAAGGTGTTATTACTATAAAATCAAACGAACGAAACGGTCCCGTTGTGGCTCTGCTCGAAGTTGACGAAGACGACGAACTCATTATCACTTCAGCATCTGGAATGGTCATTAGAACTCCAGTTTCACAAATACCCATACATGGCAGAAACACACAAGGCGTGCGCATCATGAAACTTAACGAGAAAGACAAGGTTATCGCAGTCGAAAGAGTAATCCCATTAGAAGCAGAAGAAAAAGTTATCGAAGAAGCAGAAAAAGCCATTACCGAGGAACTTAAAGAAAACCCAGTCAAAACCCCAAGCCCGGAAGAAGTAGTGCAGGCAAGTCTTCAAGTTTCTCTTTCGAATGGAAAAGAGGATAATGACGATTTGGAGGGTAATGACGATTCAGGCTTGGATTCATAGAATTCATAGAACTTATAGAACTATTTATAAATCGCATACGCCTCATGATAACCTACAGATATCCTCCAGATAGATAACTAAATCAAGGTGCAAATAAGTGCATAAGGTGCATATATAATAGGTGCGTATATGAAAAAGATAGAAATCGCATTACAATTACAAAAAGATAAAATAGATTCGGAAAAGGATGTATCTAAAAAGAATGTACCCGAAGAGTGCATGATTTCTGAATCACCCGTAATACGAATAGTAAAGAAGGCAGGTGCCGAACGAATCTCTGAAAGTGCAAGAAATTTTATCATGAACGAATTAAAGAGGTTCTCATTCTTCGTTGCAAAAGAATCTGTTGTTCAAACCGAAGCAAAAGGCAAAGAAAAAATTACAGCCTCTGAGGTTATGGGCGCATCTTCAAGATTTTATTCGAATATAACTGGACCTTTAGAAAAAGAGCAGATGCTCGAACTTTCAATCGCGCCATTCCAAAGAGTGTTGAAAAAAACAGGCACAGCGCGAATTTCACAAAAGGCAAGGTTGAACCTTGCAAAATATGTCCAAGCGTATGCTCATGAAGTCGCAAAAGAGGCAAATAGATTACGCGCTCATTCGGGTATTACCTTGAAAAGAATAGATATTCTCGAAGCAGAAAAGAATTTGAAAGATAGAAAAATGCTCTTTTACGGCGGAAAATCATCAAATCTATTAAAGTTAGGTTCCGGCTTGGTTTCTGTGGAAAAGTTTATCATATCTAAAGATGGCGAAAGAATACAAATAGAGAACGCAGTTCTCGAAGAGAGTAAACTCGAACTTCACATACAACCTATTACTCCACCGATTACACAGCATATTGCAGAGGATAAAACGCAAAAAAACGACCAAAAATGCGAATTCTCTGTTACTCTTGCACGCGAAAAATCAGGTTGTGTAGAATCTATAAATTACGGCAGTACAAAAGAGGGTAGAATCTGTATAACATGCCCGCAATTCGAAAACTTGGACAGACCCGAGATTTTTCCAAGCGATGCTCTATTTACTCTAACCATATCTTCACAATTAGGTAACGCATCTTTAAACATGCTCATCCTTCCTAAAGGATATTCAAAAGAATCTCTATCAAAAATATTCCAAATATCTCTTAAAAAAGAATTCGGCGGAATCGAAAAAGAGTTTGGAAATCTGAAAATCGACGAAAAAAAGAAAAAAGAGATAATATCAAAAATGAGACATCTTGCAAAAGAATATGATTCTATTATCGCATACGAATGCGCAAGACGTGAACTTGCAATCATTGCAAAAAATTCCTAAGTTCTAATTTAATGAGTTCTAATTTAAAGTTCAATTTAAAGTTCGACCTTAACCTCTCTTTTTCCTGCAATCTCTTTTCCGCAAATATCCTTTACTTCCTTATCTACAAATTCATATTTCCTATCTAAGATATACCCCTTTTCAACTTCATAGTTTAGTATTATCGTAGAATGTAACCTTCTGTTCCGCACGCCTGCCATCTTCACAGAATAGTACGCCCAATTAATCGCGCCCCAAGCCGATATCATAAAGAATAATATCGAAATTAGCAGTATCAAAAAGGATATCTCGTTGGACATTTTCGAATATAAACTTGCTCTCAAACCACCAAAGATTAATCCAAGCCCCAAGCCTACAGGCGCAAGTCTCATATTGAACCTCATCTTCTCCTCATATTTCTTAAGATTCGGAAAGAGCGTATCAAAGAATAAGCCAACTACACCCTGCACAGTTCCGCACTTATTGCATTTGATTACCTTTTTCTCTCCTAAAGTCTCTTTTTTGTTCGAAGATAAAATCTGCCTACCTTTTACAACATTAAATTTTTCAATCTTAACATCGCAATATGGACATCTTAATCCACATTTGTTACATTCGTAAACAGCACCTAACAATTCGTTATCTTTTCCATAAATCTCTACGACATGCATTAAAATATCGCACTTCGGACATTTCTTGTATTTTCCATCTAATGTTACTGTTTTTCTTTCAATCTTTTTCATCATCACACCAACAAGCCTACAAGCCTAGATACGCTGCTTTACCTGTTACGCACACTATTGAAATTATCACTCCTGCTATTACTACGCCTATAAAATTCGCCAAGAACGCTTTTCTCAACTCAAACGCAAACAGATATGATGCAAGAGCACCTGTCCAAGCCCCAGTCATTGGTAATGGCATGCCTACAAAAATTAACAATGCAAGATACCCATACTTCTCAATCTTATCTTTTGCTTTCCTCCTTGTCCTCGCAAAAAGCCAATCAAAAAACCTGTCGAATATCTTCCATCTTCTAAAAATTCTCTCGATATCATACATGTATTTCAAAATAAAAGGTACTGGAATCATATTCCCTATAACAGAAAGTAGAAATGCCTCATGCCAAGGCATATTATATACGAACATCGCAGCAGGAATCGCACCTCTAAGTTCTATAAATGGAAGCATAGATATGAAAATAACAACTGCCCAAGGTGGCAAACCTGATAATGCACTAATAAACCAAGATGCAACATCCATCATTATGCACTCAATTCGATATCTCACTTCTCCGATATCAAAGTTACTAGCAGATATTCTCAAACCCATTTTCCATTTTTAACAATCCATTCTTGCTTTTTCCGCAATTTAGGCTCATCTTTTCCGAATTAATTTTACCTTGGAGTTTTCTACCTACACCTTCATTTATGAAACAGGTGCATACATGATGAATTCGTTTTATATCGACTTGGACAACGATTGGATTTATGATTTGCTCCTGCCAAAATATAGACATATTCTCTCAACGCTCGAAAATAAAGACAACAAAGATAGCAATGATATGTAAATGGCAATGATATGTAATTGATATGCAGCAAAAAATAAAGTTTCATTGAATTTATTGCAGGCTCATCTCTGCTATTTCTTTATTCCTTTTTGCTTTTTCATACCTTGGGTCTATCTCAAGCGCCTTATTATAACATGCTATCGCTTCTTTTGTTTTTCCAAGGCTCTTTAATGCAATCCCTTTATTGTTCCATAATGAGGGGTCTCTCGGATTATACGCAAGTGCTGAATCATAACAATTTATTGCTTCCTCGACCTTTCCAATCGCTTTTAACGCAATCGCCTTATTATTCCACACACTCGCATCGTTCGGATTTATCTGTAACGCCTTGTCATAACACTTTATCGCTTCCTCCACCATCCCCATTTTTCTTAATACCAAGCCCTTATTGCTCCATACATCCGCATCATATGGATTTATCGAAAGTGCCATATCATAACAGGCTACTGCTTCGTTAAACCTATTTTTATAAAAGAATGCAATCCCTTTATTAAACCAAGCCACGGCGTCGTTCTCATTTATCACAAGCAGTATATCGAATTTCTGTATCGCCAAGTCGAACTTTTGCAATCTTAATGCTTGTGTTCCTTCTTTCAACACTGCCTTCGGGTCAGTATTCGGTGGGACATCTATTTTAGGTGGAGCTATGTTTGCAGGCGGCGCTACAAACACAGGTTGCACTACCGAAACATTTACATTCTGTTGCATTGCAATCATAGGTTGTTGTGCAGCCGGTTGGACCTGCGTTGGATATGTTTGTTGAGTTGGCTGGATTGTTGGTTGAAGTATGGGTTGGCTTGGAGATATTATCTGAGGCTGCACTGGTTGAGGTTGCACGGATTGAATTTGTTGGCTTGGCTCTGTTTTTTGTGGTTGCGCAGGTTGCTGAACTTGCGGTCGTCCTTTTTCTTCAACAACCTCAAACTCAGGCTCATCTTCTGACAACTCAATCCCTTTTGCAGCAGCCTCATTCAAAAGTTCTTTTAACAGAGTCTCTGCAGTCTTCGTAAAATTCTCACATTTTACTACATTTCGACTGTTTATATATGTATTTGCATATTTTATATTCCTTTCAAGGTCAGTGGTATCAATCCCTGCTTTCTTTAATTTCATTGCCTCTTTTTTAAAATGTTTCAGAAGTTCTGCCGCTATTGCACATCTTAAAGTTATTTCTTCTTCTGTTAATTTCTTCGGCGGTTCAACTTCTTTAATTCCTCCAGGCTTGGACTGTGCCTCTCTTGCTTCTTCTTCTAATTTTGCCTTTGCCATTACTTGGTCATACAACCTGTCTAAAAGAGGTACTAAATCTTTAAAATTCTCAGCATCCCCATCCCAAGATTTCTTTGCAAGCCATGGATTTTTCTCTCTAAGGTCTATCAGAAATCGTCTCATTAATTCCCTCGTTCCTTCAGGTTCGTTTCCACACGAGACTAACGCAACATATACTTGCACTCCTTTTTCTATTAGTATTTTCATATTGCCATAATGAATAGTGTTTAATTTTCCCCCTGCTGCCTTGAATGAATCACGAACAAAAGTTTGAACTGCTGACAACATTCCTCCAAATATATCTCCATCAAAATCTGCAACTTCTGTAACTACCTTTGAATGAACATGTCTCCCATCGTTATAAACTAACATAATCCTTTCAATCTTGAATTTTTCTTTATCGTGTCCCACTATCAAAGGTTTCTTTTGTCCTTTTTTCGAAAGACCATTAGAAACATTCTCGCCCTCCAAGCCACTCATATCCTGCTCCATCTCATCACCTTCTTTTATATCTTATATATCTTCAAATCCCAAATCTTTGACTCAATTTTTCAAGTCTCTCCAAGCCTGCATTACCTTTATCAGATTTTATCAGATTCCTTTCTTCTTTAACCGCTCTGCATACGGATGAAAGTATGTTCCTCCTATATCTTTTGCAAATTCGCGCACATACTCCGAACCTTTCATACTTGTATCCACTATTAACGTCGCTATATTTGTTTCTTTCACTGCTTTTGCAACCCTCTGCATCTCTCTATCTATATTACCACCAGGATATAAAGGAGTATCTGGTTTTCCATCCATGATTATCGCCATTATTGGAATCATGTTTCCTCTATCCCCTGCCCTTGCCTTAAGCAACTTCATTGCTGCTAATATCCCTGACGCTAATGGTTTTAACGCACTCTCTTTCTGTGCCTTCACAATCCTAGATGCATGCTCTACATCTGACGAATATTCTAGCAAAACCTCAGCGCCACTACCCGAATATGAAATCAAGGCTGTATGGTCCCTCCTCTGATAACATGCATTCAATATTCCCACAATCGCAGGAATCGTTATCTTATACTTTTTCTCTTCTTCCGTGTATCCTCCTAAATTGAAGACTATTGCGACGAGCACCGGCAGGTCCGTCTTTCGCACTTTTTCCATAAAATCAGACCTTTCAAGCATTATCACTTTCCCATTCGGTGTCCAATATACAGGTCTTTGATTCATATATGCCTGGACTACAGTAGGTAATATTGCAACGTCTTTCGGCGTTCCTCTTGCTTTTTTGTATCCTATTACTCTACCTCTACCTGATGCAACCTGCACAACATTACCAACAACCTTAACACCCATCATCTTCTTACCTGCGGATATCGTAACCAGGTCAAGCATTCTTCTATAATTCGGGTCTTCTGTAGATAATGGCGGCTCTTTTGCTTCTGTTAGTATCCTAATGAACGAATTTAAATTCTTAACATCCTGAAGCATAAAAAAAGTCAATTTGTCCATCTCTACATAGTTCTCTTTTGCGATAAGTATTATCGAAGTCAAACTTCCCAAATATTCATAATAATTTGTTCTAATCACCTGTGTTGCACGCATTACATCGAATCTCTTCAAATCAGAAATAGACTTTATAGGAAGTCTTATGCATACTGTCCTCTCATCTGGAAAAATCTCACTTCCAAAGGTATCTTCTGCACTCACTATTGTCTTCTTGACTAACTCAACCGCATCAGTCATCTCTTACCATCACTCAGCCTTTATATAGAATTTTACCTCTTGTTCACCCTTTACTCTAGGTACAGGCGTAAGTGAAAACTTCTTTTCAGGTTTCAAGTTATCTATATTGAATACACTATCAAATTTATCTGTAAATACCATGTCTGATACTTCTCTTACATCATCAAGAATTACCTTGTCCCTTTCTTCAAATGCCGCATTTGTCTTTGCAAGTTCTCCGATGAAAATGTCTGCTTTCTGACCCTGATTGTTGAATAAGCACAATCTCGCAATGTTCTCCATCATCTGTGTGGATAGGTTAACATTTGGAAGTATCTCTCTTGCTTTCGTGATTCTGCTTAATAACTTCTTTTCGTCATTTTCAAACTTCTTCTGGAAGGATTCAGGCGATTTCTTGAAATCTAATACCCTTCTCATAACCTCAATACGTTGTTCTATGTTTTGTATAGGTGGAACTTCAATCTTAAACGGTATTCTATTAAACATTTTCATTGAACTTTCTTCCTCATGGATTGCCTCTCTTACCACAATGGGTCTTTCTCCATTTGATATAGATAAAGCCACAGAATTTGATAGGGTATCTATGATATACTCTCCCTGCAATTGGTATGTCATTATCTCTCCGACTATAAACCTCTTCTGGATTTCTTCTACCGTCAGCGCTTCTCCGCCTTTACCCGATAATTTGCCTAACAAAACATTAAGTCCAAGTATCGCCGTTGTCTTTCCATTCCCTTTCGGACCCCAAAGTAGAACTCCTCCAATTGTCGGATTTATTGCATTCAGAATCAACGCCCTTTTCATCTTGTCCTGACCCACTATCGCGGTAAATGGATAATTTGGAAGCCCTTTTGATACTGCAAGTGATGCGAGACGAACAGTTTCAAGCCTTAACCTATTCTCGGATTCTATTTTCTGTCTGATTTCATTCTCCAAAACTTTTATCCTGTTCTCTGCATTTGCAAGTATCTCTTTCTCTCTTGCAGTATATATCGCTTCTAATTCCCTTTTTGTATTCTCTCTAATCTTTGGAATCTCTTCCTCTACTTTTGTTCGTACCTGTTTTTGAATATCCATGTCAAGAGCGCTTAACTTTGCCTGAAGTTCGTCTTCTTTCTTCTTTGCTTCTATAAACGACCGCATTAACAATTCATCTTCTTTTTTCCTCAATTCTGCCTTTAGCGTCTGGTCAAACTTCTGAAGCATTTCTCTCCTTTCTCGCTCAAAATTACTTCTTAATTCTTCTTCCTTCTCTTTCAGTTTTTCCTCAAATTCTCGTTTTAACTCGACTTCTGTTGATTCTATCTCAAGTTGAGCCTCTCTCTCTGCGGTATTTAACCTTCCCTGATATTCTTTTTGCATTTGTTCGAACTTTTCTTTATATTCCTTCTCAACCTCCCTTGCACGCTCCTCATAAAACTTCCGCCATGCGTCTATATCTGCAGTCGATACACCTTTTACAGTTAAATTTGCAAGTTCCACTTGATATTGCGCTTTCATCTTTTCTAATTCTTCTGTAAATCTTTTTGTCTGTGTCTGTGAATACTCATTCAGGCTCCTTTCGACCTTGGCTTGGAGGTCTTCCACTTTTTTTGTTATGTCCTGTATATCTTTAATGACTGTATCTTTAAGAACAGCCTGTGCATCAACTCTATCTTTAGGCATAAGTTTTCCAAGCCGACCTTCTATCTCTTCTCCTAGTTTAGCCTCGATTCTATTTTCGAAAATTCCAAGTTTTGAATCTAATTTTGAACTTAACTTAGATTCTATCTTTTCAATAATTGCATCTTCGTTTACTTTCGCAGGTATTCCAGGTAAAAGTTCAGTCTTAAGTTCTTTGAGAAGTTCTGATTTTATTGCATCCTTTGTTTCGAATGTAACTTTTCCTTCACTCTTCGGAAGTTCTTTAATTTTTTCTGTAATGAATTTTTCAAATTTCCCAGTTAATGAAATTTCCATCTTTTTTGTTAATTCACTTGCTAATTTCTCCAACACTGTTGTTTCCAACTTCGTACCAAGTTGTTTCACTTCATTTTCTAACTTGGATACTGCCTTTTCAAACTCCTTATCAAGTTCAACCGAAAATTCGTTCTTTAGTTCATTTTTTATTGAAGTTAAATCAACATGTTCTAATTCTTCTTTTGTTTCTATTTTTTCCATAATTGGTTTACCCGTAGGCTGACTCTTTTTTTCTTCTGTTATTTTTGTGGTTATTGGGAGGACATCTTTCTTTATCTCCTCTTTTTTAGTCTTATCTTTTGTTAGGTCTGTATACATCTCATCAACAAGTTCTTCTGCAGTCAACTCTGTTTTCTCAATTAATTTCCCATTTTCTCCCTTTATTCCATTTATCCCATTAATTGGTTCAAATACAGAACCACATTCTGGACAGGTCCGCACAATACCTTTTGAATAGGCTCCACATATAGGACACTCTGAAACCACCTCTTCGGGCGATATATGGCTTGGCTCGAGTGGTATGTCGATTGATTCAAACCCATTTACACCTGCAGAACTTTCGGGTAATTTTACTTTCTCGTCTAAATCTTCAATTTGTTTTTCAACTGCAACTTTGACTTCTGGCATCGTAGGTATCAATTCAAGGTCATGCCTTTTTACACCATTCATTTCACCGATTGGAACTTTCTTAGATTGGGGAGGTTCACTCTCTTTTATAGGTGGAACTTCCTCCTTTTT
>Ga0078972_1003720_pt1 | contig 25951 bp, 26 predicted proteins | sample YelNatPaOPGAMG01_FD_67568 | JGI IMG/M metagenome (GOLD analysis project Ga0078972, IMG submission 67568) | Hot spring thermophilic microbial communities from Obsidian Pool, Yellowstone National Park, USA - OP-RAMG-01 (SPADES assembly) (version 2) | ecosystem: Environmental > Aquatic > Thermal...
GCTCGCGGGGAGAGGGCCAGGGTGAGGGGTCAGGCATGGAAACCCGACCGGTCAGGTATGGGAACCTGACCTACGTCTGGCCGCAGTCGCCTCGCCCCGCTCGCGGGGAGAGGGCCAGGGTGAGGGGTCAGGCATGGAAACCCGACCGGTCAGGTATGGGAACCTGACCTACGTCTGGCCGCAGTCCCCTCGCCCCGCCTTGCGGGGAGAGGGCCAGGGTGAGGGGTCAGGCATGGAAACCCGACCGGTCAGGTATGGGAACCTGACCTACGTCTATGGGGGGATGGAGTATGGGTCAGTCTTACCTGCGCGTGTCTATGCCGGCGGTCAAGCGCATCGCCCTTATCGCTCACGACAATCGCAAGCAGGACTTGCTAGACTGGGTGCGGTTCAATCGCGAAACCCTGGCGCAGCATCGCCTCTTCGCCACAGGCACCACCGGCAACCTGATTGCGCGCGAGACCGGCCTGGATGTCGTGGCCTTCAAGAGCGGCCCGCTGGGCGGCGACGTGCAGATTGGCGCCAAGATCGTGGAGGGCGAGATAGACATCCTCATCTTCTTCTGGGATCCGCTGGAGGCCCAACCCCACGACCCCGACATCAAGGCGCTGCTGCGCATCGCGGTGCTGCAGAACATTCCGGTGGCCTGCAACCGCGCCACGGCCGATTTCCTGCTCTCGTCGCCGCTGATGTCGGGCGAGTACGAGCGGGGCGTGGAAGACTACGCGGCGCGGCTCCGGCGATAGTCGGCGCGCTTATGCGTCCAGCGCCCGTAGAATCTCCCACAGGAAGGCTTCGCTGCGGGCCAGGGTATCTGCGTCCAGGTTCTGCACCGTGTCCGTGGGGCGGTGCCATTCGGTGAGAATCCAGCCGCGCGGGGCCGATGTCAGCGTGAGCACTCGGAACCCGTGCAGGACGCCGATGGCGCCCTCGGTGTACGCGCCGGAGAAGGTGTCGCCTTCGGCGCCGAGTTCGGGGTGCGCGGCGGCGACGTTCCCCGCCAGGGCCACCAGATCGGGGTCGCTGGGGGCGGGGAGAAGGAACGTCTCACGGGTGATGTACACCGGCCGGCCTCGGCTGCCCACGCCATCCAGCGCGATCCAGACCGCGCGGCCGAGTTCGGCCTTGTGCGCCCGCGCGAAGGCGTCGGCACCGTAGCACCCCACTTCCTCGCACCCGCTGAGCACCGCCCAGACCTCGGTGTGCGCCAGCGGCTGCGCCTTGAGCCGCTCTGCGGAGTCCAACACGATGCCCACGGCGCTGGCGTTGTCGTTGGCGCCGGCGGTGAACGGCGTCAGGTCGGCCTGGATGGTCAGCGCCAGGATGCCGAGCAGGATCAGCGCCAGCGGGAGCGAGGCAACCCGCCAGGCCGGCGCCTGCGAGGCGATGCCGATGGCGAACAGGATGGTGAGGATGACGCTGGCGACCAGGCCGAGCGGCACCAGGGCCTTGAACAGGCGCAGCCAGGCGTCGGTGGAGAAGACGAGGGGCGTGCGGTGGGTGTCCAGGTGGCCCAGCAGGACGACGCGGTTTTTCACCTCACCCGTGGGCCGGATGCGCGCCCACACGTTCTGGCTGCGGCCCTTGGGCAGCACGGCGCGGAACGGGTTGGGGCGGAATGCCAGTTCCAGCAGCACGGAGCCGATGGCGAGGATCGCGAGCACCAGCGCGGCGATGGCCCCAAACTTGCCGGCGATCCCGAACAGGGCGACGCCCAGCAGCATGAGGGCGGAGAACAGCACATACGGATACCAGGCGGACTTGGCGCTGGTGAACGGCTCCACGGTGGGTTCCAGGCCCAGGCTGCGCAGGACATCGGCGGCGTACTGGGCGGCCCGCGCCTCCTGCGGCGTGGTGGAGCCTCGCGGGCCGATGGTCTCGGCCAGGTAGCGGACATGATCCAATGCGGTCATGGCGGTCGCCTCCCTTGTGCGTGATGGGATGATTGTAGCGGGGATGGCGGTGATGTCAACCGTGGCGCGGGCGCGCAATTCGCCCAAACCGTGGCGGCGGCGTATAATCGGCTCGGACGGCTATGCAAGACACAGCGACACGATGGAAATCCAACCTGGCCGCCGCAGCGGTGGCGCAGTTTCTGTGCATCGTGGGATGGAACGCCTCTATCCCATTCCTGCCGCTCTACGTCCGCGAACTCGGCGTAACGGATTTGCATCAAGTGGAATTGTGGTCGGGCGTGCTGGCGGCGGCTGGGTCGGCGGCCTCGTTCCTGGTCTTTCCGTTTTGGGGCGCGCTTTCGGATCGGATGGGCCACAAGTGGAACACGATCCGCGCGGCGCTGGGGATCGCAGTAACCTTCGTGGCGATGGCCTTCGTGGGCAGCGTGCAGGAGTTGTTCGTGGCGCGCGTCTTCCAGGGGGCGCTGGCGGGCATCACGCCCGCGTTTTTCGCCCTGGCGTCGGCGTTTGTCCCGCTGGAGAACGTGGGGTTTGCGCTGGGCGTGATCCAGATGGCCAGCAGCGCGGGGGGCGCTATCGGGCCACTGGTTGGGGGCGCTGTGGCCGACCTGGCGGGCTACCGCTGGGCTTTTGCGGTCAGCGGGATGCTCAGCGCGATGGGGGCCGCCGTGGTGCTGGCGCTGGTGCGCGACCGGTTTCGGCGGCCCGCGCGCCCGTCCGGCCCCAATGGCGTCGCCGACGGCGCGCGGCTGGTGGCGCATTCGCTGCCGGTGCTGGGCGCGATTCTGGTCATGGCTTCGGCCAACCTGGCCGATTCGGTCGCGCGCGTCATCCTGCCGCTGTTCGTGGACTTCCTGCGGCGGGACACTGCGGGCGTCAACGCGGCCACCGGCTTGGTGCTGTCGGGGGCGGCGCTGGCGGGCGCGGTCTCCGCGCTGCTGATGGGACGGCTGACGGATCGGTTCGGGTATTCGCGAGTCCTCTTGGTCTGCGCGGCGGGCGCGGCGCTGTCCTACGTGTCGCAGGCGGCGGCGCCGAATTTCGGCGTGTTCCTGGTGGCGAGCCTGGCGATGGGCTTGTTCGTGGGCGGGGTCGTGCCGGCGGCCAACGCCATACTGGCCCGCACGGTGCGCCGCGAACAACAGGGCGCCGTGTACGGCCTGAGCGCGTCGGCCAACTCCGCGGGCAACACGCTAGGCCCCATGCTCGGCGCGTCGCTGGCGAGCGCATGGGGGCTGCGCGCGCCTTTCGCGGTGGCGGCCGTGTTCGCGGTCGGCATCGGCATCCTGACGGCGTCCATAGTCCGGCCTATGCCCCATCGGAGGACGGCGCGGCTGCACCACCTGGGTTTGCACCTGCCCGATGGCTTCTTCCGGCGAGTGCACCTGCCGCACCGTGAATCGTCGCAGGCCGACTTTGACGAAGTTCGTGAAAAGGGGTACAATTCGGAGGACAGGGACGCGGGATAGGATCGCGTGGCCCGCCTCGCGATGAACTAGACATAATACAATTGAGGGGGATTGTTATCATGGCAGACAACAAAGCATTGGACCGCATCAAGTCGCGACTGAGCCCCGAGGCGTATCGGCGGCTCGCCGCCATCCACAACCCGGAACTTCACGCCTTCGTTGCGAAGTACGTGGAGACGTGCAATCCGGCCGACGTGTTCGTTTGCACCGACGCGGAGGAGGACAAGGCCTTCATCCGCCAGGAGGCCATCCGCAGCGGCGAGGAGCGGCCGCTGAAGGTGCCCGGCCACACGCTGCACTACGAGCACTACGACGACCAGGGCCGCGACAAGGAGCATACCAAGTTCCTCCTGCCGCCTGGGGTGGACCTGGGGCCGGACATCGGCGCCATGGACAAGGACGAGGGCCTGGCCGAGATTCACGGCATCCTCAAGGACATCATGAAGGGCCGCACCATGTACGTCCTGTTCTTCACGCTGGGGCCGACGAACTCCGAATTCTCCATCCCCGCCGTGCAGATCACCGACTCGCCCTACGTGGCCCACAGCGAGCATCTGCTGTACCGTTCGGGCTACGAGGACTGGCGGCGGCTTGGCGAGAAGGCCCGCTTCTTCCGATTCGTGCACTCCGAGGGGGAACTGGACGAGCGCAAGAACTCCAAGAACCTGCACCTGCGGCGCATGTACATTGACAACGAGAACGCCACCGTGTATTCCACCAATACGCAATACGGCGGCAACACTATCGGCCTGAAGAAACTGGCCATGCGCCTGGCCATCTTCCGCGCCGAAAAGGAGGGCTGGCTCACCGAGCACATGCTCCTCATGGGCGTGCATGGGCCAGCCGGTCGCGTAACGTACTTCACCGGCGCGTTCCCATCCATGTGCGGCAAGACGTCCACCGCCATGATCCCCGGCGAGACCATCCTGGGCGACGACATCGCCTACCTGTTCAAGAAGAACGGCCGCGTCCGGGCCGTCAACGTGGAGAAGGGGATGTTCGGCATCATTGAGGGTATCAACTCGGTGGATGATGTCATCGTCTGGAAGGCGCTGCACAACCCCGGCGAGATCATCTTCTCCAACGTTCTCCTGTGCGAGGACGGCTCGGTGTACTGGAACGGCAAGGATGGCCCCGTGCCGGAGCGCGGCTACAACCACTCGGGCGAGTGGTGGAAGGGGAAGAAAGACGCCAAGGGCAAGGAAATCCCGCCCTCGCACAAGAACGCCCGCTTCACGTTGGACTTGAGCCTGCTGGAGAATGTCAGCCCGCGCCTGCACGACCCCGAAGGCGTGGAGCCGGCCGGGTTCATCTACGGCGGGCGCGACTCGGACACGTGGATGCCCGTGCGCCAGGCGTTCAACTGGGAGCATGGCATCGTAACCATGGGCGCGTTCCTGGAGTCGGAGACGACCGCCGCCACGCTGGGCAAGGAGGGCGTGCGCGAGTTCAACCCCATGTCCAACCTGGACTTCCTGTCGGTGCCCATCGGGCGGTACGTGGGGATGAACCTGGACTTCGGCAAGGGGCTGACCCACCCGCCGGCCATCTTCGGCGTCAACTACTTCCTGCGCGACATGGAGACCGGCAAGTGGCTCAATGACAAGACCGACAAGGCCATCTGGCTGAAGTGGATGGAGTTGCGGGTTCACGGCGACGTGGGCGCCATCCAGACGCCTGTCGGCTACATCCCGAAGTACGAAGACCTGCGACGGCTGTTCAAGGAAGTGCATGGCCGGGAGTACACGAAGGAGGACTACGTGAAGCAGTTCTCGCTGCGCGTGCCGCAGTTCCTGGCCAAGACACGCCGCGTGATGGAGATTTACCGCACGAAGGTGGCGAACACGCCGCCGGTGCTGTTCCAGGTGGCCGAGGCTGAGATGGCGCGGCTGGAGGAGGCCCGCGCAAAGAAGGGGGACATCATCCCGCCCGACGAGTTCCCCGTCGTGGCGTAACTTCTGGCGTGATTCGGACAACGTGCGGCGCGCCGCTCGCGGTGCGTCGCACGTTTGTTTTCGGGGTGCGCCTAGCCGCGCGGGGTGGTGTCCTTCTGGCTCAGGCGCGCCGAGATGGCGTTCGCTGCTTCCATCAGCGCCTGGGCGAGCACGGGGATTCGTTCCGCGGTCATCCGCTCCACAGGCCCCGGCATACCGATGGCGGCCACGACCTTGCCCCCTGAGTCGCGGATGGGAACGGCGACGGCCCGGACGCCCGGGTTGAGTTCCTGGTCGTCCACCGCGTACCCCCGGATGCGTACTTCTTCCAGTTCTTGCCGCAGCCTTTCGGGAGAGGTGATGGTTTTGTCGGTGTATCTCGCCAGCGGGCGGTTCAGAATCTGGGCCAGCCTGTCGGGCGGGAGAAACGCCAGGAAGACCTTGCCGCTTGCCGTGCAGTGGGCCGGCGAGCGGAGTCCGGGGCTTCCGGCCAGCCGAAGGGCATGCCGGCTCTGCACAATCTCTATGTAGAGGACCTCGCCCTTGCTGAAGATGCCCAGGTCGCAGGTCTCCTCAAAACGCTCCTCAAGCGCCACCAGGAAGGGGCGAGCCACCTGCCGGACATCCAGCCGATTGACCACTCTGGCGCCGAGGGTGATCAGGTGGGTGCCGAGTCGGTACCGTTCGCCGTCGGCGGTGCGCTCCACGAAGCCGCCGCTGTGCAGGGTAGCGAGGATGCGGAGGGTGGTCGGCCTGGGGAGGCCCACTGCCGAGGAGATTTCGGCGATGGTCTTCTCCGGAGCGTCGTCCTCAAAGCAGGATAGAATCTGTATGGCCCTATCAATGGCCCGCACGTTGTACATGGAAGGGTCTTTCATCTGCCGTTCACCAACCCGAAGTCGCGACGCAGGCACGCTGGCCGACTTCATTCTAGCACACGTTTACGCGCCGGCCAAGAGCGCGGGGGCAAGCGGAAGGGAACCGCGTGCTAGCGCGGGCGCGGCGCGGGGTCTTGACAACTCGCGGAGAGTGTGGTATAATATTGCATTGTGGACATGAATTTCATAGTACAAGACAACGCCATTCCCATCGCTCTATCTACGGTCGCCTCCGTTGAGTTGGCAGGAGGGGAGGTGGTAGGGAGCCGCTGGTGTTGCGGGGTGGCAACCCGTCCTATTGTGAGTTGGTCGCCGATAGACTGACATCCGTGCAAGGATTGCAGGGAAGGAGACGAAGATGAAACGCGTGTTCCAAGTCTTGACATTGGTCGTGGTAGCCGCGATGCTGTTGCTTCCTGCGTGCGGCACGCCCGCACCCACCCCAACGCCTGTTCCACCCACCAAGCCGGCCGCAACGCCTGTGCCGCCGACGCCTGTGCCGCCGACGCCGGTGCCCCCGACCCCAGTGCCGGCAAAGCCGATCATCGCTGTATGCTTGCCCGCGCTGGATAACCCGTTGATGCTGGGCTTCCAGGACGCGTTCAAATCCACGTTCGGCGATAAGTTTGACGTGCAGGTTTCCAGCGCCGACGGGAACGCCAATACGCAGGCGACGCAGATTCAGAACTACACCGCCATGAAGGTCAAGTTCATGTTCGTGATGGCCGTGGAGCCTACGAGCATCGTCCCTGCGCTGAAGGCGGCTCGCGCGGCGGGCGTCCAGGTACTGTTCGCGGGCGGCGACCCCGGCGATGCGGACGCGTATGACTGCGTCATGAAGATGAACCAGTTCCTGTCGGGGGCGTATGCCGCCTTGATGGCAAAACAATGGGTGGACAAGACGTATCCGAATGCCGCCCCTGGCTCGGTGGAGACGGTGATCTTTGAGTCCACGCTCAACCCGGAGGCCGTGCAGCGCTCCAACGGGCTGAAGATGATCACCGAGCCCTACCTGAAGAACGAGACGGGCGCCTACATTGACGCCAACGGAGAGCCCATTTCGGATGCCAGTGGGAAGTATCTCCCCGGCAAATCCGAGGCTGACCGCGTTCCGAATCCGGCCTACTCGCCGGCGGTGAAGGTCGTGCAGGTCGTGCAGGCCGAGATGTTCCAGGCCGGCCAGACGGCGATGCAGAACGTCCTAACGACCAATCCGAACGTGAAACTCGTCCTGGCCTACGCCGGTGATGGCGCGATGGGCGCGTCGCAGGCGATCATGGACGAATACGCCAAGGGGGCCGCGAGCGTCATCAAGGACTTGAGCAAGGTCGCGGTCTTCAGCGTGGGCCTCATCGGCGCCGAAGGGCAGGCGGTTGCCGACTCGTCCATGGGGAAGGGCGTCTTCCGCGGCACGATTCGCTTCGGCGGCGACCTGATTGGCCGCACCATGCAGTACGCGGGCAAGATGCTCAACGGTGAGGCGTATCCCAAGATCGTGTGGGATGACCTGGATATGGTAACCGCCGTGGATGGGCAACTGATGGCCGTGCCGGTGGAGAGCGCCAAGATGCTGATCGTGCCCACGGCCGCGCCGCAGCCCTTGATGCTGCCGCCCGGGCCGCCCAAGCCGTAGGCTCGGCGATTGGCGTGGAGAACGCCGGTGTCTCACGGGGGCTGGGGCGTGTGCCCGGGCAGAATCCCCAGCCCCCGTCTTTGACTCTGCAGTGCGAGCATCTGACGCAAATGAGGTCTTATGAGCGCGGATTACATCGTTGAGATGAAGGGCATCTGCAAGCGCTTCGGCGGGATTGAGGCGCTGCGCAATGTGGATTTGGAACTGCGGCGCGGCGAGATCATGGGCATCGTCGGCGATAACGGCGCGGGGAAGTCCACGCTGATGAAGATTCTGTCGGGGGCGTATGTGGCCGACGAGGGCGAAATCTACGTGGACGGGGAGAAAGCGAACATCCGCAGCCCCCTGGACGCGCGGCGCCTGGGCATCAGCATGATCTACCAGGACCTGGCGCTGTTCAACAACCTGGACGTTACCCGCAATATCTTCGTGGGCAGGGAACTGGTGCGCGGTCCGTTCGGCCTGTTCGTGGACAAGAAGCGCATGTACGCCAGGGCTGCGGAGGTGATCCGCGACCTGCGCGTGGACATCAAGTCGCCGAAGATGAGCGTGGCCCGCATGTCCGGCGGCCAGCGTCAGATGGTCGCCTGTGCTCGCGCTATCGCGTTCCAATGCAAGGTCCTCATCATGGACGAGCCGACGGCGGCCCTGGGCGTTACCGAGGCGAACAAACTGTTGGGCCTCATCCGGAACCTGCGGGACATGGGGATTTCCATCCTGCTCATCACCCAGCGCATTCCGGACGTGCTGGCGATTGCCGACCGCGTCTTTGTCCTCAAGGGCGGGCAGCGGCAAGATGTTTTGGAAGTCAGCAAGGTAACGCTTGACGACGTGGTTACCCTGATTGTGAAGGGCAAGGACCGCAATGGCGGCCCCGCCCCTGAAGTGCAATACAAATCCTTCGGATAGTCCCCAGAGCCTCAACCTGGGCCCGAGAATGCGGCGCTCAAGAACAAGCGGAGACATTCAACCCAGCAGCGAGAGAAACGATGCCCAAAATGGATTTGAGCGGTCTCAGAAAATACACCGTGCTGTTCATACTCCTTGGCCTCATGGCTTTCTTTTCGTTGGCCAGCCCCTATTTCCTGACGGCGCGCAACCTGACGAACATCGTGATCCAGAACACCTACTTCATCATCGTCGCGGTGGGGCTGTCGTTCGTCATGATCGGGGGCGGGATTGACCTGTCCGTGGGGTATCAGATGTCGCTCGTCGGCGTCATCACGGCCATGGCGATGGTGTTGTACCACCTGCCGCTCTGGCTATCGGTGCTCATCGGGCTTGTGCTCGGCACGCTCCTCGGGCTCATCAACGGCCTGATCGTGTCTCGGATTCGCATCTTCCCTCTGATTGCGACCCTGGCAACCAGTGCCGTGTTTCAGGGGATTTCGTACCTGGTGTCCAAGGCGAATACATTCCGCAGTTACCCGCCCGAGTTCCTGTTCCTCACGCGGGGGAAGGTGCTGGGCGTGCCCTTTGACATTCTGCTGACGCTGGTGGTCGTCATCGTGGCGAGCCTCGTGTACACCGAAACGACCTTCGGCTACCGGTTGATGGCCGTGGGCGGCAATGAAGAGGCCGCGCGCCTGTCCGGAATCAATACGAAGCGGATGAAGGTCGCGATCTACACCATCTGCGGGTTCCTCACGGCTTTGGCGACGATGGTGATGATCTCCAAGGCGAACACCACCAACTCGTCCTTCGGGCCGGGCACCGAGTTCATCGCCCTGACAGCGGCGATTGTGGGCGGCGTGAGTTTCATGGGCGGCGAGGGCAGCGTGCCGGCTCTGGTCGGGGGAGTTTTCGTCCTGGCGGTGATCGGCAACGGGATGCAACTGGCCGGCTGGGGAACCTACGCGCAGTTTATCGTCCGGGGGCTGATTCTTCTGGGCGCGGTGGCCTTTGACGAGTACCAGAGGAACCTGAGGCTTACCCAGCAGAAGGGACGCTAACCGGTCTTGCGGCGGACGGCACGGCGTTGGTGCGCCGGTGTTGCATCCGCAAACCCTGTTGCAAAGGGGGTGAGAGTTTACATAAAAACGCAAGGCGCAAATGCAACTACACCGCAACGATGAAGTCAGCATGAATCTTTGAAGACAGAAAGGGAAAAGGAGAAGAAACATGAACAAGAGGCTATCCACCATTGTGGCGTTGCTGCTCGTTGTGGCAACCCTTCTGTCGGCGTGCGGTGCGAAGGCCACGCCCACGCCTACCGCGAAGCCCGCTGCGCCGACGGCTGCACCGACGGTGGCGCCGACCGTGGCGCCGACCACGCCGCCGGCCAAGCAACTGCGCATCGGCTACTGCATTCCCGATGCCGCCAACTCGTTCCTGTCGGCCCTGACGACGCGGGTGAAGGAACTGTTCGCGGCCGATGGCATTGAGGTCCTCGTGGCGAGCGCCGACGGCGACGCGGCCAAACAATACAACCAGATTGAGAACTTCATCTCCATGGGCGTGGACGCGCTGATCGTCATGTCGGTGGATCCGGTTGGCGTCATCAGCGCGGTGGAGCAGGCGAAGAAGGCCGGCATCAAGGTCCTGGGCGTTCCGGTGGACGAGCAGGGCCCCTACGACGCCTACATGCACACCGACCAGTACCAGATCGGCGTGATGGCCGCGCAAATGGCGTGCGACTTCATCAACAAGACATATCCCGACGCGCCGGACAAAAGCATTGAGGTGGCCATCATGAGCACCGAAGGCGCGCCCGAGATGAAGAAGCGCACCAACGGGTTCCGCACCATTGAGAGTTGCCCGAAGGCCAAACTCGTAACCTTCGTGGACGTGCCCAATGCCACGATTACGGCGGGCGTTACCACGGGCGAGAACATCCTGACGGCGTACCCGAACGTGAAGGTCTTCCTGGTCATCGGGGACTCGGGCGCCATGGGCGTGTCGCAGGCCATTCGCGCCTTTGCGCCGAATGCTCTGGACAAGTACGCGGTCTTCTCGGGCGACGTGAACCCGGAGAACATCCCCCTCATCAAAGGCTGCCAGGATCCCTATCGGGGCGCGGTGGCCATCGGTGGGGGGCCTGAAGACCTCGCCCAGCGCACGTATGAACTCGTGAAGAAGATGGTTACGGGCCAGCCGTTCCCGGCGGAGACGCTGGATCCCCTCGTAACGATCAAGTGCGAGAAGTAGGGCTTTAGACCACGGCTTGTCGCCGGGTCATCTGCTCACGCGGCTAGGGGGCGGGCCGGGCCCCCTAGCCGGTATCCTCTGGGATGGGTTGGAGCATGGATTCTGATATCGTCTTGTCGCTCAGAAACCTTGTCAAGCGGTACCCTGGGGTTCTGGCGCTGGATCACGTTTCGCTGGACTTCCGCAAAGGCGAGGTGCATGCGCTGCTGGGCGAGAACGGCGCGGGCAAATCCACGCTGGTCAAGGTGGTGGGCGGCGCGATTGAACCCGACAGCGGCGTGATCCGCGTCAACGGGCGCGAATTCACGCGCATGAACCCGCATCTCGCCCGAAGCCTGGGGATTGAGGTCATCCACCAGGAGTTCAACCTGGTTCCGCCCCTGTCCGTGGCCGAGAACATCTTCCTCGGGGACAAGGTCGGGGGCCGAAGGTTGGTGGACTTCAAGGTCATGCGCGAACGCGCAGTGGCGCTGTTCCAGCAATTCAACATTGCCATAGATCCCGATAAGCCCGTCCGCGAACTGTCGCCCGCGCAGCAACGCCTGGTTGAGATCGCCAAGGCCGTCTCCAAGAATGTGCGCATCCTCATCATGGACGAGCCCAGCGCTCCCCTCTCGGTGTCCGAGGTGGAGCACATGTTTGAAATCATCCAGCGGTTGAAGCAGAACGGGGTTACGGTCATCTACATCTCGCATCGGCTGGAGGAGGTCTTCCGAATCTCGGATCGCGTGAGCGTGATGCGGGATGGCCGCTATGTGGCCACGAGGCCCACGGCGGACACGAATCGCAAGGAACTCATCAGCCTGATGGTGGGGCGCGAACTCACGGAGCAGTATCCGGCTGGCACGGGTGCCCCGTCCGACGTGGCGCTTGAGATTCGGCATCTATCGGGTAACGGCGTGCGGGACATCTCCTTCTACGTGAGGAAGGGGGAGATTCTCGGCCTGTCGGGGCTGGTGGGGGCGGGCCGCACGGAACTGGCGATGGTGATCTTCGGGGCGGCCCCAGCCGAGGGCGGCGAGATTTGGGTGGACGGGAAGCGCGTAACCATCAATTCGCCCGCCGACGCCATACGGCACGGTATCGGTCTGCTACCCGAGGATCGGAAGGGCCAGGGGCTGTTCCTGGAGATGGGCGTGAAGTGGAATATCTGCTTTCCCATCGTGCGGCGCATCTCGCGGCGCGGGCTGGTGGACACAAAGGCCGAACAGGAGATCGCCGCAAAGTACAAGGCCCGCTTGGACATCCGCACGCCGAGCCTGGAGCAGCGCGTGAAGAACCTGAGCGGCGGGAACCAGCAGAAAGTCGTCCTCGCCAAGGCGCTTGCCGCGCAGTCGGACATCCTGATCTTTGATGAGCCCACGAAGGGCATTGACGTGGGCACCAAACAGGAAATCTACAAACTCATGCGCGAACTCGCCGACAACGGGATTGCCATCATCATGATTTCCTCGGACATGCAGGAATTGCTGGGGATGTCGGACCGAATCGTCGTCCTGTGCGAGGGCGCGTTCGCGGGAGAGGTGCATCGGGAGCAGTTTAGCCAAAACTACATTCTGGATTTGGCATCGGGAACACATTGATGGAGGTACTTGGGTAATGGCGAAGGTTCAGCCATTTGCGAGGAACATATACAGGAGCGCGACCGATTTCGCGAGAAAGTACGCGCCCCTGCTGATTCTGACGGGCCTGGTGCTGTTGTTCACCTTCATTTCGCCCAACTTCATGACGGTCAAGAACCTGACCTTGATGCTGCGTCAGGTGTCGTTTGCCACCATCAGCGCCGTGGGGATCATGTTCGTGATGATCTCCGGCGCGATAGACCTGTCCATCGGGTCTCAAATCGTTTTCACCAATATCGTTACGGCGATTCTCATGGTGCGGTACCACGTCCATCCAGCGCTGGCCATCCTCGTCTGCCTGACGATGGGGACGTTCTTGGGGACGATGAACGGCGTCCTGAGCGTGAAACTCCAGATTCACCCGCTGATCATCACGCTCGGCACGGCCACCATCTACAAGGGCCTGGGGTACATCGTGGCGAACGGGAAGAACATCATCGGCTTGCCCGAGTCGTTCAAGGTGTTCGGCCAGGGATACGTGGGCCCGGTGCCCATCCCCGTGATCATCATGGCCGTGGTTGCCCTCATCGGGAATTTCGTCCTCACGCGGACGTACTTCGGCCGATACGTGTTCGCCATGGGCGGCAACCCGGAGGCGGCGCGCCTTGCCGGTGTGAACATCAACAAGATGCGGGTGATTACTTTCGCCATCTGCGGGTTCGCGTCGGGAATCACGTCGGTGCTGTTGCTCTCTCGCGTGTTTTCGGGGCAGGTGTTCACCGGCCAGGGGGTTGAGTTTGACTGCCTGACGGCGGCGCTTCTGGGCGGCGTGAGTTTCGTCGGAGGCGAAGGGACGATCTTTGGGCTGATCACGGGCGTCCTGATCATCGGCGTCTTGAACAATGCCATGCAACTGGCCGGACTCCCGGACTTCTACCAGAACGTGGTGAAGGGCACCGTGCTGCTGGTGGCCGTGGGGTTTGACGTGTACCAGAAGCGGCGGAAGGCGAAGGAGACGATCGCCCGTGTGTCTTCATAAGAGTTGGCCGTGCGCGGCGAAAGAATACAGAGAGGTGCGAACATGATGCAACCCATACCCCCCTTTCCAGGACATTACGCGGTGCAGGATCCGCACCCGCCCGCGAACACCGATCACATCAAGCGCAAGTTCCTGGACGTGCCCTACGCGACCCTGTCGCCGGCCCAGAAACTGGACATCTACCTGCCCGACGAGGGGGATGGCCCGTTTCCGGTCATCGTGTCCATCCACGGCGGGGCTTTCCTGGGATGCGACAAGGCGGACGCCCAGGTGATGCCCATGCTGGAAGGGCTGAAGCGAGGCTATGCCGTGGTCGCGGTGAACTACCGGCTGAGTTGGGAGGCCAAGTTCCCGGCGCTTGTCCACGACGTGAAGGCTGCCGTGCGCTGGATTCGGGCTAACGCCGCGCGCTACGGGTTTGACCCCAAGCGGATCGCGGCCTGGGGCGGGTCTGCCGGGGGATACCTGGCGGCGATGCTGGGCACAACGGCCGGAGTCCGCGAACTGGAGGACCTGAGCCTGGGCAACCCGGACCAGCCCAGCGATGTGCAGGCGGTCGTGGCGTGGTTTCCCCCGACCGATTTCCTCAGGATGGATGAGTGGCTGGCCGAATCGGGGCTTGGGCCGACGCCCGGGATGGAGCACAACGGGCCGCACTCGCCCGAGTCGCTGCTGCTGGGCGAGCAGATTACGAAGATTCCCGAGCGCGTGAGGGCCGCCGACCCCGCTACCTACGTTACGCCCAAGGCGCCGCCCTTCTTCCTTCAGCATGGCAAGGCGGATTCCACCGTGCCCATGCAGTCGTCCATCCACCTGGCCGAGAAACTGGAGCGGGCGATTGGCAAGGACAAGGTGAGGCTGGAATTGCTGGACGGGGCCGCCCACGCCGACCCGCTTTTTGAGACGCCCGAGAACGTGGCCAAAGTCTTCGCCTGGCTGGACGAGCACCTGAAGGGGTCCTGATCGTCTGTCCCAGAGCCGCGCGGGCGGGCCATTGGACTTGCCCGCGAGCGGGGTGGTGGCTTCGCTGTCTGGAGGCATGGCGCGGACGACGGGGCGCCCATTTGACGGCGCCGGGGATGCGCCCTATGATGGAACCACTCTTGCCGAAGGGAGCGTGCTCGTGCAAATCATCCAAGACTTGCTGCGCGAAGTGCAAGAAGGGCGCATCCTGGACGTGCGTGTGGGGGTCTTCTGGACGGCGGTCGTCGCCGAGGTGGAGGGCGCTGTGCGTTGCGGCCTCGCGTCCACGCTGTACGGCGGACACACCGACGCCGAGCCACCCGTGCCGCAGGCCGGTCATCTGCTGGACATGTCTGCCCGAGAACTGGCGAACATGGCCCTCGCTGGCTGCCCGCCTCGGAGCAGCATTGGGTTGGCCGCCATCAATGCTCTGTTGCCGCCGTATCTTGAGGGGGCGGTTGAACTCAATGCGGAAGCGATCCTGTCGGACCTGGGCCGCAACCGCAAAGTGGCGCTTGTGGGCCACTTCCCGTTCGTAGAGCGCCTGCGCGAGAACGTCGGGGAACTATGGGTGTTGGAACTGCAGCCCCGAGGTGGCGACCTGCCGGCGTCGGCTGCCGCGCAGGTGATTCCCCAGGCCGATGTCCTGGCGCTCACAGGGACGACGCTGCTCAACGGCACGTTTGAAAGCCTGATGCGCCTCAGACGACCGGATGCGCAGGTCCTGGTTCTGGGGCCTACGACGCCCCTGTCGCCGGTGCTCTTCCGGCACGGCGCACACTACCTGTCTGGCTCGGTGGTGGACGATGTGGCCGCCGTGGTGAAGGGCGTGTCGCAGGCCGCGGGCTTCCGCCAGATACACCGGCTCGGCGTGCGGCTCGTTACCCTGGCAAGGCCGGGCGCAGGACTGTGATCCGCGGCGAGGCCCCCGTTGTGAGGGCATGTTCGCTGCTGCAGAGGCGGTCGCAGTCCCGCGCCAGGCCCGCGCCCTGTTGGGCCGATTAGCGTACCTGATAATCCAGCGTGCGGTTGAGTTTGCCGTTCAGGTACACGTCCACCTTGTACTTGCCCACCGGCCATGGGCCGTTGTTGGTCAGGTTGAACGTTAGCGTGCCGTCGCCGGTGGTCAGCGAAGCCTCGTCAATCAGGGTGTTGGGGTCAACGCCTTCCACATCCACGGCCGTCCACGCCGTTTTGACAACGGTGTCGTCCGGCGCATTCGCCAGTTGGACGATGCAGTACACGGTCGTGTCGTCGGGGCTGAACACCGTGGCCTCCGGATTGCCGCTCTCGTTGGGCGACAACTTCGCGCTGCGGATGTTCGCCGTGCTCACGCTGACGTTGACGCTGCACGCGGACACCAGAACGGCGAGCGTGAGGACCGCGAGGGCGATGAGAATCTTGCTCCTGGTCATTGCCTGTGCTCCTTCCCTTGCTTGGGCGACCGCATGGCGCAGGTCATGTGCGATTTGGCCTGCCCCGGCCCGATGGCCTTTGACGCTTGCCGGCGCGGGCGTGGTCGCCAGGTTCACTCATCATACGCCGGAAATGCCCCGCCGTATATGACCTCCATCACATTGGGGCGGATGGGGCGCGGCGGGCCTGTTGTGGGGGGCCTGGGTTGGCCGAGAACGCATCAAGTTGCACCTACCTGGTCTACCGTTGTGATCGGCGCCCGGGCGGGGCTAGAAACTTACGGGCGAGCCGTCGGGGCATTCCAAAGGGTTCTGATCAGGACTGACTTGACCAAGTCGTTGACGAGCAGGGAAAAGAATAGCGCATAGGCGATGACGAAACCTATCTGGCCTATTGGAAGCGGCCGCAACGCGGCCAGGCCCAGCAGGCCAATGGCTATCCCAATACAGGCGTCCCCGGCCAGTGCTGTGGTAAGCACCCAACTCGGCCACGAAGCCCAGAAGGCGTGCCGCTCCCGGATTGAGACAATTGAGAACAAGGCGAAGAAAAGCAAGGTCAGGAACGTGAAGGTTTGCAAGCGGCCTGCGTCGTGCGACAGGCCGAAACCGCGCCACCCGATGGCGAGTAGGCCAAGGGTTTCAATCAACATGAGCAAACCGATGATCACTGCGACCTTCACGAGCGGGCCGATGTTCCAGGTCTCGGGGCTCTGTGAGAAACGTGTGCGGTCAGTTGCCAGCGCGATCTTCACAAAGTCGGTCATGAACGCGAGCAGCACCATCCCCAGCGTGGGGATGACGAACTGGCCGGTCAGCAAGAAGGCAATCACCACGAACCCCGATTGTAGGATGGTGCTGCTGACCTTGTTGACAATCCAGGTGAGCACTCGTTGATAGATCGCCCGGCCGTTTTTCACCAGGTCAACGATACTTGTCAGACCCTCACTGGTCAGCACGATACTGGCGGCACCTTTCGCTACGTCGGTGCTACCAGCCACGGCGATGCCCACCTCTGCCTGACGGAGGGCCGGGGCATCATTGACGCCGTCACCCGTCATGCCCACAATGCGCCCCGCTGTCTGCAGGCCCCTCACAATCAGGAACTTGTCCTCGGGGAACACTTCGGCAAAGCCGTCCGCAGCGAGGACCGACTCGGCCTCTGGTGTCCCGCTCTTCCCCAGTGTGGCCCTTAAGTCGGGTGCGCGGACAAAATCGCCTAAGGCCAATTCCTGCGCGACCGCGCGCGCGACGGGCAGGGCATCGCCGGTAAGCATTTTGACGGCGACGCCCAGTGACCGAAGCTCGGCGATGAGCTGTCGTGAATCGGGGCGTGGCGCATCCCGAAGGAGGGCTAGGCCGACAAGCCGCCAAGGGGCCTCTTCCTCTGCGTGTGCCACGGCTAGGGCGCGCATCCCGCTCTGCGCTTCCGCCTTTGCGCTCGCTTCAAGGGCCACCACCGCCGGTTCTTCAAGCCCGACAATCTCTGCCACGCTGCGCAACGCGCCCTTCATAACGCGCATCTTGCGACCGTTGACCTCCACCAGCGCTTCTGTCCGGCGGGTGCTCGGGGAGAAGGGCACAAACGAGATCTGTTTCTCTTGTCCGTGGAGCAAGCCGTGCTCTTGCGCAGCGTGCAGGAACGCTAGGTCAATGGGGTCTTGGTCGGCAGCGTTGGATGCAAGGGCGCCTGTTGTCACCACATCGTCCTGGGTGAATCCTTCCTGGGGGAGGACAGAGCTGAGCGAGAGGCGGTTCATCGTGAGCGTGCCCGTCTTGTCGGCGCACAAAACGTTCATGCTGGCCGCGTCCTCTGCTGCGCTGAGCCGCGTGATCAAAATCCCGCGGCGGGCCAGCTCAACCGAGCCCACCGCCATACTAACCGTGAACATCACCGGCAGCGCTACGGGCACAGCGCTCATCAGCAACACGAGGGCGAGCGGAAGGATTTCAAGCAGTGGCAGATATTTGGCAAGCGACACCGCCAGAGCCACGGCGACCTGAATGCCGACAATGAGGAGGAGCCACTTGACGACGCGCGTTATGACCTCCTCCACGTGCAACTTAGGTCGAGCACTCTGCACGAGTTCCGTGGTACGGCCAAAGTAGGTTTTCGTGCCGGTCGCCACCACTACGGCTGTCGCTTCACCCTGGCGCACGATTGAGCCGGAATATATGGGATCATCCGTCGTCTTGCGCTGTTCCTGAGACTCGCCGGTCAGCGCGGATTGGTCTATGCGCAATTCGCCGTCCAGGATCTGCACGTCCGCGGGGACGAAGTCGCCCGTGCGCACCCGCACGATGTCACCTGCGACGAGTTCGCGGGCGGGTAGCGCAAGCCAACTGCCGTCGCGGAGCACACGCGCGCTGACCCGCAGTTGGCTGCGCAGCGCCGTGACCGCCGCCGAGGCGCGCTGCTCTTGGACAAAACTCAGGATCGCGTTGACGACCAGCAGCGCCAATGCTACAGCCATATCCGCATACTTATGAAGGATGAAGGAAAGTAGGATAATTAGTTCAATCATCCATGCGGACAGGCTCCAAAACTTGCGTGCGAAGCCGGCGAGGGCGTGAACACGCTGCTCAGGGGCCTCATTCGCTCCGTCCAGGGCAAGCCGAGCTTTCGCGTCAGTGCTGGCAAGACCAGTTTGGGGATCCGAGCCGAGAGAGCGTACCATCTCGGCGGCGGTCTTGCTCACGCCCTGGGCAGAGGCCTGGTTGTTCAGCCTTCCTTGGGTCATGCCTGCGCTCGCACCACCAGAACGGGACAGGGTGCATGGCGCATTACTCCCTCAGCAACACTGCCGAGAAGGAGACGACTGACGCCTCCACGCCCATGGCTGCCGATGACGATGAGGTCCGCGTGCCATTCCGTGGCGGCGTCCACAATTTCGGCTGCTGGCGTGCCAACCCGAACAAATTCCATGGGAGGCGCCTGGAGAGTTGCGCGCGCACGGTACTCCGCCAGTAACCTGCTGCCATTTTGCTCGGCCACCGCGATGATGTCGGTGGCGGGAATTCCGCTCTCCGATGCCACGTAAGGCGCGGGATCAACGACGTGAATGAGAGCCAGGTTACTCCCGAGCGACCGTGCCAGTTCAATGCCCACATCGGCGGCATGCGCGGAAAGCGGACTGCCATCCACCGCAATGAGGATGCGTCGGAAACTCACGGATGCCCCTCCTTGACAAGAGATACAGGCGACAAACCCTGCAAGATCACGTAAGCCCGCCGTGCAAACGTCATCTGCAACGGGACGAACCACGCTGTATATGATCTGCCCCCTGTAGAAGTTATTCTAGTGGGCCTCTGCGCGGATGTCAAACGCGCTGGTCAGGTCACACGACACGGGCGGTCAATCTGCGCTCGGTAACATTGTCATTTGACTTGACACGCCGCGCACCTGGAGCCACGCGCCGTCAGGGGTCTGGCCGTACACGGCAAGCGCGTCGCCGCACATCAGGGCGCCCCTGAGAGGCTGTGCGTCGCCTGGCGCCGTGTGAATGGTCAGCGCGTTCACCACGACCATGGCGTAGGGGAAGGCGTCGGGGCCGCCGGCCCAGAACCCGTACTGCGCCGCCCACGCTTCCCGCGCCGCTGCCTCAAGCCGCCATCGGTGGCGCGTGTCGGGCGGGTAGGCCACCGGCAGCGCCACGCCCATGCGCACCAGTTCCTCGTTCACCATGCGCCCGTCGGCCAGCCAGACGTAGCGCAGGAGGCGCTCGCCGTCGTCCTCGCGGCAGTCGCGTTCCAGGTACACCACCTGTCCGGCCACCAGGCTGGCGTTGGCCTGGGAGGCGGCTTCGTACCCGCGCTGGTTGCGCTCGGGCGTGTCCATGCCGATGTAGCGCACCGCGCGGACCCGCCCGCCGACGCGCACGCGGATGGTGTCGCCATCGGTGATGCTCACCACCGTGGCCCGCGCCCACTGCTCGCGCGGCGCGGGGGTGCAAGTCGAGCCGGCGGGCGGCAGGGTGGGGGCCGCGCACGGGAGCGCGCGGGCGGGCGTGGCCGAAGCGGGCGCGGGCGTGGCGACCGGCGTGGGTTCGCACGCTGCGGTGAGGGCGGCGGCCACGAGCAGCATGGCGAACAGAAGGGAGCGTGCTGACTTCACAACGGTTTTCCTCTCGGGAAGTTTGGGGAGCATTGTACTCGGCAAGCGCGAAGCCGCCGCATCACGGGGCCGGGACGTTGAAGTCGGCGGTGAGCGATTGCCCGGCGCGGACGATGAGCATGCGCTTGGCCAGGACGGTGTCCTCGCCGCGCACAACCTCCAGCAGGTACTGCCCGTAGGCGAGTTGCACGTTGTACTTGCCGTTGGCGTCGGGGATGAGTTCAAACAGCGGCTCGCCCTGGATGAAGACGGGCTGGCCGCCCGAGTACTTCGGCTGCTCCAGCAGGCGGATGCGCACCTTCACGTCGGTGGCGGGCCGGCCGATGTTGGATTTGTCGGTCAGGGGCTTGTCGGCCGAGCGGGCGTAGGTAACCGTGCCCGACACCGTGCCGTAGATGGTGTTGGTGCCGCTCTTGCAGGCGACGGCAAGGGCGGCGCAGATGACCAGCAGCAACAGCGCGGATTTCCTCATGATGTCGGTCCCTCCGAACGCGGCGCGGGCTTTGCCAATCCCGCGTCTTCAGGGTATGATTGCGGCACGGATTATAGCACAGGGGCGCGGATTGCGAGAAAAGCGGAGGCGATATGCGGCTGGAGTTTGACATCCTGACCCTGTTCCCCAACATGTTTCAGGGGCCGCTCCAGGAGAGCATCGTGAAGCGGGCGGTGGAGGCCGGCCTCGTCGCCGTTCGCGTGCACAACATCCGCGACTACGCGCCGGGCAAGCACCGCCAGACCGACGACGCGCCCTACGGCGGCGGGGGCGGGATGGTGATGAAGCCCGAACCCATCTGGAACGCCGCCGAGGCCGTCCTGGGCGAGGACATGGCCCGCAGGGGTCAGGATGTGGCCGTGGTGCTCATGAGCCCGCAGGGGCGGCTGTTCTCGCACGCGGTGGCGCGCGAGTTGGCCCGCTTCCGGCGAATCGTCCTCATCTGCGGGCGGTACGAGGGGGTGGACGAGCGCGTGCGCGAACTCCTGGCCACCGACGAGATTTCCATCGGCGACTACGTGCTGTCGGGGGGCGAACTGCCGGCGATGGTGGTGGTGGAGGCGGTAACGCGGCTCCTGCCCGGCGTGCTGGGCGACCCGGGCGCGACCTTTGAGGACTCGCACGCGGAGGGCCTGCTGGAGTATCCGCAGTACACGCGCCCGGCCGAGTTCCGCGGGCTGAAGGTTCCCGACGCGCTCCTGTCGGGGAATCACGCGGAGGTGGTGCGATGGCGGCGGGAGCAGTCGCTGCGGCGGACGCTGGAGCGGCGGCCCGACCTGCTGGAGCGGGCCAACCTGACGGCGGCAGATCGGGAGTTCCTGCGGCGTCTGGGCTGGGGCCAGGGCAAGGACGCAGACGAACAGCGGTGATTTGCGGAAATGGCAACAAGAGACTATAATACGTCTTTGCCATTATGACCGGAGGTTGCATAGCATGAGCGAACTGCTGAAATCCGTAGAGCGGCTTGAGCCGAATCCGAATATACCCCCGTTGGCCCCGGGCGACACGGTGCGCGTTCACAGCCGCATCGTGGAGGGCGACCGCGAGCGCATCCAGTTGGTGCAGGGCGTAGTGATCCGCGTCAAGAAGGGCGGGCCCGCGGCGAGTTTCACGGTGCGCCGAATCGGGGCGCATGGCGTGGGCGTGGAGCGCACGTTCCCCTTCCATTCGCCTCGCGTGGAGAAGGTAGAGGTGCTGCGCCACGGCAAGGTGCGGCGCGCCAAACTGTACTTCCTGCGCGAGCGCGGCGGCAAGTCGGCGCGGCTCCGCGAAAGGCGAGTTGAGACTCCCACGGCCGAGCAGGCCGGCGACTGATTCCCCCGCGCGCCTATGACGCCGCGCCGCCTGGTTCCAACCCTGTCGGAGGAGCAGGCCCTGCTGGAAGCGGGGTACCGCGCCATCGCGGGCGTGGACGAGGCGGGGCGCGGCACCTGGGCCGGCCCTGTGGCGGCGGCGGCCGTGGTGCTTCCCCTGGACTGCGCGGAGGCGCTGGCCGCGCTGGACGGCGTGTGCGACTCCAAGATGCTCCCGCCGCGCAAGCGCGAGGCGCTGGAGCAGCGCATTGTGGAGGAGGCGGTGGCCGTGGGGTTCGGCCTGGCGTCGGCGTCCGAGATTGACCGCATGGGGATTCTGCCGGCGACGCGGCTGGCCATGCGGCGCGCCATCGCCAACCTGGGCATTGCGGCGGACTTCCTGCTGATTGACGCGGTGAGACTGCCGCAGGAACCGATACACCAGAAGAGCATCGTCCGAGGCGATGCTCTTTGTTTTTCTGTGGCGGCGGCGTCCATCGTGGCGAAGGTGCGCCGCGACCGCCTCATGGCCGAACTGGATGGCCTGTATCCGGGGTACGGGTTCGCGCGGCACAAGGGGTACGGCACGGCGCAGCACCTGGAGGCCCTTCGCGCGCTGGGGCCGTGCCCCATCCACCGCCGCACCTTTGCGCCGGTGCGGGCGTGCCTGGACGGGCGCGGGGCCGCCGCGCAGGACGGGCCGCGATGAGCACCGCCAGGCAACGGCTGGGGGCGTTCGGCGAGGAGGTGGCCATCCGCCGCCTGCGGGAGTTGGGCTATCGGGTGGTGGAGCGCAACTACCGCTGCGCCGCTGGCGAGATAGACATCGTCGCCATGGACGGCGAGGTCATGGCCTTCGTGGAGGTGCGCACGCGGCGGGGCGACCGCATGGGCACGCCCGAGGAGTCGGTGGGGCCACGCAAGCAGCGCAAGATGATAGAAGTGGCCCAGACCTACGTGGCCGAGCGCGGCTACGCGGGCGCATGGCGGCTGGACGTGGTGGCTGTGGCGCTGGACGAGCGGGGCCGCGTGGCGCGGTGCGAGGTGATCCCCAATGCGGTGGAAGGGTGAGCGGCCGCTGATCCTCATCGTGGGGCCGACGGCGGTAGGCAAGACGGCCCTATCCATTCGTCTGGCCGAACGTTTCGGCGGCGAAATCGTGTCCGCCGATTCGCGCCAGATTTACCGCGGCATGGACATCGGCACGGCCAAGGCCACGCCCGAAGAGCGCGCCCGCGTGCCCCATCACCTACTGGACATCGTGTCGCCCGACCGATGGTACACCGTCGCCGAGTTCCAGGAGGCGGCGCTGCGAGCCATCGCCGACATCCATGCCCGCGGGCATCTTCCCTTCCTGGTGGGAGGCAGCGGGCTGTACGTGCGCGCCGTGGCCGAAGGGCTGGACATCCCCCGCGTGCCCCCGAACCCCCAACTCCGCGCCGAACTGGAGGCCGAGGCGGCGGCGAACCCCGACGCGTTGCGCGCGCGGCTGGCGGCGCTGGACCCCGAGGCGGCGGCCCGCATTGACCCCCGCAACGTGCGGCGCGTGATTCGGGCGCTGGAAGTGTGCCTGGCGACGGGCAAGCCCATCTCGCAGCAGCAGACCAGGCGCCCGCCCGCGTTTCGCTCGCTGTGGATCGGGCTGACGCTTCCACGCCCCGAGTTGTACAGGCGCATTGACGCGCGGGTGGAGCGCATGCTAGAATTGGGCCTGGTGGACGAGGTGCGGCGTCTGGCGGCGCAGGGCTACGCGTGGGACGCGCCCGCCATGACCGGCGTGGGCTATCGGCAAATCGGCGCCTACCTTCGCGGCGAGTGCGCGCTGGACGAGGCCGTGCGCGAAATCAAGCGGGCCACGCGCCGATTTGTGCGCCAGCAGGCCAACTGGTTCCGCGCGGACGATCCCCGCATTCACTGGCTGCGCAGCGACGAGGATGCGGAGGCCCGCGCGGCCGCGTTGATCCGGGCGTTCCTGGAAGATAAGGAGGGCCTATGAGAAAACTCCTGGCGGGAGTTTTGGCACTGGTGTTCGTGTTGGGGTTTGCCCTGGACGCCATCGGGTGGGGCGCGCTGCAGACGCTGTTCTCTCCGAACACGTACGTTACCATCATCCGAAGGCCCGAATTCGTCGGCGCGGCGACGGAACTGGCGCGCGATCAGGTCGCCGCGCAGGTGCTGAAGCAGGGCGCCGCGCTGGGGTCGCTGTTCACCGCCGACGACGCGGATTGGGTTGCAAAGCAACTTGTCAGCGAACCGTGGCTGACCGCGCAGATGGAGCAGTGGCTTGGCGTGCTGTTTGACTACCTCAAAGGCGCCGAGCCGCAGCCCGAACTCATCTTGTCGCTGGCCGAACTGAAGCATAAGGTGCCCGACATCGCCGAGACGCTCCTGGCCGACAAACTTCGCCGCCTGCCCCTGTGCACGATGGAGAAGGTGGCCGAGGCGCTGGTGGCGCTCCTGAGCGGCAGCGAGATTCCCCTGTGCCTGCCGCCCAACTTTGACGTGGACGGGTTCGTGCGCAGCGACACCCTGAACCTGCGCGGCCACGTGGACGCGGCCATGCAGTCGGTGCCCGACAGCGTGGACATCCTGGCGCTCGCCGACGAGGCCGACCGCGAGTCGGTGATTGCGGGGCTGAATGAGATTCGCCAGGCGCGGCGGCAGGCTCAGGACTACCTGACCGTGCTGAGCGCGGCGCTGGTGGGCGCGTTCCTGCTCATCGGCCTGCTGCGATGGACGCCCACGCGCGCCCTGTTGCAGTGGTGGGGGTGGACGCTCGTGCTGAGCGGCGGGTTGGCGCTGACGGCGTTCGGCCTGCTGTTCGTGGTGCGGGGCGCGCTGTGGACGTGGGTCGCCACGTCGCCCAACGGCGCGCTGCCCGCGAACCTGTTGCCGATGGCGCAGGCGGCCTTTGAGGGCATCTTCTCGGCGATGGGGGGCTGGATGCTGTTTGTGGGCGGCGCGGCGGCGCTGGCGGGGCTGGCGCTCGCGGCGCTGTCGTTGGCGATGCCGCGCGGCGGTGCGGCGGGGAGCCGGTAGCCGGCAGCCATTAGCCGATAGCCGTCAGCGATCAGCCGTCGGCGGTCGGCGGCGAGTCGTAGGGCGGCTATCCCCGCCGCAGGTGGCCGTCGGCGGGGAGTCGTAGGGCGGCTATCCCTAGCCGCCGGTGGCCGTTGGCGGGCGGCGGGGAGTCGTAGGGCGGCTATCCCTAGCCGCCGGTGGCCGTCGGCGTTGGCGGTCGGCGGGGAGTCGTAGGGCGGCTGTCCCTGGCCGCCGGTACGGGAGGTAGGCCATGGACGACAAAGAGTGGGGTTCTGTGGCGGACTGGGTCAAGGCGGGCATCGCCCTGGTGGGCCTTCTGGGGGCGCTGGCGTCCTACGGGTTCCTGCCGGAGGAATTCGGATGGGTGTGGCCCGTGCTGGCTCTTATCGGCCTAGGCGGCGTCGGGCTGATCATCGCACGGTTGCCGTCCGCCAGGCGCGCTGCCCGAGCGCGGCGGGATGCAGCGCGGCAGGCCCATGCCGAGGGCGACCGCAGCGTCGCCATCGCGGGCGACGTGAAGGGGAACACCATCGTAACGGGCAACATCAAAGACAAGCGTTAGGGGCGCAGCACGCTCCGATCTGCGCTTGACAGGAGGCGCGCTATGGCAGACATCGCATCGGCCATCCGCGAGGCGCTGGAACGCCTGAACCACAGGCAGGCTACAGAGGACGATCTTCGCCTGTTGCAGGAGGCCAAAGGCAAAGGTGTCATCCGCCTGGCCGTGGCCGGGGGACAACGCAGCGTGGCCATCGCAGGCGACGTGGAGGGCAGCACCATCCTCACCGGGGACATAGTCCTGACGAAAGAGGCGCTGGAATGGCTGTTCCCGCCCACCCTCCACACCCTCGGCGCGCCGGTGGCCGACTTCACCGGCCGCAAAGCCGACATCGCCGAACTCACCGCCGCCCTCAAGCCCGACGGCCGCTGCGACTCGGCCCTCATCTCCGGCCTGCGCGGCATGGGCGGCATCGGCAAGACCGAACTGGCCCGCATGGTGGGCCACCTCCTCGCCTCCGACTACCCCGACGCCCAACTGGAGATCGCCCTCCAGGCC
>Ga0078972_1006951_pt1 | contig 25948 bp, 20 predicted proteins | sample YelNatPaOPGAMG01_FD_67568 | JGI IMG/M metagenome (GOLD analysis project Ga0078972, IMG submission 67568) | Hot spring thermophilic microbial communities from Obsidian Pool, Yellowstone National Park, USA - OP-RAMG-01 (SPADES assembly) (version 2) | ecosystem: Environmental > Aquatic > Thermal...
AAAGAACATGATCTGCATAAACAGCAATGTCTACATCACTGTCAGCTGTGTCAGTGCCTTCTGCTTTTGAGCCAAAAAGAAGCAAAAAATAAATGCTGAATTTTTTAGCAATTTCCTGAGGAAAATCCGAAGGAATCAATTTTTCATTATCTTTAACTTTATTAAGCATATTTAAGTATATCATAGAAGCTAAGGAAAATTTTTGACACTTGAAATTGCCGATTAAAGAAAGGCTGTCTTTCGCTCATGAGAGATTCCTGGACAGTTCTAAGCTCGCTCTTCTACAGCCGCAAAACTCACCCTTCGGGTTTAAACAGTTGCGGCTGTAGACGCTTCGCTTCGCTAAGTACTGTTACCCAAGAATCTCTAAAATCGCTCAAGACAGCCCTTTTCTATTAGCAAATTTAGGTGACATAGAAGTAGAGGAAAATTTGGTAAAATGAATAAATGATAGACTCCTCAGGAAATTAAAAAGGATTTGAAAAGATTTCAAGAAGCCTTTATTGATTATATTCTTTCAAGCGGGAATCTGATAAAACAAAAGTAAAATTTTATTTGGAGGACAAAATGAAACAGATAAAAATTATTGTAGAAAAGCATCCTAATGGATATATAGCTTATCCATAAGGAGTATCAATAAAATTTCCAATTGATGCGGAATTAAGGGCATGGTATAATCCTGCCCTTGAAAGCAAAAACTTTATACTTCCAGGGATGCTTGTTACGACACTTATGTTTTATCCTGTTTTAATAGCTTCATTGGTGGTTGTAAGAGAAAAGGAATCCGGAAGCATATTCAATATTTATTGTTCACCTGTTAAATCATGGGAAGTTGTTTTTGGAAAAGTAATTCCTTACATTACTGTATCTTTTGTTACTTATCTGATTCTTTTTGCCATTACTGTTGGAGTTTTTAAAACAAAATTTATTGGAAGCTTCTTTGTCCTTACGCTGGCAACTCTTCTTTACCTTGCATGCACTATTGGAGTTGGAATTTTTATATCAACCATTGCAAAAACTCAGATAACAGCGATGCTTATTGCCTTTCTTGGCACAATAACACCTTCATTTATGTATTCAGGATTTTTCTCTCCAGTAACAAGCATGGGAATTACAGGTCAGATAATGAGCAAATTTGTTACAGCAACCTATTTTATTGGAGTTGTAAGAGGTGTTTATCTTAAGGGACTTGGTTTAAGTCATTATCTGCCTAATATTCTATCGCTGATTTTTTATGCTCTGGCTGTTTACTGTCTTGCTATATTATTTTTCAGAAAAAGGATAGGATGAGGCTGTTATCACTTGTTAAAAAAGAGATACTTCAGTTATTGAGAGATAAGGTTTTGATATTTATACTTTTATGGGCTTTTACAGGCAGTAGTAGTATTTTCTTTGATTAGCATATTTCTAATGATTAAAGGAGTTTTCAAAGTTCCAATTCGTGGAAGCCTTTTTCTTTTTTATCCTGTGATGATTTTTTATGTTTTTACAATGTCTTCTTTGGGAATAACTATTGCTATTGTGGCAAGAAATCTTGCTCAATCAATGATGCTTATGCTTGTGATTCTTACTCCAATGCTTATGCTTTCTGGAGCATGGACGCCACCAGAGTCGATGCACCCTATCATGAGATATTTAAGCCTTATTTCTCCAATGCGATATTTTATAGATTTTGGATATAGTGTTCTTTTTAAGGGTAATGGGATAAGATATGTATGGGATGATATTTTAGGAATTGTTATCATAGGTGAGATTTTATTTGCTTTTTCAGCCTATCGTTTCAGAAGGAGTTTTGTAAAGTAAGTTGGAAATTTCCTTGCTGCCTTTGTAGAACTTTCCGAGACTTAATCAGCACATGTAGTTTTTAAGCATTCATTTTAAGGTCTTCAGAAGAACTTGAGGCTTGTTTATTTGGATAATATCTATTATAGTATATGCTGGTGTAAAATATGGATGGTGTCTCTACATATAGAGAGATACTTATATTTGTAGCCGGTGCTACACCCCAAGTTATTACTGAAACCATATATGCACTCTCACAGAAAAAACCACCTATATATCCTGATGAAGTATATGTGATAACTACTTCTTCTGGTAAAAAATGTATTGAAAATACTCTGCTAAAGAGAGGCATATTGGATAAATTGGCTGAAGAATATGATTTAAAAAAGATACCATTCAGTAGTGAGTGTATTATAGTTGTTAAAGATCAGGCTGGAAATGAACTTGTTGATATCAGGGATAAAAAAGATAATGAAGCAATAGGTAATCTCATAACAGAATTTATCAGGCAAAAAGCGAGTGACCATAAGGTTAGACTACATTGTTCTTTGGCTGGTGGAAGAAAGACTATGAGTTTTTATATGGGAGCAGCGCTTCAGATGTTTGGAAGACAATGGGATAGACTTTATCATGTGCTCGTTAGTCCAGAATTTGAATCTAATCCTGAATTTTTTTATAAGCCTAAAAAGGATAAGAATATTGAGTGTAAGCTTCCTGATGGTAGTGTGAAGTTGGTTAGTACAAGATATGCAAGGATAGAACTTGCCGATTTACCTTTCATCAGGTTAGAAAATAAATTGAACTTACAGGGCAAAAGCTTTGAAGAGCTTGTAGAAGAATGTCAAAAAGAGATAGATACCTCTTCAATGCAATCTTCGCTAGTTGTGAATTTAAAAAGTAGAAGAGTGCATATTAGAGATAAGTTTGTTGAAATGTCGCCTGTACTTTTAACAATTTATACTGCTTTCTTAAGACGTAAGATAGATGCCTGCAAATATCCTGATAGACCATATTGCCTTGAATGTGTGGAATGCTTTCCTGTGCTTGTAGACCTATCTACAAGGAGTTTTCTAAATCTTATCGTCGAAGATTACAAGACTATATATGGTGGGCAGTCATATAAGGCAGAAGAATTTCTAGCGAAATGGAAGAATGGAATATCGGTTGAGCAGTTAAGACAATATATAACAAAAATAAATAGGTTATTATATGAAGGTTTTAATGATGCAAGCTTGTTATTTAATTGTATAATATCGCGTATTAGGAAGTATGGTTCTACACAGTATGGTGTTAGAGCAGAAAAAGGGAAGATCAAGATCGAATGAAATGTTTTCGAAACGTTTCTTTTGTTGAAATCAATGAATATTTTTGGGATAATTATTTTAATTGTTTAGAAGGTTATTTGATGATGGGATTAATAAAGGAGGAATATTTTTATGGATAAAAGGGTTTATAAGATAGTCCTTGCGGGGCTATTACATGATATAGGTAAGTTTTATCAAAGGACTTTTGAAAAGTTAAGGAAAAATCATCAGAGTGCTGGTATTGATTGTTTTGAGGAATATTTCCAACCGAAATTATCGAATCTTATATCATTAGATGAAATAGAATTTATTAGAGAAGCAATTGGTAGGCATCATGAACGTTCTGAATATATAACAGTTGCTGATAGTATTTCTGCAGGTATGGAGAGGATAATGAGAAATGAATTAGATAAAGAAGAACATGGTGATCCAAAAAAAGAGAGGCTCAGGTCAGTTTTTGAAAAGATTTCACTTGGGAGTAAAGATGAGGCGTTTGGTGGGTATAGCTATTATTTGAGGCCACTATCTTTGAGAAAAGATGATGTATTCCCACATAAATTTCTTGAAGAAGGTTCAGCAAATGAGTACAGGATTCTCTGGGATGAATTTAAAAAAGAGGTTATGAACATTCCAGATTTTAATATACGTTCTTATCTAAATGCACTATATGCTATTCTGCAAAAGTATACGACATACATTCCAAGCGCAGCTTATGTTCACGAACCAGATATAACTTTATTTGACCATCTGAAGACGACGGCAGCTATTGCCTCATGCCTTTATCATGTGAACAAGTTAAAAGATAAAGGAGAAAAAGAATTTTTATTGGTAGTGGGTGATTTATCAGGTATTCAAAATTTTATTTATAAGATATCGAAATCACAGGGTATTGGTGGTATTTCCAAAAGACTAAGGGGTAGGTCCTTTTATCTTGTTATGCTTCAAGAGGTTATTGCAAGATATATTATTGAGAGGATTGGTTTGTATGCGACAAATGTCTTATTTTGTGGCGGTGGCAGATTTGAGTTAATCCTACCAAATTATGAAAAGACTATAAGCATCTTAAAAGAATCAAAAAAGGACTTAAATAGTTGGCTCTTCAAAAAATTTGGAGGAGAGCTTAGTATCAATATCGAGTGGGTTGAGGGAAGCCGAGATGATTTAAAGGATTACAATCGTCTTCTGGAGATTGTTGAAGAAAAGATATCAGAATCGAAGAAAAGGAAGTTACGGGATCTTTTTAGCGAAAGTGGATTTTGGGTTGAAGAAGATAAGGAACACAAAAGAGTGTGCAGGGTTTGTAATATTGAGAAAGTAGATGACGATGAGAAGCCTTGTAAATTATGTGATTTACATAAACAGATAGGTGAAAGACTCCCAAGGATGGGTTACATTATACTTGCATCGCAAGAGGATACTTCCAGAGGAGATTTTTGTACTTTATCTTTTGATAAATTTGGAAAGGTTTATATAGTAGAAAAAGATTTCAAATTGAAAGATGAATGGTTTAAAAATAATTTTTTGGACATTTATAAGGTAAACAATCTTGAAGATTTAAAAACAGGCTTTCGTTTTATAGGTAATACTGCACCAGTAGCAGTGGGATCATTTTCAATTGATGCTGATTCATTAGATGAAGACAAGAAAGTTGAAAGAGGAGATGTTTTGAGTTTTGAGATTTTAGCAGATGCAAGTATTGGTGATAAGAGAATTGGTATTCTGAAGATGGATGTTGATAATTTGGGATCAATATTTTCTTTTGGCCTTGAGAAAGTTGTTGAGAGAAAAGGTAAAGAGGAAAGCGAGGTGAAAGATGAGATGAATGTTAAATCTATATCAAGAACAAGCTCTCTCAGCAGGTTTATAGATATATTTTTCTCTGGTTATATTAATGTGATATGTGATGATGTTTTTACAGAGTGGAAGAATGATAAAAATAATAATTGGTTATATAAGGATAAAGTAGGACAGATATTTTATATAGTTTATTCTGGTGGAGATGATGTTTTAATAGTTGGACCATGGAGTGAGATTATAAGGCTGGCGAAGAGGGTACACGATGATTTTAAAGCATATACTTGTGAAAATCCTGATATAGATATTTCTGCCGGTGTTTTTCTCTGTAAAGCGAAATATCCAATAAGTCTTGCGGCGAGAGCTTCTGGGGAGGAATTAAAAGCCTCAAAGGGTAATGACAGGAAGAAGAGAATTACAGTATTTGGGGATACGGTTGAGTGGACGAGCGATGGTGATAGTTTAGGATTTGATGAGCTTTTAAGTTTCGGAGATGAATTAAACTTGAGTATTATGAATAAAGAATTGCCAAGGAGTTTTGTGCATAGTTTAGTAAGTAGATTTAAGCGTTTTGAAGGTGGGAAAAATCTTAATTTTATACCTGCTATAATCTATCAGCTTTCGAGAAATGTTGATGATATAGATTTAAGAAACAAGTTAAAGGAGAAGCTTATAAGTGATAGAAGGGGTTTTTTTAAAAATATTAAAATTCCAGCAAGTTATGCCTTGCTGAAGTCGCGAAAGGAGGTTTGATTATGGATATCGAAGAAGTAAAAAGAAGATTAAAGGAGATTGATAAACTCAGAAATTTAAAGGCTGAAGATTATGCTATCGAAAATGGTTTAGCTGATCAGATTGCTTCGGCCAAGAAGGAAAAATTTACACAAATAAGAAAGTTTTTTGGTCATATCAAAAAGATAGAGTCTACGAAGATAAAAGGGAGAAAGGATGATGAGAAGATTTCTAAGGAAGACATATACATTCTTATGCCCGAACTTGCTTATAATTATGGTAGAAATGTTATTAGTAAGGAATTTTATGAGATAATGAAGATATGTCTTACAGGCAATAAGATAGAAAGTGTTGCAGATTTTAAAAAATTTATTGATTTTTTATCTGCTATAATTGCCTATCGAAAAATGAGGGAATAAAAAGGAGGGTCAACATGGGGAATAATAATTTCAAATTTTCTGGAAAATATATAATTAAGGCAAATCTGCGATGTGAAACTGGGCTTCATATTGGAGGAACAGATGAGGGTTTTGAAATAGGTGGGATTGACAATCCTGTGATAAAAGACCCTATTACAAAATATCCATATATACCTGGTTCATCTTTAAAAGGGAAGATGAGGAGTTTATTAGAATGGGCTGAGGGAAGGGTTAAGATTGTTAAGATTAAGGAAGATAATAAAGATAATTTAGTTGGAAAATTGTGTGATTGTGGACAATGTGATGTCTGTATAATATTTGGTAGTTCTGCAGCAACTTCAACAAAAGAACCGACAAGGCTTACAGTAAGAGATAGCTTTCCGAAGAAGGAAACAATTTCTGAGTGGGAGAATAATCTTGGTGAAAATATATATACTGAACTAAAGACAGAAAATACTATAGACCGTTTGACTTCAGCAGCAAACCCACGTCCTATGGAGAGAGTTCCAGCTGGTTCTGTATTTGAAGTAGAAATGCTTTTTGATTTGTATAAAGATGATGATTTGCCAAGACTTAAAAAAGTGTTCGAAAGCATGATGCTTTTGGAAGATAGTTCACTCGGAGGCGGTGGTAGTAGAGGCTCTGGGAAGGTTGTTTTTGAAGATATAGAAGTTAAAAAGAGAAGCTTAGAATATTATAGGGAATCAGCCGATGAGATTGTAGTTATTAAAAAAGGTGAGAAAGCTCTAAGAGATATTTGTTTAAATTTTCCAGAGAGTTTTGAAAAAATTTAATGAGTGTATGGATATTATACTAATTAAATGATATTTATTATCCAGATTGAACTGATTAATGGAGAAGGCTCGTTTTTATAAGTTGTAAGTATTTGGTTGCTATAAAAATTAAGAGGTGTTATTTATGAAGATGTATCAGATTAAATTAGTTCCTTTATCTTCAATATTTCAATGTTTTCCAACGTCAGATACTTTATTTGGTGCGATATGCTGGGGTATAAAGAGAATTTATGGAGAGACAACCCTTTGCGAAATACTTAATGATTTTCCTAAAAAGCCGAAGTTTGTTATTTCATCATCTTTTCCTTATTTAGAAGGTAATAAGTCTTCTATTACTTTTTTCCCAAAACCTGTTTTTACTGGTGTTAAAATATCTGATATTAATGAGATTTCAGGAAATGATAAAAAGTCGAAGGTAGATATTATTGGTAGATATAAGAAATTTAAAACTGTTGAATATGTTTCTGGTTCAGTTTTCAATGAAATCTTAGATGGGTTTTCAGAGAAGTTTCTTTTTAAGAGATTTTTAAATGAGGAGTATGTGATAAGTAGTGGTATTTTAATGGAGAGAGAAAAATTAGAAGAGTGTTTTAATAGTTCAAATGCGATTTATTCTATTGAACTTGTACAAAAAAATTCAATCGATAGATTGAGGATGTCTACTGGTGAGATAGGGCAGACATTTTACCAGCAGGAATATTATACATCTAATTCATTTAGGTTACATTTTTTAATAAAAACAGAAGAATTGAATTTTTTTATGCCTGTATTCAGATATCTTGAAGATAAAGGCATAGGAGGCAATCGTTCAACAGGGAAGGGTAGATATAAGATAGAGGTTATTGGAGAAATTAAAATTGGTGACGATAGCTCAAGTAAATTTGTGACTCTTTCGAGGTATATAATGGATATGGATGAAGCGGAGCCTATATCTTACGAGATTTTCCCTATCAGGTCAAAAGTGGATTCAGAGGCGGAATTTAAGGGTGAAGATGTATGGAAATCAAGGGTTATGTATATTAAAGAGGGATCTATTATAGAGGCAAAGCAAAAGAAAGAGTTTTATGGGAAGATTCCTATAGTTAAAGAGATAGATGGAAAAAAGATTTATCAAAATGGCATAGCTTTTCCTGTGTTTGGTAAGTTAGGAGGTTAAGATGAGACTACAGATAAAGACTTTATCGCCTTTGCATATTGGAAGCGGAGAGAAATATGGGGGTTTTTCTTATGTGGTGGATGATGAGAACAGACCAAGAAAGGTTTTTATTTTAGATTTTGACAGAGTAAAAAAACTTATGGGAGAAAAGGATAAGGAGTCCTTTACTGACTGGGTTATTAAAGAGAATAATCCAAATTGGTTTAATTTTTCAAAGCATATAAAAAACCAAAATCTTCTTGAAAAGATAAAAAAATCAGCAGTTTATGTTATAAACAATAAGTCGAAAGAAAAATTAAGAGATATTGATTGTTTTATAAAACAAGTTAATAGACCTTACATCCCTGGAAGCGAGATAAAAGGGGCTTTAAGAACCGCAATTGCATATTGGTTGTTAAATGATGAAGACCTGTGGCGAAGGCTTCAAAAAAAATTGGAAGAATTTCAAAAAAAGTATAAATATTTAATAAGTGAAAGTAAAAATAAAAAAAATGAACTCATTAAGAAGATGGGCAAAATTGAAGATGAGATGCAAAATATGGTTTTCAAACCTAAAAATAAAAAAGATGCAAAATATGACCTTTTAAAGTTTTTGTCTATTGGGGATAGTGAATTGAAGAAACCTGATAATTGTTTATTTATATCTCAAATAAAAATACTTAATATTAGCAAGACACTTAAAGCTTTTCAGGAATTTTGTGAAGTGGGACAATCTTTTACATGTGATTTTAGGCTCGAGGGTAAAAATGAGATACTCGATAGATTAGGATTCGATGATAAACAAAAAGGTATTGTTTCGGATGTAAATAATATCTTTAAGTGTTGTTTTGAATTTAGTAATAGACTTCTTGAGGAAGAGATAAATTACGACCATTATCCTGAAAGTGTGAGAGATAAATTAAAAAAAATAAAAGGCCTTAATGAAGTGAATAGTCCAGTTATTCGTATTGGGAAGAATGAAGGTTATTTAAGTTTAACGGTTGGGCTTTTGGTTAAGGACAGAGATAAAGCTTTTTATGATAACGTTCTCAGAATTGCGACTAAAGGCAAGAGTTATAGTGGAAATTTTCCTAAGACAAGAAGGATTGTTAGTATGGGGGATGATGAATTTGATACATGTGGATGGGTTAAATTATCGATACAAGGATAAACTGTTTTAGTATCTATGGATAGTATAGTTATTTATCAAATTGGAAGGTTAGATACAAATGTATTTAAAAAAATAATTTTTGAGATTAATGGAGTTGAAGTTGAGAAATCGTTATCATCAATAGCTTTAAAAGAGTATTTTTGTAAGAATGGTTTTAAATCAAAGGTTATATTAATATATCCCATAAGTTTGCCTTTTAATCACGTTTTAATCTCGAGTGAACAATTTAAAAAAAATTGCCCAGAGTCATTTTATAGTAAGATTGAGTGGGCATTCAATAACCCAGATGAATATTTAAAGAGACCTTCAGAATTATTTAATAAGCATCCTCATTCGTGTGAGGTCGATGATTTCGTAATTATACACTCTCTTGGGAAATATAAAACATCTAAGGGTGATTTCGAGTTTGATAGTTGTTATTCTGATATAATGCTGATTATTTTTATAGATATGATTAAAAGATACTTAACTGATGAGGATGTTATCAAAAGGATTATTGTTGATATATCGAGTGGGCATAATATTTATGTTTCTGCTTTAATTGAATCGTTAAGGTATTTGGGCACATGGCTTAAATTATATAAATGGAATTGGGAGGAACCATCCATAGAGATTGCCTTTTCTGACCCAATTTTTATTGATGGTGGTTATAAACATAGTATTCATTTAGAGAGACAATATATTAAAACTTTTTTCTCTTCTCCTGTAAAGAATAAGGATGATATCCAGAATTTTAAACTTTCAAAGTCTGTATGCCCATTTAAGAATGAAAGATATTTAAAGAATAAACTTCAAAATGTTTTAGAAGAATTTGCTATATTATTTTCTGCCGTTAAGAATAACACACCAATTATGATATATAAATATGGATATAGGATGATTAGAGATTTAAAAAATACACTAAATGATTTTATTACTTTTGTGGAAAGAAAATTACAAAACAGCTATGATAGTTCTCCAAAACTTAATAAGGTAGATTATATGAAAATATTTTTGGTATGTGGATTTTACATGGGTTTGAGCATGGTATTAGGGAATACGAATGTATTGAAGATGGATGAAGAGGGTGTTCATATTGATGATATTAGAAAGAAATTTAAGGTGATTTATGAATTATTCAATCTTAATCTTAATGAAGTAATATTGGGTAATGAAATAGATAAGATTATTCAAGCAAACGATAAGATATCCAATAATTGGAAACCATTAATAGAGATACTTCATATTAGTAGCAAAAAGGCAAGTAACCCAGATAAAAGAAATTTCTTTGCGCATGCTGGATTTGAGGGATGTATTACCGAATGTAAAAGTGATGGAGAAAAGATTTTTGTGAGATATAGAGAGGATGCAACTGATACAATATGTCGTTGGTTAAAAGAGTCTATCTAAATTGAATAAGAGTATTATTAAAATGATAAAAGTTATAAATATAAATTCACTTTATAAAAAACAGGGTAATGCAAAATTATCCGAAGTAGATTCATATATCAAGAAAGCAATAAGATTAGCAGGTGAGGGGAACGAGGTAGTGCTTACAGGTAATGGACCAATATGGCTATATCTGAAGATTGCTCATGCACTTCATGGAAAAGCTAAAAAACTTTCATATAGAAGTCCTGTTACAGGTGATATAGTTATCTTTGATCATAATCCTTATCCTGATTAAGCCATGCAAGTTTTAAGGACATGGATAAAAACCTTTTTCAATGAGTGGCAATCATGATTTTAACATATCAGAAATTTAAGTTAAATGTTGAAGTAGTTAGTGAAATAAAACTTCCTTATTATAAAGGCTCCACATTCAGAGGTGGATTCGGTAGCATGTTTAAACGTATTGTATGTGCGTTAAGGAAAAAGGAATGCGGTGAGTGTATGCTTAGATCGAAATGTGTTTACACATATATTTTTGAAACATCACCTAACCAGGAAGCAAATATGATGAATATGGATAAATATGAGAAGATACCACATCCATTTGTTATTGAACCTCCTGAAGAGGATTTAAGATCCAAAATTAAAGACTCAAGGATTTATGAGACTGGGGAAAAGATAGATTTTTCACTTATTCTTATTGGTAAGGCTACTGATTATTTACCGTATTTTATTTATACTTTTGAAGAACTTGGTAAAATTGGGATTGGTAAGGGAAGAGGAAGATATAGACTTATGGAAGTCAAAAAAATAAGTAATAAAAGGGAAAGGAGGCAAGTAGAAGATAAAACTGTATTCTTATCTTCCGATAGGTCGATTAGGGAAGTAAGTATAGACAGGATTAATATACAAGAAAATTTCGTACCCTCTTATTCTTTAGAAAGTATTGTTATGAATTTTATTACTCCTGTGAGGATTAAGTATAGGCGTGATCTTGTTGTAAAGCCTGAGTTTCATGTGATTATGAGAAGCCTTTTGCGACGAATAGCTTTGCTTTATTATTTTCACTGTGGTAATAAAAAACCAATATGGAATCATAAGGAAATAATCAATCACGCAGAAAAGGTATCTATAAAAGATTCTGATATTATGTGGGTTGATTGGGAAAGATATTCATCACGGCAGGGAGACAAGATGAAATTAGGGGGAATTGTTGGAAGAGTAGAATATTATGGGGATGTAAATCCATTTTTTCAAATATTGAAAGCAGGCGAAATATTACATATAGGTAAAGGTACAAGTTTTGGTTTAGGTAAATACGAGATAATATAAGAAGAAACGTTTCGAAAACATTTCTTTTGCTGACACACATTCCTTTCTTTTCTAATATATAATCATGAGTTTATTAATGAAATAAATTAATATAAGGCATTTATATGAAAAGGATTCTTTACATAGTTGCTTATGATGTTAGGAAACCTGAAAGGCTAAACAGGGTAAGGTATTTTTTGAAGGGTTATAGTACCGGTGGGCAAAAGTCGGTTTATGAGTGTTTCTTAACAGATGTTGAATTAAAAATTGTAACGAGAAAATTGAATAGCATTATTAGGGAAGATGAAGATAGAATCCATATATTCGCATTAGATGGTAGGAGCAAAACACATACATTAGGAATAGCAATTCAACCTAAAGACCCAAGCTTTTTTTATATTGGCTGATGAAGTAAAAGGTGTAATTTAGTATGGGAACTTTATATATCGATAGAAAAGACTATCATGTAAAACTTGATGGTAAAACAATATGTTTTTACAACAATGGCAAAAAGGTTGGCATGGTTCCACTTGAGCCGTTAAAAAGGGTTATCTTTGTTGGAAATCTAACAGTTGATACGTCTGTATTGAGGAAGCTGGCTGATATGGGTATTAGCGCTATTTTTTTGACAGGAAGAAGATTGAGATTTTCTGGAATGTTGCACGGACCTTTTCACAACAACGGTTTATTAAGAGTGATGCAGTACGAGAAGTCAAGATCGGATTTTGCGAGAGTATATTCGCAGGAAATAGTTTTAAGGAAGATAAAGTCGCAAGTGGAATTTATAAAAGAATTAATCGAAATCGATACAAAACATCGTTTCATCTTTACTATGAAGCTTAAAACAATGAATAAAATATTAGAGAAACTTGAGATGGGAACATTTGACATAGATTCATTAAAGGGGTTAGAGGGTAGTGCTACATCAACATATTTTTCTGTATACACGAAATTATTTAATAAATCTCTTAATTTCAATTCTCGAACGAGGAGACCACCTCTTGATCCTGTAAATGCAATGCTATCTTTATGCTATACACTTGTTCACTTTGAAATTGTGAGGGAATTAGAGGTTATAGGACTTGACCCTATAATCGGTTTTTATCATCAATTCGAATATGGTAGAGAATCTCTTGCTTGTGATTTGTTAGAACTATTTCGTTTAGAAATTGATAGATTTGTGTTGCAACTTTTCACAACAAAAGAAATGACAAAAGAAAAATTTTCAGAAGACAAAGAAAATGGTGGTTTTTATCTTAAAAAAGAAAATAGAGAAAGGTTTTATTTTATTTATGAAGATTGGGCTAAAAATATGAGAAGTTTTTTTAGAGAGGAAGTAAGGGATCTTGCAAGGAGAATAAACAATGGAAAGGACATTATATATTAATGGGAATGAAGAAGGTTTGCATGTAGTTGTTGATGGTCCTTCATTGTTAATAAAGAAACCACAGTGTGCTGAGAGACGTATTCCATTTAATTTAATAAGTAGTGTTGTTATCTTTGGAGATTTATTTGTTAAAACAAGTGTTCTAACGACGCTTTCTGAATATAATATACCGATACTCTTTATAAGTAAATGGGCTAAGAATATGAATATTTCAGTTCCAATTAATTATAGTATTTCGGCTAAGTGTTCGAAGATTGAAAAGATTTTTAAAGATGCACAGAAAGTTGAAGAATTTAGAGTGTGGGCGAGAGCTAAAAGAGTTTATTTGCAAACGGATATACTTAGAAAGGTTTATCAATGGGATCCTGTATATTTTGAGAGTGTGTGGAGTTGGGATTATAATTTTGTCTCTAAGCATTATAGAGACATAATTGAATTTCTGATGCCAACTGATAAGGAAAAATGGATAACTGTTAGAAAGATTGTTAAGGTTTTATTCTGGAATGCAGTTATGGATTATTTATTGGATATTGGTTTTGATATACATTGTGGAATTATCCATACACAAAGTGCTTTTGGATTGATAAGAGATTGTTTATATATATTAGCGGCTGAAATTGACTATCAAGCTTTGAAGTTTTTTAAAACTGAATCTGTTGATGAGATAATGGATAAAGAAGTTAAAGAATTTCTTTTGAAGGCTAATGCTGTACTTAACATTGTCAACAGATTTGAGAATTTAAGATTTGTACTCAATAAAGTATTAAAAGATATTAAAGATAAATTAGATGAACTTATTATTGAGAAGTAATAAGATAGCAAAATGAAAGAGAATTATCTTGTCTGTTACGATGTTAGAAATGAAAAAAGATTAAGGAAGGTTTTTAAGTATTCTAAGCAATTTGGTTTACATTTACAATATTCTGTTTTTCTTTGTAGATTTACATGGCAGGAGCTTAAAGATTTTAAGAATGGGCTTAAGGAAATTATAGATAAAAGAAAGGATGACATTCGTATTTATCCATTGCCTTCAGAAATGAAAGTGATTATATTAGGCTGCGGTGATAGAATACCAGATGGGGTGAATATATTTATTGATTAAAGTTGTGAAATTTGCTAAAAATTGTATAAGTGTTTTATAGGTTTATAAAATGCTCTTTGACAACAATGTTTTTTCTTTTTCTATTTTTGAGGTGCACGTGCTTACTAAAGTGAAGCTTTTATATTTTCAAAAGTCCACTTGTAACACATTGATTTTTAAAGAATTATGAAGAGGGTGCTGTAGAAAAGAAGACCTCAAATAGAAGGGATTGCGACAAAAGCTGAAAGGAAAAGAAATAAAAACAGAAGTGTAGAAAAGAAGACCTCAAATAGAAGGGATTGCGACCACCCCCATTCATTTGAGGGTGTTGGGATAGCTGCAAAGTAGAAAAGAAGACCTCAAATAGAAGGGATTGCGACAGGGGAGTGTGCCAAACCTTCCCATCCTGATTTTGGGGTAGAAAAGAAGACCTCAAATAGAAGGGATTGCGACAGAAGACTATTTAACGGTTATGTAGAAAGCTATTGTAGAAAAGAAGACCTCAAATAGAAGGGATTGCGACCTAAAATGTTTCCCCACCTACCAGCAAAGGTGGGATGTAGAAAAGAAGACCTCAAATAGAAGGGATTGCGACGCGACGCCTGAAGCAATTCGGAATTATCAATTTCATCAGAAGTAGAAAAGAAGACCTCAAATAGAAGGGATTGCGACACTCAAGTCCTAGGCCATTAAAGTAGTCAAGAGGCCTTGTAGAAAAGAAGACCTCAAATAGAAGGGATTGCGACTAAAACTTATCATTTTGTTTTACAATCATTTTTACGTAGAAAAGAAGACCTCAAATAGAAGGGATTGCGACATTTCATCAGAATCTTCTTTATCTTCACGAGGCCTGTAGAAAAGAAGACCTCAAATAGAAGGGATTGCGACCCATAAGGCTTGCTTACTACCTTACCCTACCAAGGGTAGGTAGAAAAGAAGACCTCAAATAGAAGGGATTGCGACTGGGGATTTCCAAAAAATTACGTTCTATATGCCTGAGTAGAAAAGAAGACCTCAAATAGAAGGGATTGCGACTTTTCTTCAAAAGTTCTAATTCTGTCAATGTCCACGTAGAAAAGAAGACCTCAAATAGAAGGGATTGCGACATAGAAGTGTTTTTTATTATGTCTCCAAATGTGTCAGTAGAAAAGAAGACCTCAAATAGAAGGGATTGCGACAAACAATTTTGCCTTCATTCAAATCAATCTTCCAATTGTAGAAAAGAAGACCTCAAATAGAAGGGATTGCGACTTGAATAAAAAAGCCCGCCTTTACGGCGGGCTAATGTAGAAAAGAAGACCTCAAATAGAAGGGATTGCGACACGACTTCAAAAAAATCTTCAGGAAACTTCTCGGTATAGGTAGAAAAGAAGACCTCAAATAGAAGGGATTGCGACTCTCCATTTTTTCGTGAAATATGCTACTCCTTTGATGTAGAAAAGAAGACCTCAAATAGAAGGGATTGCGACTTATCTGCCCCAAAATATGACATGTATTTGCATCAATCGTAGAAAAGAAGACCTCAAATAGAAGGGATTGCGACACACCTGTATCCGCAATATGGACAAGGAATGACATGTAGAAAAGAAGACCTCAAATAGAAGGGATTGCGACATCGAGTTAGAAGTACAGGATTGTAGTAAATCAGTCTGTAGAAAAGAAGACCTCAAATAGAAGGGATTGCGACGTATGTGACACCGAATTATTGACATTACGTTGAGGGTAGAAAAGAAGACCTCAAATAGAAGGGATTGCGACCATCAACGTCAGGATCATCAACTGGCCTCCTGAGTAGAAAAGAAGACCTCAAATAGAAGGGATTGCGACGCAAGAAAGTCATCCATGTGTCTTGGTGGCACATGGTAGAAAAGAAGACCTCAAATAGAAGGGATTGCGACCCCTCACCTCCTTCCTAAAATATATTCTAATAATATATGTAGAAAAGAAGACCTCAAATAGAAGGGATTGCGACATCCTCAAGTTTTTTGAAAAATTCTAAAGGTAAATCGTGAAGTAGAAAAGAAGACCTCAAATAGAAGGGATTGCGACTAACCGCTCCTTTCTCAATACTAATTATCTCTCTCAGTAGAAAAGAAGACCTCAAATAGAAGGGATTGCGACTCTACCCATCCTTTAAAATTTTCTGAGTTTTCCATACCCCGTAGAAAAGAAGACCTCAAATAGAAGGGATTGCGACCTACAAAGGCCAGTGATAAAGATACACTGAGCCGTAGAAAAGAAGACCTCAAATAGAAGGGATTGCGACAGATTTGCCTTCAAACTCTGTTTCAAATCTGTAAGAGTAGAAAAGAAGACCTCAAATAGAAGGGATTGCGACTCATCATTGTAGTTTGACAAGGCCAGTTCTGTCTTTTCTGTAGAAAAGAAGACCTCAAATAGAAGGGATTGCGACAGCAATTGAGTTTTTCATGACGTACTTTGTATATTTTGTAGAAAAGAAGACCTCAAATAGAAGGGATTGCGACTTATAAAAAGGTTTTATTTGTGGTCTCCAAGTTTTGTAAGTAGAAAAGAAGACCTCAAATAGAAGGGATTGCGACTTCTGCGTCGTAGTCTCTGCCGATTTCTCTCTGAGTAGAAAAGAAGACCTCAAATAGAAGGGATTGCGACTTCAAGCAATTCGGAATTATCGGCAGTATCATCAGAGTAGAAAAGAAGACCTCAAATAGAAGGGATTGCGACCAAGAGGTTTTTTCCGAATTGCTTCAAGCAATTCGGTAGAAAAGAAGACCTCAAATAGAAGGGATTGCGACTATCCATCCTTTAAAAATTTCAGACTTTTCAAGGCCCCGTAGAAAAGAAGACCTCAAATAGAAGGGATTGCGACTGATATCATCAAAAGTAGCGTAACTGTACCTCACGTAGAAAAGAAGACCTCAAATAGAAGGGATTGCGACTTAACCAATTTCGAAATTTCAGACAAATTTTTTGATTGTAGAAAAGAAGACCTCAAATAGAAGGGATTGCGACATCCTCAAGTTTTTTGAAAAATTCTAAAGGTACATCGTGAAGTAGAAAAGAAGACCTCAAATAGAAGGGATTGCGACGGCTAATCACCTCAAAAGGGACTTAAGACCGAGGTAGAAAAGAAGACCTCAAATAGAAGGGATTGCGACCAAGCCTTATGTAACTAATACCGATATATAAAGGTAGAAAAGAAGACCTCAAATAGAAGGGATTGCGACATTTTTGAGTAAAAAAAAAGCCCGCCAATAAAGGCGGGGTAGAAAAGAAGACCTCAAATAGAAGGGATTGCGACTTAACCAATTTCGAAATTTCAGACAAATTTTTTGATTGTAGAAAAGAAGACCTCAAATAGAAGGGATTGCGACATCCTCAAGTTTTTTGAAAAATTCTAAAGGTACATCGTGAAGTAGAAAAGAAGACCTCAAATAGAAGGGATTGCGACGGCTAATCACCTCAAAAGGGACTTAAGACCGAGGTAGAAAAGAAGACCTCAAATAGAAGGGATTGCGACCAAGCCTTATGTAACTAATACCGATATATAAAGGTAGAAAAGAAGACCTCAAATAGAAGGGATTGCGACATTTTTGAGTAAAAAAAAAGCCCGCCAATAAAGGCGGGGTAGAAAAGAAGACCTCAAATAGAAGGGATTGCGACGGCTAATCACCTCAAAAGGGATACTTAAGACGTAGAAAAGAAGACCTCAAATAGAAGGGATTGCGACGGGATACTTAAGACCGAGCTTCAAGTAGGATTTTGTAGAAAAGAAGACCTCAAATAGAAGGGATTGCGACATTCTGGCTCTTCCCCAGGGATGGCCTGGCCGAATTCGTAGAAAAGAAGACCTCAAATAGAAGGGATTGCGACAATTTTTTTAAAGTTACATTCTGGTACATCTTAAGTAGAAAAGAAGACCTCAAATAGAAGGGATTGCGACCGAAGCGGGCTAAAAAAAAGGGGTCTCTACCTTGGCCAGTAGAAAAGAAGACCTCAAATAGAAGGGATTGCGACATCGGCTGGCTCTATTTCATCTTCTTCGGCCTCATGTAGAAAAGAAGACCTCAAATAGAAGGGATTGCGACCTGGCTCTGGCTCAGGAATGGGCTCGCCGAATTCGTAGAAAAGAAGACCTCAAATAGAAGGGATTGCGACATTCGGCCTCAATCCATTCCTTAAAAATATGAGACGTAGAAAAGAAGACCTCAAATAGAAGGGATTGCGACATATCAGTTGCCTGTGGCTTATGGTCTCGTATACCCGTAGAAAAGAAGACCTCAAATAGAAGGGATTGCGACCTTAAAAACCTCAGACTTCTCCATACCCCTGACGAAAGTAGAAAAGAAGACCTCAAATAGAAGGGATTGCGACACTCAAAGATGGATGAGATAGTTTTAATGAATCTTTTTGTAGAAAAGAAGACCTCAAATAGAAGGGATTGCGACCAAGCCTTATTACAAATATATAATGCAATTCCTATACGTAGAAAAGAAGACCTCAAATAGAAGGGATTGCGACACACTGAAAAATGGATGAGATAGTCTTGATAAACTTTTTGTAGAAAAGAAGACCTCAAATAGAAGGGATTGCGACCAGCCATATAATCTGCCGATGGGATATGGTTTCGTACACGTAGAAAAGAAGACCTCAAATAGAAGGGATTGCGACGGGTAAAAACTTTATCCCCGGGTAACCATATGAGTAGTAGAAAAGAAGACCTCAAATAGAAGGGATTGCGACTTAAAAAAAAAGACAAATAGGATTCCTATAGAATGTAGAAAAGAAGACCTCAAATAGAAGGGATTGCGACTTTCAAAGATTTTCAGCTAATGTCTTTGATTTCAAAGTAGAAAAGAAGACCTCAAATAGAAGGGATTGCGACGATGGTCTGGTATGCCCATCCCCACTCATTTTGTGGTAGAAAAGAAGACCTCAAATAGAAGGGATTGCGACTGCTCGTTCTCTACCCCCCTTCTCCAAAATCTGTTGCCAGTAGAAAAGAAGACCTCAAATAGAAGGGATTGCGACATGGGATCTCCAAATGCCTCCTCCACCCATCCTTGTAGAAAAGAAGACCTCAAATAGAAGGGATTGCGACTGTAGCACCCCAGTATATTGTCAAGGATATGTGTAGAAAAGAAGACCTCAAATAGAAGGGATTGCGACAAAATATTTCTCTTAATTATTCTTTCTACAGAATAAAGTAGAAAAGAAGACCTCAAATAGAAGGGATTGCGACGGCATCGGTATCCTCTTCTGTTGCTAATCCAAGGTAGAAAAGAAGACCTCAAATAGAAGGGATTGCGACACCCCAGATATAAACCTCATATACTTTTGTAAACTGCAGTAGAAAAGAAGACCTCAAATAGAAGGGATTGCGACTCCAAACTGGACTTATACATACCTACCTCCATAAGGTAGAAAAGAAGACCTCAAATAGAAGGGATTGCGACCCAAACTCATCTTCAAGCCAGCCTCTGAAGATTTGTAGAAAAGAAGACCTCAAATAGAAGGGATTGCGACATTGCCATAATTAAATCTTTTGGTTGCTTTAATTGAGTAGAAAAGAAGACCTCAAATAGAAGGGATTGCGACGATAAATTCCTCAGGGGTTTCTGCTTGAACTCCAAAAGTAGAAAAGAAGACCTCAAATAGAAGGGATTGCGACTGCTCGTTCTCTACCCCCCTTCTCCAAAATCTGTTGCCAGTAGAAAAGAAGACCTCAAATAGAAGGGATTGCGACCAAGACTGTCTGAGAATATGTTCTTTTTAATCACTTTGTAGAAAAGAAGACCTCAAATAGAAGGGATTGCGACACCACTTCGGCCAACTGGCTATTGGCCAACTGGCTTTGGAGTAGAAAAGAAGACCTCAAATAGAAGGGATTGCGACCGTTAAAAATACAATAACTTTATAGCCACTTGGGGTGTAGAAAAGAAGACCTCAAATAGAAGGGATTGCGACGTCGCTTGCCATACCTTCCCATCCTGATTTTGGGTCAGTAGAAAAGAAGACCTCAAATAGAAGGGATTGCGACCGGCCTCCACCCATCCCTTGAAGTTTACAGACCTCTGTAGAAAAGAAGACCTCAAATAGAAGGGATTGCGACATTTTTGAGTAAAAAAAAAGCCCGCCGAAGCGGGCTAAGTAGAAAAGAAGACCTCAAATAGAAGGGATTGCGACAATAAGTTCATTCATCCCCTGCTGGGCAATAATCGTAGAAAAGAAGACCTCAAATAGAAGGGATTGCGACATACAAGGCTTGTAGCAAGCCCTTCCTAAATATATTGTAGAAAAGAAGACCTCAAATAGAAGGGATTGCGACCTCTTGTAAAAATTTTTCCTTATAACAATCTATTAGGGTAGAAAAGAAGACCTCAAATAGAAGGGATTGCGACTCAAATGAGACAAAAAAACAACAAAACATCGCGGGCGCAAGTAGAAAAGAAGACCTCAAATAGAAGGGATTGCGACCAACAATTTTCCACTCATATTTGATTTTTGTGTCTGGAGTAGAAAAGAAGACCTCAAATAGAAGGGATTGCGACACAGAAAAAAAGTTGTTACCTTGTTTTATAATCATGTAGAAAAGAAGACCTCAAATAGAAGGGATTGCGACACACTTTAGCCGCTGTAGATATTGCAAGCCATAAATTGTAGAAAAGAAGACCTCAAATAGAAGGGATTGCGACTGTAAGCGTCTCGCACCTTACGCCACCCATCTTGCGTAGAAAAGAAGACCTCAAATAGAAGGGATTGCGACACAGAAGGCCTAAAAAGATCTGAAATAAAATACATGTAGAAAAGAAGACCTCAAATAGAAGGGATTGCGACTCACTAACAAAGGTCATATACTGAGTCAAAGAACGTAGAAAAGAAGACCTCAAATAGAAGGGATTGCGACAAATACAAAAATATTATAGGGAGCGTTATATAGTTATTTTGTTCCTACCTTTTTCTTTATTGTTTTAAACTAAACTCTCTGTTTTCTGAGAGTCTATTTAGGAAAACGACTTTAGTGTTTTCACTTTGGATTTTAAATAAGTTGACGATCATGATTCGCTTATATTATTAATGAGGTTATTTGATGGAGAAGATAGAAATAGGTTTTTAGTATAATATTAGGGATTGGTGGAAGAATATATATAGCTAAATTTTATTGAGAAGCGAAAGAAAACATTGAGATGAAACCCAAAATTAAATTATCTCTAAAATTATTATTTAGTAATATAGAATATGTAATCAAAGGATTGTAAACATCAATTGAAGAAAATAGGAAATATTTATGCTAAAGTGTTTTGAAACCTTAAAAAACAATATAGAAAAAACAGTAACCCGCAATGAAGATTTTGAAGCTCACTTTGTGCAGGAGACTATCTTTGACATATATTATGAGTAGAATGTTCGGTGATGTTACTTCATATGAAAACATATTTAACAACATTACTTCACACTTTTGCTTAAATGCCGTTTTGATGAACTTTAGATATTTTCAAACCATTAAGCAGGATAACGTGTTTAATAGAAAGTGGATAAAATGTCTAATCGAAAGTTGAATTCCAAAACTGATAGAGAACTTCAAAAAGTAATCTTGCAAGAGAAAGCAAGAGGAACTTCTGATTTAGAGATTGGTCAAAAGTATGGTGTTACATTTAAATACATTGAAAAACTAATTACACGTTCACAAGGGCTTAATATTAGTACCCTAAAATTTTCTAAAAATAAAGATACTTTATCCAAAAGATTTCAAAGAAGAACAAACTACAGTCTGGAGTTTTAAAAAAGAGGCAAATGGGCAACACATAGTGGAGAATACAGAGGTAACTGGTCACCTTATATACCAAGAAATGTAATTCTTAAATATTCAAAACCAGGTGAATTAGTTTTAGACTATTTCTGTGGTGCTGGAACAACTGCTGTAGAGTGCAAATTTTTGGGGAGAAGATGCATTGCCTTCGATATTAACGATAAAGCTATTGAATTAACGAAAAAATTTGGACTTTAAAATAGAACCACAACAGTTAACATTTGTTAATAAAGAAAGTCATATGGAAGTTTATGAACCAGAACTTAAAGTTGGCGATGCCAGAGATTTATCTTTCCTGCAAGATAACTCAATAGATTTAATCTGCGTTCATCCTCTCTATGCAAATATTATTCATTATACCAATTCCAAAGAAGGCGATTTATCATTTTTTGGTACAATAGCTATAGACTTTTAAAAAAGGAGCAAGTTTATGAAACAATATGAAGCTGTAATAAAAGTTATGGAAGAAAATGGAGGCTTTGCTACTTTAAGTTACTTATATGAAAATACCCTAAAAGTACCTGGAGTTATTTGGAAAACTAAGACGCCTTTTGCAACTATTCGTAGAATTGTTCAGGATAAACGGTTCTTTTTCAAGATAAAGCCCGGTTTGTGGGCATTGAAAACTTATAAAAATAAACTACCTAAGGAAATACTTTCATTGATTGAAGAAGATAAAGAGATACGAAAAGAAGGGGAATTTACCCATTCTTATTATCAAGGGATGATCATTGAAATAGGCAATATTAAGGGATTCAAAACCTGTGTTCCTCCGCAAGACAAAAATAAAAGATTTTTAAACAAACCTTTGAAAGAATTAGTAAATTTGGAAGATATTTTCAAGTTCACTTATGAAGATATCATACAAAGAGTTCAATCTATTGATGTATTCTGGTTTAATGAGAGAAGATTTCCTTCGTCCATTTTTGAAATAGAACATACAACGGATTTTAAGAATGCTTTGTTGAAGTTCTTAGAACTTCAGGATTTCAATGTCCAGATGTACATTGTTTCATACAAAGAGAGACAAAAAGAGTTTCTATCTAAGATTGAGCTTTCAGCTTATAAGCCTATAAAAAGAAAAACTAAATTCATAGATTATGAAGGAGTTTCAAAATGGCACGAACTTGCCTATAAATTAAGGCTTACTGAAAGTGGAATAATTGGGGAGTAAATTATGAAAGATAAATCCCAGGAGGCTCCTAACAAGATGATAATAAAATGTGCGTGTGGTGAAGAATTAACTTTGAACCGCGTTGGTGGGCAATATCAGAATGAATACCGAAATATATGTAAATGTGGTCGGGAATGGGTATTGACTGAAATATCAGAATCGATTGAGGAGATAGATGATTGTTGAGATGTATGTTAAACACGCCCATAATCCATCGTTGACCCTAAAACTGAAAGAGCATATTTTAACAATGTTACATGAGGTAAAACCTATAAATTCATTTCCACCAACTCTTCAATTCTTCAAAACAGAGCATATAGAACTATTTAAAGACTTGGATAAAGTGGGGGAATTTACAGTAGAGTTTTGCTTGTTGTAACTGAACTTATGGCAATACAAGAAAAAACAAATTATCCAGAAGGTTCTCTAACAGAAAGCCTTTACAAGGACTTTGGAGTCAAGGATAGATTTTCTGTAATTCAAAAAGCTGTATTAAAAAGGTTGAGGTGATGTATGAAGTAAAATAAGCCCATAGCACCTGTCTGCCGACAGGCAGGTTCGGTTAGCACTGTCTAAATGTTCTGAACTTTTCCGTAATCATCGATCCTTAATATTTGTATTTTAAGGTATAAAGTTAGTTGAGGATATGAATCATAAAATGGATTGAAATGAAGAATTTAAACTTTTTAGACAGTTAGGCAGTAATACAAAGATCAGTAGGAAAGAAGGCCTCAAATAGAAAGGATTGCGACAATCTTGACAAACATTGTTGAGGGTTACAACAGAAAGAGCAAAAAAGAATTTGTACATTTTATAGACATATCGCCTTAAAGGGGAGAAATTCAATCTATTGACATCAAATTGTTTTTAGAATATATTGAGTAAAAGAAAATAAAAAAGGGGAGTCGAAATATGAAAAGTAAATGGTTTATTTTAGTTACATTCGTTTGTCTTTCATCATTTTTGGCGAGTTTCGCATTTGCATCTCAGTGGGTAAGGATTTATGGTGGGGCAAATCTTGATCGGGCTACATCAATTCAGCAGGCAACTGATGGAGGTTACATTGTGGTTGGGATGACTAATTCCTTCGGAGCTGGAAATTCAGATGTCTGGGTTTTAAAACTCGATAGCAATGGAAACATACTGTGGCAAAAAACATATGGCGGTACAGAGTTTGAGTATGCGCGATCTATCCAACAAACTGCTGATGGCGGCTATATTTTAGTTGGGGGAACTCTTTCCTCTGGAGATGAAAATTCGGACCTCTTGATTATAAAGCTTGATGGTAACGGAAATGTACAGTGGAAGAAAACATATGGTGGCATGGATTTAGAATCAGCCTATTCTGTAAAGCAGACCTCTGATAATGGTTACATTATTTCAGGAGACACACGTTCTTTTGGGGCTGGCAGTTATGATGCCTGGGTTTTAAAACTTGATGCGAGAGGCAATATTCTATGGCAGAAGACTTATGGAGGCGGAGGTTCTGATTCTGCTTATTCTATTGAGCAGACCTCTGATAATGGTTATGTTGTGGCAGGAATGACTTATTCCTTTGGTGTAGGCGATTATGATGCCTGGGTTTTAAAACTTGATGAGAATGGCAATATTCAATGGCAGAAGACTTATGGAGGCGGAGGTTTTGATTCTGCTTATTCTATTGAGCAGACCTCTGATAATGGTTATGTTGTGGCAGGAATGACTTATTCCTTTGGTGTAGGCGATTATGATGCCTGGGTTTTAAAACTTGATGGCAATGGAAATATCCAGTGGGCAAATACTTATGGCGGGATGAAATGGGATGGAGCATGGTCTATTCATCAGACTTCTGATGGTGGTTATATCATGGCTGGCGAAAGCATTTCCTTTAGCAAGAGTTTTAATGCATGGATATTGAAGCTTAATTCTAATGGTGGAATTGCATGGCAGAGGACTTATGGCGGAATGAGCTCTGCTAATGCATACTCCGTTCAACAGACTATTGATGGAGGCTATATCATTGCTGGCGAAACCACTTACTTAGGTGAAGGCGAAGATTTATTTGTCTTGAAGCTTGATGAACATGGCGATATTCCAGGTTGCTCATTAGAAAGTACTTCAGATGCAACAGTGAATAGCATAGAATTTTCTGGTGTTGATGCAAATGCAATATCAAACTTTTCAAAGGCACTTGAAAATGTTCCCAGCATTACTATAAATGATACGAACGCTAATATGACCGAGTTATGTTTTTATGAAGAGATCCCATCTTATAAAATAACCGTTATGAAATCAGGCTCAGGTAGTGGTACAGTGAATGCGACTGGTTGTACGTTAAGTTGGAATGGTAATACAGGAACGTGCACAGCAAACCGTGATACTCAAGTAACATTAAGTGCTCAGGCAAACATTGATTCTACCTTTGCAGGTTGGTCAGATGGCACAGGTTCAGCAAGTGGTTGCACCGGCACAGGGGATTGCACGTTCCGTATAGCTGAGGACTCAAGTGTAAAAGCGACATTCACGCTTACACCACCGACACATTATACACTTACAGTAACAAAGACAGGGACAGGCAATGGAACTATAACGAGTTCACCGAGAGGATTAATAAACTGTGGTAGTGATTGTGAAGAGTTATTTCCGATAGGAGGGAGACCGAAGAAGGTGACATTAAGGGTAAGACCTGATGCAAGTTCTACATTTCTTGGCTGGGGTGGAGATT
>Ga0078972_1006952_pt1 | contig 25944 bp, 22 predicted proteins | sample YelNatPaOPGAMG01_FD_67568 | JGI IMG/M metagenome (GOLD analysis project Ga0078972, IMG submission 67568) | Hot spring thermophilic microbial communities from Obsidian Pool, Yellowstone National Park, USA - OP-RAMG-01 (SPADES assembly) (version 2) | ecosystem: Environmental > Aquatic > Thermal...
TTCATAGGATTAATAAAAATTTTTAAAAAGGGGTTTCAAGGGGCTTTGCCCCTTGATTGGGCTGTCCAAAATTTTTGGACAGCCCTGAAGAGAAAAAATCTTGCCTTACTAAAGTAGTAAAACCAGCTGGGACTTTTGGTGGGGAGATAAAAATAAAAAATAAATCAGGCGGTGATAAATTCACCGCCTGATTTTATTCGCTTCATTTTAAAACAATTTTTACTTGACTAAAATCAACTCGAATTTTATCATAATTGCAAATTTTATACAGGAGATGAAAAAATGATAAAAGGTTCACTTGTTGCTTTAATCACACCTTTTAAAGATGGAAAAGTTGATTATGAAACACTCGAAAGCCTCATAGAGTTTCATATCCAGAAAGGAACTGATGGGCTGGTCCCCTGTGGTACTACAGGTGAATCTGCTACCCTCACTCACAAGGAACACGAAGAAGTTATAGACTTTGTCGTAAAAAAAGTAAAAGGAAGAATTCCCGTAATTGCCGGAACTGGATCAAATTCCACGAAAGAAGCCATAGAACTTGGCCTTGCTGCAAAGAAAAGCGGAGCAGATGCCCATCTTTCGATTGTGCCATATTACAACAAGCCAACTCAGGAAGGACTGTATCAGCATTTTAAAGCAATAGCAGAAGCTGTTGATCTTCCAATGATTCTTTACAATGTACCCGGCCGTACCGGGCTCAATATGACACCTGAAACTGTTGGAAGACTTTCAAGGATAAAAAACATTATCGGTATAAAGGAAGCAACAGGAGATTTAAAACAGGCTACAGAAATTATGGAAAATGTTTCTTCTGGTTTTTTGCTTTTTTCCGGAGATGATTTTGTAAATTTGCCTTTGCTTTCAATTGGTGGGGTTGGAGCAATATCTGTAACGGCAAACATACTACCTGTAGAGCTTTCAAGCATGTTTAAATACTATGAAAAAGGAGATATTCAAAAAGCCAGAGAAATTCATTTTTCCCTTTACCCATTCCACAGGATGATGTTCATTGAAACAAATCCAATACCTGTAAAAACTGCTGCATACTATATGGGGCTCATTCCCAATCTTGAATTCAGATTACCTCTATGCCCATTAAAGAAAGAAAATGAAGAAAAATTGAAAAATTTCTTAAAGGAAAGAAATCTATTCAAAGTTCAATAGTGAAAAAAGGGCTATTTGTGGCAAGACAGATTTCCTACAGGCATACTTTTACAAACTCTATATGCACTTTTTTTTCAAGAATTACAGGTGTACTGAAGCAAAATGTAATATCTTACCTTTTTGGTGTCGCAGCTGATAGATTTGTTGCATCATTCAGGCTTGTAAATGCCTTCAGAAGGTATATTGGTGAAGGTGGAGCTTTAGGCAACGCTTTTATTCCCGTTTTTCAGGAAAAAATGGTCAAAGATGGCAAAGAAAAGGCTTTTCTTTTTGCAAGCAACATCTTGAATTTCTTTCTTTTAGTTACTACAGGACTTACAATTCTTCTTGTAGTTTTAATTCCTGCATATTTTCCCTTCATAGTAATGGGATTTAAGAAGGGAAGTATTGAATACCTTGAAACTCTCTACCTTTACCTTATAATGCTTCCTTATATCACTCTTATATGTCTTTTTGCAATATATATGGGAATTTTAAATTCATTCAAAAAATTTCTTGCCTCTGCAGTAGCCCCTGTTGTTTCAAACATTATCTTTATCGTATTTCCCATACTCACACATAAAAGAACTGGCATATACTCGCTGGGACTTTCTGTAACTATTGGTGTATTAGCAATGATTCTCTGCCAGATTTTCGAATTAAAACAGATAGGATTTAAGTATTCATTTTATCTGAATCTCAAAGACCCTGAGTTAAAGAAATTTTTCTCTCTCTTTTTTCCTACAGCTGGAAATATGCTATTTCTCACTTTGAAAAATCTGCTTACGACCTCTTTTCTTACATTCTTTGCAGGTGGAAATATTGTAATGCTTAATGCCTTAATGATTGTAGAAGCCCCTCTTGGAATAATAAGCATTGCAATCGGTACAGTTCTTATGCCAGTTTTATCAAAGCTAAACAGCGAAAATCAGATAGAAAACTTTAAAAAGGCAATTGATGAAGCCATTAATCTTCTGTGTTATTTTATGATTCCAATCTCAATATTTATTATCTTCTTTCCTGACACCGTTGTAAATTCTGTATTCAGAGATATTATGATGTTTTTCACAGGAAATACAGGAAAATACACTCAACAGTTGCTTGATAAAACTTATCTTGCAACTTCAATTTACTCCACTGGACTTTTTGCAATGGGAGCAACTGTTATTTTTGAAAAAATATTTTATTCCCTTCACGATGCAAAAACTCCTCTTAAAGCAAATGTAATTGTCTTTTTGTGGAGTTTTATATTTTATTTTTCAGCCTTCATTCCACAAGTAGGAATGTATGGCATTTTTATTGCCGACACAATTGGTGCCTGGCTTACTTACATTTACTACAGAGTTATTATGAACAAAAAGGAAAAACTACAGACGAAATTCAGTGGAAAAATACTGATTCTTTGTGGAATAAGTTTGCTTTCCGTCGCAATTACCTATCCATTTTACCATTTCATTTATTTAAGAAAGTATTATTCTTTGATCTCTATGAGTATTGCTGCCATCCAGCTTTTCTTATTTTCAATAATTTATTATATTTTAACTAAATGGTTAAAAATGGAACTTAAAAGATGAAAAAAATAGAAAAAATTTCTGACTTACCCCAAAAGGATGAAGTTTTTTTAACCATAGGCAATTTTGATGGCCTGCATATAGGACACAAAAAAATATTTGATGAAATGATCAACGATTCTAAAGGGAAAAATACCTTCGTTATAACATTTAAAAATGCTGCACTTGAAATTTTAAATCCAAAGGCTTTTTCTGGTTATATTTTTCCGGAGGGGTATAAAGAAATTTTTATAAAAAAGTTAAATATAGATTACTTTGTTTTGCTTGACTTTATGGATGTAAAGGACATAGAGGCCGCAAACTTCATTAATATTCTGAAAGAGAAGTTTAAAAAGATAAATATTTATGTAGGAGAGGATTTTAAATTCGGCAGGAAAAACAGAGGAGATGTAAAACTTTTAAAAAAGTGTATTGAGAATGTAAAAATTATTCCGGATGTTTTAATTGATGGTGAAAAAGTCAGTTCAAGTAGAATAAGACAGTTAATAATAAGCGGAAATATCGAAAAAGCTTATAAAATGCTTTCAAGGCCATATTTTTATATATCTGAATCAGTGAGGGGGGATGGTCTTGGAAGTAAGCTTGGCTTTCCAACAATTAATATGGTAAAAAATAGTCAGGTTCTACCAGCTTATGGTGTATATTTTACAATTTACAAATTTGAAGATAAAGTTTTTCCTGCAATGACATATATTGGCACAAGACCAACTTTAAATACAAAGGAGTTAAGAATTGAAACAAACATAATTAATCTCGATAAAGAAACTGAAAAATTAATTAAAAAACTGAAAAAGCACTGCATATTGTTTATAAAAAAAACAAGAGATGAAAAAAAATTTCATAATCTTGAAGAATTAAAAAATTTCCTTTATAATGATAGAGAAATTATTTTAAATCTATACAAAGAGATTGAAAAAACTGGAGGTTTTGAAAATGTCTATAACTTCTGATGTAAAAAGAAAGGTCATTGATTCTTTCAAAAGACACGAGAAAGATACCGGATCACCAGAGGTTCAGATTGCTTTGATGACAGAGAGGATTAAAAATCTGACGGAACACTTTAAAAAGTTTCCGAAGGATAACAATTCTAAAAGGGGACTATTAAGATTGATTGGAAGGAGAAAAAGACTTCTTGCATATCTTGAAAAGAAAAATCCTTCTAAGTATAGAGAGATTGTTAGTAAACTTCAGGTTTAATTTGAGTTTGATTTTTTAAGTTGCCTGAAAAACTGGAGAATTTAATGGATACAATTAGTGTAACTACCAGGATTGGTGAGAAGGATTTGACTCTCGAGACAGGTCGTCTGGCTAAACAGGCAGATGGGGCTGTTTTAGTAAATGAAGGAAGTAATGCTGTGCTGGTGACAGCCTGTATGTCTGAGGAGATTGCAGAGGATGTTGATTTTTTCCCTCTCACAGTACAGTATCAGGAAAAGTTTTATGCTGCAGGAAAAATTCCTGGTGGATTTATAAAAAGAGAAGGCAAGCCAAGTGAAAAAGAAATACTTGTTTCAAGACTCATCGATAGATCTATAAGGCCGCTTTTTCCTGATAACTTTTTTAATGAGGTACAGATTATTGCTACTACTTTTTCGGCTGATCAGGTGTATTCTACTGATGTTCTCGGAATCATTGGTGCTTCTGCCGCACTTGCAATATCAAAAATCCCATTTTTAGAAATAGTTGGCGGTGTGAGAGTTGCTTATAAAAATGGAGAATTTCTCATAAATCCTGCCATTGCAGATGTAGAAGAGTCGCAGCTTGATATAGTAGTGGCTGGAACAAGACGTGGTATTACAATGGTAGAAGGGGGAGCAAAAGAGATAAGCCCTGAAATATTACTTAAGGCTTTAGAAATTGCTGAGGAAAATATAAATAAAATAATTGATTTAATCGAAGAACTTGTTGATAAAGTCAAACCAGAGAAGCTGGAAATTCCTCCTTTAGAATCTAATCTGGATGAAAGCTTAAAGAAAGAAATTATAGATTTTGCAACACCTCTGATTAGAGAGGCAAATATAAATCCTGACAAGAAACAAAGAAAGATAAATATAGAAAAGGCTTTTGAAACCACATTCCAAAACTTCGGAATTACTGAAGCAAGTGAGTCTTACAAAGATGTGAAGAAACTGCTTGAAGAGCTTGAGTATAACATAGTAAGAAATATGATCCTTTTTGATGGAAAAAGACCCGATGGTAGAAGTTATGATGAGATCAGACCTATCTCGATAGAACTTGATCTTTTCGATAATGTCCATGGTTCAGCCCTTTTTACAAGGGGACAAACCCAGAGTCTTGCAATTGTTACACTTGGTACTTCAAGTGATGTGCAGTATGTTGATTCAATAGAGGAAACAGAGCCGAAAAGGTTTATGTTGCACTATAATTTTCCTCCATTTTCAACAGGAGAAGTAAAAAAATCGCTTGTTACATCAAGAAGGGAAATAGGGCACGGGCATTTAGCACAGAGGGCAATTGAAGCTCTCCTTCCCTCTGAGGAAGAATTTCCCTACACTATCAGGATAGTAAGTGAGGTGCTTGAATCGAATGGTTCTTCTTCTATGGCAACAGTCTGCAGTTCCAGTCTTTCCCTTATGTGTACAGGTGTTCCTTTTAAGAAACATGTTGCAGGTATAGCAATGGGGCTTGTATGGGATAAAGAAAGTGGAAAGTATGCAATATTAAGTGATATTCAAGGAGTGGAAGACCATTATGGAGATATGGACTTCAAAGTTGCTGGTACAAGGGATGGCATTACTGCTTTTCAAATGGATGTTAAAACTGCTGGACTTCCAAAAGAAATCTTAAAAGAGGCTTTAGAACAGGCGTGGAAAGGTAAAGAATATATCCTTGACAAAATGGAAGCTGTTATTAATTCACCAAGGAAATCTCTATCCAGAAATGCTCCAAAAATAAGTGTTGTAAACATTCCAGTAAGTGAGATAGGGAATGTAATTGGTCCAAGTGGAAGAGTTATAAAGAAAATTATGGCAGAAACAGATGTTACCATTGCGATAGAGGATGATGGCAGGGTTATGATTTCCGGTAAAGATTATGAAAATTTAGAAAAAGCTTCAAAGATAATAAATCACATTGTGAATGGTCTAAAAATTGGTGACAGGATTAAAGGTAGGGTTACAAGAATTGAAGATTATGGTGTTTTCGTAGAACTGGTACCCGGGCAGATAGGTTTATTACATAGGTCCAATTTTAAATTAAGAAAGCATCCAAAGGAATTGTTTAAAGTGGGAAGCACTGTTGAAGTAAAAGTTGCTGATATAGATGAGAAGAAAAGGATTTCCCTGGTGGAAGTTTAAAAATGAAATACATTAAGATTACTTTTTTTCTTTACTTATTATTTTTGACATCCTGTGGAATAGAAAATCCAGAGTCGGCAATAGAATTTGCACCCCCTTTAGGATTGGTCTCTTTTCTCTCAAATGGATCAATATGGCTTCAGTTCTGGGGATACAACAATGAAACTTATTTCGAAGGTTATAATATTTATATTTCCGATAATCCTGCAACCCTGGTAAATTACGATGTAAGGGGTGAAAGGATTCTACAGGACGAAACTGCAAAGGATAAGCCAACAATTGAAGTTAATCCATTTTCTGATGGTCCAAGACTTTTCACATTTGAAGTTAAAAGTTCATTCTTTATTGAAACAAATAATGTAGTTTCAAAAAAAGATCTTGTCTTGGACAACACTTATTACTTCAATGTAAGGGCTTACGGAAATAAAATCACTGGTAGAAAGGCATCCAATATTGTTACAAATCAATATACACCTTAGTTAGTATCATTCACTGAATTATATCATTCAGTGAGTTGTATTATTCCCTGACTTCATCGGTAAAATTTTGTAATTTATTACCTGGCAAATCCTTTAATATGCTAGGGTGAAAGTAAATCATCTGATGCTCATTCTCAACTTCGGATTTGTACGTTTGAAGAAAATTGAAACTTTTTTGCTTAAATGTTATAATAAAAAAAACCTTATGGAGATAGTTAATGAAATGCAGGGGAGTAATATCAGTATTTTTTCTATTTTTGATAAATCTATCAAGCTATTCACAGTCTAAATCACTTCTTGGTGCTGGTGCTACATTTCCTGAACCTCTCTATTCAAGAATGTTTAGCGAATATTACAAAATTTATGGAATAGCTGTAAATTATCAGCCAATAGGTTCCGGAGGAGGAATAAAGCAGCTTATTAGCAAAACCATAGATTTTGGGGCAACTGATGTACCTCTTACTGAAGAAGAGGAGAGAGAAGCAGGTGAAAAAATTGTTCACATTCCTGTGTGTATTGGAGCAGTTGTAGTTGTTTTCAATTTGCCGGGTATAACATCCATAAAGCTTACTCCTGAAGTTATTGCCGATATTTTTCTTGGAAAAATTACAAAATGGGATGATGAAAGGATTTCAAGTTTAAATCCTGATATAAAACTTCCCAACTTGCCCATAATTGTAGTAAGGAGATCCGATGGAAGTGGAACTACATACATATTTAGCGATTATCTGTCAGGGGTAAGTACAGAGTGGAAGGAGAAGGTTGGAAAGGGGAAGTCTTTAAACTGGCCTGCAGGAATAGGTGGAAAGGGGAATGCTGGAGTAACGGCATATGTAAAACAGACACCAGGAGCAATAGGATATGTAGAGAAGGCTTATGCAACTCAGAACAGACTGGGTGTGGTTGCAATAAAGAATAAGGCTGGAGTTTTTGTTCTACCGGAACTTAAGAATATTATGGCTTCTGCAAACCAGAAGATTTCAGACTTAAAGTTTTCGCTTTTGAATTCACGGTCTAAAAATGCTTATCCTCTTTCTTCTTTTACATGGATAATTGTGTACAGAGAACTTTCTAATATTGCAAAAGATATCGAGAAAGCAAGGGAAATTAAAAAACTTCTACTCTGGATGATAAACGATGGTCAGAAGTACGCACAGTTTTATGATTTTGCACCATTGCCAGAGGAGCTTGTTAAAATAGTGGAAAAGGAAATAAAAAGTCTTACTTTTAAAGGGAAACTGGATTTTTAAATTTGCAATCGATTGGATTTTCTTAACACAAAATTAACAATTTCTTGACATTAACTTTACAGAACCGATTTATAATACTATAGATTTCTCATTAGAGTTTTATATTTATGAAAAAATGGTTGAGTGTAAAATATTATGGTTCAAATACAGGTGATTCTTCTGCTTTTAAATGGATTTTAAAAGTTTCTGGATTTACATTTATTTTCCTTGTATTTTGCATTTTTCTCACGCTTTTTTTATCATCCATCCCATCAATTTCAAAATTTGGTTTTAAATTTTTTACTAGCGAGGTATGGGATCCTGTAGCTGGTAAGTTTGGAGCTTTGCCTTTCATTGTTGGAACTCTTTTGACCTCTGTAACTTCCCTGCTACTTTCTATACCTTTTTCCATTTCAGTTTCTATATTTCTTGCAGAGTATTTTCCTCAGGGGTTTATTTCGAATATTTTTTCTTCTGCTCTTGAACTTTTAGCCGGGATACCTTCAGTTATTTATGGAATGTGGGGTTTGTTTTCACTTGCACCTGTTATAAGGAAGTTTCAAACAATTTTTAACTTACCCCCTTATGGGGTAGGTATTTTTACAGCCTCTGTAGTTCTTGCAATTATGATAATTCCTTACTCAGCCTCTATAGCCCGTGAAGTAATTTCTATGGTGCCACAGGATTTGAAGGAAGCTGCTTATTCTCTTGGTGCCACGAAGTATGAGGTGATTAAAAAAGTTGTTTTGCCATTTTCAAGTTCCGGTATTATTGCAGGTTTTCTTTTATCTTTTGGTAGGGCATTAGGAGAAACAATGGCAGTAACTATGGTTATTGGAAATTCTTACTTTATGCCTAAAGATATATTCAGCCCGGCTCATACGATTTCCAGCGTGATAGCAAACGAATTTGCTGAGGCAACGGATCCTGTATATGTTTCTTCACTTATATTTTTAGGGCTTGTGCTTTTTATTATAACTTTTATTTTTTCGTTTATTGGAAGATGGATTATAAAAAAACTTTCTGTTGGGGGAAGATAGGTTGAACTTAAAAAGCAAGTTAGATTTCAAGATTATAATTAACATTGTAAAAGAAAAAATTTTCTTTGTTTTTCTGATTATTTTTTCTTTTGTAGTTCTTCTGTTTTTGATTTTTATTCTTTCAGATATATTCTTAAAAGGCATAAGGAATGTTAATTTAGCTCTATTCATTGACCTTCCAAAACCTACAGGAGAGGCAGGGGGCGGGATTCTGAATGCAATAGTGGGAACCTTTATACTTTCTTTGACAGCCTCGGTTTTTGCTATACCGATAGGAATAATTATTGGCATTTACCTTGCAGATGCAAATTCAAGATTTGCTGAGTTTACAAGGCTTTTTGTTGAAGTTTTACAGAGTTCTCCCTCTATAGTTCTTGGAATAGTTGTCTATGTATGGCTTGTCGTGCCAATGAAAACATTTTCTGCCATTTCCGGTGCCGTTGCTCTGGCAATAATGATGCTCCCTGTAATTATAAAAAACACAGAAGAAACCTTAAGAATGATACCTTATAGCGTAAGGGAGGCGGCTTACGCCCTTGGAGTTCCATATTACAAAATAATAATCAGGGTTATACTACCATGTGGTTTAAGCGGTATACTTACAGGAATTATACTTTCACTTTCAAGAATAATGGGAGAAACTGCGCCGCTTCTTTTTACAGCGTTTGGAAATCCATTTTTATCGTTTAATCTTTTTAAACCCATTGAAGCCATACCGCATATAATATTTAAGTATGCTACAAGCCCCTACGAAGACTGGCAGAATATAGCCTGGGGTGCTTCATTTGTGCTTGTGATCTTTGTTTTGCTTTTCAATTTTTTATCAAAGGTGGTAACAAAAAGATGGAAAGTCAGGTTTTAGAACCTATTCTTCAGGTTAAAGACTTGAATGTTTTTTACGGGGATTTTCATGCTTTAAAAAATGTCTCATTGGAATTTTATAAAAACAGGGTACATGCAATAATAGGTCCTTCAGGATGTGGTAAATCTACATTGATCAGGTGTTTTAATAGAATGCATGAGCTTACTCATGGTGTAAAAGTTACTGGAAATATTTTTTTGAACGGACAGGATCTTCTTTCATTGAATCCTATGATTGTTAGAAGAAAAACCGGTATGGTATTTCAGAAACCGAATCCTTTCCCGAATATGAGTATATATGATAATGTGATTGCTGGTTATAAACTCAACGGGATTCATTTGAAAAGATCTGAAGCTGATAGAATTGTTGAGGATTCATTGCAAAAAGCTGGATTGTGGAATGAGGTAAAAGACAAGCTTCATAAGAGGGGGACATTCCTTTCGGGTGGTCAGCAGCAAAGACTCTGCATTGCAAGAGCTTTAGCACTGGATCCGGAACTTCTTCTTTTAGATGAACCAACTTCATCACTTGATCCAAAATCCACCTCTCATATAGAGGAACTTATTGTTGAATTAAAGAAAAATGTAACAATAATTATAGTAACTCATAACATAGGGCAGGCTGGTAGGGTTTCTGATTTTACTGCCTTTATGTATCTTGGAGAACTAATTGAATATGGTACTACTGAAAAGCTGTTTACAGTTCCTTCAGATAAAAGGACAGAAGATTACCTTGGTGGAAAGTTTGGATAATTTTATACTCTTAACTGTTGCAAGTTAAGTTTGATTATTTTATAATACTAAATAAAGAGGGATAAAAATGCTTGAAGACAGAATTACAGATTTAAAAAAGAGAATTTTAACTTACACAAATTTTACAAAAGAAATGGTAAGAAAGGCCATTTCCAGCCTTTTAAATGATGACCAAAAACTTGCTAAAGAAGTTATAGAAATTGATGAACCTAAAGCCAATGAAGAAGAAAATTCAATTGAAGAGGAATGTATAACCACGATTGCACTTTATCAGCCCGAAGCAAAAAAGTTAAGATTTGTTATGATGATCTATAAGATGGTGTCAGACATAGAAAGGATTGGTGATAAGGCTGTAAATATTGCTGAAAGTGCTTTAGAACTTACCGGTAAGCCGAGGATAAAACCTTTAATTGATATACCGAGAATGACGGAAGAAACTATCAGAATGATAGAGGATAGCATTTGTGCTTTCATAAATGAGGATGTTTCATTAGCATATGAGGTATTAAAAAAGGATGATCTTGTTGATTCAATCAGGGATCAGATTTTAAGAGGGCTTATCACTTATATGATTTCTGATCCAAAGATAATTGAACCCGCTTTACATCTTTTGAGAATTGCAAGGAACCTTGAAAAGATTGCTGATATAACCTCTAATATTTGTGAGGATGCAGTTTATATATCTGAAGGGAAGATAATTAAACATCATTATCCTGATATTTGTGGTGAGGGTGATGCTCAAAAGGTAAGGTAAGCGGGGGTTTTTATAAAATTAAAAAATTTTTTATTGCTACAATTTTTTCTTTTTATTTCTTTTAAACTCTATTCAAATGAGAGAATAAGCAACTGGATTCGTGCTTTTACAAGTCCCTGGTCTTATTCGAATCAGGATATAATAAAAGATTATCTCGAGTTTTATCGGCTGGATTTCAATAATGTTGCTCATTTTTTTAGCTTCCTTTCAAATGAAAGTTATTCGGTATTTGTGCATGAAATCTATCCCTCGCACGCTGATACAACGATAATTTTCTTTCATGGATATTTAAGCCATAGTGGACTTTTTTCTGATTTTTATCAATATTTTTTAGAAAGGGGGTTTGGAATTGTTAGTGTTGACCTGCCAGGGCATGGGCTTTCTTCAGGTTTAAGGACGGGAATTAATGATTTTCTTGAGTATGCAAATGTGGTAAAACTTGTGTATGATAAAGTGGCAACTAATGGAAAAAAGGTAGTTTTGTTAGGCCACAGTACAGGTTGTGCTGCAATCTACGAATTTATTGTTCATTATAATGTTTATCCAAAAAAGGTTATATTTGTTGCTCCACTTGTAAGGCTAATTCTCTGGGAACTTGCCACGACAGGTTATAACCTTTTTGGAGAAAGTGTAAAAGAATTACCACGTTTGAAAAGAAAAACAACAAGAAATGAAAAGTATATAGATTTTATTTTCAACCGTGATCCACTGGGTTATGAGAAAGTTCACTTGAGCTGGTTTAAAGCTGCATATATATGGAATCAGCGTATATTGAAATATCCTGTAATTACAAATGTTAGTCTTTCTATTATTCAGGGGACTTCTGATACAGTTGTTGACTGGAAATACAACATTAACTTTCTGACAAACAAGTTTCCCTATGTAAGAGTTTTTTTGTTAAAGGATGTTGAGCATGAGTTATTGATTGAAGAGGAATATGTAAGGAATAAGTGTTTTCAGATTATAGAACAGGAAATTAAAGATTTTAGAGAGTAAACTATTCCCATTCTATCGTAGATGGTGGTTTTGATGTAATATCGTATACAACCCTGTTGACTTCCTTTATCTGCCGGATTATTCTGTTTGCGACGAGATCAAGAAATTCATGGGGTAAGTTTGCCCAGTTTGCCGTCATACCATCAACTGATGTGACAGCCCTCAGAGCTATTATGTTGCCATAGGCTCTTTCGTCCCCCATTACTCCCACACTTTTTACAGGTAAGAAGACACAGAATGCCTGCCATACACTGTCATACAGTCCACTGGCCTTGAGTTCTTCAATAAAGATTTTATCAGCCCTTCGGAGTATATTCAGTCTTTCCTGTGTAACTTCGCCAATTATTCTTACGGCAAGCCCCGGGCCTGGAAATGGATGTCTGCTCAGTATATCTTCTGGAATCTTTAAAAGCCTTGCAATCTGTCTTACTTCATCCTTGAAAAGGAATTTGAATGGCTCAATAACCCTGCCCTCTTTTTCAAGCTTTAGCACTTCTTTAACCCTGTTGTGATGTGTTTTTATTGTTTGTGAAGGACCTTTTACAGAGGAAGATTCTATGACATCTGGATAAAGTGTACCCTGTATGAGAAAGTCAAAGTCTTTAAGGCCGTGGTAAAAAACCTTTATAAATGTTTTTCCTATAATCTTTCTCTTTTCTTCAGGAGAAACAACACCCCTGAGTTTTTTAAGAAAAATTTTACCTGCATCAATATATTTTACATTTAATCCCAATCTGTCACGAAGGTTAAAAAGTACTTCCTTTTCTTCATCCAGTCTGAGTAGTCCATTGTTTACAAAAATTGAGGTTACATTTTCCTTTAAGGCTTTTTGAACCATAACAGCAAGTGTTGTTGAATCAACTCCCCCTGAAACTCCAAGAACAACTTTTCTACCTTTACATCTGTTGTAAAGCTCTTCCATTTCCTTTTCAAGGAAGTTTTCTATCTTCCACCCGGCATTAGCATGGCAAATTTCAAAAAGAAAATTATGTATTATTTTATTTCCTTCTTCTGTATGAACAACCTCGGGATGAAACTGAACAAGGTAAATATTCTTTTCTCTATTTTCCACCACCACATACTCACAATCTTCTGTAGATGCAATCTTTTGAAATCCAGGTGGAAGACCAAGCACAGAATCTCCATGACTCATCCACACTGTTGAATTGTTTTTTACACCTTTAAGCAAGGGGGAGGAAAAATTAATTATATTAAGGGTTGATTTACCATATTCTCTTGATGTTGCTTTCTCGACAATCCCCCCAAAGAGTTTTGTAGTAAGTTGCATTCCATAACAAATGCCAAGGATGGGAATTCCAAGTTCATATATTTCCATAGAAACGGTTGGAGCATTTAATGAAAGCACGCTTGCAGGTCCACCTGAAAGTACCAGCCCACAGGGTTGTAGAGTCTTTATCTCTTCAATGGAGATATTAAAAGGGTATATTTCAGAGTAAACATTATTTTCCCTTATTCTTCTTGCGATAAGTTGAGTATATTGTGAGCCAAAATCCAGGACAAGAACTTTATCACCCACCTTTTACCTCTAACTGAAATTGAATTCTAAAGGTTGTGTTTTGTATTCAGAAGCTGATAAGTAAGAAAATCAAGTTTTTCAAGTGCCTTATCGATCCTGTCAGAGTAAACAAGTTTTCTTAAATCGCAGAGTATTGAAAATACTTCTCTCAAAAGGCTTAAATTCATAGAGCAATTGGTCCCTATATCCTGTAGTAACTTTTTTTGTGCTTTTTCCACACTTGTTTTTTTAAGTTCGTTTCTTTCCATTACTAATTTCCCCCTATTATTTTGTTAATTTTCGGCAAAAAAGCAAAAAATTATTATTTATCCGTTCCGAAATTAAAACCTGTAATACTCCTGTATAGATTTTACAGAAATTGTTTCATTCTTCAGTGAGGCTAAAGCCTCAGCAAGTGCATACATTGCAGGAACTGTTGTAAAAAGAGGTATCTGAAGTAATATTGCATTTTTCCTTATGTATGTATCGTCTGAGTAAGCTTTTTTGCCAAGAGGGGTATTCAATATAATCTTAATCTGTCCATTTTTCATTTCGTCAATAATATTTGGTCTACCTTCAGAAAGTTTAAATATAGTTTCTGTTTCAATTCCGTGTTCTCTTAGGAAATTTGCTGTTCCTGATGTTGCAACAATTTTATATCCAAGTTCTTTCAGTTTTTTTACTGGTTTTACAATCTTTGGTTTGTCTTCATCTTTTACAGTTACAAGGATTTTTCCTTCTTTTGGCAGATTCATATTTGCAGCAATCTGGGATTTTAAAAATGCTTTACCAAAGGAGAAATCAATTCCCATCACTTCACCTGTGGATTTCATTTCAGGCCCAAGAATTGCATCTACATTTGGGAATTTATTGAAGGGAATAACAACTTCTTTTACAGAAATGAAATTTGGTTTTTTATACCCTGTAATCCCAAGCTCTTTGAGTTTATACCCTATTAAGGTTTTTGTGGCAATTTTTGCCCAGGGAATACCTGTTGCCTTACTTACAAAGGGAACAGTTCTTGATGATCTTGGATTAACCTCGATGAAGTATAATTTATCGTCTTTGATGGCATACTGAATGTTCATAAGTCCTATTACATTTAATTTCTGTCCTACAACGGTAGTTTGGTCTATAATTCTTTTTATCATATAATCTGGAATACTTACAGGGGGAAGTACCATGGCACTATCTCCAGAGTGTATTCCAGCTTCTTCAATATGTTGCATTATACCAGCCACAACAATATTTTCCCCATCTCCAACAGCGTCGACATCAATTTCTATTGCATTTTCAAGGAATTTATCTATCAAAACAGGACCACTGCTAAAAGCTTCAGCTTCTTCCTTTAAGTATTTCTCGAGTTCAACCTCGGAGTGTACTATTAGCATAGCTCTTCCACCAAGTACATAAGAAGGTCTTACAAGAACAGGAAATCCGATTTCTCTTGCAAGAGGGCTAACCTCCTCAATTTTATATGCTATGGCAGAGGGGGGTTGGAGATATCCAAGGGAGTTTATGAAATCCTTAAATCTTTCTCTGTCTTCTGCAATATCTATAGACTCTGATGATGTTCCTAGAATATTTACGCCAGCTTTAGCAAGATCTTTTGCCAGCTTTAATGGGGTTTGACCTCCAAACTGTAATATAACTCCAATGGGTTTCTCATTTTCGTAAATGTTCATTACATCTTCAAATGTGAGTGGTTCAAAGTAAAGTTTATCTGATGTATCATAGTCTGTTGATACTGTTTCAGGATTTGAGTTTACCATTATTGTCTCGTATCCTTCTTCTTTCAGTGTAAAGGCGCAGTGAACACATCCATAATCAAACTCAATCCCCTGACCAATTCTATTTGGACCACTTCCAAGGATCATGATCTTTTTTCTATCAGAGGGGATTCCTTCATTTTCATCTTCATATGTTGAATAGTAGTATGGGGTTTTTGCCTGAAATTCTGCTGCACAGGTATCCACAAGTTTATATGTGGGAATTATATTAAGTCTTTTTCTATAATTGCGGACATCCAATTCTGTAAGCTTTCCTTTACACAGGTAAGCTATCTGCCTATCTGAAAAGCCATACTGTTTTATTTCCTTTAACTCTTCTTGAGTTATTTCAAAAAGATTTTTACCCCTGAAGGAAAGTTCTTTATCATAGATTTCATAAAGATTGGCTAAAAACCACCTGTCGATCTTTGTAAGGTTGTAAACTTCTTCAAGTCCCATTCCCTCAATAATTGCACTTTTTATGTAAAATATCCTGTCAGGATTGGGGGTTTTTAATTTTTCTCTTATCAGTGAAAGCCATTCTTCTTTTTCTATCCCAACAGGTTTTTCTATGTGATTGAAACCAGAATACTTCGTTTCAAGAGACCTGAGCCCTTTCTGCATTGCTTCCTTAAAAGTTCTTCCTATTGCCATTACTTCACCAACAGATTTCATCTGTGTTCCAAGGACAGGGTCTGTTTCTTTGAATTTTTCAAAGTTAAATTTTGGGATTTTAACTACACAGTAGTCAAGTGTTGGTTCGAATGATGCAGGGGTTTCTTTTGTTATATCATTTGGAATTTCATCAAGAGTATACCCAACTGAAAGTTTGGCTGCAATCTTTGCAATAGGAAATCCTGTTGCCTTCGATGCAAGAGCAGAACTTCTTGAAACCCTTGGATTCATTTCAATTACAATTACTTCACCATTTTCGGGATTTACAGCAAATTGAATGTTTGAACCACCTGTATCCACACCAATCTCTTTAATTATAGCAATTGCATAATCTCTGAGCCTCTGGTATTCTTTGTCTGTAAGTGTCTGAGCAGGAGCAACTGTAATAGAATCACCTGTATGAACACCCATTGGGTCAAAGTTTTCTATCGAGCAGATAATAACTACATTATCATTTTTGTCTCTCATTACTTCTAGTTCATATTCCTTCCAGCCCAAAAGAGATTTATCAATCTGTACCTCATTCTTTATTGAGAGGGAGAGTCCTTTTTTTACAATTTCAATAAATTCCTCTATGTTGTAAGCAATTCCACCGCCTGTACCACCGAGTGTATAAGCAGGCCTTATAATATTTGGAAAACCTATCTTTTCTAAACTCGCAAGGGCTTCTTCGAGTGAATGAACAACAACGCTTTCTGGAGTTTTAAGACCTATTCTATTCATTGCCCTGTTGAATTCTGCCCTGTCTTCACCTTTCTTTATTGCTTCATAGTTTGCACCAATCATTTCTACATTGTATTTTGCAAGAATTCCAGCTTCGTAGGCTTGCGTTGCAAGATTTAAGGCAGTTTGACCACCTAAAGTGGGTAGTAGTGCATCAGGTCTTTCAATTTCTATAACTTTTTCTAAAAATTCCAGTGTAAGTGGTTCTATGTATGTTTTGTCCGCTATCTCTGGATCAGTCATTATTGTCGCGGGGTTTGAATTAATAAGAACAATTTCAAATCCTTCTTCTTTTAAGGCTTTGCATGCTTGAGTCCCTGAATAGTCAAATTCACATGCTTGACCTATTACTATTGGGCCTGAACCAATAATAAGGATTCTCTTTATATCTTTTCTCTTTGGCATTTTTTGCCCTTCTATGAGGTGAAAATAAACTGATAAATTATAAAATAAAGAGAAAAAAAAGTCATTTTTCTAAATAAAAAGGGAAAAATATCGAAACATAATATGTAAAAAAACAGGGAGGGTAAGTTATGTTTGGAATTGAAAAGAAGCTTTTTGAACAGCTTGTTTTTCTCAGGGAGGAATACAAACTTGAGGCCATAAAAGCTGAATTTGAAGCAGAAGGTTCTTCATTTAATGACCTTGTAAGGCTCAGAAGACTTACTGAAAAGGCAGGTGTTAAACTTTATCTGAAAATTGGTGGAGTTGAAGCGGTAAGGGATATAAAGGATTCATTGGAGCTTGGAGTTGATGGGCTTATTGCACCAATGGTTGAGACGAGTTTCGGGCTTAAAAAATTTTTGAGTGCTTACAGGGAAGTATATAAGAATCACCGAATAAAACTTTCAATAAACATAGAAACAAGAAATGCAATTGAAGAACTTGATGATATTATTGAATATGGTAGAGGTAAGATAGATAACATTACACTTGGAAGGACAGACTTAAGTGATTCTTTTATGGATGAAAATATTAAACCTGATTCAGACTTCATATTTGAGCTAGTAGAGGGTGTTGGGAAAAAGGCTGTTTTAAATGGTTTTAATTTTACTGTAGGGGGTAGTATCAGTCAGAATACCATTGAGAAATTTTTAGAACATCCAGACTGGTACGAAAGTATAACTTCTATAGAAACAAGGAAAGTTGTTTTGCCAAGAAATATAATGCTTTTTAAAGAAGGGGCACTTGAGGAAGCATTAAAGTTTGAAGAGTTATATATACTTTCCAAGAAAGAGATATCAGATGTTATGATAGAGAGCGAACTTAAAAGGCTTGCCAAACTTGAAGACAGAAAAAAGAAAACTGTAGCAAAAGAAGTCAACTTAACATTCTATACACTTTGATCAGGGGGATGGAATATTTTTTGTGAAACTTAAAATTTCATCATGAATAATTCCATTTGACGCTACAATTGTTTTCTTGTAGATACTATATTCTTCACCATAGTAGTCAGTAACTTTTCCCCCTGCTTCTTTCACTATCAAAAATCCACTGGCAGTATCCCAAGGCTTTAAATTTTCTTCATAAAATCCTTCAAAACTTCCCCTCGCAACATAGGCAAGATCTAAGGCAGCAGAACCAAGCCTTCTGAAACCAGTAAATTTTTTGTTGATTATCTTTATTGGTTCAGCAAGGTATTCTATTCTACCTTCTCTTTCATATGGAAAGCCTGTTACAAGTAAGGCTTTAGATGGTTCGGAAATGTTTGAAACATAAATTTGCTTGTTTTTAAATTTTCCTGAGCAAAAATAAGCCCCTTTCCCTTTTATGGCATAATAGAGTTCTTCAAGAACTGGGTTATATATAACTCCTACTTTAATATCTTTTTCTATTTCCAGTGCTATGGACACAGCAACAAAGGGGATCTGGTGGGCAAAGTTTACCGTACCATCAAGGGGATCAATAATCCATGTGAATTCATTTTTTCTTTCAGTACTTAATATTTCCTCTGTAAGTATGGAATGGTTTTTAAAATTTTTCAAAATTATTTCCACTATTCTTTTTTCAGATTCGATATCGTACTGAGTCACAGGGTTTGCAAAGCTTTTGTATTTTACATCCTTTAAATTAAAAAATCCTTTTCTTATCACATCTCCACCAGTCTTTGCTGCTTTAAAGGCAACATTTAGAAAAGATTTATACATTTTTTACTCCCCCTTAAATGGTATCAGAAAAGAATAGTCTCATAAGTTCACCATTTTTTAGATTTAAGTATTTTCCGCAAAGCACACTTTTTTCTGAGTAAGTTTTAATATTATTATCTGGAACTACACCTTCTCCCCATATCATAAAAGGAACAGGATCTCTTGTGTGTTTCCTGAGGGAAACAGGTACCGGGTGGTCGGGTAAAACCATTACTCTTAATGGTTCTTGAATTTCAGACTGATAAATTTCAAAGAATGTTTTGATTAGTCTTCTATCAGCCTCTTCAATAGCCTTTATCTTCAGGTTTAAATCTCCAAGATGACCGCATTCGTCTATTGCTTCAAGGTGCAAATAGACGAAATCATTTCTTTTCAGTAAGTCAACTGCTGCTTTTGCCTTGTTTTCGTAGTTTGTGTCAATAAAACCTGTGGCACCTTCTGGTTTACATACTTCCATTCCACCAAGCCTGCCAATTCCAAGAATTACATCAACAGCAGAAATTATACCACTTTTTTTGCCATAAAGATTGAAAAAAGAGGGCATATCAGGCTTTTTGCCACCAGACCATGGCCATATGAGATTTGCCGGGTTTTTATTTTCAGCTATTCTCTTTATGTTTACTGGATGATTTTTTAGCAGTTCTTTTGATTTGTATATTAACTCAATTAGAATTTCTTCGGTATACTTTGCAGATTCATTTTTTGCTTTCGGGAGAATTTTTTTCCATTCTTTGCCATGAGAGGAATCTGGCTTTTCATATTCTATTTCAGAAGAAAATTCGCTTCCTTTCAGATGAAGTAAATTTCTATAGCTTACACCGGGATAAAAGATTATTCTTTCATTGCCAAGCTTTTCGTTTAAAAATTCTATAATTACTTTAGCTTCTTCTTCTGTAATATGTCCAGCAGAATAGTCGTAAAGTATATTGTCTTTTATGGTTATAAGATTGAGTCTGTAAGCCACAGTTTCATCATCCATTGTAAGTCCGGCACCATAGGTTTCAATTGCGCCCCTTCCTGTGTAGGAAGTTTTTAAGTCCCAGCCAAGCACAGATAGGTTTGCCACATCTGAAGAGGTTGGAAAACCATCCGGAAGAGAAATAAATGTTCCAAATGTTGCACTTGAAGCCAGATAATCCAGCGTGGGAGTGAATGCAGCTTCGAGTGGCGTTTTACCACTGAGTTCTGGAAGTGGGTAATCTGCCATTCCGTCAAGAAGAAATGTTATAAACTTCATACTTTCTCCAGTTTTCTTAAGGATTTCTGGTTTCTAAAAAATGTCTGTAGTAATATACTGCATAAGCAATACCTGATAATACAAGTAATAAAGATGATATAATTGTTCCAAAATTTGTTATTGCTTCGATTGATTGTTTTAATATTTGAGATTGAATAACATTGCTGTATCTTAAAGGATATAGAGAAAGGACTATACCAAGCACTGCTGTGGTAAGCTTTCCCGCAAAGATGGGAAGTAAAATTCTCCCTTTCAAATTTATTGCATACATGGCACCTAAAGAGATTATAAGATCCCTTGCAAAAATGAGTAAAAAAAAGTAAAGAGGGATTCTTTTACTGAAATAAAGAACTCCTGCCACAGTAATGGCAAGAAGTTTATCACCTATTGGATCGAGTATCTTACCGATGTTGCTTGTCATTTTAAATTTTCTTGCGATTAAGCCATCGAGAAAATCAGTAATATAGGCTACTGCAATTAAAATAAAAGCTAAAAAGTTGGACTGTGAAGTATTCAACTTTAACTGTCCAACAATTGGAATGATAAGGATTATTCTTAGTATTGAAAGTATGTTGGGTATTGTCCAGAACCTTTCCATTGCTACTCCTTCTGGGAAGATTTTATTTCACCAATTGTTAGTAGTATTCTTGAGGAATTAAAAATGGCTGCATCCATATCAAATTCGCTTTTTATTATTCTTGGGAAAACGGGAATCTGTGATTTTTCCATGTATGATGAAAAGAAGTCTTCATAGATTTCAGGAAAGTCTGAAAGTTTTTTGTCTTTTATTATTAATCCAGTCTGAGTAGAAACAAGTCCAATTACAAGTTTTGAAAAATCAGTTTTGAAACTTCCCCAGTAAACAAGGTCATCTATGTTGTTTATTCTGTAGTAAGCCGGGAAACTTCTTTTCAATTCATAGTAAAAATATGGCTGACTTCCACAGAAGAGCACATATTGACCTTTTTCAATATCCTTTGGTATTTTAAATTCAAAAACTTTATTAAAATATTCGCCTTTTAAAGCCTTTAATGTAACCTTGCACCTTATAACTTCACCGGGTTTGTAACTTTTTTTATCCACTCCAAAATTTTCTACTGTGTAGTAAAATGTTTCAGGCTGAAGTTTTATTTCAATTTTTACATTTTTTATGAATAAATCTTTCAAGCTATTATTGAAAAAGAGAGAGAAGAAAGAATTGAGGTCGGAAGATAAAGAAAAAAAATTGTAATAAGCCGGAAAATATGAGTAAGTAAGTTCATTTGTAATGATATAGTTTTTTTCTCTATCACTGAAATCTACATAAAATTTCAGATTTATCCTTTTATCGTCAAGATATCCCGTCTGATTCAGTATGGATGCAATTGTTGAAGCAGTGGCAAGATAGGGAAAGTAAGTGGGACTATTTGCTATCCTTAGTTTGTATGTATTTACAAAACTTCCCTCAGAAATTTTTATTTCAAAAGGGATCATTTCGGCTTCTTTTTTTAATTTACAGTAAACAGCATTCTGTCCATCATATACTGTAGTTCCTGAAGGGCTTGAGGAAGCACCTATTTTGAATGAAAGATAACTTGAGGGAATTACTGTGTAAATATAAGCCTTAGAAATTGGCAATGAAATTTTTCCCACTTCATCCATAGGGTGGCCGAAAATGAAAACATCATCACCATCAACATAGGTTACAGTTCCAATTCCTTGAACATTGAGATCACCTTCCACAAGGTTTATTGCAACGGCATCCCCGGGTTTTAAAGTTGTATTGCTGGTTTGGAGGGAAGAACTGTCTATTTTGCTACCTGGTAAGATTATACTTGAAAGTGAAGAGCTTTTTTTAGCAAAAAAATCTTCGAGGTAGTTTTTTGCAAAACCTGAATATCCATCAAGCATAACTGGAGTAGCAATTTTTTTAAGATTTTTTTCTTCAAAAGGTTCTTTCTTAAAAGACAAATCTGCATACTTTTTTTCTTCAAGCATATTTTCAACAGGTGTTATTCCGCAGATGGGTTCTTTAGAAAAACTCCAGGTGTAGGCAACAGCACCAACAATTTTTCCATCTATATAGACAGGGCTACCACTCATTCCTGCTATTACACCACTTTGTTCCAAATTTTGACCTTTCAGTCTTGCAAGTATGTAAGAGGCTTTTGGGCGTGTGTTTCTAATTATATCTATTATTTCAACTTCAAATTTTTCAGGTTCCCAGCCTTTGAAAACACTGAGCCCATATCCTTTCATACCAGGTTTTATTTCATCAATTTTCATGTATTCAAGGGAATATAATAAATCGGATATTGTGAGAAAAATAAAGAAGTGGACAGATAGCAAAGAAACTTTTCTCATTCAAACCCCGCGGATATTATCACATATTGTATAAAACGAGAATATTTTAAAATATTTTGAAAAAAAAGTCGAGTAGACGAATTGATTTAAGATAAAGTATTCCATTAGTTTTCATTGCGTCATAAGCTTAAGATATTCTTAAGACATATTTTTTGCGGCATCTTTTCAGGAAGTCAAATTTAAATTTTTATTTCCATAATATGTGAACTATAAATGAGATAAAAAAACCATATAGAATGCCAAATATTACATCAAATGGTGTATGGTTTTTGAAATTCTCGTTTTCTTTCTTTTCAATATTTAATTTTTTTGCTATTTCGTATGTAATTAGTATATTTTCATATAATTTTGATCTTATCACTATAATGTCACTTATTATTATAATCGAAACAACCACAGCAAAACCAAAAATGGGCGAATTAAATCCTGTAGAAAAGCCAAGGGAAAATGTAGCTCCTGATATGAAAGCTGTATGAGCCGAAGGAAAACCACCATAAGCATTTATTTTAGTCAAATCCGGTTTTTGTTTTTTTAATAAAGGATAAAAAACTTTGAAAAATTGAGAAGTTAATTGTGCTATAAGAGCAGAAACTAATACTTTATTCATAGCCAGAGAAAATATCTTTCTTCCATGTAAAAAAATAGAATTCACTGGAAAACCTCAAAGTTAAAATTCAACCTATTATTTTAAAATCTTAAAGTGTGTTTGTAAATAGGGAAAGGGGATTTTGATATGTTGTTTTTTAGTTAGTTTGATAACTATCACTCTAATTAGAAATTATTTTCCCAATGCACCCATTGGGAATTAATGTTTTTCAATTTTTGACACCTGTTTTCTAATTCTTTATAATTTATACTCTTTTAGAAATGAGTTTAAGGAGAATTGAATGGAAGATAAAATTAGGAACAAAAAATTAATTGATTGGGTAAATGAAGTTGCAAAGCTTTGCAAGCCTGATAGAATACACTGGTGTGATGGTTCAGAAGAAGAAAATAAAATGTTGCTGGATGAGATGGTAAAAAGCGGGCTTGCAATAAAGCTCAATGAATCAAAGAAACCCAACAGTTATCTTTTCAGATCAGATCCAAGTGATGTTGCTAGAGTTGAGAGCAGGACCTTTATAGCAAGTCATAATAAAGATGATGCTGGTCCAACAAACAACTGGATTGCTCCCGATGAACTCAAGGCAACAATGCTCAAGCTCTATGATGGATGTATGAAAGGAAGAACAATGTATGTTATTCCTTACTCTATGGGGCCTATAGGTTCGCCAATTTCTAAAATTGGTGTAGAAATTACTGATTCACCTTATGTGGTTGTCAATATGAGGATAATGACAAGGATTGGAGATAAGGTAATACAAGCCCTGGGTGATGAGGGAGAATTTGTTCCCTGTCTTCATTCTGTAGGTAAACCACTTAAAGAGGGTGAATCTGACAATGGTAAGTGGCCGTGTGCTCCATTTGAACAGAAATATATTTCTCACTTTCCTGAAGAAAGGCTTATCTGGTCTTATGGCTCTGGTTACGGGGGGAATGCACTTCTTGGCAAAAAGTGTTTTGCTTTAAGGATTGCTTCAGTTATTGGAAGGGATGAGGGATGGCTTGCGGAACATATGCTTATACTCAAAATTACAAATCCAGCAGGCAAGACAAAGTATTTTGCTGCTGCGTTTCCTTCTGCCTGTGGAAAAACAAACCTTGCTATGCTTATTCCAACTCTTCCTGGTTGGAAAGTAGAGACAATTGGTGATGATATAGCCTGGATGAAGTTTGGACCTGATGGTAGACTTTATGCTATAAATCCTGAAGCTGGATTTTTTGGTGTAGCTCCGGGGACTTCTTTTGATTCAAATCCGAATGCGATGAGGACAATTTCAAAAAATACTATTTTTACGAATGTTGCTTTAATAGAGGATGGAGATGTATGGTGGGAGGGAATAGGTTATGAGCCAAAAGGTAAACTGATAGACTGGAAAGGGAATGAATGGGTTTATGGAAAGAGTACCGAACCCGCAGCCCATCCAAATGCACGGTTTACTGCTCCGGCTTCTCAATGCCCTTCCATTGCACAGGAGTGGGAAGACCCTAAGGGGGTCCCTATTTCTGCAATTATTTTTGGTGGAAGGAGACCTTCCACTATTCCACTTGTTTATCAAGCTACTGATTGGGTGCATGGAGTTTTTGTTGGTTCGGTAATGGGTTCTGAAGTTACCACAGCTGCTCTTGACCTTAAAGCTGGAACTATAAGAAGGGATCCTTTTGCCATGCTACCATTTTGTGGGTACAATATGGGGGATTACTTTGCTCACTGGTTGAGAATAGGAAGAATGACTTCTTCTGATAAGCTTCCAAAGATTTTCAATGTCAACTGGTTTAGAAAAACACCGGATGGCAAATGGTTATGGCCTGGTTTTGGAGAAAATAGCAGGGTTTTGGCCTGGATATTTGAAAGGTGCGATAATGAAGGAAAATTTGTTGAGACTCCAATAGGATATATGCCCACTCTGGATGCTATTCAACCACCTCAAAGTGTTTCAATCGAGGAGATGAAAGAGTTGTTAAGGTTTGATCGCAGTGGATGGTTAAAAGAACTTAAACTTATAGAGGAACATTACAAAATTTTTGGCAATAGATTACCACCTGAATTAAAGGAAGAGTTAAACCTTCTTGAAAAAAGAGTAAAGAATGGGAAAGAAGTTTGAAAAAGAATACGATGTAAGGTATTATGAAACAGATGTAAACAAAAGACTTCTTGTTTCCAGACTTACGAATTTTTTTGATGATTGTGCTGTTGCCCAGTCTGAAAAGTTAGGTATTGGCATAGAATTTTTAAATTCTAAGGGATTTAGCTGGTATCTTTACCAGTGGGATATAAAGATAGAAAGATTGCCTGTATTTGGTGAAAAGGTACTTGTTAGAACTGAGCCAGAGGATTTTTATAATTTTTATGCCACAAGAAGTTTTGAACTTTTTGATGAGAAAGAAAATCTCATTGCAACTGCCCATTCACTCTGGATTTTTCTTGATATTAAGAATAAAAAAGTTGCAAGGATACCACAGCAAATAGTTTTAACCTATGGCGTAGGGGAAAATCAAAAGAAGAATTTAAAACCTTTACCTGTTAGAGGACCAGAGAATCTAAGCTTTACTTCAGAATTTATTGTCTCTTTCAGGGATCTTGACACGAATTTTCATGTAAATCAGGGAGTTTATATTGACTGGGCTATTGGTTCTTTTCCACTGGATTTTCTATCCTCAAATTTCCCTTCAAGCTTGAAATGTATTTACAAAAAAGAAACAAACTTAAACGAGAAAGTAAAAGTATATACAGAACTTTCAGGTAATAATTCTTTTCAGAAGATAGTCTCATCTGGTAATTCAGAGA